>Ga0210377_10000752_pt1 | contig 30975 bp, 27 predicted proteins | sample PLM4_65_b1redo_FD_155480 | JGI IMG/M metagenome (GOLD analysis project Ga0210377, IMG submission 155480) | Groundwater sediment microbial communities from an aquifer in East River, Colorado, USA - PLM4_65_b1 redo | ecosystem: Environmental > Terrestrial > Soil > Riparian zone | place: USA: East...
GGGTCTGGGGGGTGCGGCGCAGCACCAGCCCGCAAGCCACAGGCTCGGAGCGGAGCGGGATTCACTCCCGCGTAGCGGAGGGGGGGTCTGGGGGGTGCGGCGCAGCACCCCCCAGAAATCAATAGATTCTGAAGGCCACCGGCATGTGGATGATCGTGGCCACCGGCCGGCCGTGCTTGATGGCCGGCTGGAACACCCACTGATACACGGCCTGCAGCGCGGCAGCGTCCAGAAGTGGGACGGATTGGATCACCCGGGCTCGGGCCACGCGGCCCTGGGAGTCGACGAGCGCCTCGATCAGGACGGTCCCCTCGATCTTCTTGACGAAGGCGTCCTGCGGGTACTGGGGCCGCGCCTGCTTGATGACCCGCGGTGGCGAGTCGAAGTCCATCACGGCGCCGGTCCCGGTCCCACCGAGCATGCCGCCCAAGACGCCTCCCGGCACCCCGCCGACGACGCCGCCCTCGACCCCGCCCTCCATCCCGAGCGCGTCGCCGAGGTCGCTGCCGGTCTCGCTGCCGAACTGGTCCTCGGGCTTGACGCCCGCTTCCGGCTCGAGCGGCCGCTCCCGGGGCTGCGGCGTTTCGATCGGCGCGACGAAGTCCGGCTTCGGGGTGTTCTCGCTGACCTTCTTCGTGGGCTCGGGCTTCACCTGCTCGGGCCGCATCGAGCTGCCCCGCTGCATCGGCGGCGGGGGCGGCGGCGGCGGGTCGAAGAACACGACGCGGCGATCGCCCTGCTCGGGCAGCTCCTCGGGCAGGAAGATCGGCACGAGCACGATCGCCGCCACCACCACGACGTGCCCGATCAGCGAGACGCGACCCGCGACTCGCTGCCAGCGCGTGCGTATGGGCGCCTGGGACGTGACGAGGGCGCTCGCGAAGAGATGGTCCTCGTCGATTGCACCGAGCCTTCGGCCCGGGGCCTTTTCGTCGCCTTCGCCCATCACGGCCATCTTAGCACCCGGTCCATTCCCACTTCGTCTTGGGCGCGGGCCGCGTCGGCGCGGTTCCGGTGCGGCTTCGTGAAAGAACGTGAAGGGCGCTTAGGCCGCGCGCGCGGGCTTGGCGCTCGGCGTCTGGCGCAGGGACCACCAGTTCACGAGCGGCACGGCGATGAACAGCGTCGAGTAGGTCCCGACGACGATCCCCACCACCATCGTGAAGCCGAAGCCGCGCAGCACCTCGCCGCCGAACAGGAACAGGCCGAGCACCGCCAGGAACGTGGTGCCGTTCGAGATGATCGTGCGCGTGAGCGTCTGGTTGAGCGAGTCGTTGAGCAGCTTGGCCATCGAGTCCTTGCGGCGGTGCAGCAGGTTCTCGCGCGCGCGGTCGAAGATCACGATCGTGTCGTTGACGCTGTAGCCGACGAGCGTCAGCAGAGCCGCGATCACGTTGAGCGTGATCTCGAAGCGGAAGAAGGCGAGAAACGCCAGGCACACGAGCAGGTCGTGGAGCGCGGCGATCGTGGCGCTCGTTCCCCACACGCCGCCCTTGAAACGCCAGGCGATGTAGATGAGCTGGAATAGGAGGCCGAGCCCGACGAGCAGGATCGCCTTCTGCCGCAGCTCGGCGCCCACCAGCGGCCCCACGATCTCGGACGAGGACTCGGTCACCGGGTTCTGAGCGTAGCTGTCGGCCAGCGCCTGGCGCACCGCGCGGGCGGGGGCGTCGAGGTCCGACTCGGGCGCCTCCTCGGAGATCCGCACCAGCACCTTGTTCGTCTTGAGGTCGCCGTAAGTCTGGATCACGGAGCCCGGCGAGACCTTCGCGACCGCGTCGCGGATCCGGTCGGTGTCCGGCGCGGCCTGGAACTGCAGCACGAGCTGGGTCCCGCCCGAGAACTCGACGCCGTAGCGCAGCTGGCCGGTCGCGATATAGAAGACGCCGGCGCCGATCAGCAGCACGGAAAGGGCGATGAAGTACTTGGCCTTGCCCAGGAAGTCGATGTTCGGGTTCTTGATGATCTCCATGGCCGCCCCTAGATGCTCAGGCTCTCGTAGTGGCGCCCGCCGAGCACCCACTCGAAGAGGAACTTGCTCACGAAGTAGGAGGCGAACACGTTCGCCACGAGCCCGATCACGAGTGTCACCGCGAAGCCCTTGATCGGGCCGGTCCCGAACTGGAACAGGAACGCGGCGGCGATGAGGGCGGTCGCGTGGGTGTCGAGGATCGTGATCCAGACGCGGTCGAAGCCGTTCTGGACCGCCGCGCGCACCGTCTTGCCGTTCCTGAGCTCCTCGCGGATCCGCTCGAACACCAGCACGTTGGTGTCGACGCCCACGCCGACGGTCAGGATGATGCCGGCGATGCCGGGCAGCGTGAGTGTCGCGTCCGTGTAGGCCATCGCCGCGAGCAGGATCAGCAGGTTCGCCGCGAGCGCCACGACCGCGTTCACGCCCGAGAACCGGTAGTAGAACAGCATGAAGATGGTGATGAAGGCCATCGCGGCGGCCGACGCGCGCACGCCGTCGCGGATCGAGTCGCGGCCGAGCGAGGCGCCGACCGTGAGCTCCTGCAGGTACTTGAGCGACGCCGGCAAGGCACCCGCCTTCAGGATCTTCGAGAGCTCGTCCGCCTCCTGGGTGGTGAAGCGACCGGTGATGCGGTTGTCGGCTCCGAGCTTGCTCTGGATCACGGGCGCCGAGTAGACCGTGCCGTCGAGCACGATCGCGAGCTGGCGGTTGATGTTGCGGCCGGTCTCGCGCGAGAACTTGTCGGCTGCCGTGGCGTTCAGCGAGAAGTTGATCTGCGGGCGGTTGTTCTCGTCGACCCCGACGCGCGCGCTCTTGAGGTCGCGCCCGGTGATGAGCGCCTCGCGTCGCAGCAGGTAGTAGACGGGCTCGCCCGGCGTGTCCCCGGGGCCCGACACCACCTCCATGTTCTCGGGCTCGCGGCCGCCCGTGCCCGTGAGCAGCGTCTCGCGCGTCGCGGCGGAGGTCTCGACGAGCTTCAGCGAGAGCTGGGCGGTCGTCTTGATCACCCGCTTCGCCTGCTCGACGTCGGTGACGCCCGGCAGCTGAATCAGCACCTGGTCGCCGCGCGAGCCCTGCGCCGCGATCAGCGGCTCGGCGACACCGAGGGCGTTGACGCGCCGCTCCAGCGTGCGGATGACCTCCTGCACTGTCTGCTCCTTGAGCTGGCGCTGGTAGAGGTCGGTCATCTCGACCGCGAAGCCGCCCTCGCCCGAGTCGCGCACCTCCCAACCGCCGCGGAAGAAGTCGCGCAGCAGGTCGCGCATGTCCTTGACGCGCGCGGGCTCGGTGCCCGCGACGCTGAACGACTTGGGGGACACCCGCTGTACCGGCCCGATCTGGATGCCCTTGCGCGTCGCCTGGTCGCGTGCGGTGGCGACCGCGTCGTCCACGGTGGCGTTGAGCGCGTCGTCGACCACCACCTGCAGCACCAGGTGGATGCCGCCGCGCAGGTCGAGGCCGAGGTGGATCTTGCCGGGCGTGCCGGCCCGCTCGTACGGCGGCCACACCGCGACGGCGCAGGCGAGCAGGAACGCGCCGTAGCCGATCGCCTTCACGCGCAGCTCCTGGCGCATGAACGCGTAGACGAGCCCGGCGAGGGCCACGGACAGCAGCAGCCAGAGCGTGATCGGATTCTGCAGGGCGGGAGGCATCACTTCTCCGTTTTGTCGGTCGCGGGCGCCTGCAGGCCGGCCACGGCGCTCTTTTGGACCTTGATCCTGGTCTTGTCGTCGACGCGCACCAGAAATGCGTCGTCTTCGGTGCCCACGATGGTGCCGAAGATCCCGGAGCTCAACACCACCCGGTCGCCGCTCTTCAGCCCCTTCACGAGCTGCTCGAGCTTCTTCTGCTTGCGGCGCATCGGCAGGATCAGCACGAAGTAGAAGATGGCGAAGATCAGCCCCATCATCACGAGGCTGGCCAGAGGGTTGGGCTCGCCCGGGCGGGCGGGCCCGGCAAGCGCGAGCAGGGTTCCTGTGTCTGCCATGGTGTCCCGGTTTTTCTCTCGCTTCAGGGTCTAGGGCGGGGGATCACGAGGACCGTCGCGCTACGACCCGTCCAGATCGGCGGTTTCGAGGCGGCGCAGCGTTTCCCCGCGCCAGCTTTCAAAACGGCCCAAAAGGATACTCTGCCGCAGCTTCCCCATCATGTCAAGGTAGTAGAAGAGGTTGTGGATCGTCATCAGCGTGGCGGCGGTCATCTCGCCCGCCTGGTGGAGGTGGCGCAGGTAGGCGCGGCTCGTGCTCCGGCAGGTGGGACAGCGGCAGTCGGGGTCGGGCGGGCGCGGGTCGTCCTTGTAGCGGGCGTTGCGGATCGAGAGCCGCCCACGGCTCGTGAAGAGCTGGCCGTTCCTGGCGTTGCGGGTGGGCATCACGCAGTCGAACATGTCGACGCCGCGCGCGACACCTTCGATCAGATCCTCGGGCGTCCCGACCCCCATCAAGTAGCGGGGACGCTCCTCGGGCAGCAGCGGGTCGAGGTGATCGAGCACGCGGTCGCGCCCCGGCTTCGGCTCGCCGACCGACAGGCCCCCGACCGCGTAGCCGGGAAAGCCGATGCGCATGAGGGCCCGGGCGCTCTCCTCGCGCAAGTCGAGGTGGACCCCGCCCTGCACGATCCCGAACAGCCACTGGTCGGAGCGCGTGTGCGACGCACGGCTGCGCTCCGCCCAGCGCGTGGTGCGCGCGGTGGCCTCCGCGACCGCTTCGCGCGGGGCGTCGCCCGGCGGGCACTCGTCGAAGGCCATCGCGATGTCGGCGCCGAGGTTCTGCTGGATCTCCATCGAGCGTTCCGGCGAGAGCAGGTGCGAGGCGCCGTCGAGATGGCTCTGGAAGCGGACGCCTTCATCGTCCAGCCGGCGCAGCGCCGCGAGCGAGAACACCTGATAGCCACCGCTGTCGGTGAGCAAGGGCCCGTCCCATCCGGTGAAGCCATGCAGCCCCCCGAGCCCCGCCACGAGCGCGTCGCCCGGGCGCAGCATCAGGTGGTAGGTGTTGGCGAGCAGGATGCGCGCGCCGATCTCGCGCAGGTCGCGGTGCTGCACCGCCTTCACGGCCCCGGCGGTTCCGACCGGCATGAACACCGGCGTGAGCACCGGCCCGTGCGGCGTCTCGAGCCGGGCGGCGCGGGCGCGCCCGTCGCGCGCCTCGAGCGTGAAGGCGAAGCCGGACATCGGAAAGCGAGTATAGACTTTGGCCCCGTGAACGCCCGGCTCAAGGTCGCGCTGCTTTTCGGAGGCCGCTCGGGGGAGCACGAGGTGAGCCTGCGCTCGGCAGCGTCCGTCGCCTCCGGGCTCGCCGCGCGGTACGACGTGCTGCCCGTGCTGGTGTGCAAGGCGGGCGGCTGGCTGCTGCAGGAAGGACAAGCCCCACGCTCCGCGGGCGGCGAGCCCGTATTTCTCGCGGCTTCGCCGCAGGATGGCGGCCGGCTCCGGCGGCTCTCGGACGCGCGGGAGCTCTGCCGTCCCGACGTTTACTTCCCGGTCCTGCACGGCACCTACGGCGAGGACGGCACGGTGCAGGGCCTCTTCGAGCTCGCGGGCGTGCCCTACGTGGGCGCGGGCGTCGCGGCCTCGGCCGCCGCGATGGACAAGGCGATCATGAAGTCGCTGTTCGCGCAGGCCGGCCTGCCGCAGGTGGAGCACCGCGTGCTCACCGGGCGCGACGCCGCGACGCAGGCGCGTCTCGTGGACGAGCTCGGGCTGCCGCTGTTCGTGAAGCCCGCGAACCTCGGCTCGAGCGTGGCGGTGAGCAAGGTGAAGACGCGGGAGGCGCTCGCGCCGGCGCTCGCGCTCGCGTTCGCCTACGACCGCAAGGTCGTGGCCGAGCGCGGCCACGACGTGCGCGAGATCGAGGTCGGGGTCCTGGGCAACGACGGCCCGCAGGCATCGCTGCCCGGAGAGATCGTGCCGGACCGCGAGTTCTACGACTACGACTCCAAGTACGCCGCCGACAGCCGGACCGAGCTCGTGATCCCCGCTCGCATCGACGCGGCGCTCACGGCCGCGGTCCAGGATCTCGGCAAGGCGGCGTTTCACGCGGTGGACGCGGCCGGCTACGCGCGCGTCGACTGCTTCCTGGAGCGCGCGAGCGGCCGGCTGCTGCTCAACGAGATCAACACCATCCCGGGCTTCACCTCGATCAGCATGTTTCCGAAGCTCTGGGAGGCGAGCGGCGTCTCCTACCCGGACCTGCTCGCGCGGCTCGTGACGCTCGGCATCGAGCGGCACCAGGCGCGCGCGCGTCTCAGCACGCGCTACGGCGGCTGAGCCCGGCACTTCGGGGTCGCGGAGGGACGGCACGCTCCCAGGCGCGCCATTGAGTATTCAAAATAGTATATAAGAGCGCCCCTGTTCTGTTCACCTCCCACATTTTCGTCGGCTGAGGCGGAAGGCCCCGACAGACAGTGGGTTCGCGACGTCTCCATTCTGTAACCGGCTCCTGGAGCCGCTTATAGCGATTTCCACACCGGCGTGCACAGCCTAACCTGCTCCACACAAGGAGCATCGGCGCGCCGAACGCCGAGAATTCTCTTGACAAGAAAGGGAGCCGTTCCTACCCTACCGGTAGTATGCGTGGCTCGCGAGGACCCGACAGGTGGGCAACGGGCCACGTTCGTCCATCCCTGGACTGAAAGGGGGGATTACCTCAATGCCGGCGAAGAAGAAGGCTGCCAAGAAGAAGGCTTCGAAGAAGAAGAAGTAAGAGCCCCGGGGACGTTGGGGGGGTCGAGAGTCGCTCTCGCCCCCCACTTTTTTGTCTGTTTTTGTTCTGGGGGACGCTGCGCCGCGTCCCCCAGACCCCCCGCTCGCTGCGCGGGAGTGAATCCCGCTTCGCTCGCAGCCCGTTGCCTATCAGCTAAGCACGTGCACTTCGATGGCGTGGGCGACGCCGTCCTCGTCGTTCGTCGGGAGCACCGGCAGGCCGAGCTTCAGCAGCTCGCTCGGCGCGTTTCCCATGAGCAGGCCGCAGCCGGCGGCCTCGAGCATCGAGCGGTCGTTCCAGTTGTCGCCGATCGCGAGGGTCTCGGCGGCGGTGATGCCCCAGCGCTGCTGCAGGAACGCGAGCGCGTCCGCCTTTCCGACGCTGGGATCGAGCACGTCGACGAGCGCGAAGTCGGAGGCGGGGTAGACGGTCCGCTCGAGCCGGGCCGCGCCCCGAAGCGCCGCGGCGAGCGCCCCGACGAGGTCCTCCACCTCGGCAAGCGCCCCGCCGAACATCACCTGGATCGGCTCCTCGCGCGCGAGCGCTTCGAGCAGGTCCTCGACCATGCGCAGCTCCTCTCGCGCTCGATCGAGGTAGTAGCCGACGAGGCCCGCGGGGCGAGCGCGGGCGTCGACGAGCAGGATGCCTTCGCCGCGGCTGCCGCAGTGGACGATCGGCTCCATCCCGCGCGCTCGGCCCGCGACGATCGCGCGCGCCGCCACCTCGCGCGCGAGCGGCCGGCAGCGGATGATGCTCCCGTCTTCCACCACGAGCGCTCCGTTGTGGACGACGAGCGGAAGCCCTTCGCCGACCTCGTCGGCGACGCGGCGCGCGGACGGATGTCGACGCCCGGTCACCAGGACGACGCGGACGCCGATCGCGCGGGCCCGCGCGACCGCGGCGCGAGTGCGCGAAGAAACCGTGCGGTCGCTGCGGAGCAGCGTGCCGTCGATGTCGAGGGCGACCAGCCGAATGCCCGGGAAGGGCGGCGTTACTCTCCCGTCCATACCGTGACCCGCTCGATCACGTCGCCCGGCCGGATCCGGTCGACGACGTCCATGCCGTCGACCACCTGTCCAAAGAGCGTGTAGCCTCCGTCGAGGTGGGGCTGTGGCGAAAGCGTGATGAAGAACTGGCTGCCGCCGGTGTCCTTGCCTGACAGCGCCATGCCCACCGCGCCGCGGCCGTACGCGCGGCGCGTGATCTCGCAGCGCAGCGCGTAGCCGGGGCCGCCGTTGCCGTCGCCGCGGGGACAGCCACCCTGAACCACGAAGCCGGGCTCGACGCGGTGGAAGCTCAGGCCGTCGTAGAAGCCGCGGCGCGCGAGCGACAGGAAGGAAGCCGTGGTGAGGGGAGCCTCGACGACGTCGAGGTGGATCTCGATCGTGCCGTGGCGCGTCTTCAGGAAGGCGCGCGGCGTGTAGAGCGGTACGCCGGGCCGGGGGTCGTAGGGGGCGATCGCCGCGCGATAGTCGAGCGGCGCGCGCGAAACCTGCTCCGGACCAGGGTCGATCGCCTCTCCGCCGGCCTCGTGGAGCAGCCTCGCCGCTCGGGCCCGCACCGCGCGGGCCGGGTCGCGACGCGCCACCTCGGCGAGGCCCGCCCGGGCGGCGGCGTCCTGCTGCGCGGCGAGTGCCGCCACCGCGGCGAGGCGCCCCTCGAGCTCCCCCTCGCCGTCGCCGAGGCCGCGACGCCAGGCCGCGACGAGCGGCTCGGACATTCCCGCCGGGGAGAGGCTCGAGACGGCCTCGGCGGCCGCCACGCGCACGCCGAGGTCCGGGTGCTCCAGGTGCCGCCTTTGCGTGTCGAGCGAGTCTTTTCCGCGCGCCGTGGCGAGGGCGCCGAGCACGGCCGAGACGACGCGCGGATCCTCGTCGCGCAGCATCGCGTGCAGGATCCCCACGCTCATCTCGTCGCCGCTGCGGCCGAGCGCCCCGGCGAGTGCCGCACGCACCCGGAAGTCGCGGTCGGGGTCCATGCCCGACAGCACCAGCGCGAAGTCGTCGCGGTCGTTCGCCTCGAGTGCCGCGAGTGCCGCAGCGCGGATCCAGGGGTCGCGCGAACTCACCTCGCGGACGAGACGCTCGCCGAGGGCGCGCTCCGGGGGGAGCCGGGCCAGGGTGAGCAGCGCTTCGCGCCGCAAGACGTCGCTCGGTGCGTCGAGCGCGGCTGCGGCGGGAGCGCGGCCGCGCGCGTCGGCGATCACGCCGAGCGCGCGCAGCGATTGCATTGCGACCGCCTCGTCGCGGTCCCGCGCGAGCGGCAGCAGCACGTCGACGGCGGATGCGTCGCGCAGCGCGCCCAGGCCGCGCGCGGCGAGCGCGCGCTGGCGTGGCTCGTCCGACGCGGCCGCGGCCAGCAGCACCGGCCGCAGCTCGGGGCTCTCGAGCCGCATCGCCACCCAAGTCGACGCCCACCAGTCGAAGCGCGGGCGCGTGCCGTCGAGGAGTGCTATGCGCGCGGCCCCGATGTCCTTCAGCCGGGCGAGGGCGAAGAGCGCGAGCCGCTGCTCGCTCCACTGGGCCGCCGCGTCTGCGGGATCGTCGCCGCGCACGGTCATGCGATCGATCGTCTTGGGAAGCGCGTCGACGACGAGCCGGGCGATCGGCAGCGCCGCCCGCGCGTCCCCGATCCGGCCGAGCGCCTCGGCCGCGCGAGCGCGCACCTGGCCGTCCGCGTCCTTGAGCGAGGCGAGCAGGCGATCGACCGCGAGCGGACTGCCCGCGAGGCCGAGCGCGAAGGCGGCCATCCGGCGGACCTCGACCTCCTGGTCGTTCAGGAGATCCACGAGCGGCGGCACGAGCTCGGGGGCCGCGATCCGCCCGGCCGCGAGCGCCGCGCGGCGCCTCACCCCGCGGTCCGGGTCCCGCAGGCGGAGCGACAGCTCGTCCCCGCCCGTCGAGCGCTGGTCCTCGAGCTCGACCAGGCGTGCGAGCTTGTCGATGCGCGGGGGCGGCGGGGGAGCGGCCTTCTTCGCGGCCGAGGCGAGCGGCGTCAGGCCAATCGCCGCGGCCAGCATCAGGCCGAGGGCGCGCGCACGGCTCGTCGGTACCCGCATCGTCTCGCGATTATAGCGATCGGCCGCGCAGCCACGCCGCAGGTCGAAGGACGCGGGCGCTCACGCGACGGCGAAGAAATCCCGTCCATCGACGAGGCCGAGGTGCTTGACCTCGTCGCGGATCCTGTCCCGCGCTCCCGCCTGCCCGACGGCACCCAGGTGCAGCGCCCCCGCGATGCGCAGCGCCTCGTCGACCGCGAGTACCGGCACACCGTGGATGTGTCGACCGATCTTGCGCCGGTCGACCTCGATGAACGCGGCGACGCGCTGCCCAGCACCCATGAGCGCCCGCGCGAAGGCCTTCCCGATCGGCCCCGCACCCCAGACGACCGCCGGACGGCCGACGAGCGGGCCGCGCGCGAGCGACGCGACCTTGAGGCGGACGAAGGCTCGCGCCGAGTAGCGCGGGTCCGTGCGCGTGAGCCGGCCGGGGGAGTCGCGCCACTCGAGCAGGACCTCGGGGAGCTTCGCGAAGCGCAGACCGGCGTCGAACGCGCGCAGCCACAGGTCGTAATCCTCGGGCCCGGCGAAATCGCGGTAGCTCCCGAGGTCGCGCAGTGCCTGGGCCCGCATCGCCACGGAAGGATGGACGAGCGGCGAGTCCACGAAACGCGCGCGGGCCATGGCGTCGTGGTCCACGAGGCCGTTCACCCAATCGACGTAGGCCCGCATGCCCGCGCCGCTGCCTTCCGCGGCCGGCGCGCCGGTCGCGACGCGGCAGCCGAGGACGTCGACGCGAGGATCCTCTCGCAGGCGCGCGAGCTGGGCCTCGAGGCGCAGCGGGTGAGCCCAGTCGTCCGCGTCCATGCGCGCGACGACCTCTGCGCGCGCCTCGGCGAGCGCCAGGTTGAGGGCGGCGGCGATCCCCCGTGGCGGTGTGCGGAAGACCCGCAGCCTCGGGTCACGGGCCGCGCCGGCGAGCAGCCGCTCGCCAGTGTCGTCGCGGGAGCCGTCGTCGACCGCGATCACCTCGTGCCGCGCCAGCGTCTGCGCGCCGAGCGAGTCGAGGCAGTCGGAGAGGGTCGGCCCCGCGTCGCGCACCGGCAGCAGAACCGACACCTCGGGCGAGGCGGCTGTGGCCGGAGGACTGGAGCGCAGGCTCGCCCCGGCCTCAGCCGTGGCGCTGGACGAACTCGCGGGCGGCCTCGAGCGCCGCTTCCGGCGAGCGGTCCTCGACCACGTAGAACGGGCTCGCACGACCCGGGCGCCAGCCCTCGCGCGCCCCGCGGCGGATCTCGACCAGGAAGCCGCTGTCGGTACGGGCCGGGTCGGTGATCTCGTAGATCCAGTTGTCGCGGCGCAGCGTCGAGTGGATCGCCCCGGGCGCCCACAGGCTGCGCGGCGGCTCCCGCGGCGCGTTGCGCCGCACCATTCGGTCGATCACGCGCTGTGCGGTCTCGGGCAGGAACAGGAACTCGATTCCGTAGCCCACGTAAGGCCATCCGACCTCGGGCGCCTCGCGCGCGACGCGTCCCAGCACGCGGACGCGTCCCTCGGCCTCCGGGAGGTCGATCTCCAGGTCCAGGTCCTGGGCTTCGATGCGCACCGGGCTCGCGAGCAGCATGCCGTGGACGCTCAGGTTGCGGCTCAGGCCGTAGAAGTGCTCGCCGGGGGCGCCGTGGCGGCTGCCGACCACCTGCACGTGGACCGGGATACGCGCGAGCACGCGGTTCGGCACGTCGACGAGCTTCGACACCCAGCTCTCGAGCACGAACCGGTCGAGCGGCCGCCGCAGCGCCGCGTTGGCGCCGGCGCCGAGCACGACGCCCTCGGTGCCCGGGGGCTCGGAAGCCGGGATCATCACCAGGATCGAGACGCGACGGCTCGCGTGGCCCTCGCGGATCCTCTGGATGGTCTCGACGAGCGGCACGTCGGGAAGCCGCGGCCCGAGCACCACCAGCTGCGCGCCGTCCTTCGTCAGCTCGTCGAACAGCTCCCGCGCCGAGAGTGCCTCGTGCACCAGATCCGGCTCGCGCTGCAGGAAGCGCACCTCGAGCCGCAGCTCGCGCGCGTCGACCCCGGCCGTCAGGATCCGGCCGCTCATGCGCCTCTAACTCACCACCCGCTGGCGGCTGCGGCGGAAGCGGAACGCCCGCTGGAACACGTCGGGCAGGATCGTTTTCAGGCCGAGCAGCGAAGGCACATGGTCGTAGTAGAGCACGAGCCGCTGGTCCTTGCGGCCGCCCCGCCCGAGCTCGCGCACCACGAAGCCGTAGCGGCCGATCCGCAGCGAGGCACCCTGGACGAGCTCCTGGCGCGTGGCGTCCTTGCCGTAGGTCACGAGCTGCACGCGCGGCTCGACGAGCCGCTGGCGCAGCCCCGCGTCGAACGCGAGGTGCGTCTTGGCCCGCACGAAGTCGAGCGCCGGAATCCGCGCGCGCTCGGCAGGGGACGAGAGCAGCAGCCGCTCGGCCTCGCGCGAGTCGAGGCCGCGGGCCGCGTAGTCGAGATTCAGCGCATGGATCTTGTCCTCGCGCGTCCCGCTGTCGGTGGCGCTCTCGAGCGCCCGGCGCACGGCGTCGAGGTCCGCTCGCAAGATCGCCGTGTCGCGCGGATCGAGCCCGCTCGTGTCCAGGCCGGCTCCGGTGAGATCGGGCTCGTGGGCCTGGAGCGTGAACGTGGCGGCGGCCGTGCGCGGGTCAAGCGCGAGCGAGAGCCCCTGAGCCGACCAGGTGCCGTCGGGGGCCCGATGGATCTTGTCCGTGGCCACGTGCACCGGCTTCTCGACTGCCAGCTCGACGACCTCCAGATCGCCGGGGCCGGGGAACGACCGCACCAGCAGGCCCAGGAGCGCCACCAGGATCAGCAGCAGCGGCAGCACGAAGTAGCCGAAGATCTTGAACTCGATGCCGGCGCGGGGCGGCGCGGTGATCCGTTTCACGACCGGCCCGATCTTCGCGAGGCCCTCGTCGGGCGCCACGCGGTAGACGAACTTCCTGAGCAGGACACCGTCGTCCTGGAAAAACGCCGCCACGGTCTGCGCCAGCGGCGCGGCCGCGGCACCGTTGGCGGCCTGCACCAGGTCCAGCACGAAGCCCGGGGACTGCTCGCGGTCCCGGCCCGCGACCTCGCCCGCGGGATCTCCGATCAGCATGACGTAGAGCGGGATCTGCATCTCGCGCACGAGCTCGACGGTCTTCCGCATCGAGTGGCTGCGCACGTCCCAGCCCGGCGGCACGTCGCTCCAGTCCTTGGGGTCGGGGTCCACGATCGCGTCCGTGACGAGCACCATCTTGAACTCGGTGCCCTTCGGGTAGCCCTGCGCGAGCTCGCGGGCCTTGGCGAAGGCGTGGTAGAAGTCCGTCCACTGCCCGTCGTTGCGGTAGCGGGACACGTCGTCGACGAAGGTCTCGCTCTTGGCGCCGAACAGGATCAGGCGGTAGCGGTACCCCTTCAGGAAACCGAACATCTTCTCGAGCGCTATGACGCGCTCGGCCTCGGGGTCGAGCGGGGGCAGCGAGGCGGAGTTGTCCACCAGGAACAGGATGACGGGGCCTTCGCCCGGGGGCGGCGGCGAGGGGACGCCTTGGCCCGGCTGCGCAGGACCCGCCAGGAGCGCGAGACAGACGAGGGCGGGCAGCATCGCCGAGGCGTGATTCTACACCGCCTATAATCGACGGATGAAAGCCGGCATCCTGGGCTTGTCCGTCGCGGGCAAGAGCACCCTCTTCCAGCTCCTCACCGGAACCCCCGCCGCGCTGCCCGGGGGGCGTCCCGAGGCGCGCCTCGGGATCGCCCGCGTCCCGGACCCGCGCGTCGAGCGGCTGGCGCAGATCTTCCAGCCGAAGAAGCGCACGCTCGCCACCGTCGAGTACGTCGACGTGCCCGGTGTCGCCAAGGGCGAGGGCGCAGCACTCGTGGACCTGCCGGCGCTGCGCGGCGTGGACGCGCTCGTCCACGTGGTGCGGGCCTTCGAGTCCGCGAGCGTGCCGCACCCCGACGGCTCGGTCGACCCGCTGCGCGACGCGAAGATGCTCGAGCTCGAGCTGATCCTCGCCGACCTCGCGACGGTCGAGCGCCGACTCGAGAGGCTCGCGGCCAACATCAAGAAGGCGCACAAGGCCGAGGACGTGAGCGAGTGCCTCATCTTCGAGCGCCTCAAGCAGGCGCTCGAGGCCGAGAAGCCGCTGCGCCAGCTCGATCTGACGGAGGAGGAGAAGGGCCGCCTGCGCGGCTACGCGCTGCTCTCCGGCAAGCCGATGCTGCTCGTTGCCAACCTCGGGGAGGCCGACATCAAGCAGGCCGCGGCCTGGCTCGATCGCTCCGGACTTGCGGCCTTCGCGAGCCAGCCAGGTCTCGCGGTTTGCGCGGTGGCAGCCCCGATCGAGGCCGAGATGGCCGAGCTCGCGCCGGAAGACGCGAAGGCGTTCCGCGACGACCTGGGGCTCGCCGAGCCCGGTCTCGACCGCGTGATCCGCTCGACTTACGAGCTGCTCGGACTCATCTCGTTTCTCACCGCGGGCGAGGACGAGTGTCGGGCGTGGACGATCAAGCGCGGCACCCGCGCGCAGCTCGCCGCCGGGACGATCCACTCGGACATCGAGCGCGGCTTCATCCGCGCGCAGGTGGTGGCGTTCTCCGACCTGGTGGCCGCCGGCTCGCTCGCCGCCTGCCGGGAGAAGGGCACGCTGCGGCTCGAGGGGCGCGACTACCTGGTCCAGGACGGCGACGTGATCGAGTTCAAGTTCAACGTCTGAGGGCGGACCGATGGCGAGCTGCCCCGCCTGCGGCCGGAGCGTGGCCGTCGCGCGCGCGGAGTGCCTCTACTGCGGCACCCCGCTCGGGAGCGCCCCCGTGGCCGCGCGCAGCGAGCCCGCGCCGTCCGCGGCGGCCGCGCCAGTGCCCTCGCAGCGGGTGCTGGTCCTGCTCGACCTCGAGAGGGCGGAGCCCACGGCGCTTGCCGAGGCGCTCGCGGTGTCGCACTACGAGGCGACCCTGCTGGCGCGACGCGGCGGTCTTCACCTGGTGCGAGCCCTCGACCCCGCGGACGCTGCGGCCGAGGCCGAGCGCCTGCGCGCGCGGGGGGCCGAGCCGTGGCTCGTGCCGGAGGCCGAGGTGCGCACGCCGCCGCTACTGTGCCTCGCCGGCGAGAGTCAGGGCGCGCAGCTGGTCCTGCATACCACGGAGGCTCCCGTGAGGCTCGCGCGGGGCGACGCGCTCCTGGTCGTGCGCGGCTCGATCACGCGCGAGTATCAGACGACGCCGCAGCGGCGCCGGATCGCCACCGCGCGGCTCGAGGAAGGCTATAGGGTGCAGGTCCACCGCCGCGCGGAGCCGAGGGCCCTTGAGATCGACGCGCTCAACTTCGAGCTCGGCTTCGCGCTGAGCGGCTCGGTCCGGCTCGAGCTCGACGCCTGGCTCGATGCGGTGGCCGGCGACGTCCCGCGCGACGACGCCTTCTCCCGCCTGGGCCCGGTGCTGGGACCTGCGGCACCCGAGCCGGGCGGCGCGCTCGCCGCGGCGGGCACGCTCGCCGCTGCGACTCGCGGGGGCGCGGGCGAGAGGCCGGTCGTGCTCGACAACCTCGCGCAGTTTCGCTTCTACTCGGGCTGCCTCGCGGCGGTCCGAAGGCGTCGCGAGACACCCGGATCATTCACGAGGCCGCCTGACATTCCGAGTGAATGATCCGTCCTGGCCGGCTCGGCGCTTGAGACGGCTGGGCACCCGCAGCGCTGCGCCGGCCGGGACGACGACGTCCACAACGAAATCGGACTGTTCATGAGGACGGCGGATCAGGCCTGATGAACAGTCCGTGCTAGGGTCACGCCATGCGGAGCGCGAGGCGGGAGCTCGTCCTGATCCTGCTGCTGGCCGCGGCGCCGCTCATCGCCTACGCCCCCGCCTGGCGCGAGGGCCGGCTGCTCGCTCCGGGAGACGGGGCGGCGCTGCACCTGCCGCTGCGCAGCGAGGTGTTCCGCGCGTGGCAGCGCGGCGAGGTGCCGTCCTGGAACGGCTCGATCTTCTCCGGGACGCCGCTGCTCGCCTCATACCGGCCCGGGGCGCTGCACCCGCTGATGCTGGCGCTCGCGCCGCTTCCTCCACTCACCGCGTTCCAGCTGCTGGTGCTGATCTCGCTCGCCCTCACCGGTCCGTTCGCCTACCTGTACGCCCGGCGGCTCGGAGCCGGGCCGGTGGGAGCGCTCACGACCGGGCTCGGCTTCGCGCTCGGCCCGCACCTCGTGGCCCATCTCGGGGACACCGCGATGATCGTCGCGGCGCCGGCGTTGCCGCTGCTGCTGCTCGCCGCGGAGAGCCATCTGGCGCGGCCGCGACACACTCTCGCCGCGACGTTCGGCTTCGCCTCGGCAGTCACGCTCGTGTTGCTCTCCGGCTCAGCCGCGGCCGCCCTCGCGGCGGCGCTGCTGCTCGGTGCCCGGCTCGTGCTCGCTTTCCTTCCCCGGCTGCTGCGCGGGGAGGGAGCCGACGCCCCGCGCATCGTCAGCACCGTCGCGGCGGTCCTCGCGGGAGTGCTGCTCGCGGCGCCGCAGCTCATTCCTACCCTCGTGGCGCTCAGCGAAGCGGGAGCGGGTGGGGCGGGGGCCGCCGACCGCGCGGCCGCACCGCTGGCCGGCGTCGCCGGGTTCGTGGTGCGCTACGTGTCGCACTCGCCCGCCCCGATTTTCGCCTTGTCCGCGGTGCCGCTCTTGGCGGGGATGCCGGCTCTGCGCGCGGCGGCCGCGGTCGTGGCGCTGGTGCTCGTGCTGTTCGCGCTGCGCGGGGGGCCGGACGCCGGCGGCCCGCTGCCGCTCGCCTTCGACCTGGCGCTCGCGCTGCTCGCGGGCCTCGCACTCGAGGCCCAGTGGCGGGCCCGGCGCGAGCCGCTCGGGCGCAGGGTGCGAAGGCTCGCGCTCGTGGCCGCGCTCTTCGCGGCGGCTTCGCTGTCGGTCGCGACTACGGTGACGGGTCCGCTCGCCCCCGAGCTGCAGGCGCCGGTGGGCCTGCTGGCGATAGCACTCGTGCTGCACTTCGCGCTCGCGGGTTCCCGCGACACGGTCTACGCCCACGTCTTCCTGCTGCCGCTCGTCGTGTCCTTCCTGCTGCAGCCGCTCGGGCGCCAGGCCTGGGCGGGCGCGCCGACCGTGGCCGAGCTCAGCCAGCCGACACCGACCCGCGCCGCCCTCGACCGCGTGATGGGAGAGCGCAGCGACGAGCGGCTGCTGTCGCTCAGCAAGGCGTGGCCTCGTGCGCGGGCGCGCGATCTTGCCTGGGCCAACCTCGCGAGTCTGTCGGGCCACCGCAACGTCAACGGCTACGACCCGATGGTGCCCGCGGCGCGGCTGCGGGCCCTGGGCGGCATGCACCCTGACGGAACCGCCTCGCGGGAGCTGCTCGAGACGGACCCCGGGCGGCTCGAGCTCCTGGGCGTGCGCTTCGTTCAGGTTCCGACCGACGCGCTCGCGGTTCCGGGGGACGTGGACGGCCTCGGCGAGCCGCTCGACGTGGTGCTCGAACCGCCGCGGCCGCACCTGTTCGCGCTGCCGATCACGCGCGCCACCGAGGTCCGGATGCTGAGCTTCCTCTCGGGCGCGGTGGAGGTCGAGACCGGCGCGATCGTGGCCGAGTGTGTCGTCCGGCTCGCTTCGGGGCGCGAGATCTGGCTGCCGATCCGCGCGGGCGCCGACACCGCCGAGTGGGCCTGGGACCGGCCCGACCTCAAGGGCCTGGTGCGTCACGCGCGGCCGAGAGTGCACGCCAGCTTCACCACTGGCCAGGGTGTGCGCGGCAACCAGTACCTCGCGGTGCTGCGGCTGCCGGGTCGCTTCGCGGTCCGCTCGCTGCGCTTTCGAGCCCTGCCGGGCGCCCCGCCGCTGCGCCTGGTGCGCGCCGGCCTCTACGACGCGGAGGCGTCGCGCGCGCTAGGTCTGTCGACGGCTGCCGCGTTCGTGAGCGACGAGGTGCGCCTGGCCGAGGCCGCGGGCACGCCGCTCGTGAGTCTCTTCGAGGTGCGGCGCGGGATCGGTCCCGCCTGGGTGGTCGAGTCGCTGCGGCGGCTGCCCGACGCCGAGCGCGTGCTCGACGTGCTGCGCGCCCCGACCCGGCTCGGCGTCGACACGCGCCGCGAGGCAATCGCGGCAGAGGCCGACGTGCGCGACGTCGAGCTGCCGCCGGGCAGCCGCTCCCAGCCGGCCGACGTCGCGCGGGCCGTGGGCGGGCGCATCGTGGTGCGGGCGGCGGGGCCGGGGCTGCTCGTGATCGGCGAGGGCTACGACGCCGGATGGAGCGCCCGCGTGGATGGCGGCGAGGCGGAGGTGCTGCGGGTGAACGCCGACCGCATCGGCGTCGTGCTGCAGGAAGGAACCCATCGGATCGTGCTTGCGCACCGCGCCCGGGGCTTGCTTCTGGGCCTGGTGATCGCTGCGCTCACGACTGTCGGCCTCGTGGCAGCGGCGCTTCGGGCCGAGCGGCGCACGGTTTGACCCCCGAGAAGCGGGCGTGCTAGCGTCCTCCGTTTCGGACGAGTCAATGTGTCATGAGTAGAGCCACGCCCGGCCTCAGCATCTTCTTCCCCGCCTACAACGACGCCGGCACCATCGCGAGCCTCGCGCTCGTGGCCCACATGACCGCCCGCACGCTCACGGACGACCACGAGGTGATCGTGGTCGACGACGGCAGCCCCGACCACACCGGAGCGCTGCTCGACGAGATGGCGGGGCACTTTCCCTGGCTCAAGGTGGTCCACCACCCGAAGAACCGCGGCTACGGCGGGGCACTGCGGACCGGTTTCGAGACGGCCTCCAAGGAGCTCGTCTTCTACACCGACGGCGACGCGCAGTACGACCCGCGCGAGCTCGCGAAGCTGTGGCAGGCCTTCTCACCCGAGGTGGACTTCGTCAACGGCTACAAGATTTCGCGCAACGACCCGCTGCACCGCATCGTGATCGGCCGGCTCTACCACTGGTTCGTCAAGCTCGCGTTCGGGCTGCGCATGCGTGACGTCGACTGCGACTTCCGCCTGATGCGAAAGAGCGTCTTCGAGAAGGTGCGCCTGACCCGCAGCTCCGGTGTCATCTGCGTCGAGCTCATGAAGAAGGTGCAGGACCACGGCTATAGGATCGCCGAGGTGCCCGTCCACCACTTCCACAGGAGCTACGGCAAGAGCCAGTTCTTCAACTTCCCGCGGGTGGCGCGCACGCTACGCGACCTCGCGCGGCTCTGGGTCGAGCTGGTGGTGCGCCGGCTGCACATGGAACCCGGCACCGAGCACGCGCCTCGGCCGCACGAAGCCGTCCGGTGAGCGACCCCCGCGACTACTACCGCGGCCGCAGGGTGCTCGTTACCGGGGGGCTCGGCTTCATCGGGTCGAACCTTTGCCGCACGCTCGCCGACCTGGGTGCTTCGGTGACCGCGGTCGACAGCCTGCTGCCGGACTACGGCGGCAACCTGTTCAACCTCGACGGCTACGAGGACAAGGTCCGCATCAACATCGCCGACGTGCGCGGCCACGGCATGGAGTACCTGGTGCGCGGCCAGGAGGTCCTGTTCAACCTGGCGGGGCAGGTGAGCCACATCGACTCGATGAGCGACCCGGTGACCGACCTCGAGATCAACTGCACCAGCCAGCTGCGCCTGCTCGAGGCGGTGCGCCGCGGCAATCCCGAGCTCAAGGTCGTCTACGCCGGCACGCGCCAGGTTTACGGCCGGCCGCTCTACCTGCCGGTGGACGAGAAGCACCTGCTGCAGCCGGTGGACGTGAACGGGATCAACAAGATCTCGGGCGAGTTCTACCACCTGGTCTACCACCAGGTGTACGGCATCCGCGCCTCGTCGCTGCGGCTCACCAACACCTACGGCCCGCGCCAATTGATCCGGCACAACCGCCAGGGCTTCATCGGCTGGTTCGTGCGCCAGGCCGCGCTCGGCGAGGAGATCCAGATCTTCGGCGACGGGCTGCAGAAGCGCGACTTCAACCACGTCGACGACGTGGTCGACGCGTTCCTGCGCGCGGGCGCGCTCGACGCGGCCGATGGCCAGGTCATGAACCTGGGCGACCCGCACCCGGTCTCGCTCGGGGAGCTGGTGCGGCTGCTGCTCGACGTCGCGGGCGGGGGCTCGTTCCGGCTCGTCCCGTTTCCGCCCGAGCGCAAGCGGATCGACATCGGCGACTTCTACGCCGACATCACGCGCGCCCGCACGATCCTGGGCTGGGCGCCGAAGCTCGGCCTGCGCGAGGGCCTGGCGCAGACGGTCGAGTTCTACCGCCGCCACAAGCAGCACTACCTGTGAGCGCGCCCGTCCCGTTCGTCGACTTCAAGGCACACGTCGCTGCCCTGCGCGGCGAGCTCGATGGGGCGGTCGCGCGCGTGCTCGACTCTGGCTGGTTCATCCTGGGCCCCGAGGGCGAGGCGTTCGAGCGCGAGCTGGCGGCGGCGCTCGGCGCGAGCGACGCCGTTGCGGTCGGGAACGGCACCGATGCGCTCCACCTCGCGCTGCGGGCGCGCGGGGTCGGTCCGGGAGACGAGGTGGTCACGACCTCGATCTCGGCCGCCTTCTCGGCACTCGCCATCCTGCACACGGGCGCGCGACCGGTGTTCGTGGACGTCGACCCGCTGACGCTCAACATCGACCCCGCGGCGGTCGCGCGCGCGCTCACCCCGCGCACGAAGGCGCTGCTGCCGGTGCACCTCTACGGCCACCCAGCGGACATGGATCCGCTGCTGGAGCTCGCGCGCGAGCGAGGCCTGGTGCTGGTCGAGGACGCCTGCCAGGCGCACGGGGCCCGCTACCGCGGCCGTCCGGTGGGGACGCTCGGGGGCGAGCAGGGGTTGGGTGCGCTTTCCTTCTATCCGACCAAGAACCTCGGCGCGTTCGGTGACGGCGGCGCGATCCTGGTGAACGACGAAGCCACAGCGGCGCGACTGCGACAGCTCCGCAACGGCGGCCAGCGCGACCGCTACCACCACGAGAGCGAGGGCTGGAACAGCCGCCTCGACGAGCTGCAGGCCGCACTGCTGCGCGTGGGCCTTCGTCACCTGGAGGCCTGGACCGAAAGGCGCCGGGCGCTCGCCGCCTTCTACGACCGGGAGCTCACGGGCTCGGGCGTCGTGCCGCTCGGCGAGCAGCCCTACGCCCGGAGGGTTTGCCACCTTTACGTCGTGCGCCATCCGCGCCGCAGCGCGCTCATGGAAGCGCTCAAGAAGCGAGGGATCGGCACGCTCATCCACTTTCCGATCCCGCTGCACCTGCAGCCGGCCTTCGCATTCCTGGGCGGCAAGCGCGGCCTGCTGCCGGTCGTGGAGCAGGCCTCGGACGAGATCCTGTCGCTGCCGCTTTATCCCGAGCTCGAGGACGAGGCGGCCGCTCGCGTGGTCGAGGCCGTCCGGGTCGCGGCCCGGGAGTGCTAGCATCCCCGACCGTATGAGCCAGAAGCGCGTCGAGCTCGCGTCGCGGATCGAGAGCAAGCAGGCCCGGGTCGGCGTGATCGGGCTCGGTTACGTCGGGCTGCCGCTCGCCCTGCTGTTCGAGGAGAGCGGCTTCCGGGTGACCGGCTTTGACGTAGACGCGAGCAAGCCCCGGGCGCTCGCCCGCGGCGAGTCGTACATCCGCCACATCGGCAAGGAGCGCGTGGCCCAGGCCTTCGGGCGGGGCCGGATCGAGGCGACGACGGCGTTCGACCGCCTCTCCGAGTGCGACGCCATCCTCGTGTGCGTGCCGACGCCGCTCGGCCGTCACCGCGAGCCCGACCTCTCGTACGTGCGCCAGACGGCCGACGAGATCGCGAAGCGGCTGCGGCCCGGCCAGCTGGTGGTGCTCGAGTCGACCACCTACCCCGGCACTACGCGCGAGGAGCTTCTGCCGCGCTTCGAGGCCCGCGGCTTCGCGTGCGGCAAGGACGTCTTCGTCGCCTTCTCGCCCGAGCGGGAGGACCCCGGCAACCGCAGCTTCAACACCCAGACGATCCCCAAGGTGGTGGGCGGGATCGACCAGGCGTCGCTCGAGGTGGCGGTGGCGCTCTACGCCTCGGCGATCCAGACGGTCGTGCCCGTCTCCTCACCCGAGGTGGCGGAGGCCGCCAAAATCCTGGAGAACGTGTTCCGGGCCGTCAACATAGCACTCGCCAACGAGATGAAGCTGGTGCTCGACCAGATGGGGATCAACGTCTGGGAGGTGATCGAGGCGGCGAAGACGAAGCCGTTCGGCTTCATGCCGTTCTACCCGGGACCGGGCCTCGGCGGCCACTGCATCCCGCTCGACCCGTTCTACCTCACCTGGAAGGCGGCCGAGCACGGCACCTGGGCGCGCTTCATCGAGCTCGCCGGCGAGATCAATACCTCGATGCCCCAGCACGTCGTCGAGCGCACCGCGCGCGCGCTCAACCGCCACGCGAAGAGCCTCAAGGGATCCCGGGTGCTCGTGTTGGGCCTGAGCTACAAGGCCGACATCGACGACGACCGCGAGTCGCCGTCGTTCGAGATCATCGAGCGCCTGCGCGCCTCGGGTGCCGAGGTGTCTTACTGCGACCCCTACATTCCCGTGGCTCGCGCCGGACGTGAGCACGACATCGGGCTCTCTTCCGTGCCCTGCACGGCCGAGGAGTTCGCCCGCCACGACGTGCTGCTCGTCTCGACGGCCCACTCGGACTTCAAGACCGCGGCACTCTACGGCGGCGTCAAGCTGGTGGTCGACACCCGCAACCTGATGGCACCTCTCGGGTTCGGCGCGCCCGGCGCGCCCGGGCCGGAAGTGTTCCGGGCCTGAGACGAAGCGTCCGGCGTGGTAGGGTGGAGGCCGCATGAAGGCGGCGACGCTCGGCATCGGCGGACGGCAGCTCGGCGAGGGGCAGCCGTGCCTGGTGGTCGCCCACGTCGGGACCTCGCACGAGGGGAAAGCCGACGTCGCGCGGCGGCTGATCGACGCCGCTTTCCAGGCAGGCGCCGACGCGATCGTGTTCCCGGTGTTCCGCGCGAGCGAGCTCGTGGCGCGCCGGCACCCCGAGCGACAGGAGCTGGAGGCGGCGGAGCTCAAGCCGCGCGAATGGCAGAAGGTGCTCGAGGCCGCCAAGGCCTCGGGGCTGCTGGTGGTGGCCGAGGCCTTCGACACCGCCTCGCGCGACGTGGCGGCCGAGGCGGGCGTCGACGCGTTCCAGACGCACCCCACCGATCTCGACCATCCCGACCTCGTGCGGGCGCTCGCGGCCGCCGGTCGCCCGCTGCTGCTCGGGGCCGGCACGGGTGAAGAGCCCCGGGTGCGGGCCGCGCTCGAGCAATGCGGCGCGGGCACGGCGCTCGTGGTGGGCCCGCTCACGGCACCCGCGGCGCCCGAGGAGCTGCGCCTCGCGGACCTCGCCGCGCGCCGCGAGCGATACCGCGTCCCCGTGGGCCTGTTCGACGCGACCGACGGCGCCTCGGCCTTCGCACTCGTCGCACCCGCGCTCGCCGCCGCGCTCGGCGCGGACCTGGTGGAGAAAAAACTCACGCTCGATCGCAGCCGCAAAGGCCGGGACGCGGCCGCGGCGCTCGCGCCGGAGGAGTTCTACCGGATGGTCGAGCTGCTGCGCCAGGCCGAGCGCGCGCGCGGCGACGCCTTCGGCCAGGAGGCCGCGAGCCCGACGAGCACCGCGCGCGGCCGCTCGATCGTCGCCGCTTCGCTGATCGGCCGCGGCGACGTGCTGACCGCCGAGCGGCTGCTCTACAAGCGCACCGACGAGCGCTCCCCGCGTGGGCTCTCGCCCGCCGAGGCCCACCGCATCATCGGCCGCCGCGCGGCGCGGCCGATCCAGGCCGACGAAACGATCAAGGAGGACATGCTCGAATGAAGGCGCTCATCACCGGCGGCGCGGGCTTCCTGGGCAGCCACCTGTGCGAAGCGCTCCTCGAGCGCGGCGCAGAGGTCCACGTCGTCGACAACCTCTCGACGGGGGCGATCGACAACATCGCGCACCTGAAGCCGAACAAGCACTTCCACTACACGATCGACAGCGTGCTCAACGAGCCGGTGCTGGCCGAGCTCGTCGACCGCGCCGACGTGGTCTTCCACCTGGCCGCGGCCGTGGGCGTGCGGCTGATCGTCGAGAGCCCGGTCAACACGATCGAGACGAACGTGCATGGCACCGAAATGGTGCTGAAGCTCGCCAACAAGAAGCGCAAGAAGGTGCTGCTCACCTCGACCTCGGAGGTCTACGGCAAGGCCAACGTCGTGCCCTTCCGCGAAGACGGCGACCTGGTGATGGGGCCCACCTCCAAGGGCCGCTGGAGCTACGCCTGCAGCAAGGCTATCGACGAGTTCCTGGCGCTCGCCTACCACAAGGAGAAGCGCCTGCCGGTGGTGGTGGCGCGCCTCTTCAACACCGTGGGCCCGCGCCAGACCGGCCGCTACGGGATGGTGATCCCCAACTTCGTCAAGCAGGGGTTGCTCGGCAACGCGATCACGGTGTTCGGCGACGGGACCCAGACGCGCTGCTTCACCTACGTGAGCGACGTCGTCGCGCAGCTGATCGCTCTCGCCGAGGACGAGCGCGCGGTCGGCCAGGTGTTCAACATCGGCAACGACCGCGAGGAGGTCACGATCCTCGAGCTGGCGCGGCGCGTCAAGCAGCGCACCGGCGGCCGCAGCGCGATCGAGCTCGTGCCCTATGACCGGGCCTACGAGGAAGGCTTCGAGGACATGCTGCGCCGCGTGCCCGACCTCGCCAAGCTGCGCGCGCTCACCGGCTATGAGCCGAAGGTCGGCCTCGACGAGATCCTGGACCGCGTCACCGACTACTTCACCTCCGACGCCACGCGGCTGTGAAGCCGGCCGAGTACCGCCGGATGTTCGAGGCGGAGGAGCGGCAGTGGTGGTACGCCGGCCAGCGCCAGCTCGCGCAAGCGCTGCTCGAGCCGTGGGCGAAGGGATCGTCGGCGTCGCTGCGCCTGCTCGACGCCGGCTGCGGCACCGGCTTCAACCTGCTGGCGCTCGCGCGGCTCGGCCGAGCGAGCGGGATCGACGTCTCGCCCGAAGCGATCGGTTTCTGCCGCGAGCGCGGCGTGCGCGTGGCGCGCGCAAGCCTGCAGTCGCTGCCGTTTCCGGCCGGGGCCTTCGACGCGGTCACGTCCTTCGACGTCATCTACCATGACTGGGTGAGCGACGATCGCGCGGCGGTCGCCGAAATGGCGCGCGTGCTGCGGCCTGGGGGCGTGCTGCTGGTGCGGGTCCCGGCGCTCGAGGCGCTGCGCGGGGCGCACGACGCCGAGGTGCTGACGCGGCGACGCTACACGCGCGGCCAGCTGGTGGCGCTCCTCGAGGGCTGCGGTTTCGCGGTGGTGCGCGCGACCTACTGCAACTCGCTGCTCTTCCCGCTGCTCCTCGCCCGGCGCACGCTCGATCGGATGCTCGGGCGCGAGGGCTCCGACGTCGGCTTCCTGCCGCCGCCCCTCGAGAGCCTGTTCCGGGGCGTGCTCGGCATCGAGGCGGCGCTCGTACGACGCGGCTTCAGCTTCCCGCTGGGCGCGAGCGTCGTGGCGCTGGGTCAGCGGCGGGCGACGAGCGCGTAGTCGAGCGGCGCGAACAGAAGGGCGTTCAGGCGCTCGACGTTCTCGTTGAGCGCCTTCACCACCGGCGGGGGCAGACCACCGGTGGGCAGCAGGTGCAGGCGCACGTCGTCCGGCACCGGCGAGCGCAGCTCGATGCGCGCTTCCGAGAAGCCGGCCGCGGCGGCCATGAAGCGCAGCGTCTCGGGGTGCAGCGGCCGCTCGTGAGTCAGGTCGCGGATGAAGACGTCGAAGTAGGCGAGCGCCGAGGCGACGTTCACCGTCTCGAGCACCAGCAGGCCGTCCTTGGCGAGTGTCCGGTGCGCCGCCGCGAGCAGCGCCTGCAGCCGGGGCGGCTCGAGGTGCTCGGCCACCTGCGCGGCAAACACGGCACCCGTCGCACCGGGTGGCTGGCGCTCGAGGAACTCCACGAGATCGCCTGCCACGACGTCGAGTCCCTTGGAGCGACACTCCTGGACCGCGTTCGCGTTGCCTTCCACCCCGCGGGCGGCCGTTCCTGCTTCGCGCAGCAGCTCGAGCAGCTCGCCGCGACCGCAGCCGAGGTCCAGGACCGGGGCGTGGCCGCGCAGCAGCGCCGCGTAGTCGGCCTGCCGCCGCCGCACCTCCTCGCGTGAGCCGCGGAAGCGGTTCTCGAAGGCGGTGTAGGCCGAGTCCTCGGCCGAGCGCGCCGCGGCGCGGGCCGTCTCGGGCGGCGGCGGCTCCGCGGCAAGCCCCTGCCGCAGCGCGCGGACTTCCTCGGAGAGCGCCTCGGTGCGGTCCCGCAGCGCGAGCAGGCCCGACAGCCGCTCGCCCATGGCCTCGAGCCGCCGGGCGAAGGCCTCGAGCACCTGGGTGGCCTCGGTAGGGGTGCGCGCGACCCGCATGTCGTCGCGCGCGTCGACCACCGGCTCCACACGCTGGGCGAAGCGGACGAGCGCCGTGCCGAGCTCGCGCTGGCGCGCGTGGTAGCGCGCGGCGTGCTCGAGCTGCGCGTTCACGAGCCGCACCAGCACGGCGTTGAAGCGCGCCTGGCGCTCGAGCGCGGGGGCGAGCGCATCCCAGGCGCGACGCTCGATCGCCTTGCCGAGGCCGCCTCCGCGCGGAGCCTCGGCCGCCGTCCAGAGCTGGTTCAGCTCGCAGACGAGCTCCAGGACCTCGGGGCCCGTCTCCTCCGGAAGCGGCAGAGCAGCCTTCTGGTCGAGCTCCGCGAGGGCCGCGGCGTAGGAGGCTTCTTCGTCCTCGAGCCTGCGGCTCAGTGCCGCGAGAGCTTCGGCGAGCGGCTTCGCGTCGGCCACGGCGGATTGTAGAATGCGAGGCTCCGGGATGCACACGCGTGGCTGAACCTCCCGACCCGGGCCCCGTGAACGCGTCGTGGCCGGCCAGCGCAGCGCCCGGCCGAGGCCTCGGCGGTCTCGTGAGCCGGCTGCTGGGGCGCTTCCTCGCGCCCCAGCTCGAGGCGCAGCGCGCGTTCAACGCGGACCAGGTGCGCCTCGACAACGCGCTGCTGCAGCACCTCGAGCAGCGCCTGGCAGCCACCCACCGCCACTACGACGAGATCCTGCGAGGCAGCGGACGCAGGCTGGACGAGGTGGACGAGCGCCACGCGCAGCTCGCGCAGGAGCTGGTGGCGCACGTCCACGACCTGGCGCGCCGGATTGACCTCGTGCTCGCCGAGGCCGACCGCGGCCGGCCGGCGCTCGAGCTGGTGATCAAGGACCTGCAGGCGCGCGTCGCGCGACTCGAGGACGCGCTGCGGCCGCGAGAGAGATGAAGTCCGTCCTCGTGTGCGCCGCGCAGGCGCCCTTCGTGACGGGGGGCGCCGAGATCCACGTGCGCGAGCTCGTGAAGAGCCTCGCGGCCCGCGGCTTCCGGGTCGACGTGGTGAGCCTGCCGTTCCACGCCCATCCGCCGTCGGAGGTGGTGCGCCAAGCGCTCGCCTGGCGGCTGCTCGAGCTGCGCCACACCACGGGAGAGTCGGTCGACCTCGTGATCCCGACCAAGTTCCCGAGCTATCTCGTGAGGCACCACCGCAAGGTGGCCTGGGTGTTCCACCAGTACCGCGAGGCCTACGAGCTTCGGGGCACCGAGCACAGCCCGCTCGGCGAGGGCCCCGAGGACCAGCGGCTGGTCGAAACGATCCACAGCATGGACCAGGCGGCGCTCGGCGAGTGTCGGGCGCTGTTCACCAACTCGAAGAACGTGGCGGATCGGCTCGCGCGCTTCAACGGCCTGCACGCGACGCCGCTCTACCCGCCCCCGCAGCAGCTCGGCCGCTACCGCTGCGACTCGTACTCCGGCTTCCTGCTCTCGGCCGGCCGCCTGGACCGCACCAAGCGACCGGAGCTGCTGCTGCGCGCGCTGGCGCGCGCGAGCAAGGACGTGCGGCTCAAGCTGACCGGGGAGGGCCCGCTGCGACGCGACCTCGAGCGGCTCACCGCCGAGCTCGGCATCGCGGATCGCGTGGACTTCCTGGGCTTCGTCGCGGAGGCGGAGCTCGTGGCGCTCTACGCGACTTGCCGCGGGGTCGTCTATGCGCCCTTCGACGAGGACTTCGGCTACGTCACGGTCGAGGCCTTCCTGTCGAGAAAGCCGGTCGTGACGGCGAGCGACTCGGGGGGCCCGCTCGAGTTCGTGGAGGATGGCGCGAGCGGCATCGTGACGGCGCCCGAGCCCGCGGCCCTCGCCGAGGCGATCGACCGCCTGTGGGGTCTGTCCGAAAGGCAGCTGCGCGAGATGGGCGAGAACGCCGCAGGGCGCGTGGCCTCGATCAACTGGGAGACGGTCGTGGACCGACTGACCGAGCTCGTCCGGTGAGGGTCGCGCTCTGGACGCCGTCGCCGGATGCCGCGTGGGTCCGCTCGCTTGCGGCCCAGCTCGGGAGCGGCCTGGAGCTCGCGCTCGTGTCTGCCGAGCCGCCCGAGCGCCCGCCGGTCGAGATCGACCTCTACCACGTGGCCGGCTCGCCGGCGTACGGCTTCGTCTATCGCGCGCTCTTGAGCCGCCCTGGGATCGTGCTGCTCGCGGAATGGAGGCTGCACGCGCTCATCCACGCGGAGACGGCGGGGCGGGGAGACACGGACACCTATCGGCGCGAAGCGCGCCGCGCGCACGGCGACACGGGCGCGTTCGTGGCCCGACAGGTGCTCGGCGGCCTGGGCGGAGAACTGCCGCGTCTCGTCGCCATGAACCAGCGCGTGCTGGACGCGAGCCTCGCGCTCGTCGCCTTCGACGCGGAGCTCGCTCGGCGCGCGGCCGAGCGGCTGGCGGGCCGGTCGGTCCTGCATCTGCCGCTCGACCGGCCGGGCGCGGGCGACGAGCCCGCGGCCCTGGCAGAGGCGCTGCGCGCGCTCGTCCTGGAGCTCGGTCCCCGAGCGGAGCTGGAGCGCCGGAAAATCGTGACGCGAGACGCCCTGGAGGGCTCGCTCGTGGGTTCGGCCCTCGCCGAGCTGCGCTGGACGGCGCGTGAGCTCGGGCTCGCCGAGCTGCCCGCGGATACCGAGCGGCTGGTGGCGGCGCTCTTCGGGAGGACTGATTGAGCCGCCCGCGGCTCTCGGTGGTGATTCCGGCCTTCAACGAGGCGCAACGGCTGCCGGCCACGCTCGCCCGGCTCCACGCTTACCTGGACGCGCGCGGCGCTTCCTACCAGGTCCTGGTGGTCGACGACGGCTCGACCGACGGGACCGCCGACGTCGCGCGCACCGCATCTGGGCCGGTCGAGGTTCTGCGCCACGCCCAGAACCGCGGCAAGGGCCACGCCGTGCGCGCCGGGATGCTCGCCGCCGGCGGAGAGCGTCGCCTGATGACCGACGCCGACCTGTCGACGCCGATCGAGGAGCTGCCCCGGCTCGAGGCCGAGCTCGAGCGCGGCTTTGAGGTGGCGATCGGCTCGCGCGCGGTCCCAGGAGCCCGGATCGAGGTGCACCAGCCGTTCTATCGCGAAGCGATGGGGCGGCTCTTCAACCGCCTGGCCCAGACCTTGCTGTTGCCGGGCCTTCACGACACGCAGTGTGGCTTCAAGCTCTTCACCGCCGAGGCGGCGGAGACGGCGTTCGCCGCCTGCCGGCTGGACGGCTTCTCGTTCGACGTCGAGGCGCTCTACGTGGCGCGTCGCAGGGGCCTGCGCATCGCCGAGCTGCCCGTGGTGTGGCGGAACGACGCCGCCACCCGGGTCGGACTCGCGGGCGGCGCGACCGCGTTCCTCGACCTCGTGCGCATCCGCCTGTCCGCCGCTCGCGGCCGCTACGGTGTGGCGGCCGCGGCCGGGCGTCCCACGTAGCGCACGTCGGCTCGCGCACGCAGCTCGCGCACCCAGGTCTCCACCCGCTCGTCGAGCGCTCGTCGTTCGAGCCGCTCGCGGACCCCTTGCTTGGCCGCCTCCCACGAGTCTCCCGCGGACGGGTCGGCCTCGAAGGCGGCGCGCACCTCCTGGTCGCTCACGCGCAGCTGCGGGCGGAAGCGGAACTCGACGTACTTCAGGATCGCGATCTGGCGCCCGACCAGCCGGCGCAGGTCGGCCGCCGACACCGAGTCGCCGAGCTCGGGCCGCCGCTCGAGGAGCTCCTGCGTGGCCCGCTGCTCCTCTTCCGCGAGCACCTCCGCCTGCGGCAGGCGCGATGCCTCGCGGTACATCAGCCGCTCGTCCACGAGCGCCTCGAGCGCCGCCTCTTCCGCGAGGCCGCGCACGCGCTCCAGGGCGCGCACGTCCGAGAGCAGTAGCGGCCGCTCGTCGACCACCGCCACGATGCGCTCGACGGTCGTGACGCTGCTCGAAACCTGCTGGGCGAGCGCGAGGGGCCGCGCGGCGAAGACAAAGCAGACGACGAGAAGGAAGGACGGAGGCAAGGACCGCCGGGCCGTCCGGACAACGGAAACGGACAGCGAGCGTGGCTCCGCCACGCGGCCGGGCGGAGCCACGCTAGAAGGCATGCCCAATCGAGAGGTGGAAGCGGGAGCGCGCCTCTCCCGGCTCGTGGTCGAGCACATAGCCCCAGTCGAGCCGGATCGGCCCGATCGGCGTGCGGTAGCGAAAGCCCAGCCCGGCGCTCCAGCGCAGGTCCTGTAGCGCCACGTCGCGCGTCTCGAGGTAGACGTTTCCGGTGTCGAGGAAGCTCGCGAGCTGGAAGGAGCGACTGAGGTTGTAGCGCATCTCGGCGCCGCCCAGGACGAGCGCGTTGCCTCCCGTGGGGTAGAGCGTCCCGTCCGTCCCGACCACTTTCGGCCCCACGCCGTCCACGGGAAAGCCGCGCGGCCCGTAGTCGCCGCCGGCGAAGAAGCGCTCGGGCAGCGGCAGCAGCGGCGCCTCGTCGGCGAAGGTCGCCGCGAGGCCGATGCGCCCCGAGAGCACGAACACGAGATCCGCGCGCAGGCGGCTAATGCGGACGGCCTGGAAGAAGCTGCGCAGGTAGCTCTCGCCGCCGAGCGCATCGAACGACAGCTGCAAGTCGGCGCCCAGGAAGATCCCGCGTCGCGGCTCGAGCGGGTCGTCGCGCGAGTCGAACACGACCGAGGCCGACGGCCCCGAGACGGAGTAAGTACGGTACTGCCGGTCGATCGCGTCGAGCGAGCCCTCGATGTTGTAGACGTTCGTGTCCTGGTAGAGGTAGCGCAAGATCAGGCTGGTGCGCGAGTCGAGCGAGCGGCCGGCCTGCACGATGCCGCCCATGCGGTTGTAGTCGAAGCTGGTGCGATCCTCCTCCTCCCAGAACCCGGTCAGGAACGAGTCGAGCCGGCGTCCGAACAGCCACGGCTCGCGCAGGTTGAGCAGCAAGCGGCTGCCGCGGAAGCTGCCGCGCG
>Ga0210377_10000753_pt1 | contig 30956 bp, 28 predicted proteins | sample PLM4_65_b1redo_FD_155480 | JGI IMG/M metagenome (GOLD analysis project Ga0210377, IMG submission 155480) | Groundwater sediment microbial communities from an aquifer in East River, Colorado, USA - PLM4_65_b1 redo | ecosystem: Environmental > Terrestrial > Soil > Riparian zone | place: USA: East...
AGGCGAGAAACTTCTTCAGATCGTTCTCGTCGGTCAACCCGAGCTGGCTGAGAAGATCAACCATAAACGGTTTACCCAGCTCGAGCAAAGAATCGGGGCGAAACTAAAACTAGTCCCCCTGAAAAAAAGAGAGATTTTATTCTATTTGAATCATCGCCTCGCCGTGGCAGGCGTCTCGGAAGACGTCCGCTTTACCAAGAGTGCTGCCAGATACCTTTACCGGGAGACCACCGGCGTCCCGCGTCTTATCAACCGAATCGCAAACATCGCAGTAGAACACGCCCTGCAAGAAAGCAAGGGGAAAATCGGGGCCGCGGCAGTGAAACGGGCTGCCTCCAAAGTCAGCGCCTCTCGCAGCGACTGGAAAGATGCGGCCGGTCCGCAGCGGCTTTCTCCTCGCCTCTCCGTGCTGATATTGCTTTTGGTTTTGTCTGTAGGATTATACAATTATTACAATCCTGACTGGCTCGGTTCTCTCTATGGCACGGATCATGCCGAGACCCGTCTCATGCCAGCTCAACCTCAGTTTGCGCTGAAACTGGGCGCCTTCCTTCAGCGGGAACAGGCGGATGAGTTCCGCGAACGACTTGCAAAAGAGGATCTCAAGGCCGCCATTGCGGCGAAGGATCTCGGAGACGGGTGGATTCTCTACCAGGTGCGATTGCCGGGTCCGTATACTCAGGATGAGGCGATCAACGTCATAGGCCACCTGCACAGGATCGGAATACGAGAAGTCGAAAAACTTCCCATCAGCCCCAACAAGAGCAACTAATGAGTTCTGAGTTATTAGAGAAGACACAAGGGGAGAGACGGCCCCTTCGGATACTCGACGAAGTCGCCGAGCTGCAGGAGCGGCTGTCCCGTATCGAATCCTTGATCCAGCAGGCTGCCGCCCTGGCGCTCCAGCAGGCGCGGCGGGCTGATGAGGTCCAGAAAACTTTCGAAGCAACAGTGGCTACATTAGAGGCTCAGCTTCGGGAGAAGGAAAGCAAAGCTAACCAAGAAGACTCCGGTCTGGGGGAAGAGAATCAAGGCCTTGCGACTCGGATCCAAGATTTGGAAAATCAACTGCGGGAAAAAGAGGGGCTCCTGGAGATTCGCAACGGCGAGCTTAAGGATCTCAGATCGAAGCTTGAAGAGGCTGCAGCCCTGGCGGCTGCAGAAACCAAGCGAACGCAGGATGTCGAGCAGAATTTCGAGGCGAGCGTAGCAGCGCTGAAGACGCAGCTAGGTGAGAAAGAGGAATTGTTGAGTCAAAAGGACGCTGCTCTCAAAGAGATAGAAGAGAGCCTGACCGGGTTGGAGGAAAACTTGGTTAACCAGATTCGAGTCTTAGGGAGCCGGTTGGAAGACATGGTTCAGAAATCTGGGTCCGAAGTATTGGAAAAGGCCGATACGAAGAAGATCTCCCGTAGATCCCCAAAGAAGAGCTAGAGACGTTAATTCGGTTTCGCGTGGATGGAGACTGTTACGAATACCAGAAGGTCCCGGCCAGCTATCGCAGGGCCCTATCTTCCCGATTCAAGATCATGTCCCGCTTAGATATCTCGGAGCGCCGCAAGCCCCCAGGCCCGCGCTACGGTCCCGGAGATACACAAAGTGGCAGTGGATGAAGGGATGACCACTCTCGTCCAGGACGGCGTGATGAAATCCATCCAGGGATTGACCGACTACAAGCAGGTCAAGGCTGTTGCGATGAAATAGACTCTGATTAAGCCTGCGATCTTTTCCTCAGATCGATGAGCTCGATTTTATAGCCGTTCGGGTCTTCGATGAAGGCGATCTCGGAGCCTCCATGCTTCATGGGCCCTGGTTCACGCACGATCTTTGCCCCTTTGGCGCGGAGCGTCTCGCAGGTTTGGTAGAGGTCGTCCACCCCGAGCGCGATGTGGCCAAAGGCGTTCCCCAGATCGTATTGGTGCGTGTCCCAGTTGTAAGTTAGTTCGATGACAGTTGTTTCCGACTCGGGACCATAGCCGACAAAGGCGAGGGTAAAACGCCCCGACGGGTAATCTTTTTTCCTCAGGAGCTTCATTCCTAAAACGTCGCAATAAAATGTGATCGACTCATCCAGGTCATTGACCCGCATCATCGTATGAAGAATTTTCATAACGGACCCTCCCAAACCCCCTTTCATCATACCCCTTGCTGCGCGTCAAGAAGCTTGAGGTTCGACCGGTATCTTGGAAGAGGGCGCGGATATGGGATATATATCCGGTCCGGGCCGGCACAGACACATCAACGATAAAGGAGGCGCCCTCTATGGAAAATAGATGACGTCCTGGAACTTCGACGTTGCTTCTGGTAAGAGAAAAAGCATCAGGAAGGACGGATCGCCGGGTGCGCGGGGTAATTTTTCAGGAGAGCAACCGGGAGAGAAGCTGAACGTATTAGGTATGGAGGTGCGACATCGATGAGATTGGATAACCAAGTGGCCATAGTTACAGGCGCCGGGCGTAATATCGGCGAAGATATATCCAAGACCTTTGCCCAGGAAGGGGCTCGCGTCGCCGTGGTCGATCTCGATAAGGGAAGAGGAGAACGGGTAGCAAGTGAGATCAACGCGGCAAATAAGGATCGTGCCATATCCATCGTCTGTGATGTTTCTTCTTCTGCGGATGTGGAGAAGATGGTCAAGACGGTCGTCCAAAAATGGGGTGGAGTGGATATTCTGGTTAACAACGCTGCCTGGACCGACCGCAAGACTATCCTCGATCTCACCGAGGAAGAATGGGACAAGGTCATGGCGATCTCGCTTAAAAGCGTCTTTCTCTGCACCAAGTTCGCCGCGCGAATCATGGTGGACCAGAAGCGCAAGGGCCGCATCGTCAACATCTCCTCCACCTCGGGCCATACCGGGAGGTCCGATGCCACCGCCTACACCGCCGCGAAGGCGGGCGTTCTCAACCTTACCCGCTCTTTGGCTGTTCAGCTCTCGGCTTATGGCATCCGGGTGAACTCCGTTACCCCCAACCGTATCGGCTCGCCGGTTGGGGAGGATGCAGTACCGGAAAACCGTTTTGTCAGAAACCTTGTCGGTCGGCGGGGAACCCCTAAGGATATTGCCTCGGCCGCGCTGTTTCTCTGTTCTGAGGAATCCGACTTTATCACGGCTGCGGATCTTCTGGTCGACGGCGGGGCCATGGCTTCTAGGATTTAGCAGCGGTTCACCCTCAAATTGAGTGAAGGTTTCACGCGTGAAAGCCATCATCTCCTGGCTCCCCTGATGAAAGTCTTGCCGCGGATATAGATTTCTTTTGATCTTCTACCAACTTCTTATTGGTGAGCGCGAGATGGTCACCAGTCCTTCGTACGTTTGTTAAACGGTTCTAAAAATTCCTATTTCCAAGAAAAATTCCTATCTTTAGGAAGGGTGTTCTAGCGGTATTTCCCTTTCTTCTTTCCCAAGCACGGTTTTTTAGAGAGCCGTCGCCGGAAAGGCGCAATAAAATAAAGGCTAATTTTTAATGCTTTCCATTTGCGCGCATTCGCTTTAGTGAGAAATTTGGTGGCATGTATCTTGCTAATCTAACGTTCGTTTGGATTTTGATGCTATCTTTAATTAGACCAATCAGCTGGACAAAAGATAGAGGAGAAACAAGATGATTGAGAAATTTAAAGAGTGGTACGTAAACCGCCATACCTATGCCAAGCAATGGAAGGAGCAGACCGGTGGCAAGGTCATTGGTACGTTTTGTACTTACGTACCTGAGGAAATCCTGGTAGCCGCAAAGATGCTTCCTGCCCGTATTCTTGGGAGTCACGAGCCTCAGGATGTCACCGAGCCGCATATTTTTGGCATGTTCTGCCCCTTCTGCCGGGATGCGTTGGCGCAGGGGTTAAAGGGTAGGTTCAATTATTTGGATGGGGTTGTGCTGGCGCATTCCTGTATCCATTTTCGCCAGACCTTTAATTCGTGGAGAATCCATCTTCCGGTAGAGTTCAGTTACTACATTCCGATGCCCAATACGGTGCAGACAGCCCATGCTCGGTCCTATCACAGGGTGGAGGTGGAGAATTTTAAAAAGGCGATTGAAGAATATACCGGTCGCCCGATCACAGACCAAGATCTCGATCGAGGGATTGAAATTTTAAATCGCAACCGCCGTCTCCTGCGCAAGGTTTACGAATGCCGCAAGCTCGACAACCCACCTTTGACCGGCGAAGAGGCCATGTATATGGCGGTTACCAGCCAGTTCATCGACAAGGAAGAGCACAGCAACGTTCTGGAAGCTGTGCTCAAGGACCTCCCTGAACGGAAGCTCCCGCGCGATTCAGGAATTCGCCTTATGGCTGTAGGGAGCGAGAACGATGATGCCGAGTTCTTTAAGATGGTCGAGTCCGTTGGCAGCACAGTAGTCATAGACGAGCAGTGCGCGGGCAGCCGGTACTTCTGGAATGAGTCTGTGCCCAACGGTGATCGCCTGGCAGCCATCGCGAATCGGTATCTGGATCGTCCGCCCTGTCCTGTCAAAGATTACCCTACCCACTCCCGTTTCCAACACGTCCTGAACCTTGCCAAGGACTACCGTGCCCAAGGGGCGATCATCATGCAGGAAAAATTTTGCGACCCCCACGAAGGGGACAATCCCCGGCTGAAAAAGTTTCTGGAAGAGAACGGCATCCCCACCCTTTCCTTGGAGTTTGACTCGACCAATCCTTTGGGTCCTTTCCGTATCCGCGTGGAGGCGTTCTTGGAAACTATCAGAGGTGAGGAACTCTTTTGAGGAGGATTTGATAATGGCAACCCCTACCAAGTACCCGACTGAAGCCTTGAAGTGTTGGCCCAAGGCCAAAGAGCTCCGCCAGCAGTATTACAAAGACTACGCTGAGGCCCATGACCGGGGGGGCATCCGCTGGAGTGGAGGGGCTTGGGCCTTCGATGCCGTTCCGATGGGCTTAGGCGATGATGTCCATGTCATGACGGGTGAACCTTACGCAGCCTCTATCGCCTTTGACCGCAAATTTGCCCAGGAGTGTCAGGATGCCACGGATGCCCGCGGCTGGGCCCGGGACCTCTGCTCCTATATGCGCATCTACTGGGGTTCTATGTACCTCAACCGCTTTTTCTTTGGCGGGGAGTTCCCCAAACCGGATTTTTATTACCAGACCCAGATTTGCTGCAGCCACGCGAAGTGGGACCAGGAAGCCTCCCTGTATGAAAAGGTCCCTTTCTATTGCATCGACGTTTGCGTCGGTCCCTATGAGACCCTGACCGAGGAGCGACTGAACTACGTTGTGAAGCAGTTGCATGACAGCATTGAGGGGATGGAGAAGACCACTGGGAGAAAGTACGACGACGAGAAACTCATTGCCGCGGTTCACAACGAGTGCCGCAGCACCTCCCTTTGGGCCGAGATTTGCACGCTCAATAAGGCGATTCCGGCGCCGCTGGATGAGAAGACCATGTTCTCCCTTTACGTGCTTAACACGCTCCAGCGCTCTTCCAAACAGATTGGCGACTTTTACGAGGAGCTGCGCGACGAGGTCAAAGACCGGGTGGCTCGAGGGATTGCCGCGGTGCCTTACGAGCGCTGCCGGATCATCACTGACACGCAACCTCCTTGGGGCTTCCTCAAGATCTACCGCTACATGGAGCAGTTTGGCGTTGTCTCCGTGGGCTCCCTTTACACTTTCGGCCTGGAAGGGATTTTCGGCGAGCAGGAAGATGGGAGCTGGGGTCCACGAAAAACGCCGCAGCAGTTGGGAATCAAAATTAAGACCAGGGACGAGGCGCTGAGAATTACCGCTGACTGGAACCTTTCACGCCCGCAGTGGCAGCATTTCTATGACCCGGCCATCAAAACTCGTATGATGCTCAGGATCGTCAATGAGTGGAAGCTCAACGGAGTCATCCTTCATCTCAACCGTGGCTGTGAAGGACTGACCGTGGGGAGTTCGGAAAATCGCTTGGGTCTAATTAAGGCGGGGGTACCGGTCATGACCTATGAGGGCAACATGGCCGACGAAAAAGAATTCGATGAGCGGCGCACCACTTCCCGCATCGAGTCATTCATGGAAACCTTAGGTCTGGAACAGATTCCCGGCGCTGTTGCCGCACAGGCAGCGTCATGAAGAAAGGGTTCAAAACGTTCAAGTAGTTCAAGACGTTTTAACGATTTGCACCATTTGAACGACTTAAACTGTGGGTAAGGGAAAGGAGGAGAGTCTTGATTAAAGCCGGAATCGATGTTGGCGCCAAAACCATAAAAGTCGTCCTCATGGAGGATGGGAAGATCAGGGCTAAGGCCAAAGTCCTTAGCGGATTCGATCAGGAAGAATCGGCCAAGGAAGCCTTGGAGCAGGCGTTGAAGGAGGCTGGTCTTTCACGTGAGGCTATTGGGTCCATTGTCACTACCGGCAACGGGAGAAAGGCGATCTCGTATGCAAGTGGCGATGTGACCGAGCCGCGGGCTGCCGCCCTTGGGGCCGTCTTTCTTTATCCCTCAGTCCGAACGGTGATCGATATTGGGGCGGAAGAGTCACGGGCAATCAAGTGCGACTCAAGTGGGAAGGTGCTCGATTTCGCCGTCAACGAGAAGTGCGCTGCCGGCTCAGGGGCCTTTACCGAGGCTATGGCTCGCGCCCTGGAAGTCCCATTGGAGGAGTTGGGTCCTCTCTCTCTCCAGGCAACTCAGAGCATTCCGATGAACGCGCAGTGCGCCGTATTTGCCGAGTCGGAGGTGATCTCGCTTATTCATTCAAAGACGCAGAAGGCCGACATCGCCCGGGCCGTACACGATGGGTTGAGCAGCCGGGTTGTTGCCATGGTGCGGCGGGTGGGGTTGGATCCCGAGCTTGTTCTGATTGGAGGAGTAGCCCACAACCCCGGCTTCGTGGAGTCCTTCAAGAAGACTGTCGGGATAGACGACGTTCGCACGGCGGCGGAGCCTGAGTTTGTGAGCGCTATCGGAGCAGCCCTGGCGGCGGGCAAGTAGAGAGAAAGGAGTTGCTATGGCGGAATTGCAGGAATATTGGAGATGGACCGAGTACAGCTGGCGCCACCCCGAAATGGATTGGCGCCAGGGCAAGAGGATTGCAGCGGGTATCGATGTGGGCTCAGTGAGCTCTCAGGCTTTAATTCTCGTGGACGGAGAGATCTTTGCCTTTAGCAACCTGCGCACTGGAAGCAACAGCCCCGACAGCGCTAACAACGCGATAGAAGCTGCCCTGAAGGACACAGGGATGGAGATAAAAGACCTCCAGTACACCGTGGGGACGGGATACGGCCGTGTCAATGTCCCGTTTGCCAACCGGGCGATCACCGAAATCGCCTGCCATGCCCGCGGGGCCAACTTTATGGCCGGACCTAAGGTTCGCACCGTCCTCGACATGGGCGGCCAGGACTGTAAGGCCATTCATTGTGATGAGCGCGGGAAAGTGACCAACTTTCTGATGAACGATAAGTGTGCGGCAGGCACCGGCAGAGGCATGGAGGTGATGGCGGACCTCTTGTCCATCCCCATTAAAGATATCGGTGAACTCTCCTACCAGGTGGATAAAGAGCCTCCACCGGTGAGCAGCACCTGCGTGGTCTTCGCCAAGTCAGAAGCGCTTGGCTTGATGCGCTCTGGCTGGTCCAAAAATATGGTTCTCGCGGCCTACTGCTCGGCGATGGCCCATCGTGTCAGTTTGCTCCTTGGTCGGATAGGGGTGGAGGATCAGTTCTTTATCACCGGAGGGATCGCGAAGAACCCTGGAATAGTCAAGCGGCTGGAGCAAGAGTTGGGTATCCAAGCGGTCAAGAGCCAACATGACAGTCAAATTGCCGGTGCTCTGGGGGCGGGGCTGTTTGCCGACACGCTGCTACAGAAGGGGGCACAGTGATCGCCAATTACGGTTATAAGGACGGCTCCGGCGAGTTCTTTATCAGCATCGATACCGATAAGTGTAATGGCTGCGGCGACTGCGTTCCTGTCTGCCCGCCAAGGCTCTTGGAAATGGCTGCCGACGAATACGATCCGTTGTCGGAAAAGACAGTTGCAGCCGTCAGGGAAGAGGAACGCAAAAAGATAAAGTACACCTGCGCCCCCTGCAAGCCGGCAAGCGGCCGCGGACCGCTACCTTGCATGGCTGCGTGCGCGCCTGGAGCCATTAACCATTCCTGGTAAAAGATGAGCCAGGTCGGCTTAACCATTGACGGCGCGCAAGTGACGGCGCGGTCAGGTGTGTCCCTCCTTGAGGCGGCCCGCGGTGCGGGCATCTACATCCCCGGCCTTTGCTCTCACCCCAGTCTCCCTCTGGCACGGGGGAAGGTCGGCCTTCCTGCAATCTGGCGTGATGGGCAGGTTTTGCGGAGCAGCGGCTCCGAATCCCTGGAGTTCCAGGGCTGCGGATTGTGTCTCGTTGAGCTCAATGGTGAGCTTGTATCGGCCTGCTCGACCCATGCCGAAGAAGGGATCCAGATCCAGAGCGCCACGGCGAAGGTCATAGCCAAGCGCCAGGAGCGCCTGTCCGAAATCCTGGCCGATCACCCGCACACCTGCCTTGTTTGTCCCAACAGAGAGGGATGTGACCGCATCGCTTGTTCCTTTAATATCCCCGTGCCTGAGCGCTGTTGTACCAAGTTTGCGAATTGCGAGCTGCGCAGGGTGGCCGACTTCGTAGGAATTAAGCCAGACACCCCGCGTTATGTATTTCGTGATCTCTCCAATATCCAAGACGATCCCCTCTTTACGCGCAACTACAATCTCTGCATCGGCTGCACCCGCTGCGTCCGGGTTTGCGCCGACATCCGGGGAGTTGAAGCTTTGGGGTTCACGATAGCTGAAAGCCGTGTGGTGGTGGGCACTACGGCATCTTCTCTGCCCGAGTCGGAATGTAAATTCTGCACCGCCTGTGTCCAGGTCTGTCCGACCGGCGCTCTTATGGACAAACCCACCGACATGGGGGCCGCGTTTTCAAAGGAACAGGCTTTAGTTCCATGCCGCGCGGGTTGTCCGGCCGGCATCGACATACCACGTTATGTTCGTTTTATTGCCCAGCAGAAGTACGATGAAGCCCTCGCCGTGATTCGGGAAAAGGTTCCGTTTCCTGCGGTTCTTGGCTATGTCTGTTTCCATCCGTGCGAAAGTGTTTGCCGCCGGGGCAGTGTAAGCGAGCCTATCTCTATATGCAGGCTCAAACGTTTTGCTGCGGAGCATGGGAGAGTGCAAGACCAGGCGACGGTGCCGGTTACAAAGACAGGAAAAAAAGTCGCCGTCGTGGGTTCAGGTCCGGCAGGACTCACCGCAGCTTATTACCTTCAGACTAAGGGGCACAGTGTGACGGTTTTCGAAGCAGCCTCTGAGCCCGGCGGGATGCTGCTGCAGAGCATCCCACGGTTCCGTGTGCCCCGCGAGGTAGTCCGGCGCGAGATTGACTGGATTCTGGCCCGGGGCATAGAGCTCAAGACCAACACTGCCGTGGGCCCGGCCTCCGGCTTTTCACTGGAGAAGCTTCGCAGCGAATACGACGCCGTTTTTCTGGCAGTTGGCGCCCAGTTGAGCAAGAAGATCAGGCTTGAGGGGAGCGAGATACCGGGTGTTCTCTGGGGCCTGGACTTTCTGCGCGAAGTCAACCTCGGCTCATGGCCGGGGACACCACTGGGCCGCGTCGTTGTGATAGGTGGGGGAAACGTGGCGATGGACGTCGCGCTTACAGCGCGCCGCCTTGGCGCAAAAGAGCTACAGATTGCCTGCCTGGAATCGCGCGCCGAGATGCCGGCCTTCAAGTCGGAAATAGAGCAGGTTTGCGAAGAAGGTGGTGTCCTCCACCCGTCCTGGGGGCCGAAGCGGGTCCTGGCGAACGGGAAGGTTGCCGGGATCGAGTTGATTCGCTGCACCCGAGTCTTCGACGAGTCGGGACGCTTCAATCCCTCCTTTGACCCGTCGGTCACAACCGTGATCGAGGCCGACACCGTGATCCTTGCTATCGGCCAGAGCACAGATTTCTCCTTCTTGGGGGAAGTTGGCCAGTCGTTGGTTACGGAACGGGGAACGCTCCGGGTCGATGAGGCCACTCTGGCCACGCCTGTTTCTGGACTGCTTGCGGGAGGCGAAGCGGTAAGCGGGCCATCGTCGGTTATTCAGGCGATTGCCGTCGGAAGGAAGGCAGCGGCCTCCATCGACCGGTATCTTGGGGGTGATGGTGTCATTGAAGAGTCCTTGGCCCCGGCCCAGGAGAACGACCCCTGGATCGGTCGCGATGAGGAATTTACTTCCCAGGGCCGGGAACCTATGCCGTACCGTTCACTTGCCGAGCGCCAGACGAGCTTCGAAACGATAGAGCTTGGCTTCGACGAGTCCATAGCCTTAAAGGAGGCGCGACGGTGTCTCAGGTGCGACCTGCGGCTCCAGATCGGCGCGCCCATTCTGCCGCCGGAGCCGTGGTTGGAATTTGATCAAGAGCATGTCGCAACAACGTCCGCCTCGGAAGGCGTCTACCAGCTTCTGGATGCCGAAAAGCAGATCCTTCGGATCGCGGGGGTGGTCAACTTGCGTCTTGCCCTTGAAGAGCAGTTGAACAGTAATCCCAAGGCGCGGTACTTTCTTTATGAAGAGGCTTCTATGTACACCCAACGAGAGAGTGAACTGCTACAGCGATTTCTCCAAGAACACGGTCACCTTCCGGCCGGCAACGATCTGGGAGATGACCTTTTCTAAGATAAATAATCCCATGCCTGCAGAAAGCCCAAGTCGGGAGGACGAGCTACTACAGCAGGGTTGGACGAAGCGTTTTCTCGCCGGCGGTTCGAGACTCAAAGAGGCAACCGAGTCTTATGAATCGATGGGGTTGGAGGTGCATCTGGAGCCCGCGCGGGCGGAAGATCTAGCTTGTTCAGAATGCCATCCCCAGCAACCGTCCACAACCATTGAGGGCTGGTACGTCATCTACACGCGTCCCAGAGAGGGGGCGGGAAAGGGCTCTAAGCAAGACGAGGAGCTGTGGTGATGAAATCGGTTGATATCAGGGGGCTCAGGAAAGATGACCTTCAAGCCGTCATGAAAATTGACGAAGTGATCCGGGGCTTTCCCCGGCCGGCCTATTGGGAGAGGAGGTTTATTAACGCAGAAGGCATCCCTCCTTGGGCCTCTCTTGTCGCTGATGTTCGTGAGCCTCAGTCGAACGAAGTGGATAACCGAATGGTCGGCTTTCTCTTTGGCTGGGCAAGCATCTGGGATTTTGGTCTCCGGGACGAAGTCGGGTGGATCGATGTTATCGGTGTTCACCCGGCCTATCGCTATAAGGGTATCGGCCGGGCCTTGGTGAATGAATTCAGCAGATTGGCCAAGGATCGAAGAAGGATAGAAAAGGTTTTTACGCTGGTGAATCCGGAAGAAACAGAAACACCCGGCTTCTTTTCTCAGATTGGCTTTGCCCGTGGGAAGCTGGTTCACATGGAAAGAAGGTAGCGGCTAGCTGCTCTGGGCAGTTTCCTTAGGAGGAAATAGAGTTATGCGCCTACGAGATTTCCCTTCGTGGCCAACGGTCTGGGATTATCGTGGCGTATCCTCACCCTCGGCGGATGACATCAGCAGGTATGGTATATTCAGAGGTGTTCGCCTTGTCAGCAACGGGCTTAGTTTGGCAGCCGAGTACAAAAGGGAGAATATTGCAGCGCGACCTTCCTCCCGGTCAAAGATGTAGATTCTCTTAGGCTGTTACGTGACAACCTAAGGGGCTATAGTGGCAGGCCGATGCACGATATCGAAAATATCGAGATTGATTTCTGATCTTGCTAAAAAGTGCGACAAAACCCCTAAAAACGCGAAACTGTTTCGTTTTTCCCTTAGGAAGCTCTATCGCGGAGCAAGCCCCTCTTTAACACCAGCGTGCAAATCAGCTGATAAACATTTTTCTTGACATAGCTTTGATATTATATAAACTATAATTTATATAATTTCGCACTTTTCGATGGGGATGCGTTCTGATTTTCATTGCACAACTTACGTCGGACAAGTCAGTGGAAACATTGGAGAATGTTAAGGTAATTGCAGCACGCGACGGTGGGTGAGGGTTCTTGGGTATAATGGATAGATTTTCTACGGCATCGGTTGTTAAGGAGGTATCATGATCAGGGAGATTCTAGACGAGGTGTCGGCTGACCGGGCACATGAGCATATCGTTAACATCACACGAGAGGTTCCACAGAGGTTAGCCGGGAGCCCCGAGCTGCGCTGGATGGCCCACTATGTTCGAGACGCCATGGAAGCGGTGGGAGTGCCTGCGACTGTGTACGACCTGGACGCATTAGTCAGCTTTCCGGGTACCGCTTCTCTGCGTTTGCTCACGCCTGAGGTCCGCGAGTTGCGCTGTCTTCCCTTCTGTCATATTCGCTCCACGGACGAAAAAGGAATAGAGGGAGAACTCGTTTTCGTGGGCGCGGGCACTGAGAAGGACTATGAAGGGAAGGACGTGCGGGGAAAGATTACTCTCTCCGAGCTTTCGTACTCTCCCCCGCGGCAAGAAAAGGAGCGGATCGGTTCAGCGAAGGGTGCCATCGGCCATGTGATGATGAACTGGGGGCCATCGGATTGCGAGATCATCGCATATGGCTCGATAAAAGCTGTGTGGGGGAACCCGACGCCGGAAACGATCAAGAATATGCCCTCCACGCCATGCGTCACGGTGTCTCGCGCCACGGGAGAACGTCTCCGCGACTTGTGCAAGAAAGGCCCGGTCCGCGTTTGGATGTCCGCCCAGTCACCCGAGGAATGGCGCACGACCCAAATCACTATTGGGCGCCTTGAGGGTTGTGAGGAGCCGGACAAGGCCATTCTTATCGGTGGGCATATGGACGCGTGGGGCGGCGGCGTTTCATGCAACGCAGTAGGTAACGCCGCGGTTTTAGAGTTGGCGCGGGCTTTCGCAAAGCATCGAGACAAAGTAAAGCGGAGTGTTTGGTTTACACTGTGGTCCGGCCATGAGACGGGCACCATGACCGGCTCGACCTGGTTTTGCGATCACTTCTGGGACGAGCTCGATACGAAAGGTCTCATCTACATCAATGTCGACTCTCCAGGCTTGGTCGGCGCAACGGAGTATAACACCCGGAGTTCGTCGGAGCTCCTCCGTTTCCACAAAGAGGTCGAGGCAAAGCTCCTTCCCGGAGTCCACTGCCGCCGCGTCCGGCTGACCCGCATAGGCGATATGTCTTTCGTCGGTCTTGGAATTCCGACGTTGTCGCCGCGGATAGCCTATTCCGAGGAGCAGGTCAAGGCGTGGAATGGCGCTGACCTGGGGCCTTGGCATCACAGCACTGAGATGACGCTCGACACGGTTGATATGAAGGTTCTTCAGAAAGATCTGGCCGTTTACGTAGGATTGGTTGGCCGCCTCAGCAACGAACCGGTTCTTCCGTATGACTTTACGCCGGTAGGACAGGAGATGGTTAAACGCCTGGATGAACTTGCACCCAAGGCCTCAAAAGAACTTGCCCTTGGGGAGTTACAGGAGCGTGCCCGCCGCTTCGATTCTCTTGCTACACAGCTTGAGAAGCGCGTGCAGGCTCTGCGACAACAGGAAAGATGGCCTCTGTCGCCAAAGGCTTTGGCAGCAAACCGGTCTCTCATGCGTATCTCGCGCATCCTCAACGCCCCGACCTCGGCCATTAACGGAAAGTGGGATCAGGACCTATACGGGCTTACTACACTGCGGACTGTATTCCCGTCGCTTTATTCCATTGAGGAATTGGCTCGGATGAACCCCGAGGCATTGGAAACTAGGGCGGTGCAGACAAGGCTTGTGCGGAATCGCAACTGGATCGGCGACTGCCTAAAAGAGGCCGTAAGCACGGCTGAGTCGGCGCTTGAGTCTTTAGCATGATAGAAAAGCAGAAATTGCTTGCTGCGGTGAAAGCGCGCCGGGACGAGCTCGTAAAGTTAACTCAGTCGCTTGTCCGTATGAAAACGGAAAACCCGCCCTGCGACATGCGTGAAATCGCCGATTTTGCAGAAGGCTATTTCCATGATGCTGGAATCCCGGTCCAACGTTACGAGCCCGTCCCTGGCCTTATCAGCCTGGTCGCAACAGTGGAAGGACAGGGACCTCGGACACTTGCATTCAATGGTCATCTCGATGTGGTTCCGGCCGGCAATCGAAGCACATGGCGTGTAGACCCTTATGCGGCAGAGATTATAGATGGGAAACTCTGGGGCAGGGGATCGGCGGACATGAAGAGTAAAATCGCCGCAGCCATGGTGCTGGCACGTGTCCTTAAGGAACTCGGCATGCCTCTTCCTGGAGTCTGGAAGGTTGTGCTTGTACCGGACGAGGAGACCGGTGGGGAGCACGGAACTAAATGGTTGGTTGAGCAGAACCTGATCCGTGCAGACGCAGTCATTGTCGGGGAGGGCGCCGGCCGCCATTACGGCGTTGCGAATAAAGGCTCGCTCGGAGTCGATCTGAAGCTTACGGGGCGGTCGGCCCATGCTGCGCGGCCCTTTGAGGGAGATAATGCTGTGGAGCGTCTGGCGGCACTGCTGCCACGATTGCGTGATTTAGAGGCTTGGGAGCCCAATCTACCTGCCGAGGTAAAGCAGATCATAGAATTGTCTCGTCCTTTTCATGAGGAGAATGCACGGAAACGCAACGTACCGGTGGAGCTGTACCTGTGGTCTCTAAGTCATACGACGGTAAACATTGGAATGTTTCGTGGCGGTACAAAACGTAACGTAGTCGCCGACACGGCAGTGGCTGAGCTGGATCTTCGCTATCCGCCAGGGTTAACCGGTGAACAGGTACGTTCCCGTTTAGAAAAGTTGCTGCAGGATCTGGCGATACCCGGACTCACCATGGAGGTCGCGTTCGATTTCGAGCCTTTTTATCAGGACGTCAAAGCCGAAATCGTGCAAGTGTCGATAAAGGCACTGCGCGATCTTGATATCTGCGCGGATCCCTACCCGGTGTTTAAGGGGAGCTTCAATGATTGCCGTCACCTGCAGCGAGCCGGGATTCCCAGTGTGGTCCTCGGGCACGACGGCAGTGGCGGGCATGTTCCAAACGAGCATTTTGGAGTCGAGGAAATTGTGCAGACGGCATGCCTCTACGCAGCCGTAGCCTTTGAGTTTCTGAGGAAGGGAGTGGGAGGTTGATGGCGACTTAGGCCAGGGAAACGGAACTGAGGTGTGCCAGTTCTCCTGTTGATTAGACAGGGGCTTCCCTCAATGTGTGAGGTTTGCCGCGAGAACGAAGGATTTTGAACAGCAATAAAATGTCCCAAAGAAGGAGGCGAAGAACATGGCTACTGGTACCGCACTAGGCCGACTGAGGTTCTTATTACTAGGAGTTGTCCTAGTTGCAGTCTTTGGGGAAAGTCCAGCGCGTGCTCAAGAAGAGCAGGTAATAACGGTGGGAATCGCCGCGGACGTCCGGAGCCTTGATCCGGCACGGATCAACTTCGCTTCGGAATACCAGGTTGGGGTTAATTTGTACAGCGGGCTGGTTCGGTTAAAGACCGGGACAGGTACTATTGAACCCGACCTGGCCAGCCGCTGGGAAATATCTCCTGATGGCAAAATCTACACCTTCTACCTTCGCAACGGAGTACAGTTCCACAAAGGATTCGGCGAGGTTACAGCCGATGACGTGGTGTTCACTTTCCGCAGGCACATGGATCCAGCAACAAAGTCCGTTTACAGTGGAGATTTTGAAGTCGTCAAATCGGTAGAGGCCGTTAACCGATACACTGTACGGATTACCTTCAGTAAACCAGTCCCCGCTTGGTTGCGGTCCACAGCTGCCTACAGACCCGGCCTGATCCTCAGCCGAAGGGCGGTCACGCAGGCAGGTGAGAATTTCGGCCTGAATCCCATTGGGACAGGTCCTTTCAAGCTGGAGGAGTACGTCCGTGCGACTCGCATTGTGTTGACCGCCAATGATGCCTACTACGCTGGCCCACCAAAGCTGCGTAAGATCGTCTTCATCCCAATTCCCGACGAAACGGTAGCACAACTGGCTTTGGAGAGCGGAAAAATCGGCATGTTCTACGCTCGAACAGGTGAAAGCATAGCCCAGTTTAAGGGTAAGCGAGGATTTGTTGTCGAAGAGGCTCCACAGTTTGGACTGAGGAGCCTTTGGCTCAACATGCGCCGGAAACCTCTCGACAGCCTAAAGGTGCGACAAGCTATTGCTCATGCCATTGATAAGGGAGCTATCGTCAATGTGCTGGCTGGCACAGGACTGCTCGCGGACAACCCGTTACCCCCGGGATTCCTTGGCCACACGGAGAATATTACCCGCTACTCGCATGACCCAAGCAAGGCCAAACGGTTGCTGGCGGAAGCGGGTTTTCCCGCTGGATTCAAGACCAGTCTGCTTTACGCAAGCATCGCAGGCTATCGAGAAGTTGTCCCTATTTTGCAGGCGCAGTTGGCTGACGCTGGTATCCAAGTAGATCTCCAGCCACGAGAAGGTGGAACGGCTCGAGCAATGATGGAACAGGGGAATTACGATGTTGCCTTTCAGGGCTTGGGTAGGCCCCCCGACTCTGACATACTCTTGAGCCACGGGTTCCATACAAGCAACTATCCGCCTGGCCCGAATCTCTCATTTTACTCGGGTGTCGATGAGTCGCTTGACAAAGCCCGCACGGAAACTAATGAAAAAGTGCGGTCCGAACTGTACGAACAGATACAACGGAAGATTACCGCGGACGTCCCAGTGATTCCCATTTACTATCCGAACATGATTATGGTCGCGGCTGATTATGTAAAGGGCCACGTTGTAGGTCGGCTCAATGATTTTTGGATGTATACGACGTACGTTAGGAAGACCAAGTGATAGTCACAAGAAATGTTTCTTAAATGGAGAGGAAGATCAAGGAATACGGACAACCCTAGAGAAAGAGTCTTGGCCGTAGTTGATCACTCTGTCCTATTAGGAGGAGAAAATGCACATTTGGGACGATGTGATTTCAGAGCAAGAAAAGATGATCTTTCAGAAGGCTGGTTTCGGGGCACGACAGGGTTTTGGAAAGTGCCCCGCTCTTTTGATTATCGACGTCAAATACAATTTTGTTGGCGATCGACCGGAACCGATTCTACAATCCATAGAGCGCTTTCCTAAGAGTTGCGGCGACCGGGGCTGGATAGCCGTCGGAAAGATCAAGGAACTGCTGGCAACCGCGAGACGAAATAGGATTGCAGTCTTCTATACAGGCGGAGGTTTGAGAGCAGATGGCCTGGACGTCGGCAAGTGGGCCACCAAAAATATCCGTACATTGGAACCTCCCGGTCTTGCCGGGAACATAGGAACAGAAATCGTTGGAGACATTGCCCCTTTACCTTCCGAGATTGTAATTTCTAAGAAGAAACCAAGTGCGTTTTTTGGGACACCATTAATCAGCTATCTTACGGCTCTCCACATTGATACGCTGATCATCACAGGGACAACGACGAGCGGCTGCGTGCGTGCGACTGCGATCGATTCCTTTTCATATAACCTGAATACCGTGGTGGTCGAAGAGTGTGTTTTCGACCGAGGAATAACTTCCCATAAGGTAACCCTTTTCGATCTGAGCGCGAAGTACGCAGATGTCGTGAAACTAAGGGAGGTTCAAGAATATTTCGATAAGATCGGAGAGGGGAAAGGGGTCGATGAAGTCCCAAGCAACCGATTCTGAACTTCGGAAACTGGTCGTTAAGGCTTGCCGGGTTCTCTTCGCTGAGGGGCATACCGACTTGGCTGGTATGTCGGGTCACATCAGCGCGCGTCTAAGCAGCGGAAAGAGGTTTGTAATCAAGCCGGTAACTGTGGGATTTGACGAAATCTATTCTAAGGACCTTGTTGTCGGAGACCTGAATGGGCAAAAGATCTCCGGCAGGCACAATTTGCCTGGGGAGACGGCCATCCACGTTGCAATTTTTCGCAGCTATCCTGAGATTGGCAGCGTGATCCACACACACCCACCGTTGGGAACGGCGCTATCATGCACCGAACAAAAACTCATGTCGCTAAGCTTTCCCGCTGCATTTTTGGGTGGAGAGGTTCCGCTTTTTGATCCTGGTACCCCATTGATTCAATCTTTAGAGCACGGGATGGAACTGGCGAGCGCGCTTGGCGGCCATGCTGCTATATTCCTTAAGAATCATGGTGTGGTCGTAGTCGGGCAGAGCGTCGAGGAATCGACTGTAAGAGCAATTGCGTTAGAAAATGCCGTTAGGCTTCAGTTATTGGCGTCCAGCTTGGGCTCGATATCGCCGTTGCCGCCTGGCTTCTTCGACCAAGTCGCGGAGAAGTACGGTCAGTCTAGAGTTATGCGCATGTTCGAATATGCGGCTCGTAAAGCTCGTCCCCAGCACAGTAGATAGGACGGCATAAAGGGAAATCGATGAATGCGATTCGCTCTGTGTCGCTCGCTATACCAACTCTAATCGGCGTAGTCACCATAGTCTTTTTCATCATGCGTGTTATCCCGGGCGATCCCATTTTGGCAATGTATGGTGGTGAAGCCGCAAATCAGGTAGTGATACAGAAGCTGCGCGAGTCTATGGGGTTAAATAGGCCTCTGGCTATTCAATACTTCGACTATCTTCGAAAGGCAGTAAGCGGAGATCTTGGCATTTCCCTTCGGACAAATCAGCCTGTTGCCGCTGAGATTCTCGAGGTTTTTCCACACACTCTTGCTTTGGGACTCGGCGGCATCTTCATTGCAGTCATTGTGGGTGTACCGTTGGGAGTCTTGGCTTCAGTATATCGTGGCTCTAAATTCGACTATCTCTCCATGCTCGTGGCGTTGGTGGGGGTCTCTATGCCCATCTTCTGGACAGGAATTCTCCTAATGATTGTCTTCGCGGTGACTTTGCAGTGGTTACCCTTGATGGGCGCGGGAGAAGCCGGAGCTGCCGATTTTGTTATTCATCTCATTCTTCCGGCTCTCGCTCTCGGCTTAGCAGGTGCTGGGTGGATTGCCCGGATAACGCGCTCATCAATGCTTGACGTGCTCTACCAGGATTACATCCGGACAGCACGCGCCAAGGGAGTGTCAGAATGGTCAGTAACCTTTCGTCACGCATTCAAGAATGCCCTTCCCCCAATTGTAACTATTATCGGCGTCTTGTTAGCTCGTCTCCTAGGGGGGGCCATCGTTACAGAGATCATTTTTGCGCGTCCTGGCCTTGGAAAACTTCTTGTAGATGCGATTCTTCAGCGTGACTATCCTCAGGTTCAAGCCACCGTAACTTTTTTTGCTGTGATCGTCATCTTAGTCAACGTCCTTGTGGACATTAGCTATACGTTGCTAAATCCGCGAGTGAGAGATGGTTGAGAAAGGACCGGTGGAAGTGGCGCTAAGCCCTTTTGCTCGCATAAAGACTCGGCCCACCAGATCGGCTTGGGACAAGGCACGGCAGGTGCTTCGCCAGGTAGCCCGCAACAAGTCCGCCCTTTTAGGAACCACGATTTTACTTATCATACTGACAGCGGCTTTGTTTGCGCCACAACTAGCTCCGCGTGATCCAAACAAGCAGAATCTGAGCCAACGCCTTCAACCACCTAGCTTACGATCCTTACTCGGCACCGATCAATATGGACGAGACATCCTCAGTCGCCTAATCTTTGGATCGAGGATCTCCTTGATGATTGGAGTCGTTGCTGTCTTCATCGGGATGATCCTTGGCTTGTTGACCGGATTGGTGTCGGGGTTCTACGGGGGGCTGGTCGATAGCCTTCTGATGCGGTTCGTGGACATGCTAATGGTTTTGCCCACACTGATTCTGGCCCTCTCGATCCTCGCTGTCCTAGGGCCAGATATGTCGAACGTCATGATCGCCGTGGGCATTTCTATAAGTCCCCGCTTTGCACGCATGTTGAGAAGCAGTGTTCTGGCTGCAAAGGAGTCAGAATATGTCGAAGCGACCCGTGCCATGGGTGGCGGTGATCTGCGTATCATGTTTCTTCACATATTGCCAAACTGTCTCTCACCAACGATTGTTGTGACAAGCCTAATGATTGCCAATTGTATTCTGGTAGAGGCGAACCTTAGCTTTCTAGGTCTGGGCGCGCCTCCTCCGGCGCCGGCATGGGGGAGCATGATCAGCGAAGGTCTTCGCTATCTCCGGAGCGCGCCTTGGGTATCAACGTTTTCAGGCTTTGCGATCATGCTTGCTGTCTTGGGGTTTAACTTACTAGGTGACGGGCTACGGGATCTCTTGGATCCGAGGCTGCGAACTGAAGACGGGTGATTTTATGTTGCGAGGGCGAGTTGGCAATAAACCATGCTTGGGGAGGAAGGAAATGCCGATCCCGGAAGGCTTTGTTGAGAACGCAATTTTACCACGTATGTCAAAGAGAGAACGAGACCGTCGCTGGGCGATCATCCGAGCACAAATGGCTCTATTCGGCGTGGAGGCTCTCCTCATATGGGGAAACGACCGGTCTAACGGATGCGCCTCGGCGAATTTACGCTATATTACGCATATCGCCGGGCATGGGGGAATCGCTATCTTCCCTCTCTCAGGTCATCCAGTCGTCTTTGCGGGGAGCACTCACACATCCATTCCAACCTCACCATTTCTCTACACGCAGGATTGGGTGGATGACATCCGGCCACTTACCGGCGTACGGACTGTTGTAAGCGTTCTCCGGGAGATGAGGCTAGCCAATGCTCGACTCGGCCTCGTTGGCTACGGTGGTCACGGAAGAGACATCATCACCTATCAGGAATACGCCGAGCTGATTTCCGGCCTCCCGCAGGTGGAGTTCTTTAACGCTACGGGCATCCTCGAAGGCGCGCGGATGAGGAAAAGCGAAGAAGAAGTCTCCATGCTGAGGCGCGCGGCATTGGTAGCGCGCGCCATGCTCAATGTCATGATCGAAGAATCGCGACCCGGCATGCCGGAGTGCGAGATATACGCCAAAATGGTTCATGAACAGATCAGGTTAGGAGGTGAACCTTATGTCTTCATATGTCTTTCCTCAGGGGCTGTCGGAGGCGAACGACCGCTGATTCATGCGCAGACCCAACCGTTTTGCCCGACTACCCGGAGGCTTCAAGAGAGAGATCTGATCATCAGCGAATTCCACGGCAGCTATGGAGGCTATCTGGCAGCCGTTGAGGCTTCGCTATTCATCGGCACCCCACCTCTCGAGCTGACGCGCATGTACGACATTGCCGGTGAAGCTCTACGGTCTGGACTGGAGAAATTCTATCCGGGCGTGCCGCTTAGGGAGGTTTGGGAGGCGATTCGAAAACCGGTTTTGGACGCTGGCATGGACTATGTCGAGTGTGGCTTCCACGGTCATGGGCTCGGATCACCGGAGTTTCCAACCGTTATACACCCGCCTGGCAAGGGAAGCATGGCAGGTCAAGGCCTGGAGAGTGTTCCACTTGAAGAAAACATGGTCTTCGGAATCAACATCGATATTCACGACCCGGCTTGGCGCAAGGATGTAGGCGTCATGTATGGAGACACGGTGCTAGTAACATCCAATGGTCCTGAACGCTTGGTTGGGGTAGAACCGAAACTCAGTCAGGCTCGGTAACCTTACCATCCAGCTGATGAATGACAAGGATGAGGCGGAGAGGGAGAAACCATGAATGCTAGGGAACTCTTGCAGAATTATGTTGTCGTTGAAGGCCACCGTGATGTTTATGAACTGCTTTATCGTCGCTCACTTGGTGAGGAAACACCGCTTCGAGATGCGATTGCCCCGCGCCTGATCCGAGACGGGATCAATGTCTGTGTCTATGCGATCTGTGGGGACTCTTATGCCCACTCACAGAACACCGGCAGGTATTTGGAGACTGCCTTTGACAACATCGACCTGTTTCTGGAAGAGATGCCCAAATCTGATGGCATGATTTCTCTGATCAGGACGAGATCCGATGTCCCCGACCGGGTTCGGCCTGGTAATATCTCTTTTCTTCTCCACTTCGAAGGTGGAAAGCCGTTAAGTGGAGATCTGGCACATCTACGGAATTTTCACCGGCTTGGGCTTCGGTCGCTACAGCTTACCTGGAATCGGCGCAACGAACTTGGCGATGGAGTATGGGAAGAGAGAACTAAGGGTGGACTCACCCGATTTGGTGTAGCGGCTGTTAAAGAGCTGAATCGTCTGAACATGGTCATCGATCTATCACATCTTACCCGTAAGGGCTTCTTCGACGCTCTGGAAGCGACTGATGGCCCGGTCATCATCAGTCACGCCAACGCGAACTCGGTGTATAAAACTGCGCGAGGGCTTGACGATGATCAGATTAAGGCCATTGCGGCGAGAAAGGGCCTCGTGGGGATTCTCGCTATTGGAAGAAACGTCAAGGCTGGAGGGGCGAACGTGGAAGATCTTGCGGACCACCTCGTGTATATGGCGGACGTGGCCGGAATCGACTTCGTGGGCCTGGGGTTGGACTTCACAAAGTACGATGGCCCGCGGCCGCTCGAAGATCGACCGGACCGGCGACCCAGGGAAACTCCTCCAATCAAGAATTTTGAGGAGGTTGAGGATCTCCACAACCTGGTGGAAGTGTTACAAAAACGCGGCTTCAAGGAAGCGGATATTACGAAGATACTCGGAGAAAATTATCTGCGCGTCCTACGGGAAATCCTGTGATTTTGAGGGTTTTACAAATGAGATGCCTAAAGGCAAAGAGGCCGAAAAGGGAAAATAGGGGAGAATCTCATAGGGCGGATTGTAAAAAGCGATTGTCCCTGTGTTCTGTTCTTGCGCTCTCTTTACTGCTGCCGGGGGCCTCCTGGTCTCAAGTTCCGGATTCTGGGATCATCGAGGCAGCAAAGCGAGAGGGAGGCGTGGTTTGGTACACAACGATGAATCTCGATTCCGCTGAATCTGACACTGTCTTGGGAATCAAATCCAAGTTTCTGGATATAAGGAGAATCATGTGAAAACTCGCTGTCGATATCAGAGCGCTTTGGCTCTGTTCTTTTTGGTTTTGATTGTGCCAGTATCGGAGCTGCACGGAAAAACCTACCTTGCCTATATATCCGATTCTCCGACTTCCACTGCGGCTTACTGGGTCGCCAAGGATGGCGGAATCTTTGCTAGGTACGGGCTCGATATTGAATTGATATTTATAAGCGGTAGCACCCGCGGCATCCAGAGTCTCATAGCCGGAGACGTTAGCTTTGTGGGCGCTACCGGTACTGCGGTCATCAATGGAAAACTAGCCGGCGGCGATATTGCTATCATCAGCAGTTTGACCAACACGCTCCCCTATTACATTATTGGTAACCCCGCGATAAAATCTCCGGAAAACCTTAAGGGGAAATCTGCCGGCGTACACATCCCTGGAACGGCGGCGGATTTCGCGCTACGCCTCGCGCTGAAGAGAGCGGGTCTGTCCTATAAGGATATTAAGGCAGTCACCGTCGGGGGTTCTGCTGCCCGAATTGCTGCGGTAATGAGTGGGCAGTTAGACTTCACCATTGTACCCGAGGCTGAAAAAATCCGAGGGGAACAGGGTGGCCTGAAGGTCATTATGGATATGGCTAAGCTCAACATCCCCTTCCAGTTGACCTGTACCGTAACCTCAAAGAAGATGATCCGCGAAAATCCGGATACAGTCCGGCGCATGGTTAAATCTACGGCTGAGACGGTTCACTACTACAAGACTCACAAAGAACAGGTTATTAAGATCATGCAGAAATATACGCGCGGCCAGAATCGGCAAGTCCTAGAGGAAGTTTACGCGTCTTATAGTGAACTTTTGGTCGAGGATACCTATCCTACTATTGAAGGATTGAAAAACACATTAGAGGTTCAAGCGTCGTGGGACCCGAGGGCCGCAAAGGCCAAGGGGGAAGATATTGTTGATCTACGCTTTGTGGACGAACTTAAGAAAGCCGGCTTTATTGATAAGCTCTACGGTCGGCGTTAACTGAATGATTCCCCATCTATTAAGACTGCTCCCAGATTATGGTTATCTGACTGTGGACATCTTAGTCCTATTTTTTTAAGGCAGCTGTTGAATCCTATGCCAAAAGAAGACGCTTGGTCCCCTTATTCGCTGAGCCTTACTGACCAGGTCTATTTCAAGATAAAAGACCTGATCTTCAACCAGCAGATTATTCCCGGGCAGAAGCTGCGGCATGACTACCTGAGCGAAAAGTTGGGTGTTAGTACGACCCCTATAAGGGAGGCCATCAACAGGCTTGTCCAGGAAGGATACGTAAGGAGCGTTGCGAGGAAAGGCTACTACCTAAATGAGATAACGGTCGATGAGGCAGACGAGTTGTACTCATTTAGGGAGATCATTGAACAATACACGGTCGAGCGAGCCTCTGCTATAAAAGACGATGCGTTAATTAAAGATCTGAAAGAAAATGCCAAAAAGTATCATCAATGTGTTCGGGGACCAATTTCCATGGAGAGGTTGCGAGTCGATCAGGACTTTCACCTCAGGATAGCGGAAGCATGCAATAACAGATTAATAAAGAATGCCTTGGAGAAAATCTTCGAAAGATTAATACTCAAGCGTAGCCTGGAGGGTTTCCCCCAAAGAGGAGAGATGGTATACAAAGAACATGAGATGATACTGGACTGCATTCTGAAGCAGGATACGGCTAGGGCCAAAGAATTGATGAGGCGACATATTCGAGGAGGGCGAGATAACCTTATCCTCTATCTAAAAAGGAGAGCAGGATGAGCAGGGTACTTATGAGGACATTGCGGGATCTTTTCTTAATATCTTTTGTGCTAGTGAGTTTTAGCAGCGTGGGGTCCACCGAAAACATATTAAAAGCGCGACTTCTGGGAAACATCAGCACAATTGATGGTGCGAAGATCAACCAGGTTAATGACCATGTCATTGCCGAAAATGTTTACAGCCATCTGGTGCGATATAAGCCCGGCTCTGTCGATATTGAGCCCGACCTTGCTGTGAGCTGGACTATATCACGCGATGGTAAAGTTTATACGTTCAACCTGAGAAAGGGAGTCAAATGGCACAAAGAATTCGGCGGATTCACTGCAAAGGACGTTAAGTATTCCATTGAAAGAACTCTCGATCCCAAAACTAAATCCCCCAATGCGGGAGATTTTTCCCTGGTGGATAAAGTCGAGGTGATTGATGATTATACCGTCAGGATTTCCCTGAAAGAGCCCTATGCTCCATTCCTGACCGTTACCCTTCCCTACCGAGCAGGGTGGATTCTCAATCAGGCAGCAGTTGAGAAATTCGGGTCTGAATACGGCCTAAATCCAATAGGTACAGGTCCCTTTATCTTCGATAGATATATCCCCGGAACAGAGGTTGTGCTTTCCGCCAATAAAGACTATTACGCCGGTCCCCCAAAACTGGACAGAATCGTATTTAAACCAATTTCAGAGGAGACTGTTGCCGAGATTGCCCTTGAAAGGGGCGATATCGATATTATGTATTTTAGGAGCCCAGAGGTATACCAGAGATTGAAGGTCAAGAAGGGGATTGTCGTCGAAGAAAAAACAGGCCCCGGTATTTATTCCCTTGTCTTTAATATTGACAAAAAACCTTTCAGCGACCCCAGAGTTAGAAAAGCGATCCATCATGCCATTAATAAGGACCAGATTGTAAAATATATCTTGGGGGGAATTGCAACAAAGGGGACTAATGTGCTTCCTCCTAATTTCCTCTCCTATACCGAGGCTGTGACCCAATATGACTATTCCCTGGAAAAGGCGAAGGGGCTCTTAAGGGAAGCGGGGTTCGGTGAAGGTTTCAAGACAACCCTTTATTATAGCCAGCTCTCGCCGTGGCCTTTAGTTGTTCCTGTAATACAAGAGGATTTGAAGAAGGTTAATATCGATGTCGAGCTCAAAGGTCTTGAGCACGCGTCGTTAATGTCTTTTATACGTGCGAGGAAACACGATTTTGGAGTCCAGCCCATGCTGAGACCTCCCGATCCGGATATGATCTTTTACCTCATGTTTCACTCAAAAGGAACTTTCAATGCGACAGGATACAGGTCAGAGGATGAGAATATAGAAAAGGCTAGAGTGGAAATGTCACTGGACAAACGAAAAGCGATCTACGTTCAACTTCAGAAAAAGGTTGTCGAGGATTCTCCCACCATTCCCCTATTTTATCTCAAGGTACTCGTGGCGAGGAAACCTTACGTTAAGGGACATCCTGTAGATTTACTTAATGGTTTTTGGGGATACTCGACCTATATAGAAAAATAGGCCCCGACGGCAAACTTCTCTTCTGTAGCGAAACTCGGCAGAAGACGTGTCCAGATATATCTTTAGGACAATTTTCTCGGCACTTCCCACATTGATTGGAGTGCTGACTTGTGTTTTTTTGCTAACCAGGCTTATCCCTGGTGATCCGGCTCTTTTGATCCTAGGGGAAAATGCACCACAGGAACAGATTCTCCAGTTGCGAAAAGACCTTGGATTGGATCAGCCCATATATGTGCAGTACTTTCATTACCTATATCAGGTATTCCACGGGAATCTTGGAATTTCACTGCGAACGGAGCGAAGCGTTATCAAGGAGATAATGGATGTCCTTCCCTATACCACAGAGTTAGCTATAGCAGGGATTTTTGTGTCCGTAATCATTGGTGTCCCCATTGGAGTAATCTCTGCCAACAGGCGGAATACCATGACCGATTTCGTCGCTATGACCTTTGCCATTTTAGGGGTATCGATGCCTGTTTTCTGGACCGGTATATTATCTACGTTGTTATTTTCCCTATATCTTGGCTGGCTGCCTGCTATTGGTGGAGGGGATCCAGCAAACCTTATTGACAGGATACTCCATCTGATTTTACCCTCGACAGCTATTGGTATGGCAGCCAGTGCTATAACGGCGAGAATGACCAGGGCGAGCATGCTCGATGTACTCCATCAGGATTATATCCAGACAGCCAGGGCGAAGGGCCTTGAGGAGCTAAAGGTTCTCTACAAGCATGCTCTACGCAACGCCTTGATTCCGGTAATAACTGTGGTTGGGCTGAATATGGGGAGATTGCTGGGGGGAACGATTGTCACCGAAATCGTTTTCGCCAGGCCTGGGATGGGTAAACTGTTAGTAGACGCGATATATGCAAGAGATTATCCGCAGGTGCAGGGTGTTGTCGCCTTTTTTGCGGCAATGGTCATCATCGTAAACCTGCTCGTGGATTTGGCCTATTCCATTGCGGATCCACGAGTGGAATTATCCTGAGAATGTTATGGTGAAGATTAGAAGGAGTGTGGCCTATAAGGCATTTGTTAAGAATAAAGCAGGCCTCTTTGGAGCGGTTGTAGTCGCTCTTATTGTAATCTTTGGTATATTTGCGCCGTTGCTCGCTCCCTATGATCCCACCGCACAGGATATCCCCAATAGATTGGCTAAGCCCAGTATTGACCATCCATTGGGAACGGACCAGTATGGCAGAGACATTCTTAGCAGACTTATTTACGGCGCGAGAATTTCATTAGTTGTCGGGATACTGTCTGTTTTGATCGGGATCCTTATAGGGGTAATCCTTGGATTGGTCGCAGGTTATTCGGGAGGATTCATCGATCTGCTTATCTGCAAGATCATCGATGTCCTTATGTCATTTCCTATGCTCCTGTTAGCGATGGCGATCGTTGCCATTCTCGGGACAAGTCTGGTGAATTCTATTTTGGCGGTTGGGATTTCAAGCATTCCAAGATTTGCCAGACTAACCAGGGGACAGGTTCTGGTATTAAAAAATACGGAATTTATCGACGCTGTAAGAGCATTGGGATCGAATCCTGTCCGAATTGTTTTCCTTCACTTGCTTCCTAATATAGTTTCGCCGATTATCATTATGGGAACGTTATATATAGCTACCGCAATTATTATGGAGTCAAACCTGAGTTTCTTAGGACTCGGGGTTCAACCTCCCACTGCTACGTGGGGAGGCATGATTAGCGATGGGAGAGCATTCTTACGGTCCTCTCCTTGGGTCAGTACTATTCCGGGTATAGCAATCGCGCTGAGTGTCCTCGCATTCAATATGCTTGGGGACGGGTTGCGGGATGCCCTCGACCCTAAGCTCAAAGATGAACAATAATCCTCAAAAAAGCGTGAAAACATCGTCTTCAAGCATCTCCACTAGGGAATTTTCAGAGGATAAAAAGCTGTAATGCTGACGCTTATCTTCCTATATTTTTCATCCTTCATCCCCTCTTTAGCTGCATCGGTCGATGCGATCCTCTTTTACAAACTGCCCCGGCGCCGTGTAAGATGATGCCATGCGCACTGGACTGGAACGTCTGCTCGACGAACCGAAGCGGTGGCTGGGGAAGGCCCGGGTGGGGCTGGTTGCCAATCCAACTACCGTCGATCGTCGCCTGGCTCATGCTATCGATCTCTTGCACGGGCACCCGGATATCGATCTTCGCTTACTCTTCGGGCCCGAGCACGGCATTCGCGGCGCAGCCCAGGACATGATCGGGGTTGGCGACGCCCGCGATCCCGTCACCGGAGTACCCGAGGTCAGCCTGTACGGCAAGAGCTTCGAGTCGCTGTCTCCGACCCCTGCGCACCTGTCTCAGATTGATGTGCTCGTGTTCGACGTCCAGGACGTCGGCGCGCGCTACTATACCTATGCCGCTACCATGGCACTCTGCATGCGTGCGGCAAAAAAATTCCAGGTGAAGGTCGTCGTTCTCGACCGACCTAACCCTATCGGAGGCGTGCAGTTCGAAGGGGGTGGTTTGGACCCAGGACTCGAAAGCTTCTGCGGTTTGTATCCCATTCCTCAACGACACGCGATGACCGTGGGTGAGCTGGCGCGCCTGTACAACGACGCCTTTGGCATCGGCTGCGACCTGGAGGTCGTCGCATGCGAGGGCTGGCGTCGCCGCGCGTACTACGACGAGTGCGATCTGTCCTGGGTGATGCCCTCGCCTAACATGCCGACCCTCGAGACGGCCGTCGTCTACCCCGGCATGTGTCTTCTGGAGGGCACCAATCTCTCCGAAGGCCGGGGCACGACCCGGCCCTTCGAGATCTTTGGCGCCCCCTTCGTTGATGCAAGGAAACTGGCGGACGAGCTACGGCGCTGTGATCTACCCGGTGTGCTCTTCCGTCCCTGCGTCATTGAGCCGACTTTCCATAAGTTCGCCCGACAACGCTGCGGCGCCCTGCAGTTGCACGTCACCGATCGCCGGGCTTTTTATGCCTACCGCACCGGCATCAGCGTTCTCGTCGCAGTAAAATCGCTATGGCCCGATGCCTTTGCCTGGCGCGCGGAACCTTACGAGTTTCGTGACGACGTTCCGGCCATCGATTTGTTGACGGGCACGGCGGCTGTCAGGAAGGCGATCGATGACGGCGTGGATATCGACAGCGTGATGCGGATCGCCTGCACCGGGACAGAGGCCTACGATGCCGGTCGCAGCCGCGCGCTTCTGTACGGCTGAAAGATTTGATCTCCTCTTCCCCCTCTCCCTCGCGGCGCGACGCATTTTGGTGTAGGCTCTCACCCAGATTCTGGCCCCCTTTCCGAGGTTGCCCTATGAAGCGCAAGAATTTTCGCGAGACAATGTCGCTCTCCTGGCTGATCTTCGTCGAGTCGATCAAATCCTTCATCAATAACGACAGCTATCAAACCGCTGCGAACCTGGCCTATTACGGCTTCTTCTCGCTGATTCCACTCCTTCTCCTGGTTGTCATCCTGCTGAGCAATCTTACCTTATCCTCCGAGCAGGTTCTGAAAGGCACTCAAACCCTCGCCGAAGAGATCATGCCGCAGTCAAGTGAGGTGCTCCTCAAGGAGATTTCCACTCTCGCCGCCAAGAGAATATGGGGTCTTTACAGCATGATCGCCCTCCTTTGGATCATTATCCCCTTCGCTTCCGCCCTGCGAAGCGCATTTGCGCAAGTTTTTAAAATGGAACAAACCATAGGGTTCGTCAAAGAATATTTGCTCTCGGTCGTCGCCGCGTTCGCGCTCCTCGTCCTCTTCCTCGTTCTTGTGGTTACCCGCATCGTTTATTCCATCGTGTTGGTCAACATCGTGGCCGCGTTCCCCATCGTTCAATATGCGGCCACGGCCGTTCCTGTCGCGGTATCACTCCTCTTTGTAGGCTTCTTCTTCTTCGTCTTCTGCCCTGTCAAGCTCACGAAACAGGAACTTGTCATCGGCTCCCTCATAACGACCCTCCTCTTCTTTGTCATACGGCCGATCTTTGTGATGATCTTGCGGATCAATCCCGACTTTGGTTATGCCTTCGGATCTCTCAAGGCCATCTTTGTTCTCACCGTCTGGGTTTACTATTCTTTCCTGGTGGTTCTCTTTGGCAGCGAAGTGATGGCCAACATTCGCCGGCGCGACGCGCTCTTGGTGCGCGGTCTCTTTCTTGGACGCGCAGGCGTTCCCAAGAAGCGGAGTCCCTTTCTGGCAAAATTCGTACGGGCCTACGATGTGGATACAATCCTCTTTGAGAAGGGCGACCCCGGCGGCGAGATGTTCTACATCCTCTCGGGATCGGTCGCGGTCAAGAACAACGGCGCCACCATCCGAACCCTCGGGGCGGGCGACTATTTCGGCGAAATGGCCATGCTCCTCAACGAGCCGCGAACGGCGACCATCGCCATCGCCTCGCCGGAGACGCAGCTCGTGGCCATATCGCAGAATAACTTCGAGACGCTCCTGCGCGAGAACCCGGCTATCGTTCGCTCGCTTCTGAAAGACATGGCGCTACGTTTGAAAGCCACGACGCAGCAATTGTAGAAAATGGGCGGGAAAACGGGGCAGGCACGTTTGTTGCCGGTTTTTTCCCTTTGTAACCGGGCTTCGGAGTGGCATAAAATCGCTGGGAATTTAAGAGGATAGAAGGGCGACGGGCCAAGAGATCAATAAGGCATTCCTGATTCTGCGAACTCTATAAACTAAAGCCCTGACCCCGCCACCTCTTTCTTTCCATGTGAAGTAAACATCGTTAAGGTGTCCATCGGTGATGGACCTGTGGAGTCGCCCTGTGGGAGCGTGGAACGTTGCTGGATTTGAATTCAAAGTCCAGGCCTTTTTGTTTTTGCTTGACGGACAGTTAGCAGTGGTCTAGACTACATCCATTCT
>Ga0210377_10000754_pt1 | contig 30953 bp, 18 predicted proteins | sample PLM4_65_b1redo_FD_155480 | JGI IMG/M metagenome (GOLD analysis project Ga0210377, IMG submission 155480) | Groundwater sediment microbial communities from an aquifer in East River, Colorado, USA - PLM4_65_b1 redo | ecosystem: Environmental > Terrestrial > Soil > Riparian zone | place: USA: East...
TACTCTGTCTTGTGCATGGCTACTCCTTTCTATGACTGTTCGTCAAAATCCTCGCCTGATCTTACGTCAGACCAGGCAGGAGTAGCCATCGCTTTTTTCAACCTTCAACTATGGATGGGACAAAATCTGATCCATTTGGATGTCCATGAATTCCGTGTGCGGCACGGTCACGGCAGACTGCAACTAATGTAGGGACCCGCCAGCCGAGTGAGCCAGAGCGGCAGCTTCTTCCATGTCTCCACCCGGGCGGCGTACTTCGGGCTGTCCGGCCTGGTAATGGTCAGGTCGTGACCGGGGCGCGTCCAATACTGATACGCCAACGGAATCTCGACGGCGCCCCACCGCTTTTTGAACGTATGTTGTCCGCTATCCACCGTGCTTCTGCCGAAATCGAACCATTGCGCCCCCGTGGCGCCGAAGTGCTGTATGGCGGCCCAGTTCAGCAGATAGTTTGGGCTGATGTCGTTGTACTCGGTCAGGACGGCTCCCCAGCGGCTCTCGGCCAGGCCGTTAAAGCCGTACACAAATAATCCGCCGATGGGTTTACCATTCAAGTTCGCCATGAAGACCCGGCTCTGATCGGGGAAGGTCCTGAGAATGAGACGAAAAAGCTTGCGCGGATAACACGGCGTTCCCAACTGATGCATCCGCCGCGTCCAAATCCTGTAGAAATCATCCAGCATCTCCAGCCCGCCGACGGCGACCGCCAGACCGGCTTTTTCAGCCTTTCGGATTTGGTTGCGTATCTGGGGCCGTAGTCGCTTCCACGTCTCGGCGGGATCAGGCGATAAGGAGATACAGAAGGTGACTTTGTCGGTCCGCAGGTGTAAGCCGTACGGCAAAGGCTCGATGTTCCTGAATTCCATCGACTCGCAGCGGTATTCTTCGCACAGCTCGACCGCACGGTCATACAGAGCCTTCAGAGCCGTTTCATCTTCGACCAAAGGTCCCCCGTAGTTGCTGAAGGCCTGCGAGATGATTCGATCGCCGAACAAGCGGCTGCGAATCAGAGTCAAAGGGAGAACGCCGCAGATGCGGCCGTCTCTGTAAGCGACCAGATAGAAAGGCTTGTGCCCCAGGGGGCGCACGACGTTTCGGGCCCAGGCGAACAGATGGCAGATTTTGGCTCCGCGCATCCGCTGAACAAAGGCGTCGCAGTCCGGGCTTTGAGTATCACAGATTTCGACGTTCATGGTTTTTTCCTCCGTGTACGTTCAAGTTCTCTCGCAGCACAGTGCGTTTGATTGCTCAAAAACCTTTCGATATGGGCGGCAAAACCACGTTTTGCCGGCGGCCGGGTGCGACCCGGTGGGCCATATCGAAAGGCACCAGGATGGTCAAGAGCGATCGGGCGGCAGCCTGAGATTATGCTTCCTGCTCAACCCGCCTGAGCCATACTTCCCGCCAAAAATGGAAGCAGGATCGGTCACATCCGCAAAACTCCACGCCATCGCACATGGCTCCCTCAAGGATCACCGTGTCAGTCATCTTCCTCAGCTCGCCGTTACTCTCGAGCACGATGTTCCGGACGTTCCTGAGAACCCGGTACCGTTTGCCGCAGAACTTTCTCATGCCCGTCATCCACAGCAAGCCCCGGTTTTTTCTGTTCGCGTCGAGCGTGTTCATGATCTCCTCTACGGATTTGACCTCGACCAGCTCGCCGGGCCTCAGACCCAAAGCCTTAGTCTCAGTGGAGGCTGTTCCGCTTTGCAGCACGGCCGGGCGTTCAGCCTTGCACACAGCGATAAAAGCCCGGCGGAGCGTTCCGCGCAGGCCCACGTTCTCGATGTGCCATACCGAACAGCTGCGCAACTTCTGATATATCCTGAACGCCCGGTTCATGGGCCGCCGGGTGGAGCCTGCGTGCAGGCAATCGAACTGGCCATGACACAATCGATCATGTAAGAACATAACAAGAAAACTCCGGAAAAGTGAACCGCATGGGCAGCACCGTAAGGCGTCCCCGAGGGAGAATACCTGCCCATCCTACCTATTTAAGAGGCGATGATACAACTGCTCAATATGATCCGTGATAGATTCCCAGCAAAAGTGTTGTCTGACTCGCTCTTTGGCCCCGGGGCCGACGGCCGCCACTGCTTCCGGGTCTCCGAGCAGCCAGCTCAAACGGTCCTTCAGGTCGTCCACGTTTTTGTTGCCGAAGGTGAAACCCGTATCGGCCACGGCTTCAAGGTTCTCAGGGATGTCACTGACCAGGCAGCACCGCCCGTAGCTCATGGCTTCGAGAATGCTCAGCGACAGGCCCTCGACCTCAGACGGGTGAACGTAGAGATAGCAGTGGCTGAACAATTCGTCCAGGAGCGGGCCTTCTACAAAGCCCGGCAGAAGAATCCGCGTATCGCCCCGTGCCAGCTCGCGCAGCTTCCGCTTGTAATCGTCGGGGCCCTGGATATCGCCGGCGATCACCAGTTTCATATCCGTCGTCAGCCGCCGAAACGCCGAGACCAGATAATGAGCGCCCTTTTCGGGGACCAAACGCGCGGCAAAGAGAATGTATCGCCCCGGTTCGAGCCCCAGCTCGTAGAGCCGGCGGGCCTCGGGCGCGGCTTTGACCTCGGCGGCGGTAGGAATATACTCCATCTCAATTCCCCGGTGCGTCCGGTAGAAGGTGCACTGCGTTTGCGAGACCGCCGTAAAGGCGTGCGATTGGGCCAGCGCCAGTTTCTCCAGGATACGTACGATGCATGAGCCGGCGATGCCCCAGCGACTGCGTTGCCATTCCAGGCTGTGCAACTGAAGTACGCATTTACAGCCGCGCAGCCGGGGCAGCCAGGCAAAGGCCCCCGGAGCAAAGCTGTGAAAGTGCACGATGTCGTACTTCTTTTTCCAAATGGAGGCGACGGCGGCGGCCGCAGAACACGACAACTTTTCCATGCACGGCCTGGCAAAGGACGGTACGGCAATAATACGCATACCCAAATAGTGGTCCGGCACGTCTCCATAGTGGCGCGTCGCGTACACCGTAACCTCATGGCCCCGTTGCACTAAGCGAGAGCCCAGCTCGGAGGTGTATTTCTCGATGCCTCCTCCCCGAAGGATGTTCTTCACGGCTGAAAACGCTATTCTCATGATTCTACCCAGGTGCGATTATCACACCACAATCTCCATGTTGCCCAAGGGATACCAGCCGTTCCGGTCCGTTCCTTTATTGGCCAGTTTTATTGCCGGCTGAAGATTCCCGGGCTCCAGAATACCCAGCGACACAGCGCAGTTGCCTGCTACGAGCGAATCCGGCAGCGGCAATTGTTCCTCCACCCAATGCGTCCCCGGCAGCCACTGACGGATTTTTGCGGTTGATGTCAGGATGACCGAGCCGCGGCCGTATGCTAACTTCACTCCCAGGATATAATCCCTGTACACGGGCGCGGCACCCGTGTTCTCAAGCTCCAGGGCAATCGGCAGATGCCGCTGCGCTGCGGATAGCACCTGGGGCCACATGACGCGACGCAGAGCGATGCGGTATCCGCACAGCTTCAAGAATCGCTCAAAGGAAGGGACCTGATGTGCGTATATCGGCCCCGATTTGGCGTTGAAGGATGAGCCGTGCCAGCCTAACGCCGTATCCCACATCGCGTCGTAACCGCCCCCCTTCGATGGGACATATCGGTCCAGGTCGTACATCGATCCCGGCGGTTCGAACGCCACGGGGCCGTTTTTCCACGCATCCCACGCGTCGGCTTGCTCCAGATTCTGCGGATAGGAATCGAACATGTGGCACCATGTACTCGAAAAATGACCGTAATCTCCTAACGAATCCGCACGCCAGCCCGTTCCTTTGCTGACGGCGTAACGCAGCCCCGGCACGTACCCGATCAACATGGACAAGGGGGTTCTGTCCCAGTATTTCAGATACATGTCGATGACCTTGGTGGCGTTGCCTTCGCTGATCATCGGGACCTGCGGCTCCGTGTGGGACATGTGCCACTCCCCCCAAAACCCGACGCTCCCGATATCCATCCGAACGATGTCCGGATGCCCGTTGTATTTCTCTCCGAAAGCGGTGACAAGCTCCTCCTGTTTGGCGAGAAAATAGGGATCGTTGTGATCCGGTGCCCATCCCCGGCGGCCGTCCTTGCTGTACCAGTAACCTGCTGCTTTGCCCATAAACCACTTGGGGGTTCCTCTATTGAGATCGGCCGGACGCGTCGGCATGAACCGCAGGGCCAAATCCTGCCCATTGTTCCGGGCTTTCTGGAGCCGTGAATCGATTACGTTAAAGTCGTATCGGCCCTCCTGCGGCTCTAACGTGTCCCAGTCGAAGCGAAAATACGCTATCGAGCATTGGGGATAATTCTCCGCGAGGCGGTTTCGCTCGTCCTCATTGAAGGAGTTGAAAGTTTCGAATCCCATCCCCGGATTAAGCAGCACCTCGTCGGCTGGCTCCGGTGCGATAACCTGAATCCCTCCCTGCCCCGCCCATGTCGCGTTCTGCGCCCTGCAGTACGCCAGTGCACCTAATAGAGCGGATGAGCTTACTTTCATGAAGTCTCTGCGATTCACAGTGCCATTCTTCCTTCAATTCGACAGAGTTCTGTAAAGCTCCATCAGCCGTTCGTAGTGGGCCTGCGACGAGAATTCTCGCTCGACTTTATCGCGAGCCGCACGGCCCATTTTTACTCGCAGCGATTTATCGCGCCAGAGCGCTCGCATACATTCGGCCAGCTCGCCGGCGTCTGCGGGCGCAAAGAGCAAACCCGTTTGGTCCGGCTCGATCATCTCGGAAATACCGCCGATATGGGACCCTATGATCGGCTTGCCATAGGCGCATGCCTCCAGGATTGTCATGGGAGCGTTCTCATACCATTCGGACGGGATTACCAGAAACGCTGCGTTGGCGTAGAGCCTTTTGAGGTCGTCCCCCGACTTGTATCCTTCCAGCGTCACGTGGGCCATTCTGTGTTCTTTCACGTAGCGCTCATAGTCCGTCCGAAGGGGCCCATCCCCGACGATCCGCACGGGCACATCCAGATTCTGTGCCGCGCGCAACAGTGTCCCGACGCCCTTCTCCTTGCTGAGCCGGCCGACGAACAGGGCATAGCCCCCTTCTACATACACAGCTTTATGCTCTGCGGCGTTTATGAAGTTGGGAATATAAAGCAATCGATTTTCGGGGATTCCGTGCTCTGCGTGTTTTTTCAGGGAAAAGCGGCTCGGACAAATAAAATACCGTACCGCGTCGTACTTGCCGAGCCAGCGATTGAGATACGATTCGATGCAATAGACGCCTGAGGCGGCGAGGCTTTCCTTGTGACAGCGATTGAGCAGACAATGGATGAATCGTGTGCCCCGGCAGTCTTCACATACGCTGCCTCGGTTCAGCATGAGATAGGACGGGCAGATGAGCTTGTAGTCGTGAAGGGTCATCACGACGGGGACGTTTCTCCGTTGAGCCGCATCTATGATGGAGGTCGTCAGGCCGCCATAAATGTTGTGTGCGTGCACAAGATCGGGCTCCGCTGCTTCGAGGAACCGTTGGAAACTGCGGCCGGTACGACGGTCGTACATGATGCTCAGTGCCGTCGGCACTCGGCCGAGCCACGACGCGTTCCGCCAGTCCTTGAAAGGTAAGAAATAACCGGCGTACTGCGAACTTTCGTTACTGGGATGCGTTTGCGAGAAGACTGCAACCCGGTGGCCGTTCGCCTCCAGTATTCTCTTTTCCTCGAAGAGGACACGCTCGGCGCCGCCTTTGAGGTAGTAGTAATTGTTGGCCATTGCAACGCGCATCGTTATGCTTTCATTAGAGGCAGGCCCACGTGGCACGGGCTTCCAGCCCGTGAAAACCTGGCCGAGACACCCGGAAACCGGTTTTGAGCACTGGCCAGAAAGAACGCGAAAAGGCTCATGAACAGCAGGTTGTCCATGTTGTTCTCACAGAGGCAATACAGCGCTACCGCCACAATGCAGTGCCGGTATCGCCAGTCGATGCGGGCAAACAGGACGGCAAAGAAGGCGAGGCTCAGGGCCAGTCCCAGGACCCCCTGTTCGATCAGGATGCGCAGATAATCATTGTGCGGGAGCTTGTCGAGCAGCAGGCTGGACGAGCCAACCCCATGGCCGAAGACCAACTGAAAAACGTTGGCGTCCGCCACGACGTCGAGGCCCTTTCGCCAGTGCGCGATCCGCCAGATGCCGGAGCCGCCGCTTTCGCCGTACAGTTTTGACAGGTGGGCGTAGTCCGGCTCATACCCGGAAACAGCCAGCGGCAGTTGGTCCCAAATCAACGAAAGCTGTCCGAGGATTCTATTGGTCAGCGGGATCTGCCGGTAGAGGCTGGTGGGCACTATGCAGACCAGGCCGATCAGGATAAGCACAAGCAGGAGCAGAATCAGGTGCACCCGGGCTTTGCGAGTGGATTGAGCAAACATCAAGGTCCGAAAGGCCATCGCGCCGAGGTATGCCAGGATAGCTCCGCTGGTCCCGGAGAGAATCAGAAACAGAATAATCACGGCATGAAAGGCAATCTTCACAGCCCGGCGGTCGCGCTGCTCATCAATAAGGAACAGCAACGTCATCATCGTAAGGCTCAGATTGTTTGCATTGACAAAGAAACCGGAGAGACGCGTGACGTCGTCCATCTCCTCGCTGCGCGGGATCACCAGCGACACGGCCCCCATTAAAAGCAGCGTCAGAACAAACACCTTGCAGAAAGGCGTCGCGTAGATCGGGCGCAGCTCCATGCTGAAGACCAGGACATACAGAATGCAGACTACCACGAGTTTGACCAGATAACGAGCGAGGGTATGCGTCGGGTCGTACAGAGTGGGCACAAAGGCCAGGACGAGGATGCACAGCACGAGGGCTACGCTTGCATCAACCCGCAGGCGAACAAGGGCCTGGCCGCCTGCGGCCAGCACGAACAGGAACATGAAGCCGCCCGCAATCACTAACAGGGCAGGAGCGCCAAGCAGGTGTGCGGCCATGCCAATCATGCAGTAGATGAAGAATCCCATCGCCGGCAGTCTCCATCCCAGCACCGCGGGCGGCGGCGTCATCGTGCCGCAAAGATAAGGTTCGTGAATTCTCATTTGTTTTTGCTGGTAATTGGTGACTGGTAATTGGTAAATGCGCCATGATGCGCGATTACTAAGTACTATGACTTACCATTTCTTATGCGTATAGCACCATGCGCTACTCAACGACAAGCACATAACACTACTTGTCATTCCCGCGCAGGCGGGAATCCACTTCAAACCGTTACGTCCCCGGATCCCTGCTTTCGCAGGGATGACAGCGCGGATTCATAAGTCTGAGTGATCAATTACCAATCACTATTCGTCCTCAGCGGACATCGAAATTCGAGATATTGACGTTCCAATTGTCAATGTGAAAAACCCGGTCATCAAGCACGCCGGGGGCCAGCAGTTTTCCACATAAGTGAACTCGCCTGGGCCTCATGAAGGCCGGCACGCGAAGCAGCGGCCGGGGCGCGAATGGCAGCCGGCCCACGTAAAGCATCATGTCCGTCGATGTGGAGTACCGGCGGTAAAGTTCGTCCACGGCCTCCCGGAAGAAGGTCTTTTCAAGGGGATCGACGTCTATGATGTAGAGTGCCCTGACGCCATCGGTCTCGGTGTACAGGCGGTACACGCACTTTCCGCCTTTGCCTACTTCTAAGCGGTGATGCTGGCCGTCGTATCGGTGGGCTTCAAAGCCTGCGTCGCAAACTTTTTGAATGTTGTATGTGGGCACGCTCGCGCCGGGCAATCGAGGCCAACGGACCATGCCTGCGGTCAAGAGGCGCCAAAGATAATTCATGGAACGAAGCCTGGGGACCATCACGCTGATTTTATGGGCAAGGATATAGAAGTCCAGCTCGCCGATGTCTTGCCATCCTAACAGCTTTTTGACGCAGGTGTAGGCCATCTCATTTGGAAATCCGAAAACAAAATCGATTCGGTCGTTTTGCATGGCCCGGCAGACTGGATCGGCCATGGACCGCACGTTGAATGGTCCGCCGCGGTGCTCTTGATCGACCATGAGATCGACGGAAAGCGCAAATATGGCTTCCCGGCTGAAGTATCTGTAGCGGTATGGAACCGTATTGTAGGTGCCGACAATACGGCCGTCCAACAGCATCAGGCCGTGGTAGGAATAGCCGAACGGCGTGCGCAGATACTTGCGGTCGAAATCTTCCCGGCTGATGTTCTTGTCATAGACTTTGGAGAACAATCGGCAGATTTGGTCCTTTTCGGCTTGCGATAACCGCTCGGTTGTCTTGAAAACGAAATCACGTCCCATAGCCGAAACCATCAGACTTTCTTGACGTGAGGTATCTGCGGCACCATGTAGTAGAATTTGAAGATGATGTCGGCCACAACCCAGAGGATTCCAAAAACGGCGAAGAACCATGCAGAGACGATCAGTGGCTTGGTTATGCCGGCGTAACTTACCGCGATGCTGAAAAACGTGACGAGGCGAATGGTCATACTATCCGTCAAGCGTGCGAGCTTCCTGGCTATGCTCCACTTCAATCGCCTCAAGGCAGACCCGTTGTGCGAAGGGGAATCGCCGGTCCCTGCGGCGTTCGTACGGGGGCGGGCGTCGGGAGGAATCTGCGGCCGGATGATCTGATCGTAAATGACCCGCAGCCCGCGACGGTACTGAGCCGCCGCATAGGCCACAAACGCCAGGATCACATACATGGTCTGCCCATGCAACAGGTACAAGTGCAGTGCACATATCGTTGATAGCAGCGCGTTGCACAGAAGATGGCTTGTGAGGTCCAGAAATACACCCTTCAACGATGACTTCTTTGTCCAGCGAGCTATCTCACCATCCACGCAGTCAAACACCACATCCAGCATCAGCAGAAAGAAACCGATAACATTCAGCCATAGCAGATGGGGGATACACAGGACCACACCCGCCAGAGCGAAGAGCAATCCCAGAAGGGTTGTCGCATTGGCGCTGACGCCTGCTCGCACAAAGAGCCATGTGATGTATATGGAGAAACGACGAACAATCAATTTGTTAAACCAATGGCCCGTCAGAACCATTTTCCCCTGCGCGTTTAACTTGCGCAGTTGGCATACTTCTCGCATTTGCTGGATCGTTTCCATCGGCGGTAATACTCGATTGAATCCTTCAAGTTTGCGTGACTACTTCCGTCCACCTGTTTCTTGGCGCATCGGATCTGGGTATTTCTTTAAGCTCCTGCTGGTTGTAGTAACGCTCGAGCGATTTCCTGAGAATCGTCGAGCTTCTGCCTATTGTATAGGGCAGGTAGATGACTCTGCGTCCTTCCCTGACCATAAAATCATGCCCCTCGACTTTACCCTCCCACCGGTCGTCCCCAACAACGAGGATATCGACGTCCATTTTTCCAAGCAGCTCGTCCTTTTGCTGTGTTCGCTGAGGAACGACTGCGTCAACGTATCGGCACGCCGCCACGACGGCGGCCCGGTCCTCGTAGCTGAGAAGTGGATAATGGCTTTTATATTCCAGGACCACCTCATCAGTTTTGACGCCTACAATCAGAACATCTCCCAGGGCCTTTGCCGCTCGCAGGATATTCAGATGCCCTACGTGGAACATATCCCACGTGCCGGCCGTATAGACGATTATCTTGCCGTCTCTTGACATAGCCGCGTACCTCTACAGGAAAAGATTTGTCGTTTTCATCCAGTCCGTTTTGTAACAAGCTCCCCGATTCTCCCGTTCCGAGCCCGCTGAGCCGTCAACTGTTCAGTTCTCGCCAATAAGCCTGGAGCCAGGATTCGAAGGAATGTTTTCCGTTCCAATTGTGTAAGGCTGAAAAAGCAACCGGCCGTGAAGGTTAACAACACTGCAACGGCGACGACCGCAAGAATCTCCGGCCACGAGTCGGGTGGGGACAAATAACTCCAGATGGCGATCGCAACTACGCTCGGTGCGCTGCCCAACAAGGCGGGCCACCATATCCTCAGGAGGCTTTCGCGTATAGCGATCTTCATTTTCCTGTTGAAGTAAATCGGCAAGACGATCCCTGATACCAGTGCCATCGGCAGACAGTTGGACCACGCGATAGCCAATAAGCCCAAATGGAACACCTTTATTGAAACAATGGAGGCCAAAATGCAAAGCAGCGCCGTCGCTACCGTCAGAAGACCGAAAAGCCGATGCTCGCCTTTACCTACCAGGACTATAAAGTTGCTGTGCTGCGCCAATCTCAGGCAGTGTCCGACGGTCAGAATGCTCAGCATAGCGCTCATACTGTCAATCATTCCGGGCTCCTGGAATTTCTCTCCGACCCATACCTGCAGAAACTCTCTTCCCATAACGATCAAGAAACACGCGGCTGGAATAATCAGTAATAGACTGTATTTTTGCATCAGGAACGATATTTCCCGTACTCGCGCGTGCTCATCCCGGGCATCCAGGTCGCTGATGGCCGGCTTGATCGCCGCCGTGAAGGCGTACAGCAATTGCGACAACAACAACACGCCGGCGACGGCAACCGCAAACTGGCTGATCTGCGCGGTGCCGATAAAGATGCCGATGACTACGTCGCTGGCCTTGCAGATGATGATGGCTCCCACCGTGTACAAGAACGTGTTTATTCCATAGGCCAGCATGGCCCGGAGGAGCTTGAAATCTATGCTTCGCAGCGTGATGGACGAGTGCGGCAGCAATTTCCGGGCCCAGATGAACTGCACGAGGCGAACGAGAATCTCACTGATCCCAAAGAGCAGCCCCATCGTGAGCAGGCCGTACCCTCGCCGCAGCAGGATAATCAGCAAGGCCGTTCGCAACACCAGAAAAAGGAGCTCCGCCAGGTTCAGGATGTCATATCTTTGCAGTCCGCTCAACAGCGCGCTGGACGGCTGCAAAGGCATGGCTACGGCAAAACAAAACCCCACGATCAACACAAGAACACCCGCCACGCCGACTATGTCGCCTGCGATGGCGAACCAGGCGCCGATGTGCTGGTAAATGATCAGACAGACTAAAGCGAGCACGACCGCCAGAACCGAAAAAAAGAAAAAAGACGTGCTGAGTATTCGTTGGATCCCGTCTTGATCGTCCTTGGCCAGACCGACGGGAATGTAACGGTTTATCGAGCTGTTCATCCCCATATCCAATAGCCGCCGATACTGGAAGATCGAACCGATCAGCACCCACAGCCCATACTTAGCCTCGCCGAGATGCACCAGGCAAAAGCGTATAAGAAAGAATCCAATCGCGGCGCCGCTGACCAGCGTGATGACGTTGAAGATGGTGTTATGGACCAGCCGCTTCGATGTTGTGATATACGGTGTGCTCATTGTTCTGGCCCGGCGCTGGGCCGGCGGACGTCATACCTTATAAGTAAAGAGTCGTTTCGTCTTCCCTCCACAGGCCGTTCTTCTCGTCTGTGTGCCGAAAGGTTGACGATGTCATGCTCCTCGATAAGGCGGGTAAAAAGAGCCACTCTTCTGCCGGCCGCTTCGAGTGAGCCGTTCTTGTGGACTTCGATCCGGAGGAACAGCGATGAGCCGGAGCGGCGATCGCGAACCGGCAGATGGACTTGAATGAGTCCCTCACGGCCAAAATGCAAACCGTCGCCGTTGTGCTGCCAGGTCAGTGCGCGGGCGGTGCCGTCGCGGTTAATCAGGGGTAATTCCATCGTCAGAAAATCCATCTTGTCGGCCGCAGTGGAGGCGGCCAGCCACCATTGGTCAAAGGTCGTCGCCCGGCGAAAATACAGGGCCGCGTCCTCGAAGCTCTTTCTGTCCTCATGCTCCTGATGGATAAGCCCATATCTTTTTTTCAGGGCGGTTTTGACGTCCTTCAGCCGGATGGAGCCGGCAGCCCGGAATGCGGCAAACAACGGAAGCAAAGCAGCAAACAAGGGGATCAAAGCATACGCTTTGGGGACAATCATCATGAACATCCCGGTCCCCGCGGCCAGCAGCGTCAGGCCGTAGATGGTCAGGACAGCCCGCCGCTGTGTAAAACCTGCGTCAATCAGTCTGTGATGGAAGTGGCTGCGGTCGGCCGAGAATATGGATCGCCGCTCGAGGAAACGGCGCAGCATGGAAAAGAGCGTGTCGAGAATCGGGACGCTCAGGGCCAGGGCGGGCAGAGCCAGACCGGCCAGGGCGGCGGATTGCGTCGAGCAAAGCACGCTGGAGGAGGCAATGGTGAAGCCCAGGAACATGCTGCCGCAATCGCCCATGAAGATGGTGGCCGGATTGAAGTTGAAAAAGAGAAAGCCGCAAATGCTGCCGAGCAGGGCCAGCATGAGCACGACGATGGCCGCCTGGCCTTGCGAAGCGGCGAATACGGCTATCACTCCACAGGCGACGGCTGAAATCCCGGCGGCCAGGCCGTCCAAACCGTCGATCAAATTGACGGCGTTGGTGATACCCACAATCCACAGCAGCGTCAGCGGCCACGAGAGCCAGCCAAAGTTCAACGTCAAAGAATCGGTGACAGCCACCGATTCGATGCGGATACCTGCGGCACAAAGCGCGAGGGCCACGGCGATCTGAGCGATAAATTTGGTGCGCGCCCGAAGACCCCTGGTCTTTATGTCATCGACAAGCCCCGTAATGAACACAAAGCAGGCGGCCAACAGCAGGATGCCGAGTTCCCGTGGCATGGCCGATCGGTCCACGCCGGCGATGTTCGGGAAATACAGGGCGGCGATGGTTATTGACATCATCGCCAGAAAGATCGCCACGCCTCCGATGTGCGACATGGGCCGGGTATGGATGTGACGTACACCGGGAGCGTGAACGATGCCGAACCGGTGCGAGAGCCTGGTCACAACGGGGGTCATCACCAGCGCCAGCACAAGAGAGCCGATGTACACGGGTAAGTAGATGCTCATAGCGAAACTAACCTTCAAAGTCATTCCAGCGGTTCTAACAGGTCTGCGTCGATTTCGACCAAAGCCCCCTGGGTCAGAATGGTCACTTCGATGACCATGCGGGCGCGGGGACATTTTCTTTCGACGATGACACCTTCGATGCTTTTCATCGGGCCGGAGGCGATCCTACAGCGGCCGCCCACGGGCAGGCCCGGATAGCCGGCAATCACCGCCTTGCTCAGGAGAGCCGCCTCGATGTCTGCCAACTCTTCGATCAGCCGCTCCTGGTCCACAATGTTCACCGTGTGGCACAGACGGTTTGTCCTCATGGCGGCGTAGCGATCCTGTTCCGTGCCGCAAAAGAAGACGTATGAGGTAAACAAAGGCGCCATGAGATGGCGGTTACGCCCACCCGAAAAAATGGTCTTTTCATACATGGGCAGGAAGTAGCCGATGTCGTGGTTACAGAGGTCCCAGGCAAAGGCCTTTTCGAATCGCGGCCGAGTATAGGCGAGCCACCAGGTTCCGCGAAGCTCGGTCAGGGATTTCACATCCGGCGACAGAATCGACGGATTCTCAGATAAACTCAACATGTACCCTCCCGGCGCGCACTCTGTTCTCGTCGGTGCACCCGACGGGAATCTTCATACCCTAAACTATGCCCAATAAGGGCTAAACGGCCGCTGATTCTGATCCCATCCGAGATTTCCGGCCGTTGTTCAATCCGTGCCCGTACGCGGTGGATGGAGCCGACCTGCATGTGGCGCGCGTGCTGCATCGCCCCTCAGTACCTATCGAACTCTGGTCTGGAGACAGGGGCGGAATGTATCTGCCGGAGCCGGCGATTTGCCCCTCACTGATGCCGCCGTTCACGCAAGCGACCATTTGCAATCCTTTGCAATATTTATTTGTTCGAGTTGACTAACGCCTCAGAGGTTGTATCAGCGGCCACAGATTCTCTATCCTTGATCGCGGTCTTGTCTCTGGATGGCCTGTATTCTTCAATCCCGCCCACGTTGCCCGAATCGGCCGGACGTTCAGAAGCTGTCACAACAACTGAAGCTTCCGTGCCACTGGTTCTGCTCCTGGCTCTGTGTGAACGCGAAGCATTGGAGCTGCCGTAATATCCACTGGCTCCGTAGTAGCCGTAGCGGCCGTTTTTGGGAACATCGTTCACAACCACGCCCAGGACGTGCGCCCCGACGCGAACCAGCGCGTCATGAGCCTGCCGGCTGGTCCTTCGAGTGGATTTGTCCGCCCGGAGCACCAGGATAGTGATTTGGCAGATTGAAGCCAGTATCTGGGCGTCGGTGACCGGCAGCACCGGCGGCGAATCGACGATGACGCGGTCATACTGCTTCGCCAGAAGCTTTACAAGTTTCGCGAATTTCTCACTTTGAATTGTCTCGGCCGGATTGGATAACTCCGGCCCGCACGCCAGCAAATCCAGGCCTTGAATGTAGGTCGGCTGGATGGCTTCTTCGAGCGTCTGGCTGCCGTCCAGCACGCTGCTCAACCCCTTGTCGTGATGATTCAGACCGAATATCTTGTGCTGCATGGGCTTTCGAAAGTCAGCCTCCAGAATGAGCACTCTCTGCCCAGTCTGGGCTATGGCAATCGCCAGGTTGCTGGCGACTGTGCTCTTACCGTCCGCTACTTCAGGAGAGGTTACCAGAATGGTCTTTGCATGGGCTTTGGAGGCGGCGAAGAACACGGCCGTGCGCACCGCGCGGTAGGTTTCGGCCCAGAGAGACTTCGCATCCAGATGGACCTTCTGCCCGCGATCGACTACACTTTCTCTTCGTGACATCGAAGGGACTGCCCCTACGATGGGCACCCCGAGAACGGCCGCAATTTCTTCCGCGGAGTGGAGCCGCTGGTCCATCCAGTCGCGAACCAGGGCGGCGGTCCCCGCGAGCACAAGCCCCAGGAGCACGGCGATAGCCATGTATCTGGCCTTCGCCGGCCGTGAAGGTTCGTCGGCCGCCACGGCCGCTTCGAGGACGCTGACGTTCAGCCCCCCCACGTCCTCGGCAATGCCGAGCTCCTTTATCCGGTCATCCAGAATGTCGCAGAGCTTCTTGGTTTGTTCCCAATCCGATTCGAGTATCTGGTATTGAGCGATCTGTTTGTTGAGCTTCAATGCTTCCTGACGCTGCGTCTCAAAATAGGCGGTAACCTGTCTTTCCTTTTCGACGGCCGACTCATGTTGCTGCTGGGCTATGGCCAGTTGTGTCTGTGTGAACCGCATGTACAGCGACTGAAGCCTATTGATGACCTGGTTGACTTTTTGTTGGAGAGCGGCCACCGCCGTCTCACCCGGCACTGCCTGCTGTCGCAGCTCGCTCAATTGCAGCTCCAACTGTTCCAGCTCGGCTTCGAGACGCAGCCATTCGCTCTCATTCGGGATACGGGTTCCATGGGCCCTTTGCTCCTCCACGAAATTCTTGACCATGCTCACGTCACCCAGTACGGATTTGACGTTCTCGTAGGTGAATTTGGCTTCAACCGTCTGAAGCTGGGCCTGGGTCATCTCGGCGGACAGACTTTCAAGCCTGTCGAGAATGATGTTTCCGTTGCGGTTTTCGAAGGCCAGGCCGATGTTTTCGCTCTTGAAATCCAGCATGGCCTTGAGTTTTGCAGTCAGCTCGGCGTCTCTCTGGTATTTCTCATTCTGGAGTATTCTGAGCATTTCCCCTGCCGTGCTGCGGCTGCTTGTGGCGTAATAGGCCCGGTACGCATCTACAACGGCGTTGACCAGCAGAGCCGCCTCCGCGGGATCCGGAGAGTCGCAGGAAATACTGATAATATCGTCTTTCTTGCCCACCGAGACCATGAGCCCTTTTTCCTTTAAATAGACAACCGGATTGTTTGTTTTTCGAAAAACTGTCAGATTCCTGGCGCCCACCTTTTCCAACGCCGCCGTCAGTATGGGCGTCGATTTCAGCAGCTCGGCCTGGGTATAGAGGAAACTCCTCGACGGGTTCACCGCCCGTTCGACTTCGGTCAGGATTTTCGGGCCGCTCTGTTCAACGTAGATCGCCGATGTGCTGGTGTATAAAGGGGTTGCCGTGGTCACATAGATCAAACCCGCGGCGACTGTGATCCCGATAGTCAGCACTATGAGCCATCGGTTGCGCCCTATCACCTGGACCAGATTATCAGGTACGATGCCCGCAAAGACGGGCACGTCGAATCCCGTATTCCTTTGTTGTCCTGCTGCCGTCTGATGATCAGTTTGATTTCTCACGCGATTGTCCTTATTGGATGTAACGGTTTGTTAGTGTTTTCAGTTGTTCCACGCGTCGTTCAAACTATAGTAAGTCCCAACATTGATCCGAAAGGCTCTGTCCAGAAAGATCGCCGTCCGTGTCCGGGGCGTCTGCTCGACCGCCACGATGTCACCGGGCTTGATCAACGTATGGGACGCTTCCGTCAGCTTGGAATTATCGAGAATCCGGAGCGTCGCACTGACGTGTGTGCCGTCCGGCTTGAGGCGATAGACGGTTAAATAATGCGGGTCGGCCACCTCGTTCAGTCCGCCGGCAAAGGCCAGAAGCTGTGTCAGGTTATACTGAACGTCGGGGGGATACGGGAAGTTCCCGGGCCGGTTGACCAGCCCGATCACGGTTACGAGGGGCTGGGCCAGCCGCTCGACGACGACGCTGTCGCCTTCCTGTAACTGGACGTCCGCGAAGGGAACGTTGAACCCGCGAATCGGCAGGACCAGCGGCTGGGCGCCGGCCTTATCTTGTGCGCCGGGGGCCTGGCCCTGGTGAGAGATCCGGACAACGCCGGCCCCTTCATTGACGATGCCGCCGGCTTCCCGAAGAAGCGACACCAGCGACATCTGGTCGCTGCGAAGCGAATAAACGCCGGGTGTCACGACGGCTCCGGTGACCGCCACTCTGAACGTTCGGTAATCCGCCACGCGAGCGAACACCGACGGACGCGTCACGACATATTTGGGATAGAACGCGGCAATGACGCCTGATTCGACTTCGGCCAGCGTTTTTCCTTCGCCCTGAATCTCACCGGCCCGGGGAAGCGTGATCGTCCCGCTCTCGCTGACGCGGCACATATACGGCGTAGCTCTATCGGCGCCGACCTGTTCTTCAGCAGCAACGGCTCGCAGGATGGCCGGCATTGTCAGCTCCACGGCGTCGCCCGGCGCCAGACGATACGGCCCCCCTCCTATCTGAGCCTGTACCAGGCGATCGGTGTCCACTGAGGGAAGAACGGGGCCGGCGCTGTTGAATTCTGTTAGCTGCTTTCCGGAGGTCGGATGCACCTGATCTGCACAACCGGCGAGGCAAAGTAACAACGGCATGATCACCGCGTGACAAAAAAGGCCGGCTCTTGTTGAAATGCACAAACGATGGAATCTGTATTTTCTAACGTTCACTTCAATACCCTTTCACTCCGCCAAACGCCGTGCGGCCGCGCCGCACAATACTGGGCCTGAGATTAACGAATGAACTACACCTCGCTCCCGAAGAACAACACGGCAGCCGTCCCGTCCAGCGCACCTGGCGCGTGTGCTAAACCGGGATTGCGGCCCTGTTGCTCGCAGGATCAATCTGCCGGAAGAATAAGAACACCACTCCTGTCTCTGTATCCAAACACCACTCCTAATCCAAAAACTCAAGCGTCGCTCCCCTGAACTCCTGCCGTCGAGCGCAACACTCATCCGGCGACAACGCCGCACAAAGGTGCTTCGTTCGGCAATACACGGATTTATGAGGGGAAGTGCCGGTCTGCGCTGTGTCCTTCTTCCTTGAGTCGAACTCTCATACCCTTCCGTGCCGCGATCAAACAACCAGACCAAGTGCTGATCACGTTATTTCAGTGGATTACCCTGACGCCGGACTTCTCTAAAGGGTCCATGCGTCCTATAATCCAATCACTTGCAGATTTATAACGACTACATGTCAAGAAAACAAGAGCTTGTTAACAAATTCTCACAATTTGACTCAATTTGCCCATCTTTGCGTCAATAGGGGCAATCTTTCTAAAGCAGAATTTTAAAGAAACTAACAATTTGCATGTTGGAAATTTTCCTGGATTGCTTTGTCGGCCCGTCTGTGCATTTCCGCATACTTGCCAGTGGCCTCATGTTGCGCCTATTATTTCGGGAGGCTTGCAGTCAGGCGGAACATCAGCCAAAGATGAAAACCTATGAGCGCCGACAGGCCGGTCGAAGAGCAACGCGGTCGATGGGATGATCGGCGAATCGGAGAATATGGGGGATTTGTCTCAGTGAATGCCGAGTATCGAACGGCAAGTTTCGAATTCTGGAGCCGATGACGTGTTAATGTAGGCAGGATATGCCGCAAAGTCCTGCCGCCGCAGCGGTCATCGGAATTGAGCGTCGGGCATCCAAATCGGGAAATCTCAAGATAGCATCTGTAGTCCTTTGGATTTGCGGCACCCAATCGGGGGCGGATTGACGCCGGCTCGGACGTGATTGCATTATGCGCGGTCAGGAGTCCCTGCAGGACTGAATCCCACTGCGATTAAGATCATGGTCGGGTTTCTCGCAGGGTTTCAGAGGCAGAGGCTCGTCGAATTGAACTGCAACGTGACACAGGAACGGATTCAGCGTATCGACTCGAAGGACGCGGCCGCTGCGCGTGAAGCTGATCATTGAAGAAGAGTCATATACCTGGTCCGTTGGAAAGCTGAAGTGAGTGACTAACTTTTGACCCACCTGGGGACAATTCTCGCCGGCACCGCACCTGAAGGCCAGGCCGCCGCTGGAGATGTCAACCATCAACCCTTCGGACACCGTCTTTCTGGAATCGTCCGTAAACAATACGGCCCACTGATAGCGCAATCTCGGCTCTGCTCTTTTGTTCCGGGTTCTGCCCATTGTCAATGCTCCTGGAGTCCTTCAGTCCGTTTTGAAAAATCGACAGATTTGGGGTCTCACTTTAAGATGATTCGTGCATCGTGCCGGCTGCGGTGACGTTCGGCCTTAGGGCGCCGTCCTCGGCCGGTCTGTCGGGCCACTCATCGCCGGCGGTCGCACCGGCGCCGTTGTTCACGTCGTCGAAAACGTCGCCGGGGTAAACATCGTACCCGACGGCGTAAAAAAGGGCGTTATATTGGCCGTTCGCAGTGGCACTTGGTTATAAGACTTGGTGGTCTGTCTTCCAGGGAGGGAGGTTACATAAAACTCTCTTTCCAGGTCTGCCGGGTTCTGTAGCTGGGATTGGCAGGAAAAACATAAATTGGGTCTTTGTCCCCAATATGTAGTAGTTGTCGGAGACGAAGGTAACCACAGGTAGTGACTTGTGCAGATTAGAGGCGGTAAACGGCTCGGCCTGTTGGAATTGTCACTTGACAGATACGTGCGAATAGTGTATACTTTATAATTGGGTGGTTGGAGGTGTGCTGAAAACAGAAGGTTTTTCCCGAGTTTTCTCCCGCCAATAATCAGATCGTCCTGTGCGTGAGGCGCGACAGGGACGCAAAAATCAAAGTGCTGCGCGCCGCGAACGAAGAGGAAGGCACACGAATTTTTAGCGAGAATGTGATCATGAAAGGCAAGAATACAAGGGATGCCGTAAAGGCTTGTGTCGTGCTGTTTTTTGTGGCGGGCATCATTTCAATGATGATTGCGCCGACGAACGCAGTGGGCAAATCGCTCTACGTCATTGCCGACATCCAGGCCAATAGCAAGGACAATACGCAGCCGGTCCAGGCCTACGATATTGGGGTCGATGGTACTTTGACTTTTCAGGCTCAGCACAGCATACCGTACAGCACGCTGGGTGCCGTGGGCATGGCAATCGATTCGGATTCCGGATACTTGTTTATCACGTATGAGCGCTCGGGCGATATCCAGTTGGTCAATGCGGCAACGATGGCGGACGCGGGGACAACGACGGCCCCGGATGCCACGGATTTGGCCGGCATCGTTTACGACCACAAGAAGAAGCTCCTGTACACCATTGACCGGGGAGAGAGCGTGTTGTACGTGTATGACTGGGACTCGAAGACCGCTACGCTGACCCACGTGGAGGGCTCGCCGTTTGAGCTGACGAGGGCGTCGGGTTACGGGATCGCCTTGGACGAAGTCAACGGCTTGCTCTATGTGGCGAACGCCAACAACTTCGTCACCGTGTATAATACCTCCGACTGGAAGCTGGCCAACGTCATAACGCTGAGCCGGATTGCCATCAGTATCGCCGTGGATGTCCGGAACGGTTTTGTTTATACCGGCGCGGGGTTCGCGGGGAACATGCACCTGACACAATATCACTTGCCGACGGGTATCAAGCGAGAGGTTCAGGTGGAGCCTGACGCCGGCGTGATGGGCCTCGGCGTGGACCCGGACACCGGCCTTGTGTATATGAGCACGGGCACCAACAACGCCCCCGGCGGGGACAACCTCCTGGTCTATGACACGGCGCTGAAGCGAATCGAGCTGGTTCCGCAGATTGGCAATCCTACCGGTCTGGCTATTCCGGGCAAGAGCATCGGGTACAATCCGCTGAATCTCAAGAAAACGATTGTCCGAGGCGCCAATGGCAGCACGGATGGGGTCCAGCAGGTCGGTCCGGGTGACACGATTACATACGGGATTCACTTCAACAATGACAAGGATTTTACGGCGACCGAGGTGTCGATTCTCGACACTCTTCCGGGCGACGTGACTTTTATCAGCGCCGATAACGCCGGAGCAACAGGGCTGTACAGCTCCAAAACGCATACGTATGAGTGGTCCTTTGCATCTGTGCCGCCGGGAACGGTGGTGGACATCGAGCTGGCGGCCCAGGTGCGCAGAGACGCGCGAATCGATACGCTCATCACGAATTCGGTGACGCTCACCAGCAAGGAGACCCCGCGAACAACGGCGGGTGTCAGCGCCGTGACGATGCACAACGCTCTGAACCTGACCAAGAGCATTGTCGGGGCTGAGGATGACCAGGTGGCAGGGGTCGATGTCAATGATCCCGTCACGTACACCATTTGTTTCGATAACAATGACAACGATTTCCCTGTGACGGATGTCTCCATCGTGGACATTCTCCCGGACGAGGTCAGTTTCGTGGCGGCCGGCGAGGGCAAGGCGTATGGCGCGTATGACCCGAATACCCATACGTTTACGTGGTCGTACCCCCTCCTGAAGCCCGGCGCCTCGGTTTGTCTGGGATTGGTGGTCCGTGTGAACCCGGATGTGACGCCGGGGACGACGATTACGAATTCCGCGATCATCGACAGCAATGAAACGCCGCCCGGCACGGCGAGCGTCGATGCCATCACGTACTTCAGTCCTCTGACTTTCAGCAAGAGCATCGTCGGGGCCGTTGAAGGTCTGCCGCACTGGGTCAGTCCGGGTGATAAGGTCACGTACACGCTTCGTCTCCAGAATAAGAATGACTCTGAGCTGAACCACGTGTCCATTGTGGATACGCTCCCGAAAGAAGTGACCTTTGTCAGAGCGAGGGCTGATGATCTCGGAGTCTTCGGACGATACGACGCCAAGACCCACACCTACACGTGGACGTATACCTCTCTGCCGCCGGGAAAATCGCCGACGTCGCTGGATGTGGTTGTAGAGGTCAATAAAGGCGTCGCCCCGGGCACAACCATCACGAATTCCGCGAGCATTGACAGCGATGAAACCCGCCCGATCACGGCAAGGGCCGAGGCGAGGACGTACTACAACGCCCTTACCCTGAGCAAGATTGTGGTCGGCAGTGTCATAGGGGAGACCGAATACGTTGATGTGAACGAGGCCGTTGTATATGACATATCCTTCGATAACCGCAATGATTCGGCCCTCACCAACGTCTCTATCGTGGATACTCTTCCGAAGGAAATGAGCTTTGTCTCGGCCGAGGGCGACGGGGTGTTCGGAAAGTACGACTCTAAAGCCCACACGTACACGTGGTCGTACCCATCCGTGGGAGCGGGAGAATCGAAGCATTTGGAGCTGGTCGCACGGGTCAAGCCGGGCTTGTCTTCAGGCAAGACCATGACCAATTTCGCCGCCATCGACAGCGACCAGACGCCGCCGGCCAACGCGAGTGTGGAGGTGGTGATGGGCGAAGGTTCGTTCGCGGTCCGGGACCTGCGTATCGTGCCCGACGTCATCGGACGTGGGGGTAACACGTACGATGTACAGGCCATCGCCATACTGCCGCCCGGGATTGGAAAGGATGACATCAAGGATACGTTGCCCACGCTTTATCCGGGCCGAGTCAGAGCGAAGCGTCAGATCGTGTACGGGACAGCCAGCACGGCAAAGGTTGTCGCCGTATTCGATAAAGCCGAGCTGGTGGCCGCCATCTCTGAGAATGGCCGCGTCAAGGTGAAAGTCGTCGGCAAGCTCAAAGCAGGCCGATCGTTTTACGGCGAGGCGACGGTTAATATCACCCCGTAGACCGGTGGCTAATCCGGCGGCGGATTCTGCAATTCGGCTAAGCAAAGAGAGTGCGGCGCGACCGCAGTTTTCAGGGGTGCATGTCATCTTCGTAGGTAAAGAACAGAAAGAGCCATCCCCATCCCGATAACGACAATCGGGATGAGGCTGCCACCCAATCAGGATTGGTGGAAAATGGGTGGCAGCCTCAAAGCCGCAGGCTTTGGGGATGGTTGTACCTACAATCGTGACATGCACCCAGTTTTCAGGGTGCGCCCTGATTTCTCTTGGCGGCCTCCCTACAGACGGCATAGTTGACAGTCTCCGCCCGGATCGCGTTTTTTCCGGAAATATTATCCCGCAGCGCCCCTGCCGCTACCGAACCGCCCACCGTCACCGCTCGTATAATATATATCGGGCTGGGGGGACCCGAAGATGCGGGCCGAGTCGAATTCTCTCCTGACTCCTTGCCTCGGCCCGCTTTTTTTTAGGTAAAAGATATCCCGGCCCGTTGCTATGCACCCTTGCTAAGGGGTATCGCCATACCGGACGCAAACAGAATAGTCTTTGACTGTTGACAACGAAGCGTCGGGGCATTTGTCGGGGTACAGATAAACGCTCACGGAAAAATTCTCCCCCGGCTTCGTGAATCGCTCGAGCTCGTGGGCCTGCTTGAATCCCTGCGACTCAAGCTTGCCGGCCGCGTCAAGCCAGTTTGCCCCTACCTGAATGCCGAAAAAGCCGTACTTGCCGCCCAAGACGACCGCACCGCTAAAGACGTAGTCTTTCTCCGCGTCAAACAGGAGAATGCAATTCTCCACTTCCAGGAAGCCCTCCGGCTCCGTATTTTTCAGGCCGAGCACCTCGCAGACCTCGCTGAACGGAGTCTCAAGGACGTGGATAAACTTCTCAAGGTTAATAGTGTCTCCCGGTCGGGGACGCTTCGGTTCCATCTTCAATACCTCCTGCCATCGGGCGTTGATAGTTCATAAATTATGACGTGCATTTTTTACGAGGTTTATCTGCTTGTCAAATCAAAAATGAAATGGTAGTCTGGCCGTCTGGAGTTGGGTCATTATTTCATTACTTGGCTACCACTGGGCCATAGGAGTGTGGACTTGCAGGTTGTGTGCTGATGGGCATTGATGACAACAAATCTCAGCTTAGAGGGCAACCAGGCCCACGAGCAGCTCAGGAAGGGGCCGGGGCCTCGAACGAGAAGTTCGTGCCGATGTGCAGTATATGCGGCGAGAAGCACTGGCCTCATCACCCCTTGGTTCCCTGCGTCAACAAGGGAAAGGCCAAAGCCAGAGCCAAAGCGGAGAAGAAGGCCAGGGCGGAAGCTGCCGCCGCGGCCAAGGCTCAGGCCAAAGCGGACGCGAAGGCCAGGGCTCAGGCTGAAGCCGAAACGGCGACTAAGGTAAAGACTGAAAGAAAGGTCTTTCTTGAGACCATCGCCAGAGCCGAAGAAAGACTCAGGGCCGAATCCCGGGCGCGGGCGGAAGCCGAGGCTAAGGCGGAAGCCGAGGCTAAGGCCCGATCAGAAGCCGAAGAGAAAGCCAGAATCCATGCCGAAGCCGAAATCGCCGCAAAAGCCAAGGCCGAAAGAGCCACCTACCTTGAAGCTATAGCCAAAGCACAAGAAAGATTCAACGCCGAGTCCAAAATGAGGGCCGAGGCGCAGCAGCGAGCGGATGCCGAAGCCGACAAGGGATTGCACCTTGAAGAAGAGCTCCGTCTCGAAGCCCAGACGCGAGCCAGAATTGAAACCGAAGCCGCAGAAGCCCTTTCAGCGGCCCGAACCGAGGCCGGGCAGAAGGCTGAAGCTCATGCGGCGGCGATACGAGAGCTTCAGGCGAAGCTGGAGACCGAAAGCAAGGTCCGGTCCAGGGCTGAGAAGGAGATTCAGGCTCTGGATCGCGAACGAGCCAGGGTGCAGGCGGAGGCTGAATCCGAGGCGGCCGCTCAGCGGCAGGCCCAGCAGAAGATCAGACAAGAAGCCGCTGAGGCCGTTGCTATGGCCAGTGCCGCGGCCGAGGAAAAGGTTGCACTGCACGTTGCAGCTCAAAGCGAGGCGCAACAGAAAGCTCAATCGCTTGCGGCGGCCCTGAAAGAGTTGGGAGAGAAATACCGGGCCGAGACCGAAGCAAGATTCAGGGCCGAGCAGGAGATGCGGCTGCAAACACAGGAACGGGCCAAAGCCGAGACTATGGCTGAAACTCAGGCGGCGGTTCGGCGTGAAGCTCAGCAAAAGGCCGGCGAAGAAACGCAGGCCCATACAAGGGTTGAAGAGAGACTGCGTGCTGAGGCGGAGGCTCGAAACCGGGTCGAGGCCGAGGCGGCGCAGGCCCTTTCAGCGGCCAAAACGGAATCTGACCGGCAGACCGAATCATACGCTGCGGCGATAAAAGACTTGGAGGAAAAACTACAGGCGGAAGCTGACGCGAAGTCCGCCGCCCGGCAGGAAGCCCACAGCCAGGCCGAAGAACGCCTCAGAGCCGAGAAAAGGGCCGAGGCGCAGGCTCAATCGAACCAACAGTTGTCAGAAAAGGCCGATGCGTATCGCAAGGCGATAACCAGCGCCCAGAGGAGACTGGAGGCTCAGGCCCAGGAGCTCGCCAGGGTTAAGACGAGGCTCGATGCCGAGACTAAGCGGGCGGCGCAGGCCGAACAGAGGGCTGGGCAAGAGGCCGAAGCTCTTTCAGCGGTCAGATCGGAGATTCAGCAGAGGGCTGAATCTCACGCGACTGCAATGCGGGAGCTGGAGGAAAAGCTGAGGGTTCAAGCCGAAGCGAGAACTGCAGCCGAATCGAAGGCCCAGTCGGAGGCGACGGCCCGGCGTGAAGCTCAACAGAAGGCCGGCAAGGAGGCGGAGACCAGGGCCAGAGTTGAAGAGAAACTGCGGGCTGAGATGGAGGCTCGCAGTAGGATTTCTGCCCAAGCCGAAGAAGCTCTTTCAGCGGCCCAAGCGGAAGCTCAGCGGAAGGCCGAATCATACGACGCAGCGATAGAAGGCCTTCAAGCTAAGCTGGAGGCCGAAATTGCAGCCAGATCCAAAGCCGAGCAGCAGGCTCAGACGCTCGCACAGCAGCGGGTTGCAGCAGAGTCAGAGGCTGAATCGCAAGCAGTCGCCGTCAGAGAGTTGCAAGAGCAGCTCAGGATTCAGAGTGAAGCAAGGGCCAAGTCCGAATCAAAGGCCGAATCTGAGGCGGCGGCCCGCTTGGAAGCTCAAGTTAGAGCCGAGTCAGAGGCCCAGGCCAGGACCGAAACCGAAGAAAAGTTGCACAGCGAAATCGAAACTCGAACCAGGCTTGAGACGGCCAGGTCAGCCGCCGAAGAACGAGTCGAATCGTATGCGGCCTCGATCACGCGGTTGGAAGAGAAACTTCAGGCCGAAGCCGAAGCGCGAGTCGAGGCGGAGCAGAAAATTCAGGCTGAAACACAAGCCCGAGTCAAGTCCGAATCAAAGGTCGAATCTGAGACGGCGGCCCGTCTTGAGGCCGAAAAGAGAGCCAGGCATGAGGCGGAGGCCAGGGCCAAAGTCGAAGAGAGACTGCGGGCTGAGCTGGAGACTCGAAACCGAGTCGAGGCCGAGGCGGCCGAAGCCCTTTCGGTGGCCAAAGCGGATGCGGCCCGGCAGGCCGAATCTTACGCTGCGGCGATAAAAGACTTGGAAGAAAAGCTACAGGCGGAAACTGACGCAAAGTCCGCAGCCCGGCAGGAGGCCCACAGTCAGGCCGAAGAGCGGCTCAGGGCCGAGAAAAGGGCCGAGGCTGAGGCGCAATCGAGCAAAGAGTTGTCCGAAAAGGCCGAGGCATACCACAAGGCAACAATTAAGGCGGAAACGAGACTGGAGGCGCAGGCCCAGGAGCTTGAGCAGGCCCAGGTAAGGCTCGATGCCGAGGCTAAACGCACAGAGCAGGCCGAACAGAGGGCCGGGCAGGAGGCGGAGGCCAAAGCGAGGGCTGAAGAAAGAGTCCGGGCTGAAGCGGAGACTCGAAAGAAATCTGAGGCCGAAGCGGCCGAAGCTCTTTCAGCGGCCAGGGCGGAGATCGAGCAGAGGACCGAATCTTCCGCGACTGCAATACGGGAGCTGGAAGAAAAGCTGCGGGTTCAAGCCGAGGCGAGGACTGCGGCCGAGGCGCAGGCCCAGTCCGAAGCGGCGGCCCGGCGAGAAGCTCAGCAGAAGGCGGCCGAAGAGACAGAGGCGAGGAGCAAGGCTGAGGAAAGACTGCGGATCGAAGCTGAGCAGCTCGCCAGGATTGAGGCCGAGGCTTCCGAGGCAATCTCTGCGGCCCGGACGCAGGCCCAGGAGAAGGTGGCGCATTATGCCGCCGCAGCGAGCCAAGCCGAAGAAAAGGCTCAGTCGTACGAAGCGGTGATACAGCAGTTGGAAGAGAAACTCAGGGCGGAGAGCGAAGCAAATTTCAAGGCTCATCAGGAGGCTCGCGTCCAGGCGAAGGAACGGGCCAGGGCGGAGTCGAGGGCCGAATCCGAGGCGGCGGCCGCCAAAAAGATACAGGAACAGCTTAGAGGCCAGGCCGAAGCCAGGGCCAAAGCGGAATCAAAGATTGAATCTGAAGTGGCGGCCCGTCTTGAGGCCGAGCAGAGGTCCGTGCAGGAGACCCAGGCCAGGGCCAAAGCGGAATCAAAGATTGAATCTGAAGTGGCGGCCCGTCTTGAGGCCGAGCAGAGGTCCGTGCAGGAGACCCAGGCCAGGGCCAAAGTCGAAGAGAGACTGCGGGCCGAGCTGGAGGCTCGAAGCAGGTTCGAGGCCGAGGCGGCTGAAGCCCTCTCAACGGCCAAAGCGGAGGCCGACCGGAAGGCCGAATCATACGCTGCGGCGATAAAAGAGGTAGAGGAAAAGCTACAGGCGGAAGCCGGCGCGAAGTCCGCCGCCCGTCAGGAAGCCCACAGCCAGGCCGAAGAGCGGCTCAGAGCCGAGAAAAGAGCCGAAGCGGAGGCGCAGTCGAACAAAGAGTTGTCAGAAAAGGCTGATGCGTACCGCAAGGCGATAACCAGTGCCCAAAGGAGACTGGAGGCGCAGGCCCAGGAGCTTGCAAAGGTCAAGGCGAGGCTCGATGCCGAGGCGAGAGGCAAAGATCAGGCCCAGCAGACGGCCGTGCAAGAGGCCCATGCTAGGGCTAAAGCCGAAGAGAAACTGCGGGCTGAGACGGAGGCTCACAAAAGGATTGCCGCCGAATCCGCAGAATCGCTCTCGGCGGTCAAAACCGAGGCGGAAGAAAGGGCTGCATTGCACACTGCGGCCATGAAAGAGCTTGACGAACAGTTGAAAGTTCAAACCGAAGTTAGGGCTAAAGCCGAGGCCATAGCTGAGGCTCAGGCTCAGGCACACGCCGCCCTCGAAGAAAAGCTTAGGGCTGAAAGCGAGTCGCGGGCCAGGGCCGAAAAGGAGGCTCAGGCTGAAGCACAAGCCAGGGTCAGGGCTGAATCGAAGGCCGAATCCGAGACGAGCGTTCGGCGGGAGGCTCAGGAAAAGGCCGCCCAGGAGGCGGAGACGCGGGCCAAAGCCGAAGAGAGACTTCGGGCTGAAGCGGAGGCGCGAGGCAGAATCGAAGCCGATGCCTCAGAGGCTCTCTCTGCGGCCCATGCGAAGGCCGAATCCTATTCCGCCGCCATACGCGAGCTGGAAAAAAGGCTCAAGGCCGAAAACGAAGCCGGGGCCAGGGCAAAGCTGGAGGCTAACGCCCAGGCGGAAAAGAGGGCACAGGCCGAATCAAAGGCCAAGTCCGAAGCGGCGGCTGTTAAGGAGCTGGAGAAAGAGTTGAAGGGCCAGAACGAAGCCCGGACCCGGGCCGAATCAAAGGCTGAGTTGGAGACAGCGGCACGCCTTGAAGCCCAGGAACGAGCCGGTGCGGAAGCTCAGGCGAGGATCAAAGCTCAAGAAATGCTTCGGCTTGAGGCCCAGGAGCGAGCCAAAATCGAGACCGAGGCCGCCAAGACTCTATCAGTGGCCAGAGATGAGATTGAACAGAAGGCTGCATCGCATACCGCCGCCGTCAGGGAACTCCAGGAGCAATTGAAGATCCAAACCGAAGTTAGGGTTAAGGCCGAAGCCGTAGCTGAAGCTCAGGCTCAGGCGCGCGCCATCCTTCAGGAAAATCTGAGGGCCGAGAGTCAGGCGAGATCTGAAGCTGAGCAGGAAGCTCTCGCCCAGGCACAAGCAAGGGCCGCGGCGGAATCAAAAGCCGAATCTGAGGCCGCTGCCCGGCTCGAAGCCCAGGAAAGGGCCGCACGAGAGGCCGGAGAGGCAATCTCCCGTGCCGGGGCCGAGGCGCAAGAACAAATCGCGCGACATGCTGCCGCTGCGAACGAAGCCCAGGAGAAGGCTCAAGAGTACACCACGGCCTTGAAAGAAATGCAGGAAAGACTACAGGCTGAAAGTCGAGTTAGGTCCGGAGTTGAAAGGGAAGCTCAAATCCAGACGAAAGAACGGGCCAGGGCGGAATCGAAGGCCGAGTCGGCAGCGGCGGCCTTGAAAGAGCTACAGGAGAAGCTGGTCGCAGTGACCGAAGTGCGGGCAAAGGTTGAATCGCAGATTGCCTCCGAGGTGGCGGCGCGTCTTGAGGCCGAAGAAAGAGCAAGGTCAGAGGCTCAGGCGAGGATCAGGGCCGAAGAGAGGCTGTCTGCGGAAGCCGATAGACGAGCCAGGCTGGAAACTGAAGCGGCGGAGGCTCTTTCCGCGAGCAAGGCAGACACGGAGCAGAGGGCTACACTGCACAGTGCGGCCATAGAAGAGCTGCAAGAAAAGATGAAGGCCCAGGAGAAGGCCCGTGCCCGTGCCGAAGCCATAACTGAAGCTCAGGCTCAAGCGAGGACGAGCCTTGAAGAGAAGCTGCGGATTGAAAGCCAGGCCAGAGCCAGGGCCGAGCAGGAAGCGATTGCCCAGGCAAAAGAGAGGACTGAGGCGGAGGCCAGAGCAGATGTAGAGGCACAGGCCAAAATGGCGCTGCAAGAAAGTGCCGAAGCCCACCACAAAGCGACGTCCAAAGCGGAAAGAAGACTGGAGCTTCAGGCCCAGGAAATTGCCAAGGCCAAGGCGCGGATTGAGGCCGAGGCCGGACGAGCGGATGAGGCGGAGCTGCGGGCCCGGTCGGAGGCTCAAGCGAGGGCTGAAGCCCAGGAAAAGTCGCAGGCTGAAGTGCAGAGATATATTGCGATAGAGGCGCAGCTCAAAGAGGCCCTCTCCGCGGCCAAAGCCCAGGTTGCAGAAAAGGCTTCGTCGCATGCCGCCGCCGTGAAAGAGCTGCAGGAGCAGTTAAGGGCTCAGATCGAAGCCAAAGCCAGAGCCGAGTCCGAAGCGGCCGCCCGGCTCGAAGTCCAGGAAAGAACCGCACGAGAAGCCCAAGAGGCAATCTCCAGGGCCAGGGCCGAGGCAGAAGAAAAGGTTGCACGGTATGCCGACGCTGCGAGCGAAGCCGAAGAAAAGGCTCAGAAATTCACGACGGTCTTAAAAGAGATGCAGGAAAAAATGCAGGCCGAAAGCGAAGCCAGGGCCAGGGCCGAGCAGGAAGCTCGGACCCAGGCGAAAGAACGAGCCGCGGCGGAATCAAAGGCCGAATCAGAAGCGGTGGCTTTGAGGCAGTTGCAGGAGAAGCTGGTCGCACAAACCGAAGTGAGGGCAAAGGTTGAGTCGCAGATTGCCTCCGAGGTGGCGGCCCGTCTTGAGGCCGAAGAAAGAGCCCGGTCGGAGGCTCAAGCACGGGCCAGGGCCGAATCAAAGGCCGAGTTGGAAACCGCCGCCCGAGTTGAGGCTCAGGAACGAGCCAGGGCGGAGGCTGAGGCAAGAGCAAAGGCTCAAGAAAGACTCCGGATGACAGAGGGTGAGCGGGCGGGGATCAAGACGGAGGCCGCAGAGGCTATTTCGGCGGCCAGAGCCGACGCCCAGGAGAGGCTCGCGTCCCTTGTAGCGGCCCTCAGGAAGGCTCAGGAAGACTCGACGATTCAAGCCCAGGCCAGGGCAAAGGCCGAAGCCGCGGCTGAGGCTCAGGCCCAGGCGCGGGCTGCGCTGGAACAGAAGCTGAAAGCGGAAGTTGAAGCCAGGCTCGAGGCGGAGCAGGAAATCCGAATCCATGCCCAGGAACGGGCCCGAGCGGAATCGCGGGCCGAATCCGAAGCCGCCGCCCGGCGCCTGGCCCAGGAAAAAGCCGAGCGAGAAGCTCAAGCCAGACTTCAGGCCGAACAGAAGCTGCGGGCCGAATCCGCATCGCCGGGCAAGACCGAGGCTGAGGCCAAAAAGACGGGCGAAGTCCGGGCTGTTCCGGCACGGGCGGCGCGGTGCGATTGTTGCGGCAGAAACGATATGCGAGAAAGTGACATGATCCGAATAGACTCCGGGCAACTGTTCTGCCCCGGCTGCCTGAAAGAATTGCGAGGCTGACTATAGAAATGGGATCCAGGCAGCTTGTTCGGCGGGCTGACCGATGTATCCGCCCATCTTTGCGGAGCAGGTAGTCTCGGCGGCCGTCCCCCACCCTTGCTTTGGCAGCGTGAAGAAGAAGGTGCTTCCTTTGCCGAGTTCGGATTCCACCCAAACCCGGCCGTTGTTCAACTCGACGAGCTTTTTGACGATCGACAGTCCGATGCCCGTGCTCTCGGTATCGTTGCGGGGCCCCAGCGTTTGAAATATCTCGAAGATTTTCTCGAAGTACCGCCCGTCGATTCCGGGTCCGTTGTCCGCGACGCTGAACGTCCAGGAATCCTCCTGCTCCACGCAGGCGACTTTGATATGTCCTCTGGGCTTATCCATGTGCTTGACGGCGTTGC
>Ga0210377_10000755_pt1 | contig 30945 bp, 23 predicted proteins | sample PLM4_65_b1redo_FD_155480 | JGI IMG/M metagenome (GOLD analysis project Ga0210377, IMG submission 155480) | Groundwater sediment microbial communities from an aquifer in East River, Colorado, USA - PLM4_65_b1 redo | ecosystem: Environmental > Terrestrial > Soil > Riparian zone | place: USA: East...
GGAGCCGGCGGTGGCGCCGGGACGGGCCGGAATCCGTGCCACGCCGGTGGCCAGGCAGCGTCGGCGTGTCTGCGCCGGCGGGGAAGGAAAGCGAGTTGAGGCGCAGCATCGCAGGACTTCTGGGGATCGTTTCGCTTGCGAGTGTCGGATGCAGCGAAGTCGACATCACGAAGCTCAAGGGATATCTGGGCAGCACGGATGCGCAGATTCGGCTCGGCTACCTCTATAGCGGCGGCGAGGGCGTCGAGCGCGACGATGCCGCGGCCACGCAGTGGTATCGGCGCGCCGCCGAGGATGGGCACATGCAGGCGCAGCTGGTTGTCGCGAACCGCTACCTGCAAGGCCTGGGTGTCGAGCGCGATCCGGTCGCCGCGGCGGGTTGGTTCCAGCGCGCTGCAGACCAGGGCTCGGCCGAAGCGCAGGCGCGGCTGGGCATGCTCCTGATCGAGGGCCGCGGTGTCGAGCGCAACGACGCGGAGGCCCTGCGCTACCTGAACCTCGCAGCCGAACAGGGGCGCCCGGAGGCGTTTCTCTCGCTCGGCTTCATCTACTCGAGCGGGCGCGGCGTCGAGCGGGACGAGAAGGCGGGCATCGAGTGGGTTCGCAAGGCGGCGGACACCGGACTGCCGGCGGCCCAGGTCGTGCTCGCGCGGCACTACGCGTTGGGCAAGGGGGTCACGAAGGACGACGCCGAATCGGTGCGCTGGTACCGCAAGGCGGCGGACCAGGGCTTTCCGGCCGCGCAGAATCAGATCGGCCTCGCCTACCTGACCGGGCTCAGCGTCGAGAAAGACCCGGCGGTAGCGTTCGAGTGGTTCAGCAAGGCAGCGGAAAAGGGGGATGCGCTCGCGCAGCAGAACCTCGGACGCCTCTACGCCGAGGGGGAGGGCGTCCAGAAGGATCTCAAGCGCGCGGCCGAGTGGTATCGGCGCGCGGCCGACCAGGGCCTGGCGTCGTCGCAATTCAACGTTGGCTTCGGCTACGCGCACGGGCTCGGCGTCGACAAGGACGAGGCTGAAGCGGTGCGCTGGTTCGAGCGCGCCGCCGATGCCGGCCACGGCATGGCGCAGCAGAGTCTGGCCCTCGCATACCTGCTGGGACAGGGCGTGGCCAAGGACGAAGTGCGCGCGCTGATGTGGTTCGAGCTCGCGGCCGAGAGCGGCCAGAAGGATGCCGCTGGCCTGCTCGAGGACCTCCACAAGGAGGTCGGCAAGGGGAAGGGCGACGAGGCGCTACAGCTCGCGCAAGCCTGGCGCGAGAGCCACGGGGCCCATGCGACGGCGGCCGGTACGGCGCACGCCGGTGCCGCCGAGGCGCCCGCCTCGCCGAAGTGAGCGCGCGGCGCCTCGCCCGGTGAGTCCGGCTCGCGTGCGCTGCTGGCTCGCCGCATGTGCGGTGGCCGCGCATGTCGGGTGTGGGCCGGCGCAGCCCCGCCCGAATCTCGTGCTGATCACGCTCGAGTCCCTGCGCACGGATCACGTCGGCGCCTATGGCGGCCGCTCCCGCGGGCATTTGGAGCTGCCGATCACGCCGCATCTGGATGCCTTTGCCGCCGGTGCGGTGCGTTTCGACGACGCGCACGCCGTCTCGAGCTGGACCCTCACTTCGCACGCGAGCCTGTTCACAGGTCTCTATCCGAGCGCCCACCGAGCGGTGCACCCGCTCGATCGCCTGTCCGACAGCTATCCGACGCTCGCCGAGACTCTCGCCGCGGCCGGCTACCAGACGGCCGGCGTGGTCAGCGGTCCGTACCTGCGCCGGGCCCACAATCTCTCACAGGGCTTCGAGCTATGGGACGACGGGATCGCGTCGCTCACGACCCGCCTCGCGCACGGCGACGTGACGAACCCTGCGATGGAGAAGGCGCTCGATCGCTTCGTCGAGACGCAGCGCGACCCGGCGCGCCCGTTCTTCCTGTTCGCGTACTTCTGGGATCCCCACTACGACTACCTGCCCCCGCCGCCCTACGACACGCTGTTCGTGGGCCCGGACGCGCAGCGGGTCGACATCTCGCACTTCGATACCAACCCTGCGATCCAGCCCGGGATGGCGCCCGCGCAGCTTGCCTACGTGCTCTCGCAATATGCGGGGGAGATCCGCTGGACCGATGAGCACCTCGGTCGCTTCTTCGATCTGCTCGAGCGCAACGGGTTGTGGGAGAACACCGCAATCCTGATCACGGCCGATCACGGCGAAGAATTCTTCGACCATGGAGAGAAGGGCCACAAGCGCAACCTGTTCGCCGAGACCGTCCACGTTCCCTTGCTGCTGAAGCTTCCGGGAGCCGCGGGCGGCCGCGTCGATGGGCGCCTCGCGAGCCACGTCGACGTGCTCCCGACGCTGCTCGAGCTGGCCGGGCTGACGGCGGAGTTTCGCCACCAGGGCCGCTCCCTGCTCGAGGCGAGCCCGCCAGCGCGCCGCGCGATTTTCTTCGATCTGCTTTCGATCTGGTACTACCGGCGCCCGGAAGGCTCGACGTTCGATGTCACGGAGCGCTGGCATGGCGTGCGCGAGGGGACGCAGAAGCTCGTGTGGCGCGACGGGGAGCGCGACGTCAAGGTGCGCGGGCTCTTCGATGTCGCGCGCGACCCCACCGAGCGCGAGGATGTCTCCAGCGCGAACGAGCCGCGTGTGCAGGAGCTCGAGGCGCTCTATGAGACGCAGCGGCGCGAGTCCGAGGCGATCGCAGCGAAGCATGCGCCCGGCGGTACTGCGGAGCTCTCGCCCCGCGAGATCGAGTCGCTGCGCGCGCTCGGCTACATCGATCCCTGACGCGGTCGCGCTGCCGAGGCGCGGCGCGCTCGCTCGGCGAATTCGCGCGCGCACCCGGTATCGCCGATTGCCTCGCAGTCGCGCGCCACGCGCCCGAGCAGATCCGCGTCCTCGCTCGTCTCGGCGCGTGCGCGTCGATCGCGCGCGGCCTCGAGCAGGCGCTGCGCCGCTGTGAGGTTGCGCCGCGCGTCGGCGTAGTTCGGATTGATCGCGAGCGAACGCTGGAAGAAGGGCACCGCGTCGGCGAGCCGGTTGCGCCGCGTCTCGAGCACGCCGAGATTGCTCCAGGTGATGAAATCGTCGGGTGCGAGCGCGAGCAGGCGGGTGAAGGCCACGCGGGCCTCCTCGAGGCGTCCCTGCTGCATGCGCACGCTGCCGAGGTTGCCGAGCGCCTCGACGAGCTCGGGGTCGTGGGCGAGGCTGCGTTCGAGCAACGCTGCCGCCGCGTCGAGCTCGCCGCGGGCGATGCGGACCGAGGCGAGGTTCGAGAGGATCGCGGCGTTGTCCGGCAGGTCGCGGTCGGCGGCGACCCACAGGGCTGCCGCGTCGCGCCATTCCGCGGCGCGCGCGGCGCTGCGCAGGGCGCCCGCCAGCGCCAGCGCGCCGACGAGGACGACGGCAACGCCGCGTCGCAATCCGGGAGCCTCGAAGACCCGCTCGAGCGCCCTGGCGCCCGCGAGCGTCGCGAGCAACAGGAATCCGACGGACGGCGCGAACAGGAAACGCTCCGCCATCAGCGCGCCGAGGTCGAGCAGGTGAGACACGGGGAACAGGAAGCCGAGGAAGATCGCGAGAGCGCAAGCGAACAGCGGGCGCTGTGAGCGTTGCCCGGCGGCGCGTGCGGCACGCACGGGTCCCTGGCGCAGCAGGAGCCAGACGAGCGCCCCAGCGGCCACGGCGAGGAGCGCGAGGCCCGCGAGCGAGCGTGGCGTTGCCCCGGTCGCGATGCCCAGCGCCTGCTGATAATAGAAATCAACCTGGAGCACCTGCGGGAAGACGAGCAGCCGCAGGTACTCGAGGAAGACGCTCCCGAGCGTATACAGCCGGATCTCGAACGGAACGCCGCGCAGCAGCGGCTCGCTCGCTGCAAAAGCTCCCAGTGCGGCGAAGCGTGCGGCAATGTAGAGCGCGAGCACGCCGGCATGTGCAGCCAGCCCGCGCAGCGCCGCACGGCGATCGCCGGGTCCGGATCCGGGAGCCGCCAAGACCCAGGCGTGGACGGCGAGGATCGCCGGAAGTACGGCGCCGGTCTCCTTCGCGGCGCAAGCCAGCGCGAAGGCGGCGGCCGACGCGGCGAGCCAGGCTCCGGCGCGGGGGGCGGAGCGGGAGGTGCTCGTGCGCAGCGTACGCAGATAGACGAGCAGCGAAGCCAGCGAGAACAGCAGGGCGAGCAGCTCGCTGCGCCCCGCGATGGCGTCGACCGCGTCGCAGTGAACGGGGTGGACCGCAAACAGAATTGCGAGTGCGAGTGCGAAGCCGCTCGAGAGGCCGTAGGCGAGCGCGAGGCGCTGGACGAGCACCACTACGGCGCCATAGAGCAGGACGTTGGTCCGGTGGAAGCTGCGTGCATCCCCGCCGCCGAGCCAGAAGTCGAGCGCGTACGAGAGGCTCGTGAGCGGGCGGTAGAGCCCGCGCTGCGGCTGATCGGGCGGGAACGGCGCGAGCAGCGCCGCGAACGCTTCACCCGGAGACCGGATGCTCTGGTTCGCCTCGATGAAGTCGTGGTCGTCGAAGGTGAAGTCCGCGCGCTCGCACGGCCAGTGTGGCGCGAGCACAGCTGCCGCGAGCGCAAGCGCGGCGAGAGCTCCCCTCATCACAACCAGCCCTGCGCGAGATCCGGTGTGGTGTCGATCACGACGGCGTCGGAGCGGGGCGCGCTGCGGCGCGAGCCATCGCCGAGCACCACGACAAGCCGCGGAGCGGGCAGGACGAGCTCTGCCCAGGCTTCTACACTGTAGTCGGCGAGTCCGATCGCGCTGCGCACGCCCACCCGATCGAGCGGTGTGGCGAGCCCAAGGGGCAGGCCCGGCACGCTCCGGACGTCGCCGGGCGTGGCTCGGCCGGCGGTTTCGCGCACGCGCTCGAGGAACGCTCGAGAGCGGCTGCTCACGAGCGGCCACTCCGGGTAGGCATGCAGCAGCGGCGTGTAGCGTAGCGCCTGGGCGATCAGCAGGCTGGCGAGAATGGTGCCGAGCACGGCGCGCATGCGGTGACCCTCCCGGGCCCACTGGGCCGCGTCCCGCGCGATGGCGCCGACGAGCAGTGCAAAGGGCGGCAGCAGTCCGAGCGCGTACCAGGAGGCGATCTCACCCGCGGCGCCAGTGAGCGAGAGGGTCGTCAGGAACCAGACTCCGCAGACGAGCAGCAGCGAGCGCACGCGCCGATGGTTCGCGGAGAAGAGGAGTCCCGCGGCGAGCGCGGCCGCGCCGGCTCCGACGAGCCCGCGTGCAAGCGCGGGGTCGCTGACGAGCGGCTGCGGCATGAAGACCAGGTGCACATAGAGTGGCGTGAGCGCGAGGCCGCGCCCGACGCCCGCGAGCAGCGAGGACTCGGGATGGCCACCGAGCCCGCCGAGCACGCCAGCGCGCGCGAGCAACACGACGCCGACGCCGAGCGCCGGGAGCGCGCTGGCTCGCAGCGCGGCGCGCAGGCGCCCGGTCTGAACGCCCGATTCTGCGAGCTGAAGCGCAAACAGCAGCGGCACCACCGTGATGCCGGATTCCTTGGAGCCGACGGCGAGCACTGCGCAGACCGCGCACAGCCCCGTTCGCCACGCGGCAGCGCGGGATTGCCGCGTCGGCGCCACGAGGAGCGCGAGCAGCGTGAACAGCTGCGCGAGCGAGTCGGCCCGGCGGGCCGCGACCGGAAGCGTCTCGACGTGGAGCGGATGCAGCGCGAAGAGCAGCGCCGCCACGAGCGTGCCGACTCCGGGGCCCAGGAGCCGGTAGCCGAGCGCGGCGACCCCGAGCGTGCAGGCGACCAGCAGGCCGAGCTGGTCGAGGTGGTAGCCGAACGCATCGAGGCCCCAGACCGCGTGATCGAGCGCGAAGGACAGCGTCGTCACCGGGCGATAGAAGTGGCCGTGCGGGTAGCGCCCGTCCATGAGCTCTTCGCGGAAGCTGTCGAAGAAATCTGCGGCGCTTGCGATGCGACTGGTGAGGATCAGCGGGTAGGTGTCAAAGCCGAGGTGTCCGAGGCTGAGCCAGGGCCAGTACGCGACGATGGCCGCGGCCAGGACGAGCGCGAGCACGCTCCCGTCGCGCGCGAGCACGCGCCCGTCGCAAGGCGCAGCCTGCGAGTCGTCAGCTTGCACGCAGCGCCATCGCGATTCCCCCCGTTGCGACCGCGTAGGGTTCTAGCGTGCTGCCGTTCCCCCCGCATCCAACCTGCCCGGTCGGGAGCCGTGTAGACTGCGCAGGCATGGGAATCCGATCCGCCGCGGCCAACCCCGCCTACCGGTTCGTGGGGCTGTTTGCGCTGTACCTCGCCGTGATCGCGCTCGCCTATCCGTGGCTCACCCAGCGCTGGTTCGGCCCCGTACGGGCGATGACGACCGCCACCGCGGTGATCGAGCACGCGCTGCTCTCGCTCGTGAGCGACGAGGCGTCGATCTCCGGAAACCTCGTGCAGCTCGGACCTTTCGGCGTGAGCATCATCGCCGAGTGCACGGGCATCTTCGAGGCGCTGATCTTCCTCGCGGCGGTGCTCGCCTATCCGACCCGCTGGGCCAAAAAGCTCATCGGCATCGGCTTCGGCGTTCCGATCCTCTATGGCTTCAATGTCCTGCGCATCCTGGTGCTGATCTGGGTCGGCCGCTATCGGCACGAGCTCTTCGAATTCATGCATCTCTATTTCTGGCAGGCCACGCTGATCCTGATGATCACGTCGGTGTGGCTGCTGTGGATCTTCAAGGTCGTGCGTCATGAGGAGCCGGGCGCTCAAGTTGGGGCTTAGCTTCGTCCTGCTCACTGCGGGCCTGACGTGGCTCTGGGTGCAGTGGGGTGGCTCAGCCTACGAACGCTTCCTGCTCGCGGTCGCCGGGCCGGCGCTCGAGGCGATTGGCGTGACGCGGATCGTCGAGAGCCCGGCGCAGAATCGCTTGGTTTCGGTCGTGCCTTTTTGGGTGCTGATGTGGCTGACGCCGAGGCTGAGCCTGCGCCGGCGCGTGGTGGGCACGCTGGCGGGCTCCGCGCTGCTCTTCCTGACGCATGTCGGACTCGTCGCGGTCGAGCAGTGGTCCCAGTCGAGTCACCGGCCGACGGCGCGCCCGTTCTCGACGCTGTTCCCGGCGGTGCTCTTCGCGGATAGCCTGCCGTTCATGCTCTGGGCCGTGATCGCGCACCGCTTCCTGAGCGGCCTGCTCGCGCACGCGCTGGCTCCCCGCGCACGCGGGAATCCGGCGAGCTAGAACTGTTCGTCCTCGTTCACCGGCGACACCGTGATGGGATGCGGAGCATACTCGGGACCACCGTCCCAGCCGGGGATCTGGCGAGCGTGCTCGAGCCAGGAAGCCCCGATCGCCGCATCGAGCACGACGGAGCTGCCGTCGAAACCATCGGTGATCCCGTCCCATAGCTCCTGGCCGCCCTTCTCCCACCAGGTTCGGGACGGATGTTCGAAGTCGATCGCAAGACGGACCATCGTGCTCCTCGCGGCGCGAGCGAGGCGCTCTCGCGGTTGCGAACGGGAGCATGGCTCGACTTTCGCGCTTCGCCCAGCCCCCCGAGCCCCCGCCTGGATCGCAGGCCCCTCCTGCCGCCCGCACGAAAAGCGCAGATTCCAGCTCGGCGCTTCTGGTAGAGTGTTGGCCGCGCGCAGCGGCCCCGGGTCGCTCGCGCATCACCGAGGGAGCATCAGGCGCATGCGAGCATGGACGATTCCGCTGGCTTGTTCGCTGCTGTTGGGCATGGCGAGCGTGGCACCGGCGCAGGCGGACGAGGCGGCTGCGCCGGCGGAGCCGGCCATTGCGGAGACCGCGAGCGCACCCGAAGAAGCCGCGGCAGAGGAGGCCGAGCCGGGGGCCCTGGCGCAGTACGGCAGGCACGTGGGCAACACGTTCCTGGCGGGCGTGAACGGCCTGATCACGTGGCCGGCGGATCCGGTGATGCTCGCGGTCCGGCCGACCGACGACATGCGTGCGATGCCGGGCGGTGTCGTCACGGGCCCCGTGGTCGGATTCCTCGCCGGGACCCTGCAGGGCGTGTTGCGTCTCGTCACCGGCACGCTCGACGTTGCGTTCTGTCCCTTCAGCTTCTTCCCGATGTTCAGCATCGAGCCCCGCTACAAGCTGATCCCGGGCTGGGAGCACGCCGGCTAGCGCGTGCGGCGATCCGCAGGCGACCGGCGCCTGCGGTTACCCGGCCGCCCCGGCGCTGGGACGCGCGAGGCCGGGGCGCCCGGCAGGGCCTAAGCCCGGAGCGCCGTTCGGCCGATTCGATTGGGCATGCGTGTGCTCGTCGTGATCCTGGCTTCCACTCTGTGTTGGGGCTGCTTCGTGCTCGACGAAATCGACGCTGGGCAGAAGGAGATGGACCGCTACGGCACCAAGAACAAGGGCAGCGGCGAAGCGGCTGCGCCTGGAAAGCCAGGAAAGCCCGAAACCGCGACTCCCCAGGAGCGCATGCGGCAGTGGTGGAACAGCGCGCGCACGTTCTCGCCGCGCGCCGATGACGCGAAGAGCGACGTCGTGAGCTGCAAGCTGGGCGGCGCCGTGCGCTTCATGAGCCAGACCGATTGCCAGAACAGCGGCGGCCGCGTCGCCGGGGGCTAGCGGAGCGGGCAGCGAGCCGCAGGCGAGCGGAGCCCACCAGGCCGGACGCGAGCCCGCGCAGCGGCCCGCTGGCGCACGGGCGACCCGTGCCCGCCGCAACGCAGCCTGCGTCCGGGATCAAAGTCCGTGTCGGTAGTCGGCCACGATCTCGAGCAGGGCTCCGAGCACGCGCCGCCCGGCAGGGCTCTCGGGCCGAGCCGCGCGGGCGCTGCGGGGCCGCGTCACGCGCCGGTCCTGGTGACCGACGAGGCCCTCGATCACTTCCTGTAGCGCGTCGCGGCCGAGCTGACGGCGGCTGCGGGTGAGCCGTGCGCTGGCGAGCTCGACGGCGTCGCCCGTGATGCGGTCGAAGCGGTTGATCACGGCCGAACGGCGGGTCACGCGGTCGAGGAGCGAGGCGAGCGACACCCCTCCCGCGCGCGCGGCCGCGCCGGCGAGCGCCAGATAGGCGCGCTGCAGCTCGTTTGCCATGCGGCGTCGCTGCGGCCTCAGGGCGCGATCGCTGCGCGACGCGTAGCTCGACGCCGCGATCGCGAGCAGCTCCTGCGCGGGGATCGGCACGGCCGCGGTTCGATAGCGGCTCGGAAGCTCGCGCAGCAGGTCGCGTGAAGAAAACACGGCGTTCCAGGACAGGCCGTCCGGGACGGCCAGTGGGCCGCGCGCCGAACGCGCGCGCTCGAAGTACGCGTGGGCGCGACGAAAGCGCTCGACCAGGCCGCGCCGCCGCGCGAGCAGCTTCTCGGCGATCCCGCCGGGCAGCCCGATGCGGTACAGCAGGAGTCGCTGGCTCGCGGCTTCGAACTCCGCGTCGAAGCGGCGCAGCACGGCATCGTGTGCATGGGATGCGAGTGGCGCCTTCCGGCCCCGGATCAGGAAGTCGCGGATCTGCGCAAAATTCTGGACGATCGCGCGCGCCTTGCGGCGCTGCTCCGGTAGCGACGTCGAGAAGCGGTCCACGTCGTCGAAGCGGTACTCGCGGTGATAGAGGCCGAACTGCCGCACCGAGCCGTAGTCGACGATGCCGCCATCGGCGAGGATGTTGTCGCCGTCCCAGTCGAGCCAGCAGAAGATGTACTCGGCCTCGAAAGTGGCGGCGACGCGCGCGAAGGTGAGCGCCGCCTGCTCAGCGAGGAAGCGATAGCGCTGCGCCGCGCCTCGCAGCCGGGGCCAGACGCCGTTCGCGATTTGCCGCGAGCAGAAGGCATCGGCGACGGCGCGCAGCGTGTCGAGGTCTCCCTGCTTCGAGTGAACAAAAAAATGCGACGGGCGCAGCAGGTTGCGGCCTGCGCGCACGTTGATCGCGAACCCACCCGGCAGCGTGATCACGGCGAGCACGCGCTCGGTGGCGATGCCGTTGCGGTGAAACGTCTCCGACAGCAGCGCGGCGCCGAGCCCCTCGCCGGGCGCCGCGGTGCCGCAGCCGTACGACACGCGGCGGCTGCCGGACTTGTAGAAACGCCCGGAACGCGCGGTGGCCGGGCACAGGCGTGTCACGCCGGTACCGCAGCTCGAGACGTCCCAGGTGACGCCGCGGTGCGTGAGGGTTCCGTTCCAGATGCTGCGGCCGTCACCCGAAGTGCGGCCGCGGCGGTTCGGGTGCTGGAGCTGGAGATAGCGCGTCGCCATGTAGGGATGGGGTCGCAGGTCGCGGCGGGCGATGGGGGCGCCATGCCGCTGGTCATACTCGTTGATGATCGCGAGGGCGAACGTGTCGAGGATGGCGCGGCACAGACGCGGGTTCAGCCGCTCGGGATGGCTCTCGGGTACGAGGCCCATCTCCTTGGCGAGTGCGAAGTTGAAGTAGGCGACCTCGCCGTCCCGGCGGCGCCGCGCCCGGTAGCAGACCGTGGCGCGCGGCGCGCTGCGCTGCAGCGGGTGTCGACCATCGAGGCGCCGGAAGCGCGCGTAGCGCGCATGCTTCGCCCCACGCTGCGGTTTCGAGCGACTCATCGCGCACGCTTCATCGGCGCCGGCGTGGGCGCACTTGACGCGCTGGTACAATCGAGCGCGTGAGACCGCTGGTCGCCGCGCTCGTGGTGCTCCTGCTCGCGCTCGGCTGCGGGCAGGAGACCCGCACGCGTCTGCGCGCGCGCCTGGGCGACGCGGAGGCCCAGCTCGCGCTGGCGGGGCAGCTCGCGAACGGCGCGGGAGGCGCGCGCGACACCGCCGGAGCCGCCCTGTGGTATCGCAAGGCCGCCGAGCAGGGCAACGCCGAGGCGCAGCTCGCGCTGGCGAAGCTGCTCGAGAGCGAGAGCGCGCTCGCGCTCGAGCCCGGCGAGGCGTTGCGCTGGCTGCTCGCGGCAGCGGAATCCGGCGCCGCCGATGCGCAGCTGCGCGTGGCGGAGGTCTACGCGCGCGGGATCGGCGTGCCAGCGGATCCGGCGGCGGCGCTCGGCTGGTATCGCAAGGCTGCGGAGCAGGGCGTCGTGGCTGCGCAAGCGGAGCTCGCTCGCCGCTACGAGACCGGCGATGACGCGCCCGTCGATGCGAGCGAGGCGGAGCGCTGGCTTCGCAGCGCGGCCGCGGGCGGCGATGCGCAGGCGCAGCTGCGCCTGGGCCTCGAGTCTGCCGAGGGGCGCGGCGTTCCCCGGGATCTGGGCGAAGCGGTGCGCTGGCTGCGTCCAGCGGCCGAGAGCGGCCTCGTCGAGGCGCAGTTCCGACTCGCGCTCCTGCTCCGCAACGGTGTCGGCGTCCCGCGCGACAAGGCCGCCGCCGCGCGCTGGTACCGCGCTGCGGCCGAGCAGGGTCACGTGCGCTCGGCGTTCGACCTGGGCGCGCTGTATCAGCAGGGCGGAGTTCCTCCCCAGAATGAGATGCAGGCGTCGGCGTGGGCCTCCGGCGTGGGCGGGCCGGAGGTGGAGGCCGCGAAGTGGTACCGGCGCGCCGCCGAACAGGGCTTTGCGCCGGCGCAGGCCGGCCTGGGCTTCCTCTACGCGCAGGGCAAGGGCGTTCCGAAGGATCCGGCCCAGGCGCTCGAGTGGTTCCGCAAGGCGGCGGCGCAGGGCGACGCGTCAGGCCAGGCGAATCTGGCCGCGCTCTACGCCACCGGGCAGGGCGTGGCGCTCGACGAGACCGAGGCCGTGAAGTGGTATCGGCTCGCGGCGCTGCAAGGCAACGTCGTGGCGCAGGTCTCGCTCGCCGTCGCTCTCGCCGACGGGCGCGGTACGCCGCGCAACGAGACCGAGGCCATCTCCTGGTACCGGCGCGCGGCCGGGCAGGGAAACCCCGAAGCGCAGCTCGGCCTGGGCGCGATGCTCGCGACCGGCCGCGGGGTGACGCGCGACGACGCCGAGGCGGTGCGTTGGTATCGGCTCGCGGCGGAGCAGGGCCAGGCCATGGCGCAGGCGAGCCTCGGCGCTTGTTACCTCTACGGCAGCGGTGTCGAGAAGGATCTCGTGCTGGCGCACGTCTGGCTCACGCGCAGCGCCGCCGGCGGCTTCGACCGCGTGAAACCCGTGCTCGAGCAGCTCGACAAGCTGCTTTCGCCGACGGAGCGAGCTCGCGCGAAGCAGCTCGTCGAGCAACCGCTGGCGGCGCACTGACGGCGCTCGAGCAGCGCGCGGCGAAGGCCGCGTCCGGGACGGCGCGCTTCAATTCGCCTCGACGTGCTCCAGCAGGATCCGCCGGACCTCCTCGACGGTGTGTGGATTCGCCTGACACGAGTGCGAGTCGACCACGACGAGCTCGGATTCGGTGCCCTCGAGATGGGCGCTCTGGTACTCGACCACGCCGTCGTCGCCCTGCTCGACCGGGCCACCGGGCCGAACGGCGATGATCGAGTGCGCGGCGACGCCCGGGGCCACGGGAATCGCCGACAGAGTCTGGATGAAGCCGCTGCCGGGCGTCATGTTGTCGACACTGGTCGACGGCTGCCCGACCGCGGTCAGGGCGAGCGCCTCCCGATTGAACGTCAGGAGATCGGTCCCGACGCGAACCAGGTCGAGCGGCAGCGTGACGAAGCGGGCGATCCAGTGGCTGATGGGATTGCCGGCGAAGTAGCTCCCATGCTGCGGGGTGGCGATGAAGATCACACGGCGGACGAACGGTAGCGGCTCGATGAAGGTCATGTTCCGGATCAGCGCGCGCGTACGCTGGGGCATCACCAGCCTGTCGAGCGGGATGCGGTAGGTGCTGCGCCAGAAGCGATCGCCGCTGTCGATCGAGGTGAGCTTCGCGAGCAGGCCTCCCTGGCTGTGCCCGATCACGACCATGCGTTCGAGAGCGGGGTCGCGACCGTCGCGCTGCAAGCGCTCGACGGCGTTCTGGAGCGTCTGTCGCAAGCGCATCGCCGAGTAGAGGACGGGATTGCCGGTGTCGTAGCTGAAGAGCCAGAACTGGTAGCGGTCGTGGATGCGCGGGTCGTTGCCCAGCTCGTTCAGCATCTGCGCCCAGCGTCCGGCGCTCGACGCCGTGCCGTGCACGAGCACCACGGGGATGCGGCCGGGCTGGTACGGGGAAAGCGCCACGAGCTGGCTCTTCTCGTCCATCACCCCCGCGCCCTGTAGAAATCCCTTGATCTCCTGCTGCCAGACCGGCGATTCCGCTAGCGTATAGGCGAGCGCAGCGGTGGACTCGATCTCGAGCGGCACCGCGTGACCATCGATGTCGACGGTCTTGGGGCTGGTCGCATCGTCGACCTCGAGAACGGCCCGCACGCGACCGCTCACCAGTGCTTCGCGCGGCGCCGCGATGCGCAGCACCGCCGTGATCGGCACCTTGACCCAGGGCGCGACGAACTCCTCGCTCCCGTTGCCCGCCTCGAACGGCTCGGTGCTGGCCGCGAGGGGCGCGCCGATCCCGGGCCAGCGGTAGCGGGCCCACATTCCCTTCACTTCGAGGTCCGCGACCGGAACGAGCTGCACGAGCCGCCGGTTGGCCCAGCGCAGCTGCGTTTCGTCGAAGGCGACGTCCATTACGCCGAAGGGCAGTGCGAAGCTGCCGCCCCGCAGCTCCACCAGCTTGCCGTCGTGGGACGCGAAGCCCTCGGTGATGCCGCGGTTGTAGATGTCGCACGCCAGCCGCAAGCGCGGATCGAGGGGGTCCGGCGGATGGCGATCGTCTCCTGGAAACAGGAACGCGTAGGCATACACCATCGAGGCGAGAAACCAGCGCCGCTTGCCCGTGTGGCTCGCGTAGACGAAGGACAGCTCCGCCAGCGCGAAGATGTCGTCCCGCCCGCCTCGGCCCGAGGCGACGGCGGCATGCAGCCTGCGCAGCGCGCTCGGCGGCTTGCTCTCGAAGCGTTCGTAGAGACCCCTGCGAAACAGGACGTTGCGCGTCGGATTGCTGGGCTCGCCCGTCGAGAGCACGTTGCTCGTGAGCGTGCGATAGACGACGCGGGGGTCGACGCGCGCGACGCCGACGGGAGTGCTGCAACCGAGGTTCGACGCGAGGATCAGGATCGCGAGCGCGAGAGCGCAGCCGCGCGTCCGCCTCAGGGCTTTTGCGTCCACTGCTCGTCCGTGAGCTGCCAACCACCGCCGAGGGCGCGGTAGAGGGTCACGACGGTGAGAAGCTCGTTGAGCTGGAGCTGCGCAAGGGAGATCTCCGCCGGGAATAGCTGCTGCTGCGCTTCGAGCACCTCGTAGTAGCCGGCGAGACCCGAGTTGTAGCGGAGCAGCGAGAGGCGCACCGATTCCTGGTAGGCGCGGACGGCGCGCTGCTGGGCGACGATCGCCGCGGCGAATTTCTCCTGCGCCGTCAGCGTGTTCGAGACCTCGGAGAATGCAGTGAGCACGGTCTGCTCGTACTGCGCCTTCGTTTCTTCCCAGCCCGCCACCTGCCCGCGATACTGCTCGAGCAGCGCGAAGCCCTGGAAGAGGGGCCCCGCAGCGTTCCCGGCGATGTTCCAGATGCTGAAGTTCTCCTTCACGATGTCGCGTAGCTCGGTGCTCTGTCCGCCGTAGAGGGCCGTGAGACCGATCTGCGGAAAGAAGTTGGCGACCGCCACGCCCACCAGCGCGTTCGCGCTGGCGATCGTGTGCTCGGCCTGCAGGACGTCGGGGCGTCGCTCGAGCAGGGCGGAGGGCAGGCCCGGCGGCGTGGCCGGCGGGCCGCTGCGCGCGACGAGCGGCGTGCCGCGCGGGATCGGCCCCGGGTTGCGCCCGAGCAGCACGCTGAGCGCATCCTCCTGGATCACGATCAGGCGCTCGAGATCCGGGATCTGCGCCTGGGTGATGGCGAGCGCCGCTTCGGCGCGCGCCACCTGAAGCTTGTCTCCGACGCCGCCCTGGTAGCGGCGCGTGAACAGGTCGAGCGTCTCCTGGAACGACTGCGTGGTGTCGGTGGCGATCTCGAGCTCCCGGTCGAGCTCGAGCAGGGTCAGATAGGACTGCGCCACGCCCGTCACGAGCGAGAGCAGCACGCCGCGGCGGAACTCGTCGGTGGCGAGCAGGGCTTCCTGCGCCGCCTCGTCCGAGCGGCGGATCCGTCCCCACACGTCGATCTCCCAGGCCAGTGAAAAAGCGCCGTAGAAGAGATTGAAGGTCTCGTCGGATTGCGACTTGAACTTCGGCGCATGCTGGCGCCCCGTGCTCGTCTGGTAGCCGATCTGCGGATAGAAGGGCGATTGCGCCATACCCACCTGCGCCTTCGCCTGCTCGACGCGCGCAACGGCGATCTTGAGGTCGTAGTTCGCGTTGAGGGCCTCGAGGATGAGCTGATGGAGGACTTCGTCCTCGAACGCCTCCCACCAGGGAAGATCGGCGATCGAGGTTGCCTCGGGCGCGTCGACGTGACCGCGATAGTCGTCGGGCGGCGCGACGGGCGGGCGTACGTAGTTCGGCCCCACCGCACACGCGGAGGCGAGCACGACGGCGAGCCCGGCCGCAGCGAGCCGCTGACCGCGCATCAGTGACTCGCTCCCACGCCGGGCCCGGTGGGCGCCGGGGGCGCCTCTTCTGCGCCGCGGTTCGCGAGACGCTCCACGAGCACGTAGAGCACCGGCACCAGGAAGATTGCGATCAGCGTGGCGGCGAGCATGCCGGCGATCACCGTCGTGCCGATGCTCTGGCGCGAGATCGCGCCCGAGCCCGAGGCGATCCAGAGCGGCACGCAGCCGAGGATGAACGCGAAGCTCGTCATCAGGATCGGACGCAGGCGCAGTTTCGCGCCGGTGAGCGCCGCATCCACGACGTTCTTTCCACCCTTTCGCTCCATCACGGTGAACTCGACGATCAGGATCGCGTTCTTCGCCACCAGGCCGATCAGCATGATCAGGCCGATCTGCGAGAACACGTCGTTGTCGAGGCCGCGCATCCAGATGCCGAGGTACGCGCCGAACACGGCCACCGGTGTCGTGAGCAGGACGCTCCACGGCAAGGACCAGCTCTCGTACAGCGCCGCGAGGATCAGGAATACGAACACGATCGAGAGCGCGAACGTGAGGGCACCGCTGCCCGCGTTCGCCTCCTGGTACGACATGTTCGTCCACTCGTAGGCCATGTCGGCGGGCAGGACTTCCGCGGCCACGGCTTCTACCGCGGCCATCGCCTGGCCGGAGCTGTAGCCCGGGGCGGGGTTCCCGAGCACCTCCACCGCGCGGTACATGTTGTAGCGGTTCGTGAACGCCGGTCCGAACGACGGCGTCGCACGGACCAGCGTCGAGAGCGGAACCATCTCCTGGTCCCGGTTGCGCACGTAGAAGCCGCCGATGTCCTCGGGCTTCACGCGGAACTCGGGCTCCGCCTGCAGGAAGACCTTCCAGGTGCGGCCGAAGCGGTTGAACTGGTTCACGTACACCGAGCCGAGCAGCGCCTGCAGCGTGCCGTAGACGTCGCGCTCGTCGACGCCGAGTTTGTAGACCTTGTCGGAATTCACCTCGGCGAAGAGCTGCGGCACGTCGGGGCGGAAGACGGTGACCACGCCCGAGAGCTCCGGGCGCTGGTTCGCGGCCTCGATGAAGCGTTGAGCGTTGGCCGCGAGGTACGCGACGTCGTTTCCGCCGCGGTCCTGCAGCATCACGTCGAAGCCACCGGAGCTGCCGACACCCGGAATCGCGGGCGGTGCGAAGCCGAACGCCTGCCCGGCCGGCAGCTCGCGCAGCCTCGCGTTCAGCTCGGCGAGGATCACGTCCGAGGTGCGCGCGCCGCGTTCCCCCCACGGCTCGAGCTGCACGAAGTAGAAGCCGGCGTAGCTCTGCGAGATGTTGGAGAGCAAGCTGAAGCCGACGATCGAGCAGTAGCTCTGTACGCCCTCGGTCTCGGCGAGGATCTGCTCGATCTCGCGTGCGACCACGTCGGTGCGCTGCAGCGAAGCTGCGTCCGGAAGCTGGAGCTGCATCATGAAGTAGCCCTGGTCCTCGCTGGGCACGAAGGACTTCGGCAGCACGCCGCCGATGCCGACGCCGATCACGGCCATCCCGGCGAGCAGGATCATGCTGCGAACGGTGCGCTTGATCATCCCCGCGGAGATGTTCACGTAGCCTTCGGTCGCGCGGTCGAAGACGCGGTTGAAGGCCGCGAAGAAGCGGCCGATCGGCCCGGTCGAGGCGTGCTGCTTCGGGCGCAGCAGCAGGGCGCAGAGCGCGGGCGATAGCGAGAGCGCGTTGAAGGCCGAGATCAGCACGGAGATCGCGATCGTGATCGCGAACTGTTGGTACAGGCTGCCGGTGATGCCGGTCATGAAGCCGGCGGGGATGAAGACGGCCGCCAGGATCAGCGCGATGCCGATCACGGGCGCGGTCACCTCGTCCATCGCCTTGATCGTGGCGTCGCGCGGCGAGAGCCCATTGTGGATCCCGACCTCGACCGCTTCGACCACGACGATCGCGTCGTCGACCACGAGGCCGATCGCGAGCACGAGCCCGAGCAGCGACAGTGTGTTGATCGAGAAGCCGAGCATGGGGAAGAAGATGAACGCGCCGATCAGCGACACCGGCACCGCGATCAGCGGAATCAGCGTGGCGCGCCAGCCCTGCAGGAACAGGAACACGACGACGATCACGAGCAGCATCGCCTCGACGAGGGTGTGTATGATCTCGGTGATGCCCTCGCTGACCGGCAGGGTGGTGTCGAGTGCGATTTCGTAGGCCATGTCCGTGGGGAAGCGCTCGGAGAGGCGCACGAGCATGGTCTTCAGCTTGCCCGCGGTGGCCAGCGCGTTGGAGCCGGGTGTCTGGTAGATCGCCACGATCGCGGCCGGCTTGCCCTGGAAGCGCCCGAGCTGCATGTAGTTCTGCGTGCCGAGCTCTATGCGCGCGACGTCGCTCAGACGCACGAACGAGCCGTCGGGATTCGCGCGCACGATGATCTCGCCGAACTGCTCGGCCTGGATCAGGCGCCCCTTCGCCGTGACGGTGTAGGTGAACTCCTGCCCTGGCGGCGCGGGCTCGCCGCCGACCTGACCCGAGGGGTTCGCGACGTTCTGGGCCTTGATGGCGTCGACCACCTCGGTGACGGTGAGCTGCAGCTTCGCCATCGTGTCCGGCCGCAGCCACACGCGCATCGCGTAGTCCGACGTGCCGAAGAGCACGATCTGACCGACGCCAGGAACGCGCGCGAGCTCGGTGATCACGTTGATCGTGGCGTAGTTGCCGAGGAAGTTCGCGTCGTAGGTCCCTTCCGGCGAGTAGATCGGCACGACCAGGAGCGGCAGCCCGACGGTCTGCTGCACGGTCGTCCCGTACTCGTTGACGGCCGCCGGCAGCTGCGAGGTCGCCTGCGCCAGCCGGTTCTGCGCGAAAACCTGATCCATGTCGACGTTGGAGCCGACCTCGAAGCTGACCTGCAGCGTCAGCGTGCCGTCGCTGCCGTTGATCGACTTCATGTAGATCATGCGCTGCACGCCGTTGACCTGCTGCTCGATCGGCGTGGCAACGGACTCCTCGACGACGAGCGCGTCGGCACCGGTGTAGGTGGTCTTGATCTGGATGATCGGCGGGACGATTTCCGGGTACTGCGCGGTTGGCAGGCGTCCGATCATCACGATCCCGCCGATCATGGTCACGATCGCGATCACGATCGCCACGATCGGGCGGTCGATGAAGAAGCGGGACATGGGGCTACTTCCCGGTTTCAGCCGTCGGCGACGCGGGCGCCGCAGCGGGCTTCGGCGCCGTCGCGGGCTTCACGAGTATGCCATCTCGGATCTTCTGCAAGCCCTCGACGACCACGCGCTCGCCCGCGGCGAGCCCGCTCTCCACGACGAAATCGCTGCCGTGGGGCGGGCCGAGCTTCACCGTCTTGAACGCGACCTTGTCGTCGGCGCCGACCACCGCCACCTGGCTCATGCCCTGCAGGTCGCGCACGGCGCGCTGCGGTACGAGGAGCGCATCCTTGCGCCGGTCCGTGACGGCGCGGACCTTCGCGAACTGGCCCGGCCGCAGCAGATTGTTCGGGTTCGGGAACTCGGCCTGCACGTCGATCGTGCCGGTGGTGGTGGCCACCGCGAGGCCGGCCACGCGGAGGCGCCCCCGCTCGGGATACGTGGAACCATCGGCGAGTATCAGATGGATTCCCGCGGGCCCGCTCGGCTCCGGTGCCTCTTCCCGTGCGCGGATCACGTTGGCGAAGCGCAGATACTCGATCTCGCTGATCGGGAACGTGACCTTGATCGGGTCGAGCTGCGAGATGCTCGTGAGCAGCGTCTGCGGGCTCACGAGATCGCCGACCTGCGCGTTGGCGATGGCGGCGACACCGGTGATGGGCGACTTGACCTGGGCCCACTGCAGGTTGAGGCGCGCCTGCTCGACACTGGCGCGCATCGAGTCCACCTGCGCGGCGCTCGCCGCGCGGGCCTGCACGGCATTGTCCAGCTCTTGTTGGCTGACGGCTCCCTCGGCCGCGAGCGGCGTGTAGCGGGCCACGTCGAGGGCGTTCTTCTCGAGCGCCGCGCGCGCGCGGGCGAGCTGGCCCTGCGCTTCATCCAGCGTCGCCTGGAACTGCCGCGGATCGATCTGGAAGAGCAGGTCGCCTTCCTGGACGACGCTGCCGTCGTGGTAGGCCTGCTTCAGCAGGTAGCCCTGGATCTTCGGGTAGATCTGGGCGTTGACGAAGCCGGTCGTGGTCCCGACCCACTCCGAGTAGATCTCGACGTCCTGCTTCTCGAGCGTCGCAACGATCACCTCGGGCGCAGGCCCTCCAGCCGCGGTCTCCTGCTCCTTGCAGGCCAGCGCCAGCGCCGCGAGCAAGACCCCGATCGAGAGGGCGGACAGACGCGTCGGCACTGCGGATCTCCTGGCTAGCGCGCAGTTCAGCAGCGCGGAGGCGCATTCTAGTAGAGAGCGGCAGCGCGGAGAAGCGGGGGCGGAAAGGCATGGCCGGACCGACACATGGCCGCCGGCCGGGGCATGTAGACCCTGCCATGGAGTCCGGGTGGGGAGGAATTCCGCTTTCCCGGACGCGTCGTCCTTGCTGCGCGCATGAAAAGTGGCTCGGATTCTGCACAGCCCCCCGCGCGGAGGTGCAGCTCGTGCTCTCGAAGTCTCAAGCGCGACTCTTCTTCCTGGGCGGGAACCCTGTTTTTCTCCGTGATCTTCATCGCCCTCACGGTGGACACGCTTCGGCAGGTGCCGGCGCGGTCCCACGAAGATCGCATGACCCCCGATGTCGTCCGGGGCAAGCAGATCTGGGACCGCAGCAACTGCATGGGCTGCCACACGATCCTCGGCGAGGGCGCGTACTATGCGCCCGAGCTCACGAAAGTGGTGGAGCGGCGCGGCACGGCATGGATGGCGATGTTCCTGAAAGATCCGCAGGCGATGTTCCCGGGCGAGCGGAAGATGGTGAACTACCAGTTCGATGATGCGCAGATCGCCGACGTGATCGCATTCCTCGCATGGATCGGCGGCATCGACACCAACGGTTTCCCGCCGAAGCCGGATCTCGTCCTGGCCAGCTCGGTGGCGCTGGCGAGGACCGATGTCGCGCCGCCGCCGGCCATCTTTGGGACGGTCTGCATCGCGTGCCACTCGGTCGGCGGCAAGGGCGGGGCGGTCGGTCCGGCGCTCGACGGCGTCGCCCACCGCAAGACCCCCGCCGAGCTCGATCGCTGGCTCGCGGACCCCGCCGCGATCAAGCCGGGGACCGCGATGCCCAAGCTTCCGATCGACGCAGCGACCCGCGCGGCCCTCGTCGCGTGGCTCTCCAGCCTGAATTAGGAGCGCGCCATGACGTTCAGCATCCAGCGCACCGAATACGTCATCCTCGGGATCACGGAGGACACGTCGACGGGGCGCGGCATGAAGTTCAGCTCCCAGCGCATCGCCTACCTCTTCTTCGCGACCTCCATGCTGCTGCTCCCGCTCCAGCTCTTGTTCGGCTTCGTGATGGGCTTCGCGCACCTCGGCTGGGATGGGCTCCACGAGTGGATTCCGTTCAACGCGGCGCGCTCGACACACTTGAATCTGCTCGTCGTGTGGCTGCTCTCGGGCTTCATGGGCGCGGCGTACTTCATCATCCCCGAGGAAGCGGATCGCGAGATCTGGAGCCCGCAGCTCGCCGTCGTGCAATGGGCGACGCTCGTGATCGTCGCGGTCGTCGCGGTGGTGGGGTTCCAGTTCGGTTGGTGGGAGGGGCGCAAGTTCCTCGAGATTCCGCGGCCGCTCGACTACCTCGTGGTCGTGAACGTGCTCGCGTTCCTGCTCAACATCGCGATGACGGCCTGGAACGCGGAGCGCTTCACGACCACCGGCAGCGTGTTGCTGCTCGGGCTCACCGCGGCCGGGCTGCTGTACCTGCCGGGCATGATCACGTTCCAGAACCAGGTCTTCGATTCCTACTTCCGCTGGTGGGTGGTGCATCTGTGGGTCGAGGGCGTGTGGGAGCTGATCATGGGCGCGATCCTCGCGTACCTGCTGATCAAGCTCACGGGCCTCGACCGCGAGGTGATCGAGAAGTGGCTCTATGTGATCGTCGGCTTCACGTTCCTCTCGGGGATTCTCGGCACCGGCCATCACTACTACTTCATCGGCACGCCTGCATACTGGCTGTGGATCGGCGGCGTCTTCTCGGCGCTGGAGCCGCTCGCGTTTCTCGGTATGGCGCTCTACGCCGTCACCATGGCGCGTAGGGCAGGGCGCGAGCATCCCAACCGCATCGCGCTCTTCTGGACGGTCGGCTGCGGCGTGATGTCGTTCGTCGGCGCCGGGTTCCTGGGCTTCGCGCACACGCTTCCGATGGTCAACCTCTACACGCACGGGACCCTCGTGACGGCGATGCACGGTCACATGGCCTTCTGGGGCGCGTACGCGATGATCGTGCTCGGCATCATCAGCTACACGATGCCGCTCCTGACCGGGCGGAAGCGCTACGAGAGCTGGGTGCCCGAAGTCGCCTTCTGGGCCTCGAACATCGGCATGCTGGGCATGACGGGAGCCTTTGCGGTGGCTGGCATCACGCAGGTCTACCTGGAGCGCCGCATGGGGATGGATTTTCTGCAGGCGCAGAAGGCCGTGGCGGTGCACTTCGGGGGCGTCGTGCTCGCCGCCTGTCTGCTCACGCTGGGCATCGCGCTCTTCATCTGGAACTTCATCCAGTACGGGCTGCCGAGCGAGGAGGCGGTTGGACGACGCGAGGTCCCGGCCGGCGCCGCGGAGAGGGCGTAGATGGCGATCACGCCCGCGGCGCGGGAGCGGGGGAGCGCGCCGACCCCCGCGGTCCCCTGGTATCGCCCGATCCGCGACGAGTGCGAGATCTTCACCCGCGCGTGGGAAGAGCGGCTTCCGCTGCTGCTGAAGGGCCCTACGGGCTGCGGCAAGACGCGCCTGGTCGAGCACATGGCCGCTCGCTTCGGACGGCCGCTCGTCACGGTCGCGTGTCACGACGAGACGTCGGCCGTCGACCTCCTCGGCCGCTGGCTCGTGAAGGGCGGCGATACCGTCTGGCAGGACGGTCCGGTGACGCGCGCCGTGCGGGACGGGGCGATCCTCTATCTCGACGAGTTCGCGGAAGCGCGCAGCGACGTGCTCGTCGTGATCCATCCGCTGACGGACCACCGGCGCCGGCTCTTCGTCGAGCGGCATGACGAGGCGCTTGCGGCGGCGCCCGGGTTCCTGCTCGTGACGAGCTACAACCCGGGCTACCAGCGCGGCCTCAAGGAGCTCAAGCCCTCCACGCGGCAGCGCTTCGTGACGCTCGCTTTCGATTACCCTGCTCCCGACGTCGAGCTCGAGATCGTGCAGCAGGAGACGGGCGTCGACGCACGGTCGGGCAGGGCGCTGGTGGCGCTGCTCGGGAAGCTGCGGGCCGCCGACACGCTCGCGCTCGCGGCGCCGCCATCGACGCGGCTGGCCGTATCGGCGGCGCGGCTGATCCGAGCGGGCGTGCCGCCGCGTGCGGCCTGCGCGGCGGCGATCATCGAGCCGCTGACCGACGATCCCGAGATCGCAGCGGGCCTGCGCGACCTGGTCGCTCTCGTCTTCTGATGGCCCCGGGCGTGGACCTCGATTGGGAGCAGGGCCTGTTTCATGCCGCGCGCGCGCTCGTGCGCCGGCTGCGCGGAAGCGACGAATCGGCGGAAGCGGCGCGCACCGCGCGGGCGGCACGCCTCGCGGACCATCGCGCCGCGCTCACCGCCTTCGCGCGCGCGCTCAGCGGCTTTCCCGTGCGGATCGTGGCAGCCCCCGACGCGGGCGGCGTGCGCGGACTCGATCTGCTGATGCCCGAGACGCTGGAGCTGACGGACGATCCCGAATCCAACCGCGAGATCTACGTGCTGCGAGCTGCGGTGTCGGCGGCGATCGTGCGGCTCGGCCTCGCGACACCGCACAGCGCGAGCGACCCCGCGCTGCCGACGCCTCTGCCGGCGTTGCGCGCCGCGGCGGAAGCCTGCGGATGGCTCTCCTGCGAGCTGCCTGGTTTCGCAGCCGCGATGCAACGGGCGCGCGCTCTCGCGCTGGCTGCGCGCGCCGAGCCCGCGCGTTTGCGCGGGCGCGAGCAGGCCCGGGAGCGGGCGCGGCAGGCCGCACTGCGCGGAGAGGCGCCCTGGGAGGACGCCGCGTTCGTCGCCGCGCTGCGCGATGCGCCCGAGCGCGGGCCGTCGGCGCCGGGCGAGGTGCTCTTCGGTGAGCGTCTCGAGCCGTCCGATGCCACGCAAGGGGACGCCGCGGCGGTCGAGGGCACGCCTGAGCCTCGCGAGCGCGGCTCCGAGAGCGAGGCCGAAGCGCCTCGGGTCGGCTCGATCGAGCGCGTGCGGCTCGAGCAGGACGAGCGCGGCGACATCGTCTGGAATCTCTACGAGCGTGTCGAATCGCTCGATGAGTATCGCGGGGGCTCGCGCAACCTCGACGCTGCGGACGACCTCGAAGCGCACCTCGAGGCGCTCTCGGAGGTGGATCTCGGGAAGCTGACGCGCGGCGGGGGCGCGGCGCAGTCGCTGCTGCGCGCGGACATTCGCCTCGCTGCCGATGCCCCGGATGTCGCGAGCCGCGCACCGGACGCGAACGCCATCGCCTACGACGAATGGGACTGGCGCGCCCGCGCCTATCGCCCGGGATGGTGCACGGTCTATCCGAAGCGGGTGCACGCCGTCGACACGCGTTGGGCCGCCGAAGCCAGCGTGCGACATCGGCGCCGCATCGCGGAGCTCCGCCGCCGCCTCGAGCGCCACCGCGCAGGCCTGCGCAGCGTCGATCGCCAGCTCGACGGCGAGGACGTCGACCTCGCGGCGCTGGTGGACGAGCGCGCGGCGGTCGCCGCGGGCTTCGGTGGCAATCCGCGGTTGTACATTCGCCAGGAGCATCGGCGCCGTGACTTCGCGACGACCGTGCTGCTCGACGTCTCGCTCTCGACCGACGCGTGGATCCGGGGCCGGCGCGTGCTCGACGTGGCGCGCGATGCCGTCTTCGTGCTCGGCGAGGTCGCGGCGCAGCTCGGCGATCGGCTCCGCGTGCTCGCGTTCGCATCGGAGACGCGCAACCGTTGCCAGGTCTGGGAGATCCTGGGATGGCACGAGCCGTGGCAAGCGGGTCGCGCGCGGCTGGGCGGCCTCGCGCCAACCGGCTACACGCGCATCGGCCCGGCGATCCGACACGCGACCGCGGATCTCGCCGCCGTCGCGGCCGAGCGCAAGCTCCTGCTGCTCGTCTCCGACGGCAAGCCGACCGACTACGATCGCTACGAAGGCCGCTACGGCATCGCCGACGTACGTCAGGCATTGCGCGAGGCGGAGCAGCGCGGGCTGCGCACGCACGCGCTCGCCGTCGACGCCGTGGCGCGCGAGTGGCTCCCGGCGCTCTTCGGCCTCGGCGCGTGGCACGTGCTGCCGCATCCCGAGCGGTTGCCCGATGTCCTGACCGAGGTCTACGGACGGCTGACGCTGGCGGATCGCTGACGCTGCGGTCTACTTCGCCAGCAGGCTCCGCAGCATCCACGCGGTCTTCTCGTGGATCTGGAGGCGCTGCGTCAGCAGGTCCGCCGTGGGCTGATCGTTCGCCGCCTCGGCCACGGGGAACACCGCTCGAGCGGTCTTCGCCACGGCCTCGTGTCCCTTCACGAGGCTGCGGATCATCGCGGTGGCTGCCGGCACTCCGTCCTCTTCTCGAATCGTCGAGAGCTTCGAGTAGGCCTTGTAGCTCCCCGGAGCGACGTGTCCGAGTGCGCGAATGCGCTCGGCGATCAGATCCACCGCCAGCGCGAGCTCGTTGTAGTGGGTCTCGAACATGAGGTGCAGGGTCTGGAACATCGGACCCGTCACGTTCCAGTGGAAGTTGTGGGTCTTGAGATACAAGGTGTAGGTGTCCGCGAGCAGGCGCGAGAGCCCGTCCGCGAGTTTCTTGCGATCGCTGCCCGAGATGCCGATGTCGATCTCCATGCCCGTCGTCGCGCTGGCCATGAATCCTCCTGGGATGGGTTTGTCGGGAGCCTATGCTCGAACGCTACCGGCGGAGAGTCTATCGGGGGTCGATCGCGATGGGGACTGACGGTGCGCACCCGCACGGCGGATCCGATGCGCCGCTCGAGCTGATCGTGATCGGGGCTGGAGCGGCTGGCTTGTGGGCGGCGGCGCGCGCGGCCGAGCTCGGCTGCGAGGTGCTCGTGCTCGAGAAGACGCCGCGCACGGGGACCAAGGTGCTGGCGAGCGGCGGCACGCGCTGCAATCTGACCACGACGCTCGGTCCGGTGGAGGCGGCGCGTCTCTTTGGGCCGGCAGGGGAGCGCTTCCTGCGCGGGGCCTTTCGCGCGCTCTCGCCGGCGAGGCTGCGTGAACGCTTCGCAGCCCTGGGCGTACCCACCGTCGAGGAGCCGCTCGAGAAGGTCTTTCCCGCGAGCCACCGCGCGCGCGACGTGCGCGACGCGCTCGAGTGCTGGGCGCGAGGCGCCGGCGCGCGGATCCTGTGCGACAGCGCAGTGCGTGGCTTCGAGCGCTCGGACGACGCCTGGCGCGTGCGCCTGCAAGACGGGCGCGTTCTCCGCACGCGGAAGCTCTGCGTGTGTCCGGGAGGCATGAGCTATCCGCGCACGGGCACGACGGGCGATGGCTACGGCTGGCTCGCGGCGCTCGGTCTTCCGCTGATCGAGCCCGTTCCGGCGCTGGTGCCCCTGGTGAGCCCGGAGCCCTGGGTGCGGGAGCTCGCGGGGGTCTCGCTGCAAGAGGTCCACGTCGAGCTGCGATCTCCCGATGGCGCGCTCCTCGCGCAGCGAGAGCGGCCCGTCGTGTTCACCCACAAGGGGATCTCGGGTCCGGGCGCGATGGATCTCTCGGAGCCGGTCGCGCGCGAGGAAGCCCGCGCGAAGCAGTCCGGACGAGATCCGCGCGCGCACGCGCTGCGGCTCGACCTCGTGCCGACGCTCGAGCGCGAGAGCTTGCGAGCGCTGCTCGCGAGCCTCGCCGGGCGCCCCGGGGCTCCGATGCTCGCGTCGTCGCTCGCGACGGAGCTCGCGCTGCCGCGCAGACTCGTGGCGCGCGGCCTCGCGCAAGCGGGACTGGCGCCGGGCGCGCGCGTCAACGAGCTCGCGCGCGCGGCACGCCACAGCCTGGTCGAGGCCTTGAAGGGCCTCGCGATCCCCGTCACCGGGACCCTGGGCTTCGATCAGGCGGAGGTCACCGCCGGGGGTCTGGCGCTCGCGGCCGTGGACGCGGCGACGCTGCGCGTGAAGGGCATCGAGGGCCTGTGGGTCTTCGGCGAGATCCTCGATCTCGCGGGTCCCATCGGCGGGCTCAACTTCCAGGCGGCGTTCTCGGCCGCCGAGCTCGCTGCGCGCGACGTGTCTCGCGCTTGACGCCGGGCAGCAGCGATCGCAGGCGGCGGATGACGGGCCAGGGATTCTCGCGTGCGAGCGCGCTGAGGGTTCTCTGCATCACTTCCGTGATCTCCGCGTAGCAACGATCGACGATCTCCGGGTTGTTCGCGGCTTCGGGCCCGTGCGCGCTCCAATCGATCGGCTCGCACACCTGCACCGTGATCTTGGCGGGCAAGGGGAGGTAGAAGGGACCCGGGAGCGACACGCCCCACGGCAGCTGCCACACGATGGGGAGGTTGCCCATGCGGATCCGCTTCAACCCGAGCCACTCCGCGAGCCGCTCGCTGCGCAGGAGCACGATCACGGAATCGTGCCCCCCGTGCCCCACGACCGGGACGACCGGAACTCGTTTCTCGAGAGCGAGGCGAATGAAGCCCTTGCGCCCCGCGAGGTCGATGCGGTTGCGGTCGAGCCACGGACGAAACAGCTCGTGGTCGCCACCGGGATAGACGAGCACGGGCAGTCCCTCGTCGAGGGCGCGCCCCGCGTTCTCGACGCTCGCGGGGACCTGTCCCATGCGGCGCATCACGCTGCCGATCAAGGGAACCGTGAAGGCGGCATCGAAGCCGAGCCCGATGAGTGGCCGATCGAAGCCACGTTCTGCGTACCACGCGGCGAACACCGCGCTGGTGTCGGGTGTGAGGCCGCCGCCCGAGTGATTGCCCACCAGCAGCGCGGCGCCCTGCTGCGGGACACGATCGAGGTCGCGCACCTCGGCGTCGAAATAGCGCGAGAAGATCTGCATGAGAGGTACGAGGGCCTTCAGGAAGCTCGCATCGCGCTGGAACGCAGGCTCGGCAAGCTGGCGATCCACCAGCTCGGCCCACAGCGCGAAGGGGTCGAGACGGCGCGCCCGCTCCGACACCCCTCGAGGTAACCAATCGAACATCGTCACCTGCGGCGGCCGTCTGCCGTGGCGTATCGAAGCAGAGGATAGGGAACCCACCGGGGCTCCCCGGCGCTCGCCGCCCGCTCGCAGCGAGTCCCCTTCTGCCCCACCCCGACCTCGCGACTGCCCCGGGAAGCCTTGCCCGGGCCCGGCATCGGCGGCACGATGGATGCAATAGCTAATGCACACCCGGGGGGGCGCGAGGCGCCCGGAGGTGACGGTGAGCATGGATCTGCGACACGTCAGCCTGCACGGTCACGACGTCGGCTATCGCATGGCCGGCCAGGGGCCGGCGATCGTCCTGATCCACGGCATGGCGGGCAGCTCGCTCACGTGGCGAGAGGTCATGCCGCTGCTCGCGCGTAGTTACACCGTGATCGCGCCGGATCTCCTGGGTCACGGGGAATCGGCCAAGCCCGTGGGCGACTACTCGCTCGGGGCCCACGCGAGCGGCCTGCGCGATCTGATCGTCGGCGCGCTCGGCATCGAGAAGGCCACCCTCGTCGGTCAATCGCTGGGCGGCGGTGTGGCGATGCAGCTTGCCTATCAGCATCCCGAGCTGTGCGAGCGGCTGGTGGTGGTGGGCAGCGGCGGCCTCGGGCGCGAGGTGAGCTGGACCTTGCGGCTGCTCACGCTGCCGGGTGCCGAGTACCTGCTGCCGGTGCTGTTCCCGAGCTTCCTGCGCGCTCCCGGCGACAGGCTCGGCAAGTTCTTCCGCGCGCGCGGAATCCGCGCACCCCACGTCTCCGAAATGTGGAGCGCCTACGCATCGCTGACGGAGACGGAAAACCGGCGCGCGTTCGTGCGCACGCTGCGCGCCGTGATCGATCCCGGCGGGCAGGCGGTGAGCGCCCTCGACCGGCTCTACCTGGCCGCTGCCGTGCCCACGCTCATCGTGTGGGGGGCGCTCGACGGCATCATCCCGGTGGAGCACGCGCGCGCGGCGCACGCGCTGCTGCCGGGCAGCCGGCTCGAGATCTTCGAGGGCGCGGGGCACTTCGTGCACGTCGAGCAACCGCTGAAGTTCGCCGCAGTCCTGGCCAACTTCATCGAGTCGACCGTCCCGGCACGCCGCGACACCGAGTCCTATAGAGAGCTGCTCCTCGCCCACGCGAGTTGACGCCCTCGGCTGCGAGTCGCTCGGACACGCCGGCTTCGCCCCGGGCTCCGCTTCGGGGCGCCGCGAGGAGCCAGCGGCGCGCGAGCCATCGCAAGCGCCGGCCCCGCTTGACTTCTCCGCGCATCGGGCCCCCTCCGCGTCGACCTGGGCGCGCTCTACCCGAGAGGGTACTTTCTCGCGTCCGTGAACCGGCAAGTTCGCTCTGCCGCCGTCAATCGAACTGAAGAGATCCACCGCCAGGCAGGCGTACTCGCATGTCGTCATCCAGTTCGTTTTCGTCGGAGCGTTCCATGTGGGGCAACAGTAAAGCTGCAATCACGGAGGGCTCCAGGCTCACGCCGTCGCCGTCCTCGATCGCCCAGACGGCCCTGCAACGGCACGTTGGGCTCATCGCCTTCGCCCTCATGGCGCTCGGCACGGCGTTCCGGCTTTCACATTACGCTCACCAGCGGGCCCTCTGGCTCGACGAGGCGATGCTCGCACTCAACGTGATGGATCGGGACTACGCAGGCCTGGTTGGGACGCTCGACAGCCATCAGGGCGCGCCCATTGGTTTTCTCTGGATTTCCAAATTCGCGGTGAACGCGCTCGGGAGGAACGAGCTGGCCCTGCGACTCTACCCTCTCTTGGCGGGCGTCGCGGTGCTGCCGCTCACCTTCGCCGTAGCGCGCCGCGTTGCCGCCAGGGTTGCCAACCACGGTACGGCGCTCGTGGCGCTCGCGATCGTCGCGCTCTCGCCCGCCCTGATCTATCAGAGTAACGAGTTCAAGCAGTATTCGTCGGACGCGCTGGTCACGTTGGTCCTGATACTCACCGCGCTACGCATCGGGGATGACCCGCTGCGTTTGAAGAACCTGTCGGCGCTGGCACTCGTGGGCGTCGTGGCACTGCTGTTGTCGCATACGACAGTCTTTGCCGCCGCCGGTGTGGGTGTGGCGATGATCACCACCCGCGCGCGCGCGAAAAACGGGAGGGAGATCCTCCTCCTCTCCACGGTGTTCGGGATCTGGGCGCTCGCATTTGCGTTTCTGTTCGTGAAATTCCTGCGTCCGCTCTCGGTCGATCCGCTGCTGAACGATTATTGGGCGTTTGGATTCGCGCCTTGGGGGAGTGGGTTCGCGCCGGGAGCCACCGGAATCTTCGCGCTCGCTCGGTGGCCCTATGACGCGTTTTTCGACTCGTTGCGCAGTCCCGGGGGATTCGAGTTTCCCGGCCTGGCCGGCGCATTCGCGCTGGTGGGGTGCATTGCATTCGGGTATCGCGACTGGCGCAAGGGACTCTTCATCGCGCTCCCCGTGGTCGCCGTGGCCGGAGCGGCAGCCGCGCGCATTTATCCCTTCGCCGACCGGGTGATTCTCTTTGTCGTGCCGCTCTACGCGGTGATGATCAGCGTCGGTGTGTTTTTCTTGTGTGAAGGGCTTGGACGGGCTCGGGTGCCCGTCGTCGCGATGCTTCTCGCACTGCTTCTCTTGGACAGCGCGCAGCTCGAAGTACGCAAGGCGCTCCGGCCCCGCGGCAGAGAGGAAGTGCGCGAGGCGATGCAATTCCTCGCACACGAGGTCCAGAGCGGAGACTTGGTTTTCGTCTACGAGCGCACGGCACCCGCGTTCGTATACTACCGCTCCGTACTCCCCGCGAGCTTGAGGATCGTGCTGGGACGCGTGTACTCGAGTGCCGAGACCCCGGATGCCTTTGCGGCGGAGGTCGCACGACTCGACGGCAACGCGCGAGCCTGGTTGCTTTTTTCACATGCAGCAAAGAACGAGAGCGATTTTGTGACGGCATTTCAAGCGCGAGGAAAACGAATCCAGGAGCGACACTTCGAAGGCGCGAGTGTCTATCTGTACGATCTCAGTCAATGAGGCGTAACACGCTCGCCGCGAGGCTTCCCGTGGTCCTGGCCAGCAGCGTGTCGAGGGCTGCGGATGCGGGTCGGCGAGCACCCAGCGAGCCTGGTCGATTCGGAATCAACTCGTCCGGTCGCGGGTCGTCGGGCCTGGGCAGGAGTCCCACCACTTCGACTCGGCGAGCGGGCATTGATGCTTCGCCATCGACGCAAGCCCGCGAAGTTCTGTAGGTTCCGCTCCTCGCGCCCCCGTAGCTCAGGGGATAGAGCGTCGGTTTCCTAAACCGTGCGTCGCAGGTTCGAGTCCTGCCGGGGGCGCCAGACGACGATTGACCTCGCGATGACAGACGACGCCTGAGCCGGGGTGCG
>Ga0210377_10000756_pt1 | contig 30936 bp, 28 predicted proteins | sample PLM4_65_b1redo_FD_155480 | JGI IMG/M metagenome (GOLD analysis project Ga0210377, IMG submission 155480) | Groundwater sediment microbial communities from an aquifer in East River, Colorado, USA - PLM4_65_b1 redo | ecosystem: Environmental > Terrestrial > Soil > Riparian zone | place: USA: East...
GACCTTTGCTGTCTTGACGATGGGGTGTGAGGGGGACATGCCGCTTCGCATCGTTCAACGCGATGTTGACTCGGTAAAAAGCGAGGTGGCAGCCGTCTCAAGGACGTCCGAAGGCGCGAGGATGTTCGCCGAGGAGCGGATCAGCAAGCTGGAGGCCGAGCTGAAGGGTCGGCTGGAGCGGAGCGAGAACGCCAGGATCGCCCTCCTTGGCCGGGTGGAGCGAGAGGAGCGCGCCCGGGCGGGCTTGGAGGAGAAGCTCGGAAAGAGCGAGGCCGAGTTGAAGGGTCGGCTGGAGCGGAGCGAGAGCGCTCGGATCAGTCTCCAGGAAAGGCTGGAGCGTAGCGAACGCGCCCGGGCTGCTCTGGAAGAGAGGCTCGGAAAAATGGACGCGGATCTCAAGAGCCAGCTTGCAAAGACAGACGCCGATCTGAGGAACCAGGTGGCGAGGACCGACGCGGATCTCAAGAGCCAGCTTGCAAAGACAGACGCCGACGTGAGGAGCCGCCAGGAGAGAGCAGAGGCCGATCTGAAGAACCAGGTGGCGAAGATCGGTCAGGAGAGAAAGGAGGACGCCCAGGGGTTCCTTCGGTCGCAGGCCACGCTGGACACGAAATTCGATGAGCTAACGACCGAACTACGCTTGGCCCAGGGTCGAACTGAGGAGGTAGGTCATGGCTTCTCCGAACTGAACAAGAGGATCGATGGTTTCGGCGATCAGATCGATCAGTTCGGGCGACGACTGAGTGGATTCGAGAAGCAAGTCAATCAGGCCGTTGCCGCAGCCCAAGAGGCAAGGGCCGCGGCTCAGGAGGCGAAGACCACCAGTGAGAAGGCTGCGGCTGCCGCCCAGGATGCGACGGCCGTGGCCCAGCAGACTTCTGCCGCTTCCCAGCAGACGGCCCAGCAGGTGGCGACCGCCTCCCAGCAGACGGCCCAGCAGGTGACGGCCGCCCTCCAGCAGACCGCGCAGCAGGCTTCTTCCGCCAATCAGCAGACGGCCCAGCAGGTGACGGCCGCTCTCCAGGAGACTGCTGACCAGACCAACGCCGCCGTTCAGCAACTTCATAAGGCTGTTGAGCAGGCTCTGGCTGAGGCCGCGAGGGCCGCCGCCGCGGCGCAGCAAGCAGGATCTGCCGCTCAACAGGCGATGGATGTGGCACAGCAGTCTGTGGCCGCCTCCCAGCAGACGGCTCGTCAAGTGACAACCGCCCTCCAGCAGACCGCGCAGCAGACAAACGTCGCGGTTCAGCAGGTCAACGCAACTGCACAACTCGCCTTGGCCGAAGCCAGAAAAGCGGCCAGCGCGAAGCAGGCTGCCACTGAGATCGCTCCGCAGCCTCCTGCGGCGACGCAGCCCCCGCCACCGGCGGCCCAGATCGTGCCTCCCAAGGTGGTCGCGCCAGCGTCACCCGCCCCGGCGCCAGCGCCGGCTCCGGCTCCCGCCGAACGGGCGGCCTCGGGTTCTCCGATGCCCCCGCCACCGGCGGCCCAGATAGTGCCTCCCAAGGTGGTCGCGCCAGCGTCACCCACGCCAGCGCCCCCCGCCCCGGCGCCGGTTCAGGGATCCGGGAGCCCTTCATCTGCTGGTCGTACGACGCAAGCCTCTCCGTCGCCGGCGGGCCCTGCCATTGCTGCTCCGGCTTCGCCTGCACGACCGATGGTCAGCGCGGCCAGCCCTGGCGAGCTGTACAGGAATGCGCTCAACGATTACACGAAGGGCAACTACGACTTCGCGATCAACGGCTTCCGAAGCTACATCGCGCTCTACCCGAAGACAAGTCTACAGCCAAACGCCCAGTACTGGCTCGGGGAGTCATATTACAGCCTGAAGAATTACGACCTGGCGATCAAGGAGTTCGAGCTGTTCGTCAAGGAGCATCCGGACAATACCAGGGTGGCCAGCGCCATGCTGAAGCAGGGGTATGCCTACCTCGAGATTGGGGACAAGTCCCGCGCACGAGCGGCCCTCAATAATCTCCTCAAACAATTTCCCAAGTCACCGGAGGCCAAGTGGGCGAAGGATCGGCTGGGTCAGATCAAGTGAAGGGTTCATACCAACGCCTTAGCACGTGCCGCCCCATCCTTTGACTCCCCGCTTCCCATCGAGCGCCGCTTACCGACTGTCATTTCCCGAGAGATACCTCCGCCCATCCTACCGGGGCGACATTCCGGGTGATCGATCATGAGAATCAGTCCGACGCTGACCCAGAAGATACGGCAGATTGTCTTCGACGGGAAAGTCCTGTCCGAGCCGGGTGACCTCTATTGCTATTCCTATGACGCCACGCGCATGAGCTTTCTCCCCGATCTCGTCGTGGAGCCGACCACCGCCGCGCAGGTGGCCGATGTGGTCAGAGCCGCCATGGAAGAGGGGGTGCCGGTCGTCCCTAGAGGCGCAGCAACGTGTACCACGGGCGGGCCGCTTCCGGTCTCCGGTGGGATCGTTCTCTCGCTGACCCTGATGAACCGGATTCTGGAGATGAACCCGGACAGCCGTTTGGCCGTAGTTGAGCCAGGGGTGGTCAATGGGGATCTGCAGGCAGCCGCCGAACCGTATGGGCTCTTCTTTCCGCCTGATCCCAGCAGCTTTCGCGTCTCGACGCTGGGTGGCAACATCGCCGAGTGCGCCGGCGGCCCACGCTGTTTGAAATACGGGGTGACCAAGGACTTCGTCCAGGGGCTCGAGGTTGTCCTTCCGGACGGGCGGCTGGTGGACACCGGCCCCTACGGCTACTTGCGGTGGCCGGAATCGGCGCTCATCGGGCTCGTGGTCGGTTCTGAGGGGACGCTGGGGATCGTGACCAAGGCGTACCTGAAGCTGCTGCCGATCCCCACGGCCCGAAAATCGCTGGTTGCCACCATGCACAGGATCGAGCAGGTCGGAGAAGCCGTCCACGAGATCTTCTCGGCGGGGCTGGTTCCCGCAAAGCTCGAGTTCATAGACGGCTTCGCCATGCGGCTGGTGGACGACTTTACCAAGGTGGGCCTCGACCGCGAGGCGGCGGCCCTGCTCCTCGTCGAGGTGGACGGGGACAGAGAAGGGGTCGAAGAGGAAGTCGCGCAGATCGAGTCGATCTGTCATAAGGTGGGGGTCAAAAAGCTCCAGACTGCGCAATCCACCCAAGAGGAAGAGGCGCTATGGCGGATGCGGAGCATGTTGAGCCCCACTGTCTCGCGCGCGGCCGACATCAAGATCAACGAGGATGTCGTCGTGCCGAGGGGGAGGCTTGCAGAGGCGCTTCGGCTCATCGAGGAGCTGGCACGGAGGCACCGCCTGAGGGTGGTGAATTATGGCCATGCCGGGGACGGGAATCTCCACACCAGCTTCCTTGTGGATGACGATCCGGAGCAGAAGCGCCGAGCGGAAGAAGCGGTGTCGGAGCTGTTCCGGCTGGTGCTCCGTCTGGGAGGGTCGGTGACAGGCGAGCACGGCATCGGTCTCACCAAGGTCAAGTACCTTGCCTGGGAGATCGGGGAGGAGGGGGCGGCTGCCATGCGGAAGGTCCGGGATGCCTTCGACCCTCGGACATTGATGAACCCGTACAAGATCTTTCTGGAACCCGGCGCGGAGGCGATCCAGGGGGATAAGCGACTGGCGTCATGACGGTGCGAGGTGCCAAGTGCAAGGTGCGAGGTGCGGAGTGCGGGGTGGCGCTTCGCAGTTCCAGGTTGCGAGTTCGGGGTTCCAGGTTGGTAACGTGGGACGTGGCACCTGGGACCTGGAACTTTTCTCAATGAGGGTGGGGTCGTGCAGGTTGTGCAGCCCGCGACAACTAAGGAGATAGCAGAGCTGCTCAGATCGGCCCAGGCGAAGGGGACCAGAGTCGCCGTCCGGGGCGGCAGAACTCTGGAGCAGATCCTTCCTGCCGAGGGAGCGGCTCCAGACCTGCTCTTCGACATGTCCCGGATGAACCGAATCGAGTCGATCGAGAAAGGCAACCTGCTGGCCCGGGTGGAGGCGGGGACCATCACTGCGGCGGTGCAGGCAGCCGTGGAGGCTGAGGGACTGTTCTATCCGCCGGACCCCACGAGCCTTGAGACCTCCACCATCGGGGGGAACATCGCGTGCGCTGCCACCGGGCCTCGCCAGTTGAGGTACGGCGGGACACGGGACTTTGTCCTGGGGCTCGAGGTGGTGCTGCCAAGCGGTGAGCACATCCGGACCGGCGCAGACATGCAGAAGAGCGTGGCTGGTTACGACATGACCCGTTTTCTCGTAGGTTCCGGCGCGCGATTTGGCGTGGTGACCGGCGCGGTCCTGAGGCTGCTGCCCAAGCCGCAATGTCGTCGGACCATCCTGTGCTCCCTTCCGAGTGTGACCGCCGGAGCGGCCGTTGCCCTGGCTGTCCTGAAGTGCGGGATGACGCCCGCCGCGATGGAGCTGCTGGATCTTCACTGCGTCGAGGTCGATCGGGACGCGTGGAGTTCGCTCGGCCTGGCGCGGCGGGGGGCGGCGGGCGCGGAGAGTGTGTTGCTGATCGAGCTGGACGGAGTTGAGGCATCGGTCAATCGGCAGCATGCCCAGATCGAGCGGCTCTCGGCCGACATTCCAGAAGCCCTGGTTCTGGCCCTGACCGAGCCGGAGGAGGTGAGCCGGGCGTGGGAGCTCCGGCGGCGGCTGCTCCCTCGGCTCATGGCGGGGAGCGCGACGTGGGCCATGGCTCTTGTAGCCACCGTCCCCGAGAAGCTCTTGGCGCCGTTTTCACCTGATGAACCTCCGGCCGCATCGATCTGCAATGGACCAGCCCGTGTTGCCTGCTTTGCTCATGCCGGTACGGGAGTGCTGCATCTGTTCATCGGGATCGACCCGGCAAAGGAGCGAGAGGGGGATGAGGCGGTCGAGTTGGTTCGCAGAATGCTGCAGCGCCTGCGTGGCCTCGGTGCAACGCTCCTCCGCACCTATGGCCCAGCCCGCCGCCTGCTGGGTGAGGAAGAGGCCCCGGCATCTGTCCTGATGGAGAGGCTTGCTGCGGTCCAACGATCGTTCGATCCAAAAGGCGTGATGATGCCGTGAGAGCGACCGTGGCAATGAAGCCGTCCACAAAGGGCGTCGAGCTCCTCGACCGGGACAAGATCGACACGTGTGTCCAGTGCGGGATGTGCCTCACGAGCTGCCCGACGTACCGAGAACTGGGGGTTGAGATGGACTCCCCGCGCGGCCGGATCTTCCTGATGAAAGCGGTGCAGGAGGGGCGACTTCAACCGGATGAGCTCTTCGCCAGGCATATGTACCTCTGCCTGGATTGCCGCGCGTGCGAAACGGTCTGCCCCACCGGGGTGCCGTTCGGATCATTGGTGGAGGCGGCCAGGGCAGTTGTGGAGCAGCACCGGCGGCTTCCGCTTCTCACCCGGCTAGCGCGCGATCTGGCCTTCAGGCGGCTCCTGCCATACCCTGGCCGCTTGCAACTCCTCGGAACGATCCTCCGCCTTGCTCAGCGCTCTGGCCTGCTGGGTATTGCCAGGCTTTTTGCACGCGGTCGGCTTCGGGACTGGCTGACGCTTCTCCCGGACCTCTCTGCGCGCCCCTTCTTGGCGGGCGATGTGATCTCGATCCGGCCAGCGGGCTCGAGGCGCGGGAGGGTCGCCCTCTTCTGGGGCTGCGTGGCGCCCGTGCTTTTGCCGAATGTCCAGCGCGCCACGGTTGAGGTCTTGGCCAAATACGGCTATGAGGTGGTGGTGCCGGAAGGCCAGACCTGCTGCGGTGCTCTTCATCTTCACAATGGATTGCGTGAGGAGGCCCAGGCGCTGGCGAAGCGCAACCTCGCGGCATTTGAAGACGCGGAGCGCGATGCGGTGGTTGTGAATGCTGCGGGGTGCGGTGCGACACTGAAGGAGTATCCGGAGCTGCTCCGCGGCACCGCCGAGGAGGCGCGCGCACTGCACTTCCGGGCCACCGTCAGAGACTTCGCCGAGTTCCTTGCCGCCGCGCCAGAGACTCCGAAAGGTGGCCAGTTGAAGAAGACAGTGACCTACCAGGATCCCTGTCACCTGGCGCACGGCCAACGACTGAGGCGGGAGCCTCGGCAGCTCCTCAAGGCGATCCCTGACGTCGAGTTCAAAGAGATGCGGGAGGCAGACCGTTGCTGCGGCAGCGCGGGGATCTATAATCTCGTAAACCCGGAGTTGTCGCAGCAGTTCCTGAGGGCGAAGATCGATCATGCGGCCAAAACCGGTGCCCAGGTCATCGTGACGGCGAACCCGGGCTGCCAACTGCAACTGCAGGCTGGGATCCGTCAGGCGGGCCTCTCCGCCGAGGTGGTCCATCTGGCCGAGCTGCTGGCCCGAGCCTACGGGCTCGAAGCAGGAGGCTAGGGCATGAACGCACGAGGACAGATCGCCTCAAACGAGAGCGGCCTGCGTGGCATCATTGCCATCAAGGCCTTCTATGGGATTCTGTTCTTCCTGATTGGCCTCGGGGTTTTTGCCCTCATCAATAAAGACATCTCCGACCTAGCCGAAAAGGGGGCCGACTCGTTGGGGATCGATCCGGAAAACGGAAACCTCAATGCGCTGCTTGAGTGGCTGACGGGGATCTCTCCGAAACAGATTGCAGCAGTCGGGCTTGGCACTATCCTGTATTCGGGCTTGTATCTGACGATGGCGTGGGGACTGTATCTCAGGCAGGCGTGGGCAGAGTGGCTGACGATTGTGGCGACGGGGCTCTTCATCCCCGTTGAGATCTATGAGGTGGTCCGCTCCTGGCGTTTTAGCTATTTTCTTGTTCTCATCATCAATGCCTCCATTGTCTGGTACTTGCTCCGCCGCCGGGCCCGCCTGTCAGCGGTCCCGCAACAGGTTGAGGCGAGCCTTCCGGACGACGCCATGACCCCTCCCACGTTGCGATCCTGACGGCCAACCCGCCTCGCCTACCCCTTCACGACGCGCTCAGCCACAAGGTCTCCCATGCGCGCAGTTCCAACCTGTTTTTTCCCGGGCTGCATAATGTCTATGGTCCGGTGTCCTTGCTCCAGCACATCCAGGACGGCGATTTCGATGGCGGCTGCTGCCGGCTCTTGACGGAGTGAATGGCGCAGCAGCATCGCGGCAGAAAGGATGGCCGCAAGGGGGTTGGCCTTGTCCTGGTCCGCGATGTCAGGAGCGGAGCCGTGGATCGGTTCGTAGAGGCCGGGCCCCTCTCCCAAGCTTGCTGAAGGGAGCATGCCGATTGAGCCGGCGAGCATAGCAGCCTCGTCGCTTAGGATGTCGCCGAAGGTGTTCTCCGTCAGCAAGACGTCAAAGCGTCGTGGTTCGCGGATGAGCTGCATGGCGCAGTTGTCCACCAGGATGTGATCCAACTCAATGTCAGGATACTCCCTGGCCATGTTCGTGACGACGCGGCGCCAAAGCTGGGAGCTGGCCAGCACATTGGCCTTATCGACGGAGGTGAGGCGCCTTCGACGGCGGCCGGCAATCTGAAACCCGACCCTGGCGATCCGCTCGATCTCCGGCGTGGTGTAGATGAGGGTATCTACGCCCTGTTCACCTCTGCCGTCAGAGGCAGGCCAGATCCCCTTCGGCTCCGCAAAGTAGAGGCCACCCGTCAGCTCTCGGAGCACCAACAAATCGACGCCCTCGACGATCTCCCGCTTTAGTGGCGAGGCATCGATCAGAGGCGGAAACAGCTTGACCGGTCGGAGGTTGGCATAGAGCTGAAGCTCCTTGCGGAGGGTGAGCAGGCCCCGCTCCGGGCGGCGATCCACCGGCAGGCTGTCCCACTTCGGTCCGCCGACCGCCCCGAAAAGAATGGCATCAGACCCTCTGCAAAGGTTCCACGTCTCCGGTGGGAGCGGAGTCCCCTGCCGGTCGATAGCCGTCCCTCCGACGATCGCCTCCTGGAACTCCAAGGGGATGCCGAACTGAGCTGCGGCGCTTTTCAGGATCTTGACCGCCTCCCGGACAACCTCCGGCCCGACACCATCTCCGGGCAACACCGCAATCTTCGCCAAATGCCCTCCTGTCTCTCTGGCTGCGCAACCTACGCGCCGCTTCGCGGCGATTGATGAGTAGCACGGTGTTTGAGGCCGGTCAAGATGAAGGCTGCCTCTCGAACCTAGGTCCCATCACCGTATCAACGCAACTTTCGCCCGTCGAGCGCTTTGGGACCCCTGCCCCGTGTCATTGCGAGGACCCGGAGCAAAGCGAAGGGAACGAAGCAATCTGTTCTCCGTCGTTCAGAACGGCGAGATCGCTTCAGCTCTGCCTCGCGACAACACGAGCGGTGGGCGTGGCTTCGAGCGCGGCTCGCGATCACGCCGCAGGCGGTTTCTTAGGGGGCGATCACGCGAAACGTCAGCAGCTCTGGTAATACGACCGATTTCGTGTTCGCACAGTCCCGAACCAGAAAGGTGAATTTGTAGCTTCCCGCTCCGAGGGTGCCGGGGGACAGGGCAACAAATATTTCACGGTACTTCGAACTGAAGGGTGTGCCCAGAGGGCCGGTAGCCGCATTGACCTGCGTGACAAACAGCCCTTCCAAGTTAAAGACGAAGAGCTGAGCGAACAGGGGCGCTATCCCCGCGCAGGCTGGATTGGGGTCGTAGTAGGCGGCGTCAAACGCGACAGGATCGGTCGTGAGGAAGGTGAGCTGATACGATACCGGTGAAGGGTCGAAGGTGAAACCCAGCAGGATCTGCGGGACATCTGCATTGCCAGTAGGGTCGGCATAGGCCACCCCGGCCAGCAAGGCAACAACCATCAGACTGAACCCCACCCACGTCATCCAACCTGTCCACTTCATGGCTCTTCTCCTTGCCCCGATGGGGCGATGAAGCAATAACATAAACCCCATATAGTGGGTGAGCTCTAGGGCGCGGTCACATGGAATGTCACTAATTGAGGCAGCACTACCGATTTCGTGTTCACGCAGTCCCGCACCAGAAAGGTGAACTTATAGCTACCAGCGCCCAGGGTACCAGGGGGAAGATTCATCGAGAGGGTGCGGAACTTCGATCCTGCGGAAATGGGATTACTATTCGCATTAACTTGAAGAATGAACAGACCTTCTGTGTTGAACATGAAGAGTTGAACAAACGTGGGTGCGACGCCGGCGCAGGATGGGACAGGATCGAAGTAGGTGGCCGAAAACCCGATGGCATCGGTCGTGAGAAAGGTTCGCTGGAGGGAACCCGTCGCCGTTGATGTAAGTCCTCGCAAGATCTGAGGGGTACTTACCGAGCTGGTGGCAGCCAGGCTCGTTGAGATAGACCCTCTCCCGCCAACTGCGTTTGCGAAGTACGGGATCCAGGCGGACCGGATCGTGTTGATCTTGGTCAACTCTGCAGACGAAGGAGTCGTGCCGGCATTGACGAGCAGGATGAACGCTTGGTGCCAGACGGTGGTTGGGTTGACGCCGGTGAAGCCAGGCGGGCGAAAACCCTCGACGGCGGTGATCTGAGAGATGGATACGTTCTGTCGCGTGCCGCTGACAGTGACCCCAGTCGCAGGGGCGCAGGCTCTTCCCCCTCTTGGTTCAGAAGTTAGGCACGGATTCGAGGGACTTGGGAAACGAATGAAGAAGAAATTCGGTACCTCGTTGGCTGTACGAAGTCCCATTGCGTACTGATCCAAAGCGCTGTATCGGATTGTTAACTCATTCGAAGTGAACGTCCCGTTGCCGTTATCTGCCCAGTTGTTACCTTCCATGTCCGAGGCATCGCTGTCGAGGAAGAAGCTCCAGTGGGAAAGGTCCCTCCCCAATAGGAGATCGCTGCTGACGCCGCCGTCGTTGAAGTGCAGGAAGGCCAACCATTGGTGCCCCGTCTCCTGGCCCATGAGGGTCAGCGTGGAATTGTTCCCGAAGAAGCGGCACGTCGGATCAGCCAGGCAGTTGAGATCATCGGGGTAGACCGAAAGCCTGTTCATATTGAGCATACTGTGGAGTCGTCCAGCGCTCCCGAAGAACGAGGTGGTATTGAACATCGAGATTCCTGTTCCGGTCATCGAGATTCGAATGTGCTGCTCAAATGCCAAGGCGTCACCGAGCGCATTGTTGAAGTTTGCGAACATGACAAGCTGATCGAGGCTATCGCCATGGCTTCGGTAAAATCGCCTGGCGACGGCGGGGATATGAACAAGCGAGTTCGACATCGATCCAAAGACTTGCACTAGCGGCTCGAAATTGGGAAAAGCAGAGACCGAGCCGCCACTCCCGGTGTGAAAGTCCAGCGTCGTCGTCCAAACCGAAACCGAGCTTCCCGGGGAGATTCCGACCAGGAACCCGCCGAGCACCGGATCGGTCGAGGCTGGGCCGATGTTGCCGTAGGTGAGCTGGATGGCGCCGCTTGGAAAGAGACTGATTTGGAAGGTGTTCGAGGTGTCGGGCGCTCCGAACCGCGGAACGGCATTCCAGGTAATCAACACCCGGTCCGGCAGCGCATTGAAGAACACCCCGCCGCCTAGTGTTGGGTTGAGGTCGTTCCAGAGAGCGGCGATACGGGGAAGGAACCCGGCCATCCGGTCGAGGACAGTGCTGAGGTCGGGGCCGGAGTTAAAGTTCACAAAGTCGCCCGCGGCGGCAAAGGTCACATACCCTCCAGAGGTGACGAAGACGGTGGTGAAATTCACCCCGAAGAAGGGGAAAGTGAAGCCGAGGGCAAGAGCGCTCGTCGAGGCGTTATCACCCAGGCCAAGGTTGGTCCCGAGGTTGGAGTTGATGGTTCCGCCCGCAATGCCGATGGTGTACCCGCCGCCGGCCTTTGGCGTGAAGGTGAGCGCCGTGCCAGCCAGATCGAACTCCTCTCCGGGCTGAAGGATCGTGGGATCGGTCTCGATGACGGCGATGTCGCCGGAGTCGAAGTCGGCCCAGGCGGAGGTTGCCAGGAAGGCCACGAAGAGAAGCCAAATGGTTCGTGCGAACCTCCCACGAAATCTCTTGCGTCGCTCCACGCGCAGCATTCCTCAGGGACTTTTCCTGGTCATGGCTACTCTTGAGTCGCCTCGACGCCTGTGATCTTCTGCCAGTCGATCTGGATGGCGCCTGTAGTCGTGAGGAGCACCACCTTCAGGGGATCCGCAGGATCTTCGGCAAGGGCTACCCCCTGGGCATCCGAGGGAAGTTCGACCTCCAGAGCGAACCAATGTTCTCCGCCGTCGGAGCTCTGGTAGACGAACGTCTTGACCAAGCGGGAGTGGAGCGGCCGGACGAGCATTGCCATTATTTGCCGGGGGTCGGTTTGGTTGATCAACAGGCTGGGGCTCCCAGCACGCCACTGTAGAGGGATCGGTCCCAGCCCCCGATTGATCGCGGCCCATGATGCGCCGCCGTCGGTTGTTCTATAGAGGCCGTGAAGCTCGCTGGCGGCATAGGCGGTCGAGGGATTCGTCGGGTCGATCGCCAGGGTCCGGATCGGCTCGGGTCTCCCGCCCGCCAAGGCCTCCGGCAACCCCCGGCTTGCTGGAATCCAGGAGGCACCGCCGTCGGGGCTTCGGAAGATGCCTTCCCGCTCGGTGCCAACGTAGAAGATCTTCGGGACCGCGGCCGCAACAGCGATGGAGCGGATAGCGGATCGGGCCTCCGCTGGAGCGGACAACGGCTGCCAGGTGGCTCCGCCGTCTGGACTTTGCCAAAGCCCACCGCGGCCCCCGACGTAAAGGCGTCCTTCATTATCTGGATCGACCGCCAGGGCGAGGATGTCGGCATTTCCGGAGGGGGAAACCCCAAGCCGGTCCCAGCGGCGGCCCTGGTCGTCAGTCGCGAACAGACCGGTCTCAGTCGCCATATAGAGCCGTCTTGTGCCGCTCCTCGCTTGCGCCGCCGCCTGCGGCCGACCAATGGGGAGCCTGGAACCCGCCTCGCGCAAAGCGGCTGGCGTGCGCCCTTTCCTTCCCCCCTCCTCTGCCGCCAGGGCGAGGGCTGACAGGCCCCCAACCAGAGCCAGAATGGCTCCGCCTCCGGCAAACGCTCGAGATATCATCGTCCTCGCCCCTCATTCCTCAACAGTCGGCCCAAGGAATACGATATCAACCCTCCACCTTCCAGAGTAGATTAACGAAAAACGAAATGGCGCTGCGTCTGGTCGTTCCAGGTGTCACAGCGCCATCTTGTGCGGTGTTCGCGACACGATCAATCTCCTTGCGTGGTGCTCTGCTGCGGTTAGTACATGTTTAGAGTGCGTCCCTTCTATCACAGCTCCCTGGAGTCGTCAAGGTGAAGATGTAGCAAGAAGGGGAGAAGGGGAGATCGAAGGGGCAGTTATGGCAGCGAGAGGTGTGGTATACTGCCGTCATGAAGATCCTCTCCGCCGAGTTCGTGACAAGCGTGGCGTCGCTCGTTCAACTCCCACGCGACAGACGCCCGGAGATCGCCGTCTCGGGTCGTTCCAATGTCGGCAAGTCCTCCTTGATCAATTGCCTCCTCCGCCGCCGGGGGATTGCCCGGGTCAGCGCCGTCCCCGGCCGAACACAACTTCTCAACTTCTTCCTGGTAAACCAGGACTTCTATTTTGTTGATCTTCCCGGCTACGGCTATGCCAAGGTACCGGAGGCGATCCGGCGGGAGTGGGGACCGCTGGTCGAGGGGTACCTCAAGGCGGGGCGGGACCTGAGGGCGGTGATCCTGCTGCTTGATGCACGCCAGGGAGCGACGGAGAAAGACCTTCAGATGAAACAGCTCCTGGACGAGTTCCTCCTCGATTGCATCCCTGTCCTGACCAAGATCGATAAGCTCCGAAAGACAGCCCGGCATGCTCAATTTCGCAAGGTCGCCGAGGCCCTGGGGTTGGGTGACCCCCAAGTCGTCATCGGCTTCTCCGCGAAATCTGAGGAGGGTCGAGAGGAGTTGCTGGCGGCCATTGCAGCCCGGGTAAAAGGTGATCGCGCACGACGCGTTCACCGTTGACTCACACCCCTGGACCTGCTACGCTGAGATCGCAAATCAGCGAGCGGTAACCGGTGCCACGTGGTGTGGGGTTCCCTGAGGAGACAGAGGATCATGACGAGTTCACGACGATTGCGGCAGGGTCTCGGCGGGCTGGTGGGCCTGGCCCTGTTCGGTCAGGGATGCGTGGCGGCGCAAACGCCATTGCCTCAGCCTGAGGCCAACCGCTCCCTGCCGATCGTCGCCGTCGCTCAGGCGCCCGAAGGGGCGGAGGAGGAAGCCGGAGCCGAGGCCTACTATCGGTTCATGCGGAGTCTGCTGGCAGAGCAGAAGGGGGATTATCAGGGGGCGATCAAGTGGCAGAAGGACGCCCTCCAGTTCGATTCCAGGTCCGTCGCCTTGCAGACCCATCTGGCCTCTCTCTACGTGAAACGGGGCGACTTCAGGAACGCGATCAATGCGGGAGAGAATGCTCTCACCATCGATCCGAAAAGCCTCCAAGCGCACCTGCTTCTGGCCTCCGCCTATCAGAGCCTGCATAACCTTCCGGCTGCCGAACGGTATTTCCGCAGAGCGATCGAGCTGAACCCGGCCAGGATTGACACCTACCTGCAGCTTGCGAGCCTGTACGTGGGCGCGAAGAGGATGCCGGAGGCGATCGCCGTGTACCGGCAAGCGCTCGACGTCGATCCGGGCTCGCTCGTTGCCCGCTATAATTTGGGCCGCATCTACCTGGAAGAAGGACAGCCGGAACAGGCCAGCCAGGTCTTCAAGGAGATCCTGGAGCGCGATTCAGACTTCGAACCGGCGTTGATGGCACTGGGGGCGAGCTTCGAAGCGCAGGGGCAGTTGGACGAGGCCAAAGAGGTGTACCAGCGCGCGCTGGAAGGGGACCCACGGAATCGAGAGCTACGGGAACGCTTAGCCCACCTGTACATGAGGCAGAAAGATCTGGATGCCGCTTTCCGGGAATATCAGCGACTTCTCGAGCAAGAGCCGAACAACAGTTCATTGAAGCTGCGGATCGGGCTCATCCACTATGACAAGAAGGCCTATTCGGAGGCCATTGGGGCATTCCAGGATATCCTTAAACAGGAACCGGGCAATCACGAGGTTCGCTACTACCTGGGTCTAACCCTCGAGGAGCAGAAGCGGTTCGACGAGGCACTGGAGGAACTGCTCCGAATTCCGAAGGAGAGTGCCCGCTATCCTGACGCGCTTTTTCACCGTGGCTACATCCTCAGCCAAAAGGAGCGGTATGACGAGGCCAGCGACCTCCTTTTTTCGGCGCAGGCGTTGAGGCCGAAGGAGGCCAACATCCCGTACTTGCTAGGCCTGATCTATTTCCAGCAAAAGAGCTTTTCACAAGCCATCATCCAACTGGAGCGCGCGGCTGCTCTGGAGCCGAGTAATGCCGCCTTTCTCTATCAACTCGGCTCGGCCTTCGAGCGGAATCGCCAGATCGACCAGGCCGAAACGACCTTTCGCAAGCTTCTGGCCATCGATCCCAAGAATGCCGATGCGTACAACTATCTGGGCTACATGTTCGCCGATGAAGGGGTCAAGCTCGATGAGTCGATTGTCCTGGTGCAGAAGGCCCTGGAGCTGGAGCCCGATAACGGGGCCTTCCTGGACAGCCTGGGCTGGGCCTATTATAAGAAGGGAATGGTGGACGAAGCCCTGGTGGAACTGAAGCGTGCTGTGGAGCTTTCCAAGAAGGAAGACCCCACCATCTTTGACCATCTGGGTGACGTGTACTTTCAGAAGAGCATGGTGCGCGAGGCGATCAAGGAGTGGGAAAAATCCCTTGCTCTCGATGCTGCCAACGAGGGGGTCCAACAAAAGGTACGAAAGGCGCGAGACCTGCTCTCCCGAGAAGGTGGATGACGGGTCGGAATCGTCTGTGGCTGCTGGCGGCGCTGGTGGGGACGGTGCTTGTCGGGTGCGCTCATCTGATCGATCTGGTTCCACAAGAGAAGAACCCCCGCCTCGCTTCGCGCTCCGTGACCGAGGAGATCCTTCGCACGCTTCTGGAGCGCGAATCCAAAGTGACGAGCCTGAAGGCCATGCTTGATCTCACCGTATGGTACGGTGGGAAGCGCCAGTACCTCCAGGAAGTGGTCGTTGTTGAGCGCCCCGACCTTGTTCGATTGGAGACGATCGGCTGGGGTGGGCTGACGACGCTGGTTGTGGCCAGCGATGGACGTCGCCTGGCCGCTCACGCCCCGCTGCAGAACACCTTTCTGGAGGGTCGCCCCACGCCGGAGAATGTTGAGGCGGTCGCCGGGATCCGGGTGGCCCCAGCGCACCTGGTGCGGCTGCTGCTCGGTTTGCCGCCCCTTCCCATTCGGATCGAGCAGACGGCGATCTACCTCCCGGAGGATGATCGCGCCTACGTGTTACGAGCGCGGGAATCGCCCTACACTCAGCGGGTCTGGTTATCTGATGACGACCTGACCCTTCTTCGAGGAGAGCTATACGACTGGAAGTCGCTTATCTTAAGGTTTCGCTACTCTCCCGAAGGGTACGGCCTGTATTCGCTCCTGCTGGAGGAGCCGTTGAGGCGGGTTGTGGTCGAGGTATCCTACCGTTCGTACGACCTGAACCCTGAGTTGCCCGGTGAGCTGTTTCAACTCCCGCATCCGGCTGGGAGGGCACGGGTGGTGGATCTGGACACGGGTTCGGCCCCGACGTTCAGGTTCCCGTGAGGGATGAAGCGGGTCGCGCTCCCCTCTCCTTCCAAGGTCAATCTCTTTCTTGAGGTCCTCGGCCGGCGCGACGATGGGTATCATGAGATCCGGTCGATCGCGGTCCTGACCGAGCTGTGCGACACCATCACCTTAGAACGGCGGCCCAGCGGGATCGCTCTCGAGGTGCAGGACCCCCAGGTCCCGTCCGGACCAGAGAATCTGTGTCACTGCGCCGCCGAATTATTGCTGCGACACTGCGGCGTGGACGCTGGAGTGGCCATCCGGATCGAGAAGCGCATTCCCATCGCTGGGGGGATGGGTGGAGGGTCCAGCAACGCCGCGGCCACCCTGTGGGGACTCAACCTCTTGTACAACTTGGGGCGGTCCCGCGAAGAGCTGATGCGTCTCGGGGCAGGACTAGGCTCAGACGTCCCGCTATTTTTCTGCCGAGGATCTGCCTTCCTCAGCGGACGAGGAGAGCAGGTGGAGGAGTTGGCGCCCCTGTCGCCACGATGGCTTGTGATTGCCAATCCCGGGATTGGGATCTCGACGGCCTCGGTCTATCGCCGCCTGCGATTGCCGTTGACATCCGAGGAGGCCGGCATTAGAATGCGTGGTTTGTTCGAGTCCGGCCAGGAAGAGGCTGCGCTGTCGCGCTGTTTCAACCGGCTGGAGGAAGTGGTCCTCGACGCATACCCGGCGGTTGCCGCGCTCAAACACCGGCTGTCGTTGTGTGGCGCGAGTCCGGTCCTCGTCAGCGGGAGCGGGCCGACCGTCTTCGGCGTGATGCGAGGAGCTGAGATGGCGAAGTGGGCGGCCGCCAGCCTGGCGGAGATCGGCCTCAGAGCTGTTGCCTGCCGGACCCTGGACAGAAACCCCATGCTTATTTCAGGTCAGTAGCGTGACGGAGAAGCGGATGCGCCGCGCCGTGAGCCCGCAGGAAGTTCCAATCTCTGGGGGGTCGGATAAGGGTAATCCGGCAGACTTTGGATCTGCACATCGAGGTTCGAGTCCTCGCCCCCCAGCCAGCAGGTGGTGGTGGGCCGGCGCCGGATGTGTCGTGGCAGGAGGGAGTATGCCGTACACGGAGAACGCCAGATGACTGACCGGTTGATCCTTTTTTCTGGCAATGCCAATCGGACCCTCTCGCAGGAGATCGCGGACTATCTCGGCGTCCCGCTCGGCGAGGCCGAGGTCTCGCGTTTCGCCGACGGCGAGATCCTGGTCCAGATCTTCGAAAACGTCAGGGGCGCCGATGTCTTCGTGATCCAGCCTACCTGTCGGCCGGTCAACGAGCACCTGATGGAACTGCTGGTGATTATCGACGCCCTGAAGCGGGCGTCTGCCTGGCGGATCACCGCCGTCATGCCATACTACGGCTATGGGCGGCAGGATCGGAAGGTCCAGCCTCGCGTGCCCATCACCGCCAAGCTGGTGGCTGACCTTCTCACCGCGGCCGGGGTGCACCGGGTATTGACAATGGATCTGCACGCCGGACAGATTCAGGGCTTCTTTACGACTCCCGTCGATCATCTCTTCGCAGCCCCGGTCCTGCTTCAGTATTTTCGGGAACGGATGTTAGGCAGCGCGGTGGTGGTCTCGCCGGATGCGGGCGGCGTGGAGCGAGCCCGTGCCTTCGCCAAACGCCTGGACACCTCGCTGGCCTTTATCGACAAGCGCCGGACAGGTCCCAACGAGGCGAAGGTGATGCACATCGTCGGGGAAGTGGAGGGTCGGGACGTCATCATCGTGGATGACATGATCGACACCGGTGGGACCCTCACCCAGGCCGTCCCGGCACTCATTGAAAAGGGGGCGAAGCGGATCTACGCGAGCTGCACGCATCCGGTCCTCTCGGGCCCCGCTGTGGAGCGGATCGAAGGGTCGGCTCTCGAGGAGGTGGTCGTCACCAACACCATCCCGCTTCCCGAAGGCAGACCTTCCAAGAAGCTCACCGTCCTCTCGGTGGCGCCTCTCCTTGGAGAGGCCATCAGCCGCATCCACAAAGAAGAGTCCGTGAGCCGCCTTTTCGTCTGAGGGGCATGCAGCGTCGAGTCTGAAGGGGCGAGGAGGAGGTTCCAGTTCGGCCTCGCGTAAAGGAGGTTTCAATGGCAGATGTCGTGTTGAAGGGGCAGATCCGGGCCGGTCTGGGCAAGCAGGCCGCCAAGAAGCTCCGGCGCCAGCGGCTGATCCCGGCCGTCGTGTATGGCGGGGCGACCGGGCCGGTGCCGGTGGAAATCAATCCCCTTGAATTGGCCAAGGCACTGGGTACCGGGGCGGGCGAGAACGTCCTGATCACGCTCTCTTTAGCGGGGGACGGTGAGCGCTCGACCACGGTGATTTTGAAGGAGTTGCAGCGGGACCCTGTCAAGGGTGAGCCGCTTCATGCTGATTTCCTGGAGATATCCATGAAGCGAAAGATCAAGGTTCAGATCCCGCTCCAGTTCGTGGGAGAGGCCGTCGGCGTCAAGAACAAGGCAGGTTTTCTGGAACAGCACCTCCGCGAGGTGACCGTCGAATGCCTGCCTGGGGCGATTCCCAGCCAGATCCAGGTGGAGATAAGCCACCTGGATCTGGGTGATGCCATTCACGTGCGCGACCTCACCCTGGCCGGTGACATCAGACTGCTTGAGGACGCTGGCAGACCCGTGGTCTCGGTGCTGGCCCCGCGGGCAGTGGTCGAGGAGGCGGCGGCCGCGGTCGAGGAGAAGCCGGCAGAACCGGAAGTGGTTGGCAAGAAGGAAGCCAAGGAGGTCAAAGAGAGCAAGGCTGAGGGCGGCAAAGCCGAGTAGTGCGTCTCCAACAAGTTCACCCTACAGGTTGCGTGCACTGTGCCGGGGCAAGAAACAAGCATGGCAAGGCGCGGCTCCCAGGGCCGACCGAGGCGTACGTTATAAGGTACGTCGCAGGGAGTGTCCTGGGAGCCAGCAACGCCGCTAGGCGATGTTAATTGGACCGGCACTAGTGAGGTGGCTCGTTGTGGATGGTGGTGGGTCTGGGCAATCCCGGCGCGGAGTATGAGTCGAGCCGCCACAATGTGGGATTCCTTGTGGTGGAGGCGTTGGCCGGCCGGGCCGGTATCATCCTCACGCGTCGCCGATATTATTCCCTTTTCAAGCGGGGGAGGCTACATGGCGAGGACATCCTGTTGGTGAAGCCCCTCACGTTCATGAACGAAAGCGGCTCCGCTGTCTTGGCGTGGCAGCAGGCCCTGGGCTTCGAGCCGGCACGAATTATTGTGATTCACGACGACCTCGATCTCCCCACCTCCCAATTGCGGATCAAGGCCGGCGGGGGTCATGGTGGCCATAAGGGTGTCCGGTCTGTCGTGCAGGCGCTCGGCTGCGCTGACTTTCTGAGGGTCAAGGTGGGGATCGGGCACCCAGGCCAGGGGCGTGATCCTGTGGAGCACGTCCTGGGGCCTTTCGAGGAAAGGGAGCGGGATGAGATGAACGCGGCGGTGCGAAGGGCCGCTGACGCTGTAGAGGTGCTCCTGCAGGAGGGCCTTGCTGCGGCCATGAACCGGTACAACGTCCGAGCAACACATCAGCAGGGTCGGACGGAACACTAGGGGGAGGTGAGGGAGTGAATTCGTATGAGGTGATCATCATTCTGGACCCGGCCCTCACGGAGGCGGCTGTTGAGGCAGAGGTCAGCGCAATTCGTGAGGTCGTCGCCAAAAAAGGTAGCGAGGTGCAGGAGGTCCAGAAATGGGGGAAAAAACGTCTCGCTTATGAAATCAAGAAGCGGCGGGACGGCCAGTACGTTCTGATGCAGATAGGTGGCGCGGCGGGAGTGGTCGCCGATCTGGAGCGGCATTTTCGGATCACCGAGGCCATTCTGAAAGGGATAGTGGTCAGGGCTGAGGCGCCCAGGAAGAGCCGTTTCCAGGCAAAGCCGCAGCGGAGCCGCGAGGGTACTGGGTTGACCGCTCAGGAGGTAGGTCATGGCGAGTTTCAATAAGGTGATCCTGCTGGGGAACCTGACCAGGGATCCGGAGCTTCGGCACACACCTGCCGGAATGGCCGTCTGCAGCTTTGATCTGGCGGTCAATCGCTCTTTTACCACCAAGGCTGGCGAGCGGCGAGAGGAGGCCTGTTTCATCACAGTGGTGGTCTGGGACAAGCAGGCGCAGACCTGCGCCGAGTATTTGAGCAAGGGGCGGCAGGTGCTCATCGAGGGTCGGCTCCAGCAACGGTCCTGGGAGACCCCTGACGGCCAGAAGCGGACCAAGCACGAAGTGGTGGCCGAACGGGTGCAATTCGTTGGCGCGCGAAAGGAAGCAGCGGCCTCCGAGGATGAAGCGCCTCGGCCGGCTGAGGAAGAGGAGGTGCCGTTTTGAACGCGCAGAGCGCGCGACAATCTCCCCAGCTTGCGGGGAGGTTCTTCGAACGGGGTTGAAGAACAGGGAGATCATGACGGATGCTGAAAACGCGGCGGAGCTTTCGGCGGCAGAAGGTCTGCAAGTATTGCGTGGATAGGATCGAGGCGGTTGATTTCAAGGATGTGAAGCGGCTCAGGAATTTTATCACCGATCGCGGGAAAATCATCCCGCGCCGGATCTCTGGCAACTGTGCCATTCATCAACGGCAGTTGGCCACAGCAATCAAACGGGCTCGCAGCATCGCGTTGCTCCCCTTCGCCGCCGACCTGTTATAAGGGCGACCGCCGTGCGGGGCGCTCCGTGGCCGGCTACAGGAAGAAGGTTCGATGAAGGAGGGGACGGCTAAGCGTCTGTTGCAGGGTGCTGCCCTTTGCCTCGCGTCGTTGACGCTGGCGCTGGCGGGCGCGGCCATCCCGATTGCTGGGGTGCTTTTCGGTCTGCTGACCCCCCTGCCTCTCATCCTCCTTTCCGCGAGACATGGCCGGGTTATCGCCCTCCTTGGGGTGCTGGCCGTGGGGGCCTCCCTGGCCCCCCTCTTGGGGCTGCGCTACACGTGGGTGTTCTTTCTTGAATTCGGCGTGTCTGCCGTTGTACTGGCTGAGGCGATTCGGCGAGAATGGGCGCCAGAACCGTCGGTGGGAGCGGGGGTTCTGGCCGTACTTGGGGGCAGCGTGCTTGGCCTCCTCATGGTGTCGAGGGGCGCAGCCGGGCCGATGGAATATCTCCTGGAGCATCTCGACCTCGCGTTGCAGGAGGCGATGGGGTTTTACAACAAGCTCGGTCTTTCTCCTGACGAGGTTGGCCACCTGTCCACCTCGGCGGAGCAGGTGCGGGCGTTTCTTCTTGCGGCCTCGCCGGGCCTCTTCATCGCGGCGGCGCTGCTGACCACATCGATGAACTACTTCCTGGCGAGGGGCGGCCTGGCCCGTGCCTCAACATCCGGCGGATCCGATCCGGGGTTCGCCTGGAATATGCCGGATTGGCTGGTATGGGTGTTTATCGGGGCTGCCGCTCTCTTTCTCAGCGGTCTGCCGGTCGTGAAGGAGATCGGTCTCAATGGGTTGCTCGTGGTGATGACACTCTATCTTCTCCAGGGGCTGGCCATCGCTGCCTTCTGGATTCGCCGGCTCAATCTTCCGCCGTTGGTGGGGATCCTGGGCCTCGTGCTGTTGCTTCTTCAGCCGTTGCTGCTGCTCCTCTTGACAGGGGTGGGATTATTCGACATCTGGTTTGTCTTCCGCCGACCGAGCCTCCCGAGTCCCCCGGGGGCGTAAGGCAGCGGAGGTCAGGCGGATCGTCTTAGGAGGTGGGGTTCCTATGAAAGTCATTCTGATGGAGAATATGGAGAAGGTCGGCAGGGCCGGTGACCAGGTAGAGGTGGCGGATGGGTACGCCAGGAACTTTCTCATCCCGAAGCGGAAGGCTGTGGCTGCAACATCCGCCCACATCAAGTCGTTGGGACATCTGCTTCGGCAGAACAAGGGGCGGGGAGAGCGGCTACGCCATGCGGCGGAATCCCTGGCAGCCCAGATCGCGGAGAAGAGCTGCGTGCTCAAGCGCCGGGCGAGCGAACAGGATCGGCTTTTCGGCTCTGTGACGAACCAGGACATCGCCGCCGCCTTGGGTGCCCAGGGTCTCGAGGTGGATCGGAGGAAGATCGTGCTGCAAGAGCCGATCAAGGCGCTTGGCAGCTATACCATTCCGGTGCGATTGCACCCAGAGGTCGTTGCCGAGCTCAGGCTCACCGTGGAGCGCGCAGAGGGGTAAGCGTATGGCGCATCGAATCATGGGGGAGTCAGCCCTCGAGCGGCGTGAGATCGCCAGGGAGCGGGTTCCGCCGCATAACCTCGAGGCCGAGATGTCGGTCCTCGGAGCGATCCTTCAAAGCAACGACGCCCTCCTGAAGTGTCTTGAACTGCTTCAGCCGACCCATTTCTACCGCGACGCCCACCGCAAGATCTTCGCCGCAGCCCAGGATCTCTTTCAGCGGAGCGAGCCGGTGGATCTCATCACCATCACCAATGAGCTTCGCCGCCGCGGCGAGCTGGAGGATATCGGCAGCGCTGCCTTTCTGGCCTCACTTGTCGAGGCTGTCCCGACGGCGGCGAACGTCACTTATCACGCCCGGATCATCCGGGACAAAGCGCTGCTCCGCCAGTTGATCGACGTGGCCACCGATATCGTCGGGCTCGGCTACGGCGATCAGGACGAGGCGGACGAGGTACTCGAGCAGGCGGAACAGGCGATCTTCGAGATCTCCGAGGATCGCGTGCGGCGCTCCTTCCTCCCTCTGAAGTCGATCCTGAAGGACGCCTTTGAGCAGGTGGAGAAACTGTACGACCGCAAAACGCAGGTCACCGGCGTCCCGACAGGCTTCAGTGAGCTCGATAAGATGACCGCCGGCCTGCAACCGTCGGAGCTGATCATCATCGCTGGCCGCCCCTCGATGGGGAAGACCAGCTTCGCCCTCAATATCGCCAGGAACGCCGCTATCGAAGAAGGGTTGCCGGTCGGGATCTTCAGCCTGGAGATGTCGAAGGAACAGGTGGTCCAGCGGATGCTTTCCTCCGAAGCCGAGGTCGATTCTAACAGGCTCAGGACAGGTTTTCTTCGTGAGAGCGACTGGCCGAAGCTGACGAACGCGGCCGGTCGCCTCTCTGAGGCGCCGATCTTCATCGATGACTCTGCTGCCATTTCTGTCATCGAGGTGCGGGCGAAAGCGCGGAGGCTCAAGGCCGAGCAGAAGATTGGGATGGTGGTGATCGACTACCTCCAACTCTTATCGGGTCGCCTCCGTGCCGAGAACCGCCAGCAAGAGGTATCGGAGATCTGCCGGGCGCTGAAGGCAATGGCCAAAGAGCTGAAAGTTCCGGTCGTAGCCCTCTCGCAGCTTGCACGGAGAACTGAGGAGCGGGAGGAGGGTCGGCCGCAGTTGTCGGACCTCCGGGAGTCTGGGGCCATCGAGCAGGACTCAGATGTGGTCATCTTCCTTTACCGGCCTGGGTACTATCGGGCCCGCCGGGCTGGAAAGGAGGGAACCGTCGATCCGGAGCGAGACACGAAGACCGAGGTCATCATCGCCAAGCAGCGAAACGGCCCGACCGGGAAGGTTGAGCTGGCCTTCCTGAGGGAGTACGTCAAGTTCGGCCTGTTCGACGACGTCCATCCAGAGCCGTATGACTATGCGGAAGATCAGTGACGGCTCGCGGAAGTGGGTTGCCTGACGTGCGGCCAGGCCCTGCAACTCAGGCCGGGTGATCCTTGTCCCCTGGCACAGTTCCCCCAGATTTGTCGAGCGATTGGGCTCCAGCGCCCTAGAAGTTCACCACGCGCATGGCCAAGATCCAGACCGTTTTCCTCTGCCAAAGCTGCGGCTATCAGACCCCTCGCTGGATGGGTCGCTGCCCCGACTGCGGGCAATGGGGAAGCTTGCTGGAAGAGCGCCTTACGAGCGAGCGGCATGGCGGCGTCCGGTCCGGATCGTCAGCGGCGCGGGAGCTTCCTACCCCGATCACTGCAGTGGATGTCAGGGCCCTCCACCGGATTAGTAGCGGCCTGGCGGAGTTGGATCGAGTGTTGGGGGGCGGCATTGTCCCCGGCTCGTTCGTCCTGCTGAGCGGCGACCCCGGGATTGGGAAATCAACCCTCCTGCTTCAGGCCTCGATGCAGATCGCGATAAGGGAGGGGACGGTCCTCTACGTCTCTGGCGAGGAATCGCCCGAACAGACGCGGTCCAGGGGTAGCAGGGTTGGACCACTCTCCGATCGCCTCCTTCTCCTTGCCGAGACTTCCCTCCAGGTCATTCTGGATCAGGCCGAGCGACTCCGGCCAAAGGTATTGATGATCGACTCCATTCAGACCATCGCGTCGGAAGACTTGGAGTCGCCACCGGGCAGTTTCAGCCAGGTTCGAGAGGCGGCCTGTCGGCTGATGGCGCTGGCGAAGGACAAAGGGGTCAGCACCATTGTCATAGGCCACATCACCAAGGATGGGTCCATCGCTGGCCCGAAGGCGCTGGAGCACATGGTCGACGCCGTCGTGTTCATGGAGGGGGAGGGACATCAGGTCCATCGTCTCCTGCGTACCATGAAGAACCGCTTCGGGCCAACTCCTGAGGTGGGCGTGCTCGAGATGACGGACAAAGGGCTGCAGGAGCTGGAGAACCCGTCGGAGGTTTTTTTGTCGCAGCGACCTGCGGGCGCATCGGGCTCCATCGTCATCCCAACCATGGAAGGTAGCCGGCCCCTTCTGGTGGAGCTACAGGCGCTCGTTGCGGAGCCGGGCGCCTCCATCCCCAGGCGCGTCTTCAATGGTGTGGATAGTAACCGAGGAGCCCTGCTGCTGGCCGTGCTGGAGAAGCGGCTTGGCCTGCGGCTCAGCGTGTGCGACGTGTACGTGAACGTCGTGGGGGGTGTGAGGATCGAAGAGACCGCTGCCGATCTGGGCCTGGCCGCAGCGGTCCTTTCAAGCGCCAGGAACCTTCCCCTCGACCCTGGGCTCGCCGTGTTCGGTGAGATCGGCCTCGCCGGCGAGATACGGGCAGTGCCGATGGCGGAGCAGCGAATCCGGGAAGCAGGACACCTGGGTCTGTCCCATTGCCTTATACCCAGGCACAATCTCGAGCGGGCGCAATCTGCCTTCTCTACGTTGAGAGTCACCGGCATCCGCTCCCTGGAAGAGCTGGCTCGAGAACTCGAGCCACGCTAAGCTCCGGAATCTTTTGACTCACATGGGGATGTTTGGTAAGATAACGTGAAAGGACTGGGCATGTATCGTGTGGGCACAAAAGTCGTGTATCCGACCCACGGGGTTGGACTGGTCGAAGCCATCGAGAAGAAGGAAGTTTCCGGTGGGCGCCAGTTTTTCTATATTCTTCGTATCATCGGGAGCGGCATGACCATAATGGTCCCCACCAAGAACGCCAAGCGGGTCGGCCTCCGAGAGGTCATTGAACCCTCGGAGATCCCAAAGGTCATGGCAATCCTAAAGAAGAATGACCTGGAAATCAGTCCCAACTGGAACCGCCGGTTTAAGGATAACATGGAGCGGATCAAGACCGGTTCGCTGTATGAAGTCGCCCTCGTGCTTCGAAAACTGGTTCTCCTCCAAAAGGAGCGGAACCTCTCGTTTGGCGAGAAGAAGATGTTGGAGAACGTCCGGAAATTACTTGTCAGCGAGATTTCGCACGCCTCCGGGGTGGACCCGGAAAAGGCGCGGGCGCTCGTTGACAAGGCGGTCGGTAGCAGCGGCAACTGAAAGGTGATGGCCGGTTCGTGCGGCCAGTCAACCTTTCGAGAAAGGGGGGAACGCGTTTGAACACCTATCGCTTTGGCCTCCCGGCGATTATTGGAGGGGCGGCCATTGGGTTTTATCTGGCCTCTCAGGCTGGAACGGGTCCTGACGTATGGGTGCTGGGTGTGGCCGGCCTCATGCTAGGGGCCTTGTGTGGTGTCGTGGTACTGATGCTTCACCGCACGTTTCATCAGACCTCCTCGAAAGTCATTCTCAGCGGGATCATCGGGTTTGTCGTCGGGCTCGGCTTGGCCAGGATCTTCTTCGCCGCTATCTCGGGCCTTCTGGTCTTCGTCCCCGCTAATATGGCCATGGCCCTGCGGATCATCGTGACGATCGGTGTTGCGTACCTTGGGGCCGCCATCGCGGTCGAGAAGGGTCGAGAGTTCAGTATGGCCGACCTGGTTCGGCTTCTGCGGGAAGAACCGCGGAGCAAGAGCTACAAAATCCTGGATACCTCCGTGATCATCGATGGTCGCATTGCTGACATCTGTGAGACCGGGTTCCTTGAGGGAACGCTTCTTATCCCGCAGTTCGTCCTTCGGGAACTGCAGCACATCGCCGACTCATCCGATCCGCTTAAGCGAAACCGGGGCCGTCGGGGACTCGACATCCTCCAGAAGATGCAGAAGAAGGTCGATGTTCACGTCGAGATCAGCGATATGGAGTTTCCGGAGATTCGTGAGGTGGACGCGAAGTTGGTCGCCATGGCCAAGGCGTATAACGCCAAGGTCGTGACTAACGATTTCAATCTGAATAAGGTAGCGGGGCTGCATGGGGTCGGGGTGTTGAACATCAACGAGCTGACCAACGCGCTGAAACCCGTCGTCCTGCCTGGTGAGGACATGCGGGTGTACATCCTCAAGGAAGGCAAGGAGTACAATCAGGGGGTTGCCTATCTCGACGACGGAACAATGGTTGTGGTGGATAATGGCCGTCGTTACATCGGCCAGACGATCGATGTCTGTGTCACCACGGTCCTGCAGACGACCGCGGGGCGCATGATCTTCTCGCGTCTGAAGGAAGAGGCCGAGGCCGCGTAGCGAGTTCCAGGTTCCAGGTGCCAGGTTCCAAGTTGGAAAGGACCCTTACTTCTTACCTTAGATCTTGAACTCGGGCCCTGGAATGTGTCCAGCCTGGAATCTGGAACCCGGAACTCAGAACGGCGAAGCGGAACTTGGAACATGGCACTTCTGCTATGCACATCACGGCGATCGTTCCTGCGGCAGGAAAGGGAAGTCGTTTCGCGGGAGCAGTCAAAAAACAGTTTATCGAGCTGAACGGTCTTCCCGTACTCAGCTACACGCTGAGAGCGCTGGCGGCCTCGGATGCGCTGGCGGCCATGATTATTGTGGTCCCCCCGGGCGAAGAGTCGATTGGCCGGGACGCGCTGTCCCTGGCCAGGGTTGATGTTGAAGCGGAGGTGGTCCCCGGAGGACAGGAACGACAAGATTCAGTCTACAACGGTCTGCTGAGGGCGAAGCCGGACACGGATATGGTGTTGATCCATGACGGCGTTCGCCCTTTCGTTTCCCGTGAGGTCATCCTGGCGACGTTAGAGGCCGCAAAGGAATGGGGCGCTGCAGTGGCGGCAGTCCCGGTTACCGATACCATCAAGCGGGTGGACGCTGACCGGCTCGTCGTGGAGACGCCAGACAGGGGCCAACTGTGGGCGGTTCAGACCCCGCAAGTCTTCCGGTACTCGCTCCTGATGAGGGCTCACCTAGCGGTTCGGGAGCATGAAATCATCGCCACTGATGACGCGGCACTGGTGGAGCGAATCGGGGTGAGAGTCAAGGTTGTGACAGGAAGTTATGAAAACCTTAAGATCACGAGCGAGGAGGATGTGCCTCTGGCAGAGCTGATCTTGCGACGACGGCTGTACCGATGACGGTTGGCATCGGGTTCGACACCCATCCACTGGTGTCAGGACGCCGTCTCGTCCTGGGTGGGGTGGAGATCCCGTTCGAGAAAGGCCTGGAGGGGCACTCGGATGCCGACGTCTTGGCGCATGCGGTGATCGACGCCATCCTGGGCGCCGCGTCCGCCGGGGATATCGGCTCGTGCTTCGGGACAGATAATCCCATGTACAGGAATGTGTCGAGCCTCCTTCTCCTCAAAGAGGCATTCCAGCGGGTCGAGGCCCTCGGGTACTCGGTGGGCCATATCGATGCCACCATTATCGCGGAGGCCCCGAGACTGGGACCGTATATCACGCAGATGCGGAGCAACCTTGCAGAAATGGTTGGAGCCGCGGTGGAGGAAGTGAGCGTCAAGGCGACCACAGCGAATCGAATGGGCACGCTTGGGGCGGGTGGCGGCATCGCGTGCCTTGCCATCGCCTCGCTCGGCCGCCAGGGGGTAACGGGGTAACCCTGCGGGGAATCTGAATGACGATAAGGATCCACAACACCTTGAGCCAACGGAAAGAGGTGCTCGAACCGCTGGTGCCTGGAGAGATCAGGATGTACGCCTGCGGGCCGACCGTCTACGATCGTGCCCACATCGGCCACGCGCGTGCCGCCCTCATCTTCGACGTGATCTGGCGCTACCTCGAATACCGGGGTTACAAGGTGATCTACGTGCGCAACTACACCGACGTGGACGATAAGATCATTAACCGGGCCGCGTCGCTGGGGCAGTCGTGGGACTCACTCGCTGAGGAGCAGATCGAGGCCTATCGCCAGGATATGCGAGCCTTGGGCCTCAGAACGCCAACAGAGGAGCCTCGAGCGACTCGGCACATCCAGGGGATGATCGACATTATTCAGAGCTTGATCATGAAGCGGGTCGCCTACCCGGTCGATGGCGATGTCTACTTCGAGGTCAGGCGATTCCCTGACTACGGGAAGCTTTCACACCGAGATCTGGAGGAGCTGCGGGTTGGGTCGAGGATTGAGGTGGATCCCCGAAAGCGCGACCCGCTTGATTTTGCCTTGTGGAAGGCTTCAAAGCCAGGAGAGCCCTCCTGGGTTAGTCCATGGGGCGCTGGTAGACCCGGCTGGCATATCGAATGCTCGGCAATGTCGATGAAATACCTGGGCGAGACATTCGACATCCACGGCGGCGGCGCCGACCTGATCTTTCCCCATCATGAGAATGAGATCGCTCAGTCGGAATGCGCCACCGGCAAGCCGTTCGCCCGCTACTGGGTCCATAATGGATTCGTCAACATTCAGGCCGAGAAGATGTCGAAGTCGTTGGGAAATGTCCTCGCGGTCCACGAGCTATTGAACCGGTTTAGCCCTGACGCAATCAAACTCTTCCTGCTTAATACGCATTACCGGGCACCGCTGGATTATTCCGAGGAGGCTCTCATAAGCAACAAGAGCGCCAAGGATCGACTCCACACCGCCTTGGCCAAGGCTTACAGTTTTCAAGAAGTCCAACCCAGCACTGATATAAGTGATATATCTACGTGGGCTGATTACCCGCTCTTCGAGCAGATTGGCGAGGCCAAGAAAGAATTCGTCGCTGCGATGGACGATGATTTTAATACACCCCGAGCTAGGGGTGCCATATTCAAGCTGGCGAAGCATATCGAGCAGGCTGTGGAGGACGCAGAGCGCGAGCCTATAAAGCCAATCCTCGATGGGCTCAGGCGTGGTGCGGACATGTTGCGCCAACTGGGTTCTGTGCTGGGCGGCTTGCTGGAGACATTGGAGGTGAAAGTTCACGAGCGGATCCCGGTGGGAACTCACGTTCGAGTTCAAGTGTCAGACTCTGGAGCGGCTGAGGATACTGTCGAGGTCGTTCGTCGAGTTCAGGTGTCAGATTATTTCGCGGCTCGCGACGCTGTCAAGGCGGCCATCGAATCTGGACAGCCCGTACCGGAAGATTCGATAGATCGGATTGTGGAATACCGACACCAGCTCCGTGATGCGCAAGATTGGGCGGTAGCAGATGAAATTCGAGCTTGGTTGGCGAGCCTGGGTGTGATGGTAGACGATACGGCTCAAGGGGCGCGGTGGTGGGTGAAGGCCACTACCACGTGAAGCACGAGAACAATGACGGAAGACGTACTGGTCGGCCCTCATGCCGTGCTCGAAGCTCTCCGGGCGGGGCGGCGCACTCTTGAGCGGATCTTCCTGGCCAGGAAGCGGCCCGATCCCCGAATTGCCGAGATCGTGAGACTTGCCAGGATAAGGGGGGTGCCGGTCAAGCAGGAGGGAGGGGAGCGGTTTGGGGAACTGAGCAAAGGGCTGGCCCACCAAGGGGTCCTCGCCACGGTGAGCGAAGCGGCCTACGAGGACCCTTTTGAGCTGGTCGCTCGAATCAAAGCATCGGCCCGACTCCCGCTGCTTGTGCTCCTTGATGGTATTCAGGATCCCCAGAACTTGGGGGCGATCATTCGCACAGTCGAGGCGACCGGGGCGGACGGGCTGTTTATTCCGAAACATCGCGCTGCCGGGATCACGTCGGCAGTGGCGAAGGCTTCCGCCGGGGCCGTGGAACACCTGCCGGTGGCCAGAGTTTCTGGGCTGCCGGCCTTCCTGAAATGGTTGAAAGATCAGGGGATTTGGATTCTCGGGGCAGATCCGGTCGCCCCGCGGTCTCTCTACGACGTCGATCTGCGCGTCTCGCTCGCGCTGGTGATTGGTGGCGAGCATCGGGGCCTCACGGCGCTAGTGAGGCAGCGTTGTGATCTGCTCGCGTCCATCCCAATGCGAGGCCGGCTGACGTCGCTGAATGCGGCAGCTTCTGCCGCGGTCTTCCTGTTCGAGATCCGCCGCCAGCGGGACAGCACGACCCATTCTTCAGCGAATCGATGAAAAACTGAGATTGGAAGGGATAGAAGCGAGCGGCATAATATTTTGCTTGTTTGCCCGTTATTTTACCTGTATACTTGGCTTGCTCTCGTGCCAAAGAAAGCGTAGTTTGGTGGTTTGTCCGCTGGCGTAGCTCAGTTGGCAGAGCAGCTGATTTGTAATCAGCGGGTCAGGGGTTCAAGTCCCTTCGCCAGCTCCACGGCGTGGGCGGTTCGTCCGTTGATCTCCCACACCTTTGAGGGGAGATACCCAAGTGGCCAAAGGGGGCAGACTGTAAATCTGCTGGCGTTCGCCTTCGGAGGTTCGAATCCTCCTCTCCCCACCATCGGGGCAGACTCTCACGGGCGGCGACAGTCACATCAGAAGGTCGGCTTCCCATCACCGCAGGGTCCTTCAACGTTGGAGAGGACTTCTTCAGGCCTAGGCGGGAATAGCTCAGTTGGCTAGAGCGTCAGCCTTCCAAGCTGAGGGTCGCGGGTTCGAATCCCGTTTCCCGCTCCACAGGCGGCATCGCTTTCAACTGCACCCGTCCCGCTTACTCAACGTTAACGCGAGCGCGCTTCTCTAAGGCAGTCGGAGAGCACAGTGCGGCCAGCCGGACCCGATAGTCGTGCTGTTCGGAGAAGCTGAAGAGGGATGCGCGCGTATCTCTGCGAATCACACGTTCGCGTTGTGGATCGAGAGCTGGGCAGGGCTGCCCACGTAGCTCAGTCGGCAGAGCGCATCCTTGGTAAGGATGAGGTCACCAGTTCAATCCTGGTCGTGGGCTCCACATATTGGTTGTCTCATCTACATGCATGGGGCCGATTGACTCCGCCATAGGCGGGCAAGCGCCGGAAGGGTGAAGGCATCCCCTCCAGGTCGGGAGAAGTACTATGGCCAAGGCCAAATTCGAGCGAACCAAAGAGCACATGAACATCGGGACCATCGGGCACATCGACCACGGCAAGACGACCCTGACCGCGGCGATCACGAAGGTCCTGCACG
>Ga0210377_10000757_pt1 | contig 30929 bp, 19 predicted proteins | sample PLM4_65_b1redo_FD_155480 | JGI IMG/M metagenome (GOLD analysis project Ga0210377, IMG submission 155480) | Groundwater sediment microbial communities from an aquifer in East River, Colorado, USA - PLM4_65_b1 redo | ecosystem: Environmental > Terrestrial > Soil > Riparian zone | place: USA: East...
GGCCAACGCTTTGAGCACGGCCACGGCGACGTAGTAGCGATTCACCTCAAAAAACTTACGCAACTGCTTACGCGTATCGCTGCGGCCAAACCCATCGGTTCCGAGCACAAGATAGCGTTTGGGGACGAGTGCCCGGATTTGGTCTGCGAAGGTCTTCATATAGTCGGTCGCCGCAACCACCGGTCCCACACGGTCCTTCAGACAACTCTCGACGTAGCTGACGCGGGGCGTCTCGCCGGGGTGGAGCAGGTTCCAGCGCGCCGCATCCAATCCTTCACGGCGCAGTTCATTGAAGCTGGTCACACTCCAGACATCCGCTGAGACGCCGAAGTCACTCTCAAGCAGTTCGGCCGCTGCAAGAACCTCTCGCAGGATGGTGCCGCAACCCAGCAACTGGATTTTCTGCTTCCTGGCTTTTCCGCCCACTCCCTCCTGAAACAGGTACATCCCCTTCAGGATTCCCTGCTCGGCGCCGGTCGGCATCGAGGGATGAACGTAGTTCTCATTCATCGTGGTGATATAATAGTAGATGCCTTGTTGTTCCCGGAACATGCGCCGCAAGCCGTCCTGGATGATGACGGCCAACTCGTAGGCGAAGGTCGGATCGTAGGACACGCAATTGGGAATCGTGGAGGCGATCAGGTGGCTGTGTCCATCTTGGTGTTGGAGGCCTTCACCGGCAAGCGTGGTCCTGCCCGCCGTGCCGCCAATCAAGAAGCCTCGCGCCTGTATGTCACCGGCAGCCCAGGCCAGGTCTCCCACACGCTGGAAGCCGAACATGGAATAGAAGAGGTAAAACGGAATCATATTGATGCCGTGGTTGCTGTACGCGGTGCCCGCCGCGATCCACGAGGCCATGGACCCGGCTTCGTTGATTCCTTCCTGCAAGATCTGGCCGCTCTTCGCCTCACGATAGTACATCACCTGGTCGGCGTCGTGGGGCTGGTACAGTTGGCCCACGGAGGAGTAGATCCCCAACTGCCGAAACATGCCTTCCATGCCGAAGGTGCGCGCTTCGTCAGGGACGATCGGAACGATGTACTTACCGATCTTCTTATCCCTGGTCAGCATGGTGAGGATGCGGACCAGCGCCATCGTGGTTGACATCTCCGCGTCGCCGCTGCCCTTCAACTGGGCGTCGAAGGCCTTCAGATCCGGGACCTCGGTGGGTTCGGCCCTGCGCCGCCGGCTGGGAAGATAGCCGCCCAGGGCCTTGCGGCGCTCCTGAAGATACTTCAATTCCGGGCTATCCGGCCCAGGTTTGTAGAAGGGTGCATTCGCAATTTCGGCATCCGAGATCGGTATGTTGAACCGGTCGCGGAACGCCTTGAGCGCCTCCTCACCCATCTTCTTCTGCTGGTGGGTGATGTTCTGGCCCTCTCCGGCTCTACCCATCCCATATCCTTTGACGGTCTTGGCGAGGATGACCGTGGGCTGCCCCTTGTGTTTGACCGCCGCAGCGTACGCTGCGTAGGTCTTTTGCGGATCATGACCGCCACGAGTCAAGCGTCCGATGTCGTCGTCGGTCATGTTGGCGACCATTTCCTTCAGCTCGGGATATTTACCGAAGAAGTGCTCGCGGCTGTAGGCCCCGCCTTTCGCCTTGAAGTTCTGGTATTCGCCGTCCACGCACTCCTCGAAACGTTGCCGCAACAGGCCCTTGGTGTCGCTGGCCAGGAGCGGATCCCAGTTGGAGCCCCACAGCACCTTGATCACATTCCATCCGGAGCCGCGGAAGTCCGCCTCCAGCTCCTGGATGATCCTGCTGTTGCCTCTCACTGGCCCGTCCAGGCGCTGCAGATTGCAGTTGATGATGAAGATCAAGTTATCGAGCTTCTCCCTCGCCGCCAGGGAAATGGTGCCCAGCGATTCTGGCTCGTCCATCTCACCGTCACCCATGAAGGCCCACACCTTGCGTCCTTCGGTGTCGAGGATGCCACGGTCGTGCAAGTATTTCATGAATCGGGCCTGGTAAATCGCCATGATCGGTCCAAGACCCATCGAGACGGTGGGGAATTGCCAGAAGTCTGGCATCAACCACGGGTGAGGATAGGAAGAGAGCCCGTCGCCGTCCACTTCCTGACGGAACTTGTGGAGCTGCTCCTCGGTGATACGCCCCTCAAGGAAAGCGCGCGCATAGATTCCCGGCGCGGAGTGACCTTGGATGAGCACCAAGTCTCCTCCGTGTCCCTCGCTGGGCGCGTGAAAAAAGTGGTCAAAGCCGACGTCGTAAAGCGTTGCCGCGGAGGCGAAGCTCGCGATATGCCCGCCGAGTTCAGTGCTGAGGCGGTTGGCCTGCACGACGATGGCCATCGCATTCCACCGGATGAGCGACGAAATCCGCCACTCTAAATCGGGATCGCCGGGGATGCGCTCTTCCTGGGATGGCGAAATGGTATTGAGATATGGAGTGTTCGCACTGTAGGGGAGGGGAACGCCTCTCCGGCGGCTTTCTTCGATGAGTTGATCAAGGAGGAAATGCGCTCGATCTGATCCTTCGCGTTCCAGGACGGAGTCGAGCGATTCGAGCCACTCACGAGTTTCCTGGGGATCGATGTCGGGTTTCGTAGCCATGGATCACCTCGTATACATACGCGCCCGTACCCGGACTGGCACGCTTTAACATTACTACCAGCAAACGGCCATCATGGCTTGAAATCACTTACAGACGAGTCCGGCTTCGGGCGGCCGCCAATTCCGTGAGTCCCAAAGCACGACCCTGGACCCCCGCGAAGCCCTACCGATTCAGCGCGGCCAGCATGTCCGCCACGCGCGTAAACTTGACGCGGGGCCGCCCAACTGCCCCTCCTCTGGCCACCTCGAGCTTGTCAAGCCGGAGCCAATCCTCCCAGGAAAAGCAGTTCGGCTGGCGCCCACGGATCAGCGCGTCAGCGGCGGAGGGTTCGGGGTGAGATGGTTGAAGGGTCGCGCCACGAGCCAAGTCTTCTAACATGCAGGTCACGGTTTCCGCGGCGTCGGGTTTGTTGGTGCCGATGACACCACTCGGCCCACGTTTGATCCAACCGGCGGTGTATTCGCCTATTACTGGTTGCTGGGTATCGGGATCGAGCACCCGCCCCTTTTCGTTCAGAATGACGCCCCACTTCTCATGGAACGGGACGCCCGGCAACGGGACCCCCCGATACCCTACGGACCTGAACACGAGGCCCACTGGCAACTCTTCAAACTGATCGGTGGCCTTGGCCTGCAGCGTGCCAGTGGGGGTGGCAACGAGGATATTCTTCACCAAGCGCATGGCCACGACCTGACCGGCCTCGTTGCCGATCAGCTCCACGGGCGAAACCAGGTAGCGCGAGATCAGCCTACGGGATTTCCCGGTTGGCTTTCGAAGGGCGTAGCCCTGCAAGATCTCCACCTTCTTCATGGTGGCCCGATCCTGGCTCTTTTCGACCGCGGCCCGGCTCAAATCATCCAGTGCGACTTCCTCCGGACGCACGATGATGTCAGCATCCGCCATCTCCCCCAGTTCTTTGATCTCGGGGTTCGTGAACGCCGCTTGGGCCGGCCCGCGCCGCCCCAGCAGGTACACCTCCTTGATGCGGCTCTGCCGTAAGGCGTCCAGCGCATGATCGGCGATGTCTGTGGTCCTCAGTTCGTCTATCGAACGGCACAGGATGCGGGCCACATCTATCGCCACGTTGCCGATCCCGACCACCGCCGCTCGCTCCTGCTGGAGATCGTACTGGAAATTGCTGTAATCGGGGTGACCGTTATACCAGGCCACGAATTCGGTGGCCGGGTGGCTCCCGCGCAGGTCCTCGCCGGGGATACCCATCCGCCGGTCGGTTTGGGCGCCGGTGCAATAGATAATCTGGTGGTAGTGCGCCCTCAGATCTGCCAGGGTGACGTTCTTGCCGAACTCAACACAGCCGTAGAAGCGGAAGCCGGGGTTGGCGGCGATCCTGTCAAAGGTGGCCGTGACCGATTTGATCTTCTGATGATCAGGAGCCACGCCGTCACGCACGAGTCCGTACGGTGTTGGCAAGCGGTCAAACATGTCAATCGTGGCCACCAACCCCTGGCGTCTGAAGAGAGAATCGGCCGCGTAATATCCTGTCGGCCCGGCCCCAATGATTGCCACCCGCAGCGGATAAGCATCAGTCCCTGGTTGAGTCATCAGTCACCCCCGTTTGATGGTTTCAGGTCTGCCCTTCCATAATTTGAATCTGCAGCGTGTCCACTTCGCCCCGATATCGATCTCGCTGTGCCTTGACCACATCCCCGAGGGTCACGATGCCGATGAGTTTCCCTTTGTCCATGATCGGCAGGTGACGGATTCGCTTCTCGGTCATGGTATTGCCGACCGATATCAGGTCGTCCTGGGGCGCGCCGACGATGACCTCTTTCGTCATGATCTCGCTGACGGCTTTGGAAAACACCTGTTCATTTCTCGCTGCCTCGCGCACAATGTCGCGCTCAGAGATGATCCCTCCGGGCTTGCCGGCTTTGTCTACGACGACGAGCGCGCCGATATTATGCTCGGCCAGAAGGGCGAGGGCCTGACGGATCGATTGCTCGGGGCGGATCGTGAAGACCTTCGGCCCCTTTTTCGCTAAGATACTCGCGATATTCATGCATCTTCCTCCCATGATCGGAGCGCCATCAGGAATCAGCCTTTCGGCCAAGATCGAGGTGGCCAGCACACTCTGGCCAAAGGCTACTTGATCATGCCACGATGTCTCTAGGGCCTTTCTGACTCCAGACGACTCAGTGCCGGGTTGCTTCCTCGAGCAGGTACATGTAGGAGCGGTAAACCTTGCCGGTCGCACGAGTCATGCCAATCTCGCAGGTGCGGCTGCTGGATAAATAGGCGTCGTGCGGGTCTGTTTCAAGCTCGGCGGCCTCGCGCCGGGTGGCGGACTCGGTCAGTTCGGGGAACAGGAACCCCCGGTCGCCGGCGAATCCGCAGCAACCAGCGTGCAGTGGCACCGTGACCTCATTACTGCAGGCCCGGGCGATCCCTTCCAGCTTGGCCGAAAGATTCATCTTGACCACAGAGCAGACCGGGTGCAGCGCCACCGACCGGACCCTCTCTCTGACGGTCAGCCGGGGCAGGAGCTGGTCGTGGACGAATGCCACGCTGTCGAGGATTTGCAGCTTGTCGAACTTCTGCTGGTTCTCCGGCTTAAGGCAGGACCGGCCAGTCGTGAGACCGTAGGCGCAAGGACTGGTGTCGATGACGATCGGCAGCCGCCCGTGGTCCGACCACTCCCAGAAGCGTTCGATCGCGCGGTTTAAGGTCACCTGGTGTCCCTGGTCGTACCCCTTGGACGAAAAAGGCACGCCGCAGCAGGTCCCCACGATGTTCTCCGGAATGAAGATCGGCACTTCCGCCCGCCGGGCCAAGGCGACGAAGGCATCCATCAGTGCCAGATCGTCCGGCTCGCCTGGCAGGTGCCCCATCACCCGGGAGATGCAGCTCGGGAAGTAGATCGCCCTGGCGCCCGCCCGCTCGGTCGCCGGGCGCCGCCTGCGGGCCGGTCGCGGCATCTCCCGACTCCACAGCGGAAACGACTGGCCGAAAACCGCCCGCATTGCGCGGGTGGTCCCGGTCATCGATCCGGCCCCAAACAGCGACTGAACGAGGTGGCCGATCTGTAGCCCGAAACGCAGCATCGGCTCCAGCAAGGCGAAGTTTTCCGCCAGGCGCTTGGAGAGGCGGTGGGCCGCGGGCGAGTGGCGGAGTCGGCGGAAGCGCTTGGTCAATTGGCCGGTGTCGATTCCCACCGGGCAGGCGGTGGCGCAGAGGCCGTCTACCGCGCAGGTGTCGAGGGCCATGTAGGGAAACTCGGCCCCCAGCGCGGCCAGTATCTGTCGATCCCTGCCGCTCTCCTCGAGTCTCGCCATCTCCCGCCGCACCACAATCCGCTGGCGTGGCGTAAGGGTCAGGTCGCGGCTCGGGCACTTCGGCTCGCAGAAGCCGCACTCGATGCACTTGTCCACCTCATCCTCGACCACCGGCATCCGCTTGAGGTCAGCGAGGTGCGCCTTCGGATCCGGGTTGATGATCACACCCGGGTTGAGCAGGCCCTCGGGGTCCGCCAATTCCTTCAGGCGCTTCATGATCGCGTAGCCCTCAACGCCCCACTCGGCCTCGACGAAGGGGGCCATGTTGCGACCGGTGCCGTGCTCGGCCTTGAGCGCGCCGTCGTAGCGCTCCACCACAAGGCGCACTACGTCGTCCATGAAACGGGCATACTGGTCGATCGAGGCCTGATCGTTAAACGACTGGGTGATTACGAAGTGCAGGTTGCCGTCCTTGGCATGGCCGAAGATGATCGCGTTCTCGTAGCCATGCTTCCGGAACAGCCCGGTCAGGTCTACCGCCGCGTCGGCCAGCCGCTCGATCGGGAAGGCCACGTCTTCGATGATCACCGTGGTGCCGCTCTTCCGGACCGCGCCTACCGAGGGGAACATCCCCTGCCGGATCTTCCACAGCAGGGCCTGCCCAGCGGGGTCGTGGGTGAAGCGCGCCGGCTCGACCAACTGCAGGCCCTCCACGGCGTCGCCAGCCTGGGCCTCGAGGGCGGGTCGCTCCGTCTCATCTGAACACTGGAACTCGGCGAGGAGGCCCGCCGCTCCCTCTGGCAAGGTCCTGATAGAGGGTGGGATCCCAGGCTGGTCTTCCACCGAGCGGAGCGCCGCCCGATCCATCACTTCGAGCGCCTTGGCCCCCGCGTCGCGCAGAGGGACGATCGCCGCGCAGGCCGCATGGAGGTTCGGGAACAGCAGCAGCCCGGTGTATTTAACCGGAAGGTCGGGCACCGTATTGAGGACGGCCTCAGCGATGAAGGCCAGCGTTCCCTCAGATCCGATCAGCAGGTGTCGCAAGATCTCCACCGGTCTTGCGAAGTCGATGAGGGCATTGAGCGAGTAGCCGGTGGTGTTCTTCATCCGGTACTTGGACCGGATTCTCTCGCATAGCGGCGGATTGGACTCGATCTGGCGCTTCAGTTCCAGAAGGCCGTTGGCTAGTCCGGGCTCCCGCTCGCGGAAGATCTGGTCGGCGCGCGGGTCCGCCGTGTCGATCACCGTGCCGGAGGGCAGCACGAAGGTCAGCGAGTCAAGAGTATGGAAGGCGTTCTGGGTCACGCCGCAGCACATCCCGCTCGAGTTGTTGGCCAGGATCCCGCCCATCATAGCCGTGTTGATCGAGGCTGGATCCGGCCCGATCTTGGCGTGGTAAGGCCGCAGCGCGTGGTTGACGTGGGCGCCGATGACGCCGGGCTGGACGCGGACCTTCTTCCCGCCTTCCTCCACCTTGACCTGCCGCCAGTAACGACCCACCTCGACCAGGGTCCCGTCGGTGATCGCCTGGCCGGAGAGGCTGGTGCCGGCGGCGCGGAAGGTCAGCGGGACCCGGTGCTCATGGCTGAACCGGAAGAGCGCCTGGATCTCCTCGATGGTCCGTGTCTGCACCACCGCCCGCGGAATCAGCCGGTAGAAGCTCGCGTCCGACGCGTAAGCGATCAGGTCGATCGCCCGGCTGAGGATTCGCTCGCGATCGACGATGCGCGCAAGAAGGTCCTTGAGAGCGCCCTCCACTACTTCTCCCCCATCTCTTTGACTTTAACCTTGCCCTTCAGCGCCGCATGGGCCGCAGCCAGCTTGGCAATTGGGACCCGGTAAGGCGAGCAGCTCACGTAGTCCAGGCCGATCTCGTGACAGAACATGACGGAGCGGGGCTCGCCCCCGTGCTCGCCGCAGATCCCGATCTCGAGATCCTTGCGCGCCGCTCGGCCCTTGGCGATCGCCATGCGCATCAGGGCGCCAACGCCGGTTTGGTCGATGCTCACGAAAGGATCCTCGGGATAGATCCCCCGCTCCACGTACAGGGGGAGGAACTTCCCGGCATCGTCGCGGGACAGGGCAAGGGTGGTCTGGGTCAGATCGTTGGTGCCGAAGGAGAAGAACTGCGCTTCCCGCGCGATCTCGTCCGCCACCAGGCAGGCCCGTGGCACCTCGATCATGGTGCCGAGCATGTAGCGGACCTTGACCCCCGCCTGCTTCATGACGTCCCTGGCCACGCGCTGCACGATGTCCCCCTGCATCTGCAGTTCCCGCGGTGTCCCGACCAGCGGGATCATGACCTCGGGGAACGGGTTCTTGCCCTGCTTGCGGAGTTCGCAGGCTGCCTCGAAGATGGCCTGGGCCTGCATCTCGGTGATCTCGGGGTATTCGATCCCCAGGCGGCAGCCCCGGTAGCCCAGCATGGGGTTGAAATCGCGCAGGCTCTCCACCTTGGCCTTGAGCCGCTCCGCCGGCAGGCCCATCTTCCTGGCTAGGTCCTCGACCTCCGCGTCCGTCTTGGGTAGGAACTCGTGCAGCGGCGGGTCCAACGTGCGGATCGTCACCGGCAGGTCGCCCATGACCTCCAGGATGGCCTTGAAGTCCGCCTTCTGCATGGGCAGGAGCTTGGCCAGGGCCCGCCTGCGGCCCTCCGCATCGTCCGCCAGGATCATCTCCCGGACCGCGTCAATGCGGTCGCCCTCGAAGAACATATGCTCCGTCCGGCAGAGACCGATGCCCTCGCCGCCGAACTTGCGGGTGATCCTCGCGTCATTGGGCGTGTCGGCATTGGTGCGGACGCCGAGATGGCGATACTTGTCGGCCCAGCGCATCAGGGTGGCGAAGTCGCCCGACATCTCGGGCTGGATCAGCTTCACTTCGCCCAGCATCACGTCGCCGGAGCCACCGTCCAAGGTGATGTAGTCGCCGCGCCGCACGGTGAGGCCGCGAGTGATGAAGTAGCCGTGCTCCTCGTACACCGTGATGTCGCTGGACCCGGCCACGGCAGGTTTCCCCATCCCGCGGGCCACCACGGCTGCATGGGAGGTCATGCCGCCCCTGGCAGTAAGGATCCCCTGGGCCGCGTGCATCCCGCCGATGTCCTCGGGTGAGGTCTCGGTCCGGACGAGGATGACCCGCTCTCCTTTGGCTGCTGCCGTTTGGGCCCCCGCAGCGGTGAAGACGACTTTACCTACCGCTGCGCCGGGGGAGGCCGGGAGGCCCCTGGCGATCGTGTGCACTGTGGCCGCCGGGTTCACCCGGGGGTGAAGGAGTTGATCGAGCTGGCTCGGTTCTACCCGGAGGACCGCAAGGCGCTGGTCAATCAGCCGCTCCTTCACCATGTCCACGGCGATCTTGACCGCTGCGGCCGCGGTGCGCTTGCCGACGCGGCATTGCAGCATGTAGAGCTTGCCCTCTTGGATGGTGAACTCGATGTCCAGCATATCCCGGTAGTGTCTCTCCAGCCGCTTGTAGATCCGCGTGAGCTCTGCGTATGCCTTGGGCATCGCCTTCTTGAGCTGGCTGATAGGCTGCGGCGTGCGGATCCCCGCCACCACATCCTCGCCCTGGGCGTTCATCAGGTATTCGCCGAAGAACCGGCGCTCGCCCGTCGCGGGATCCCGGGTGAAGGCGACACCCGTCCCCGAGTGGTCCCCAAGGTTGCCGAAGACCATGGCCTGGACGTTGACCGCCGTTCCCCAATCCCCCGGGATGTTGTGCAGCTTCCGGTAGGTGATGGCCCGGGGATTGTTCCACGACTCGAACACGGCGTTGACCGCCAGCCGGAGCTGTTCCTTGGGATCTTGCGGAAATTCATTCCCCGTCTTGTGCTTGACTTCGCGCTTGAACAGGGCGACAAGCTCCTTCAGATCGCCGGCCGTCAGATCGGTGTCCAGCTTCGCCAGTCTGGCGTGTTTCTGGCCCTCCAGCAGGCGCTCGAAAGCCTGCTTGTCAATGCCCAGGACCACATCGCCGAACATCTGGATGAAGCGTCGGTACGAGTCGTAGGCGAAACGCTCGTTCCGGGTTCTGATAATCAGGCCATGGAGCGTCTGGTCGTTCAGCCCTAAGTTCAGGACCGTATCCATCATCCCGGGCATGGAGACCCTGGCGCCGGAGCGCACCGAGACCAGCAGCGGGTTGGCGGGATCCCCGAACGTCGCGCCCATGGCCCGCTCCACCTTCTTCAGGTTCTCTTCGACCTGCCGCCACATGCCTGCGGGGTATCGCTTCTTGTTCGCGGTGTAGGCGATGCACGCCTCGGTGGAGATGGTGAAGCCGGCGGGCACCAGGATGCCCAGCCGGGTCATCTCGTGGAGGTTCGCCCCCTTGCCCCCGAGAAGGTCTTTCTGCTCAGCCCTTCCCTGCGCGCGACCACTTCCGAAAAAGTAGACATAGCGCTTTGACTTGCTCATCGACTTACCTCATACCCACTAGAGAACTCAGGAGTTCCGGAACCGTTCTACGACCGAAGGCGACGCAAGAGGGGGGCCCTGGCCTTTGCGTGGTTGAGCTTAGGTTTTCAGGACGTAGGAACTCAGCACTTTCATGTAGTTGCCGCGCTCGAATGCTGCCGGGTCGGGCACTGACCGGTGGCTCATGCTGCCCTGCATCTGGCGGATGGATTCGTACTCGTGCCCTTCCATCCAGGCAAGCAGGTCGGCGCGCACCGTCGTCAGGTGCTGAATGCCATTCGTTAGCAGGGCTGAGGTCATCATCGCCACCCGCGCCCCGACCATCATCGCCTTCAGCACGTCGAGAGCCGTGTGAACACCGCCGGTGACCGCGAGGTCTGCTCGAATATGGCCATACAGGATCGCGATCCAATGCAGGCGCAGGAGCAATTCGTAGGAGCTACTCAACGTGAGAGTATGCACTACCTCAAGGTTCTCCAAGTCGAAGTCCGGCTGGTAGAAGCGGTTGAATAGCACCAATCCATTTGCGCCGGCCTGATCCAGGCGCCGAGCCAGGTTGGCGAAGGCGCTGAAAGAATGGCCCAGCTTGACGGCCACGGGTATGCTGACGCTGGCCTTTACGTCGCGCACGAGATCAACGTACATCTGCTCAACCTGCGCCCCGCTCAGGTCCGGATCGGTGGGGATGTAATAGAGGTTCAGTTCCAGCGCATCTGCGCCTGCCTCTTGGATCTTCTTCGCGTAGCTGATCCAGCCACTGGTGGAGCTGCCATTGAGGCTGCCGATAATGGGGATGTCCGCCACGAATTTGGCCCGGCGGATGTGTTCAAGATAACCATCCGGCCCCAGGTTGTAGTCGATCATGTCGGGGAAGTACGTGAGCGACTCGGCAAAGCTCTCCGTCCCATGCGAGAGGAAGCGGTCCAAGTGGTGGCTCTCGAGGGTGATCTGCTCTTCGAACAGCGAGGGGAGCACCACCGCCGAGGCGCCCGCATCCTCCATCCGCCGGATGTTGTCTATCTTCTCACACAGGGGCGACGGAGAGACGACTAGCGGATTCTTCAGGGTCAAACCCAGATAGGTTGTGGATAGGTCAACCATGGTGCTCCTCCTTCTTCTCTGTGCCACCGACCGGCATGGCAGCCAGATGCTCGTAGAAACGCCAGCGGGCAAGCACATCTTCCTGGGCCAGTTCCAACAACTCTTTCGCTCCCCCGGGGTCGCTGTGGGCCAGCATCGTGTACCGCGTCTCGTTGTACGCGTATTTCTTCAACGGCAAGCTCGGCGCCTTGGAATCGAGTTGAAGCGGATGTTTGCCTTCTTTGACCAGATCGGGGTTGTACCGAAAGAGAGGCCAGTGGCCGGAAAGGACGGCGGCTTTTTGCTGGTCCATCCCATAGCGCATATCGTAGCCGTGGGCGATGCAGTGGCTATAAGCAATGATGAGCGATGGCCCCTGATATGCCTCCGCCTCGCGGAAGACCTTGATGGTTTGGGAGTCATTGCCACCCATCGCCACCCGCGCCACGTACGTGTTGCCGTAGGTGAGAACCATCAAGGCGAGATCCTTCTTGGGTGTTGGTTTGCCGCCCGCGGCGAACTTAGCCACCGCCCCGCGCGGCGTCGCCTTGGACATCTGCCCGCCGGTGTTGGAGTAGACCTCGGTGTCGAGGACCAAAATGTTTACGTTGCGGCCTGAAGCCAGGACATGGTCCAACCCGCCGAAGCCAATGTCGTATGCCCATCCGTCGCCCCCGATGATCCAGACGGTCTTCTTGACGAGCGCGTCGGCCAGGCTCAACAAATCGCGCGCCTCCGGCGTCTTCAGCCTTTGCAATCTCTTCTTGAGCAGCTTCACGCGCTGCCGCTGCTCTGCGATGCCGGCTTCGGTGGACTGATCGGCAAGGAAGAGCGCATTCGCTAATTCATCGCCAATGATGCCTGAGAGGCGGCTCACCAGCTCGCGGGCATACTGCATCTGCTTGTCCAAAGCGAGCCGCATGCCGAGGCCGAACTCGGCGTTGTCTTCAAAGAGCGAGTTGGACCATGCCGGGCCGCGTCCGTCGCGGTTGATCGTCCAGGGGGTGGTGGGCATGCTGCCTCCGTAGATTGAAGAACACCCGGTTGCGTTGGCGATGATGGCTCGGTCGCCGAAGAGTTGGCTCACGAGTTTGATGTACGGGGTTTCTCCGCAGCCCGCGCACGCGCCGGAGAATTCGAACAATGGCTGGAGCAACTGGACATCCTTCACCTGGCTCAGGCTGAGCGCTTGCCGATCCACCTCGGGCAGTTGCAGGAAGAACTTCCAATTCTGGGCCTCTTGCTCGCGGATTGGGGGCTGCGGCATCATATTGATGGCTTTGTGGCGGACCTCGCTCTTGCTCTTGGCCGGGCAGACCTCCACGCACAAGGCGCAGCCGGTGCAATCTTCCGGGGCCACCTGCAAGGTGAAGAGCAGATCCTTGAATTCGCGCCAGCGGGCAGGGGCTGATTTGAACGTGGCGGGAGCCTCGGCCAATAGCTCAGGTGAGTAGACGTTGGCGCGGATCACGGAGTGAGGGCAGACCAGCACACATTTGCCGCACTGGATGCACAGGTCTTCATCCCACACCGGGATCTCTAGCGCGATATTGCGCTTCTCCCACTGGGCCGTCCCGCTGGGATAGGTGCCATCGATCGGCACGGCGCTGACCGGTAGCAGGTCCCCCTCGCCGGTGATCATTTTGGCGATTACCTTCTGGACGAACTCCGGCGACTCCGCCGGCACCGGCGGTCTGAGGTCGAAGGAGCTGGTCACCTGGCTTGGCACCTGCACCTCGTAGAGGTTGGCCAGAGTGCTATCGACCGCGGCAAAGTTCTTCTGCACGACCGCTTCGCCGCGCTTGCCGTAGGTCTTTTCGATGGCATGCTTGATGGCGGCGATGGCTTCGTTACGGGGCAGCACGCCGCTGATAGCGAAGAAGCAAGTTTGCATGACGGTGTTGATGCGCGCGCCCATGCCCGTCTCCCGGGCCACTCGGTAACCGTCGATGATGAAGAAGCGCAGCTTCTTGCTGACGATCCGTTCCTGCACCGTGCGCGGCAGGTGGTCCCACACCTCGTCCTGGCCATACGGGCTGTTCAGCAGGAAGGTGGCACCTGGCTCGGCAGCTTGCAGCACGTCGAAGCGCTCCATGAACGAGAATTGATGGCACGCCACAAAGGTGGCCCGGTTGACGAGATACGTGGAATGGATCGGCCTCGGACCAAACCGGAGATGGGAGATGGTGGTCGAGCCGGATTTCTTCGAGTCGTAGACGAAGTAGCCCTGGGCGTAGTTGTCGGTCTCCTCACCGATGATCTTGATCGAGTTCTTGTTGGCCCCGACTGTGCCATCCGCGCCCAGACCGTAGAAAATGGCCCGCACCGTGTCGGGGTCCTCCGTGGAGAAGGCCGGGTCAAAGTCCAGGCTGGTGTGGGTCACGTCGTCGTGGATGCCGACGGTGAAATGGTTCTTGGGCCGGTCCTTCGATAGTTCGTCGAAAACAGCCTTGATCATGGCCGGCGTAAACTCTTTCGATGACAACCCGTACCGCCCGCCGATAATCCTGGGAAACACGCGGAACGGCGCGCTGCCGCTGGCCATCGCTTCGCTCACCGCTGTCACCACGTCAAGATACAGCGGTTCGCCGGGGCTGCCGGGCTCCTTGGTCCGATCCAGCACGGCGATGCCCTTGATGGTCGCTGGCAACTTGGCGATGAAGTGCTCCACCGAGAACGGGCGGTACAGACGGACCTTGACGACACCGACCTTCTCGCCGCGGGTCACTAGGTGTTCGACCGTCTCCTGCGTGGCCTCAGCACCAGAGCCCATCAGGACGATGACGCGCTCGGCATCCGGTGGGCCGACATAGTCGAATAGGTGATACTGGCGACCTGCGAGGCGGGCGAATGTGTCCATCGCGTTTTGCACAATTGTTGGACAGGCGAGGTAGTAGGGGTTGGCCGCCTCGCGAGCCTGAAAATACAGGTCCGGATTCTGGGCTGTGCCGCGGATGAAGGGCCGGTCCGGTGACAATGCACGGGCCCGATGGGCCCGCACCAGATCTTCGTCGATCATGGCGCGGAGATCGTCCTGGGCCAGTCGTTCAAGCTTTGCGACTTCGTGCGAGGTTCGGAACCCGTCAAAAAAATGCAGGAACGGCACCCGCGCTTCCAGGGTGGCAGCCTGCGCAATCAGGGCGAAATCCATCGCCTCCTGCACCGAGTTGGACGCGAGCAATGCCCAGCCGGTGGCCCTGACGGCCATGACATCGCTGTGATCGCCGAAGATGGAGAGTGCCTGCGCAGCCAGCGAGCGCGCGGCCACGTGGAACACGGTGGAGGTCAATTCGCCGGCGATCTTGTACATATTGGGGATCATCAAGAGCAAGCCCTGTGAGGCGGTGAAGGTCGTCGCCAGCGAGCCGGCTTGCAGCGCACCGTGCAAGGCGCCTGCGGCACCGCCCTCACTCTGCATTTCCACCACGGTGGGCACCGTGCCCCAGATATTCGGTCTCCGTTCAGCAGCCCATTGGTCCGCCCATTCGCCCATCGCAGATGAGGGCGTAATCGGGTATATGGCAATCACTTCGTTGACCTGGTAGGCCACGAGCGCAGCCGCCTCGTTTCCATCAATGGTTACCTTCCGCCTGGTCATCCTAGACCTCCATTTCCTCTCAACACCCTGCTGCCCCTCGTTGCGAGGAGGATCCAACAGGCGCGCCTTTTCCAATCACCTTTCCACGATGACGGTGCGCAAGATCTGTTGGAAAAAAAAGGCCCTTCGGGCGGACATCCTCCCCGAAGGGCCTTTCTTCATTCACCTTCTAAAAAGGTAATCCTGACCCGCTACTTCCACTACCCCCGGCATGATCATTGACCACCTGAGGATTATGCAGGGAAAAGGGAAACGCGATCCTTAATACTCCTCTCCCGCCCCGTCTGTCAAGCGAAAACGCCTGTTGGCCGGGCCTCCGAATGACCCTAGAGGAGCTTCGCCAAGACCTTGGCATTCCAGCTCTCAGCCAGTTCGGCCAGCTCACGGGCCAGCCGTTTCCCCTCCTCATCAGTCGCCCAGACCCGGTTCCATGCGTCGAGATCGGCATAGGAGGAAAACTCCCACAAGGCAAGGTACTGCGGCCGGCCCCCGATGAAGAGATCGCGGGCAAAGAGGCCGATCAGCTTAAACTTTGGGAGGATTTTCCCGAAGTGATCGGCGAAGCGCTGATACGTTTAGGCTATCTGCTTCTGTCCAATTCCTGGCTTCATATCGAACTCGATTAGGTAGATCATGCCTGTCCCTCCAGACCTCTTACTCCCAACTGGTGCTTCCTGACCGGTTACAGGTCAGCATTTATCCCAAGCCTGAAAGTCCCGAAATCCCCGTACATTATGCCCGCTTTGGTAGCCGCACATTTTCGCGTCAACAACTCATGTATTGTGGAGCCGGAACGATGCGAGGCGCTCGTAGGTCTTGATCATGGCCTGCGTGCCGAGTTCCTTTCCTCCCTCTTCGGCCTCTACGGCCCGAAGGAGCTGGTTCGCCAACGCCGTGCCTGGAAGGGGCAGGTCCAGCCTTCGCGCCAGCTCCATGACTAGTGCAAGATCCTTCTGCATCAGCCGGACCATGAAGGCGGGCTTGAGATCCCCCGCCACCACCTTCCGGCCCAGGTTCTCCAAGGCCCACGAGCCACCGGCGCCTGAGGTCGTCACCTCCAGCATCGTGTTAAGATCCGCCCCAGCCTTGGCCGCCAGCATCAGCGCTTCACTTACACCGACCTGGTTCACGGCGCAGAGGATCTGGTTGCAGAGCTTGATGGTCTGCCCCGCACCACTCGGCCCGGCATAGACTACCTTCTTTCCCATCGCCTGGAGGATCGGCAGGGTCTCCTCGTATGCCTTCTTGTCTCCCCCGACCATGATGGTGAGCGTCCCGTTGATAGCCCCGATCTCTCCACCAGTCACGGGTGCGTCCAGCATCGTGATCCCCTTCTTCTTCAACTCGTCGACCATCCGTCGAGTGGCGTCGGGTGAGATAGTGCTCATGTCAATCACGATCTGCGCCGGACGCCCGCCCCAGACGATGCCATCATCTCCAAGGATGACACGCTCAACATCGGGGGTGTCGGTGACGATGGTGAGCACGACATCGGAATTGGCGGCCACATACTTCGGCGAATGGCCTTCCCTTGCTCCAGCCTCAACCAACCTTTTCGTTTTTTCGCGACTTCGGTTATAAACAACAAGTGAGTATCCTGCCTTCATGAGGTTGGTGGCCATGGGCCTTCCCATGATCCCCAAGCCGATGAACCCGATCTTTTTCTTCATTCTATCCCTCGATTGTGTGAAGCATCTCGTGCCGCGAGCCGTCGTGAAGCGGCGTGATTAGAAGCGCCTGGCGATCGGCCAGGCTAATCCGAACGCATGATGGAAATTGTCACTGCGAGGCGGCAGGAGCCCCATCTCCACCACCGGGGGCAGGACCGCTTCGACAGGGCTCAGCGCAGGCTTCGACGTGCCTCATGGCAGGCTCCGCAATCCCAAGAGGGATGGGTGTGCCTCGCTTATACCAGTCGCTCGCAATGAAAAGGCAAGAGCGCTGAGTGCGCTCGATTTAGTCATATTCAGGCTCGATCTCGAAGCCCCTGGCCTCCATTTCGAGTGCAAAGAGGGCCAGGTACTTCAGCTTAGCAGGTGGTTCATAGGCGGCTTCTTCGGGACCAGCCGGTACGAAACGCTCCGGCGGTTTGTGGGGGATGAGGATGGGGGTGGAGAGGACCTGATCGGCTGCTCGGCGAAGCTCGGGATCGTCCGTTTCCACCGTAATGCCATTACGTGTGGCCTCCCATTGACCAATGAGGGCGGGATCCATTCTCCGCCTGATGATCCCCTTCGCCACTGCCTCCTTTGCCTCCTTTGCTGGCTTTTTCGGCTCGAAAGCCCGCGCCCTCCAGCCCTGGCGCCTCCTCCTCGTAGTGTTACTCCCTGCCATGCGCGGGGTGACGTGCCTAGGTGTCTCGCTTCTACTCCGCCCGTCTCTATCCTGTCAAGCGAAATCACCCATTAAAGCATTGGGCGGCCGCCTCCGTTCCCGCCACCGTCAGCTTCCCGAGTAGGCGATATCCGCTCCTAATCCGAAACGAGATCTAGTGCAATGCAAGGCGGCGTACGTCACTTGACATTCAGACACTTGACATTCTGTTGAACGTGTGAAATATTGGCGGTTGCTGGGGTGGTCGGGACTGTGCCGAAGCGACCGTTGAGATTTCGGCAGAGGACTCGGCAGGAAGCGGCTTAGGAAGTGAAGGCAGGTCGGGAAGGTATACCGCAGGGGGAAGCGGAGCCGGGGGGCCCGATTGAGCCAGCAGGAGGGGACTTGACGATGAAACAGATCAGGGACACCGCACGGATTTTGCGGCTCGCACTCATCTGCGTATCGGTGGCCTTTATCATTGCCGGCTGCGCGACCACAGCCTCATTTCGTCCTGAGATCGATAGCATGAGGGCGGCTCTCGCCGAGGCTAAGGCGGCAGGAGCCGAGACCCTCGCGCCCGAAGAGTACGCGCGCGCTGAGGCCTGCCTCGACTTGTTCACTCACGAGGCAACTGAGTTCAATCCATTCGCGGACCCGCACACCAGCAAATATGTGGGCAGGTGTCGAGTGCCGTTTCAAGCGTTAAAAGATAAGATGGCTGCCGCTCGGGTGGCGAAGGTGCCTGCTCGGCCGGTCCCAGCACCCGTGGAGATGCCCACGCCCGGGGTGGAGCTGGGGGTGTACCCGGGCATGGGCACGCTCGCCGAGGCCCTGGCAGCTCTTCCCGCGGCTGAGGCACCGGCACCCCCTGAGGGGGTGGCTCCTGCAGCGGAAGCCGCACCACCCCTGACGGCGGTTGTCCCTTCAGCGGAAGTCCCACCCGGGGCGGAGCCGGCACCCACGCCCGGAGCGGAGCTCGGGCTGTACCCAGGCATGGGCACGCTCGCCGAGGCCCTGGCAGCTCTTCCCGCGGCGGAGGCGCCCACGCCCGAGGCGGAGCTGGGGGTATACCCAGGCATGGGCACGCTCGCCGAGGCCTTGACGGCGCTCCCAGAGGCCGAGGCACCAGCACCGCCGGCTGAAGTGGCACCAACTCCGGCGGAGGTACCACCCCCGGTTGCGGCGGAGAAAGAAGCGGTGGTCTCGCCCCCCGTGGAGGCGCCCAAGCCAGAAATGGTCCCAATGGCCCCTCCAGCCCCAGCACCACCACCTCCAGTTGCGGCCGCGAGGGAAGCCGAGAAGGAAAAGGCACCGCCTCTGAAGGACATCTTCTTCGACTATGACATGGCTTTGATCCGGCCGGATGCGCGCAAGACTCTCGACGAAAACGCCCAGTGGTTGAGGGCGAATCCGAAGGCCACGATCATCATCGAAGGTCACTGCGATGAGCGGGGGACGCCGGAGTACAACCTCGGTCTTGGCCAGCGACGGGCCCAAGCGACCCAGGACTACCTTGTGGCATCAGGCGTCGATGACAAGCGGATCAAGATCATCAGTTACGGCAGGGAGCGGCCTTTCGTCATCGGTCACGACGAATCAGCCTGGAAGTGGAACCGGAGGTCTCACTTCGTCCTGCCGTAGGGGAAGAAAGGCGTCGCCGTTTGTCTCTGCCCCCTCACTTCCCCGACCCTCTCCTCGGGCAGAACGGGAGGTGAGGGCATCGTCGGCGCCCATAGAGAGCTTTTGAGCAGCACCAGAGATTTCGTCCTCTTGGCAGGTGGGAGTTCAGAACGCAAAGATTGCCGGATCGAATGCAATCTCTCCAACCATCCATCCATAGATCTTCCTAACCTGTAGAAGAAGTTCCTCCGCGCTTAGCACAATCGCCAGCCGCGCCACTAGGCCGTCTTTCGGTCTTTGCTCATCTCATGAACCTCTGGCGCGCCTATCCAGAGCATTGTTCCGCTCGTGGAGGTGTTTGTGTGTCCTTCTCTTGGACGAAAAGGTGACTGCAAGTCCAGACGTCAGTAGTTGCCCCCCGCCTGTGATGCAAGATTCCCGAGCCGTGGTGCGGAGGTAAACGAGTTGGGCCAAATTGCGCGAAAGACCGCGGGGAGGAAAAACGATGGAACATCATAAGGAACAAAGTCGCATTGAAAACCTTGTCGCACGAGCAGTAAACCTAATTGATCTGGCGGAGTATCAAGAGGGTTCTGTGGTGAGTCGAACGATCATTGACAAAAAGACCGGGACGGTAACCTTTTTCGCGTTTGACGAGGGACAAGGACTCAGTGAGCACACTGCCCCATTTGACGCCCTGGTCTACCTTCTAGATGGTGAAGCAGAAATCGTGATCTCAGGCAAGTCCCTTCGCTTGAAGGAGGGCGAAATGGTGATCATGCCAGCCAATGAACCACATGCTCTGAGAGCGGTGAAGAAATTCAAGATGATTCTGACCATGATACGATCTTGACCTGAAAAGTCAGGGTGGCAGCTTGGCCAGTTCAGGAGTAGCTTTTTCGGGCCGGACATGTCAGCAGGCAATAGTCACGAGCAAGCCCTTACGACATTCGTTCCTTCATGACCATGCACGAATAGCCTTTATTTGACCTGGACCCACTGTCCCCGGTAGACCGGGTACGCGGGGAAGGCGGTGTGATGCCGCACATACCCCGCATCCCACCAGGCCTCCACCAGCTCTGGCAAGCCCGTGGACGAGTTGACCTCGAAGATCTCCACCCCGACCCAATGCCCTCGATGCGCAATCGCCTGGCCCCGGTACTCATGCCGGCTGGGAACGTCACTCCAGACTCCGGTCAGGATCCACAGCGCTTGGGGCTGGCCAGTCTCATCCTGGACTGTCGTTCGGGGCTGCAGCCTGGTCAGCCGGATCGGTTTTGACAGGGGCGGAAGCTCCGCGGGGGTCGGGCGATCGGGCGCGTACACGTCCGGAATCCCCAACCTGGTCTCCAGGTACCGTGCCTCATACTCCAAGGCTTGGCGTTCTTGATCCGTCGCACTCATGACTTTGTCGATCCCTAATTTGTGCTGCCCCCAGTGCACCAGCTCGTGGAAGAGGACCGCCCGGCAGAAGGCCTCCGGGTGATCGGGCGCCTGACATCGACAGGTGAGATTGACGAATACCCGGTTCTTCTGGGGGTCGTAGTCACCCACAAAGCGGTGGTGATCCAGCTCCGTCCGGCCCTGGAAGGCTTCCGGTGTTAGCTGAAGAATTTGGGGTACTGGCCAGTTGGTCACATCCCAGTGGGTTAACTCGGCCAGCGCCATGCGCATGGCGGGGAGGTCGTATTCCACCTGCTTTTCTGGCAGGATGCTCGAGCATCGTGGAGAGTGCCCCAGTGCTTGCCCTTCGGTGGCAGAGAGCGTTCCAACAAGGCTAAGCAGGAGTACCAACCCCACTGATGTGATGTGTAACACTCGGTTCATGGCTCCTCCCTGCTGTCGGCGAAAGCAACATCCCCCTGGCCTAATGCGACCTTGCACGATTATTTTAGCAGACTTTGTGCCAAATGACCAAGCCTGGGGAAGGTAACTTGACGACCGCCAGCAGCTGTGGGAGAATGCGGCCATAAAGGAGGGCACGATCATGTGTTGGGAGCGTGAAGAGTCCAAGAAGATGAGCGAAGAAGTCGATGAGGTCCTGAAGAAGCTCGTGAGGGAGGCGCAGAAGGAGGAGGAAGCGGAAGTGCCCGCCAAGGCTGGGTAGCCCCAATTGCTTTTGCGATGCAACCACCTCCATTAAACAGCAGGGGGTTAGGCGATTTGGAGACATTGCCTAACCCCCTTGTCATTGTGGCGAAGGAGCGTGCTTTGCTGTCCATCGGGCCACCTTTCTCAAGATTTCACTGGGCGTCACACCTGAGTGGGCGGGTGTAGACAAGGAGGACTGACTATGACACACGGGAACATGGCCAGGGGGTTGCGGAGGGCAATCATGGTTGGGGCCATGCATAGCCTTGCGCTGCTGTTCTCCGACCCCGGATGGGCTGACGGTCCGCCGGAAGGACTCCCAAAGGCTCCCGAAATGCCGGACCTCTATGATCCGGCCGTCGTGGACACCTATACACTTATTGCCAAACGGCCCTATCAAGTTAACGGACAACCGCTCGCACCATGGCTGCTTGCGACCGTGCTGACTCCCAAAGCGGCCCACGTAGGGCCACCCTCTGTCGCTCATACAGCAAATGCTGCCGGGGGAGCAAAGGATGTAATCCTGGTGATTGGCTACGTGACAGATACGCGCGATGGGCGCATCATCGCGTTGACCGAAACCTTCGGGCACCCAGGCGACGAGACCAGGACCGTCAAGGCATGGGTTGACGAGGGGTGGGTCGCGAAGGGGAAAGGAAGCGGCGAGTGGGGACGAGAGATCCGCTCTGAGACTGCGCTTACCCCACAACAGACGGCGGCATTTATGGGGCAAGTGTATAGCTTGATACAAACAGGCTTTGAGCAGAGCATCAAGCGGTAGGCGACATGGGAAAGCGCTGGCGTGCGAGAGCTGTTAAAGCCAGTGGAGCCGCAGCCGGTGGCAATGACGAGCATTGCCATGGAGCTGGCTCTTTCCCCGATAGGGTCTTCAGGAGGATCGAGCTCGAGGACTACACGCCGCCGGGACTCTTGGGAATAAGAATGCCTTGGAGATGCCGCTCCATGTAACCAGCCACCAGCTAGGACTCCAAAGCTGAAGGGAACTAGCGAGCAAGTCGGAAAGACTCTTCCAAAGGGCGGGGAGGCTTTCCCCGGCATCGGAGGCTAAGCCTCGATCAGCCTGAAGCAGTACGAGAAACCGGGCCAGGGCGTCCCGATTCACTCGCGGACCGATCCGGCCGAAAAGCTGGTTGGCGGGATCTTCTTGGATGTTGGGCTCATTCGTCGCTAACCTCGTAAAGCCCGCAGTAGAGAAGAGCCTCGATAAGACCTCCCTATATGCTGCCTTTGAAAGGCCGGTGCCCTTGAGGTCCCAGTGCCAAGAATATGCTGTGGCCAGGACGATCCGGTCGTCAAAGGCGCCATCCGCAAAGCAGGCTTCCAAAAGCTTGCGCCCGATTCCTCGCTTTCGCCACCCACGGGCGACCTCGATCATGCCCAGCTCCCAGACTTCCGGCGCGCTTCGGTCCCTCCACCGCTCCCTGGGGTCGGGCCTCGCGATGAGGGCGTAGCCCACGATCAGGCCCTTCACAGTGCGGGCAAGCACCAGCCGCCCCTCTGTGGTTTGGGCAAACCGAGGAAATCCCTCCCCCAACCGTTGCCCGGAGTCAGGATGATAACTGTACAGGACTCCCATCCCAGGCGCAACTCGGGATTGGGAGATAATCTCGGAAGTGGGGTCAACCAGAAGTTTCACCGAATCAACCAAATTTGTTGGCCGCATTCGCATCACCTCAGGGCGTATTCTATGACACAATGCGGCATAACGCAAGCCAATTCTATCACATGCCTATACTGTATTCTCTGAACATCCTGGCGTTTGGCTTCGTAACATACTTATAAATAGCTATATTTAAACTTAGAATTCCATGTCAGCCACCCATGTGGAAAAGGCAGAATTTGGTGATGTTGCTTTGAACTACAGAAGGTGTTGTGTGGCACATTGCGTCATCTCACAGGACGGAGGCTTGGGCAAGATTTGAATGAGGATACAGCCCCAGCTTGAAGCGTCCTGTGGGTATTTGAGTGTTTAGGTGCGCTGGACCAAGAGGCGAGTTTGAGCTGATAGGTAGAGAAGTTTTCCTTGACAGTTGTGGGACCGAATACCATCACAACGGAGAAGGCGTGCTGCCGCTTTAAGTGGGGGGGCCGGCAACTTCATCTCGTCGAGGGGATACCTTCAGGAGCCAAGGGTTACTCAGCAAGTGGTGGGGCTGGCGAAAGTGGCAGGACTGCTCGTACAGTTCCGCTTTGCCTACCAGAGATACGTGGGGTAGGATACGGGTTACGAAAAGAGGCTGAGGGCATCTTGATCGCTGGTGAAGCATGAGGCGAAAAGGAACTGCCCAGCGCTCGTCGTCTCCCGGAGGAGGAAGCTGCATGAGGTCTGTCGAGAAGCGTGGCTTCATTGACAAGCCGAGAGACGCTTGTGCATTTCAGACAAATCGTTTGTCCGATTACTGCCAGAGGTGATCATGGCACGGGGAGAATTTTGAAGATGGAAGAGAGCCATCACGAGGTGGTGAGAAGGGAATTTGGGAAGCAAGCCTCACGGTTTGGAGAGAAGGGCCTTGCCCTTACGAGTCGTGAGTACCTGCAGTGGGTAGTGGACAATCTGGATCTCCGACCTCACTTTGACGTGCTGGACGTGGCGGCCGGGACCGGTCACTTGAGTCGTGCAATTGCTCCACATGTAAAACGAGTCGTCGCAGTGGACCTGACTCCCGAGATGCTTCTGAAGGGAAGCCATGAGGCCGCAGAAGACGGCATCACAAACATTGCCTTCGAGCAGGGACTTGCTGAGAACTTACCTTACTCAAACGACGCATTCGACATGGTCGTCAGCCGATTTTCGATCCACCACTTTGAGCATCCGCAAATCCAGATCACAGAAATGGTGCGCGTATGCCGCCCAGAAGGCAAAGTCGCGGTTATCGATCTGGTGTCCCCCGACGATGAGACATTGGCTGCTGCGTACAACCGATTGGAACGCATGCGAGACCCCTCGCACACTCGAGCTCTCTCGGTCGCAGAATTGAGAAGGGCCGTGCGGAATGCTGGGCTGGAGATTGTCCATACAGTCTCACGTGAGGTTGAAGTAAGCGTTAACCCCTGGTTGGATTTGACGGGTGTCGAGCCTGAGATGAAACGAACGATTCTTGACGAACTCACTCACGAGCTCGGAGGATTGACCACCACCGGGATGCGTCCGTTCATGCGTGACAACGAATTGATGTTCGTCCAGACATGGGTCGTCGTCGTTGGAATGAAACGTCGTGAGCCTGAAACGGGCCTTCAGGATTGGACAAAGTAGGATTCTATTGTGTGTCGGTGCCTCATGAACCCAAGAAAGCGTTACCACGCGACCCTTTTCTGACACGAACGCTCGGGGGTTTAATGATGAAAAGAATTAAACAGGTCATGACGATCGCATTGATCCTCCCCCCCTCCCCCCCCCATCACTGCAACCCAAACCGGGTATTGGCACCGCTTGCTTGCCCTATTTCGTCGATGTGGTGTCAGTTGGTGTCACCTCCCTCAAGGCTGGGGCGTAGTAAATAGCAGATTCTAGGCATGCGTCGCATTCGAATCCGCTGGCATGTAGGTTGCTCATCTGTCCCTCTGAAAGACCGTACCGAAAGGTGAAAAGGTGAGCTCGATGAAGACAACAGTGGCGGTTGGATCGATGTTTTTGGCGATTTGGTTGACCAGCCCGGGCTGGGCAGAAGAATGGCCTGGCACTCCCGCGCGCCTCGGCTTGATGGAAGGGGAGGTCATGGTCCAGATGGAGGAGTCATCGGACTGGATTCCCGCTTCCTCGAATTTTCCCCTGGGCCCGGGCGATCGGGTGTGGGTCAACGGCAGGGGCAGAGCCGAGATTCAGCTTCCCGCGGGGAATACAGTGCGCCTTGGCGATGACACGGGCCTTGATATTCGTGCGTTCCCTCCTGCCGGCGCCGGGACGGCCTCCGTCAGGTTCGACCGCGGCATGGCGACGTTCTATATTAGACGGCTCCAGCCTGAGATCGTCGCCTTCCAGGTAGACCTTCCGCAGGCGTCCATCCAGGTGTCGATCCCTTCGACCATCCGCACAGATCTGTTTCCCGATGGCTCGCTCCAGGTGTCGGTCCACTCAGGCGAGGTGATCGTGGAAACGCCCGGCGGGATCACCGAGATCCGCAGCCGCCAGACCTTGCGATTAAGCCCGCACCAACCGCCTCAGCTTTATGCGCTCGCCCCCTGGGATGAGTTCGACCGCTGGAACGATCTTCGGGATATACAGCTTGCCCGCGCGGTCCGTACTCCCTACCTGCCCACCGACCTCACTCCCTATGCGCCAGACTTCGTGGCCTATGGTCACTGGGTCCCGGTCCCCGAGTATGGTTATGGCTGGGCCCCAATTGTCGAGCCCGGTTGGGTGCCATTCCAGCAGGGCCGGTGGATCTCGTGGCGGGGCGAGCTGGTTTGGCTCTCACACGAGCCATGGGGGTGGGTCCCCTTCCATTACGGTCGGTGGCGCTTTCACCAGGCCGTTGGCTGGGTCTGGATTCCGCCCGTTACCACGGCGGTCATCTGGAACCCGGGAGCGGTGGCCTGGGTCTCCGGCCCTGAGTTCGTCGCCTGGATCCCACTGGCGCCGGGGGAGATCTATTACGGCCACCGACATTACGGGCCATGGAGTGTCAACGTCACGAACGTCCAGGTGACCAACATCCACGTCACGAACGTTTTCGTCAATACGAGGGTCACGAACGCGGTGGTTGTCGTCCACAAGAACGCCTTTCTGGCGGGTGGGCGGGCTTCCGGTTCGTTCAACCCACCGAAGGATGTGTTTGCTGCTGGAGGTCGGGCGATCCCCGGGCCGCCAGCACTTCGACCAGTGACAGCCACGTCCCTGCCCGTGCCTTCAAGACAGGTCACATTGCCTCTTCGCAAAAGTCCGGAGTCTTTTGGACCGGCGGTGCGAGTCCCCCAGGGCCGAGAGGTAAGCGGGGTCGGTGCCAAACCGTTGGTTGGCGGCGTCAAGACGCCTGTCCTACAGCCTGACGTCAGGCCGCGCAGAGTTGCCCCGGAAGTCTTGTTGGGGTCGCCGCCACCTCGGCCTCGGGCCACGATGACGCCGCGCCCCGCAGCCAAAGCCGGTGAGGTCCGATCCACGCGGGAGCTGCGCGCGCCAAGTGCGCCTGCTACTTCCACACCTCACAGGGAGGTTCGGCCCATGTATGGGGGACCCAAAGTAGGCCAGCCGCCATCGCCACCGTCCCAGCAGGCTCCTCCTCCCGTCGGTCAGGCCGGGGGCCGGTAGGGCCAGGCCTTAGGAGGAGCGGCATGCTAAGCATCGGCAAGGCCTGAGGCGGAAAGCGAGAAGTGATTCTTGAGAACAGGCCGCCGCATGCCCTCAGACTACGCGTGTAATGCCTCAATCGCGATGCCAACCCTCAGGATATCCAGCTCACCGAATGGGCGGCCCGCGATCTGAACCGCCAGAGGCAGGCCTGCCGCGTCGCTGCCGACTGGCACGACCAAAGCGGGAAGGCCGCTCTGGTTGAACCCGATCGTGTAGCGGGTGAGGGCCTGTTGCACTGACTCCACGTGGTGCCCAAAGGTGACCTGGCGGGTCCCCAGGACTGGCGCCGTCACGGGAAGGGCCGGTAAGATCAGAACATCGGCTTGGTCGAATAACTTCAGGAAGCCATTTGCCACCTTCTGGCGCAGACGCTGGCCCTGCACGTAATCCACCGCCATCAAGAACTCGCCGAGCTGCAGGCGCGCCCGCACGTCTGGGCCCAGGTCGTTTGCGCGCAGCCGAAGGCGCCTCCGGTGGAACGCCGCCGCCTCTGCGTGAAGCACCACAAACTGGGCCGCTCGGATGAGCGCCATGGGTGGCGGCTCGACCACTGAAATGAGAGCGCCAGCCTCCCGTAACCGCTCCAGCGCAGCCTGGTAGGCACTGGCCACTTCATCATGAAGCGGATGAAGCCACCCGTTGGGGAACTGACCGACCCGAAGCCCACCGAGCGTGTCACCGACCCGGACCATGGGAATGCTCCCCCGGGATGAACTCCACTTCTGGCCCTCAGCCTGATGGGCTGTCTGATCAACGTCGCTCTCCATGGTCCGCGCCAGCCAGGCGGCTGCCGCCAGCCCCGGGCTGAGGGCCTGTTCGTCCGTCGCGGAGGAGCGTCGAGCGGCGAGGGTGTTCGCGAAGGCTCGTTCCTCGTGGTGAGGATCGTCGGCCATCACCGCAAGCAATATGGCTGCGTCGGCGCATGTGGCCGCCAGCGGCCCCACATGATCGAGACTCCACGATAGCGGAAGCACACCCCGCCGGGTTACCCGCCCATATGTCGGCTTCAGGCCTACCACGCCGCAGGCGGCCGCGGGGATGCGGATGGAGCCCCCGGTATCGGTGCCGACCGCACCCAGCGCTAGATGTGCCGCCACGGCAGCCGCCGAGCCTCCGCTTGACCCGCCTGCCATATGCTCGGGCTGCCTGGGGTTTTTGACCGAGCCGTAGTGGGGGTTTTCTGAGGTGATCCCGTATGCAAGCTCGTGCAGATTCGCGGCCCCCAGGATAACGGCTCCAGCAGCCCGAAGGCGCGCCACCACGTCCGCGTCGATGGAGCTGGGGGATTCGTCGAGGGCCCGGCTACCGCCAGTCATGGCATAGCCCTTTATCTGCATCAGGTCTTTGACGGCTAGGGGGATGCCGACAAGCAGGCCGGCGGAGTCCGCTGCCAGTGCCTTGCCAGCAGCCCGGGCTTCCTGGCGGGCCTGCTCCTCGAAGACCGCGATGAATGCGTTCAGCTCTTCTGCCTCGCGGATTCGCGCGAGGTGCTGCTCGACTAGCTCGACGGGCGAAAGCTTTCGTGCGCGCATCAGCCGAACCGCTGCCATGAGCGTCTTCGGGGTCTCCTGGTTCACTCCGGCGAGTGGAGCCTGCGCGACTCCCCTGGCGGGGCCGACAACACCAGCCGAAGCAGCAGCGGGTTTGGCCGGGCCAAGAGGCGTGGCCTCGAAAGCGGGTCCTACAACGTCTGGTATGGCTTGCGTCGCCAAGAACTCCAGTTCCGCCAGGTGCTCTTCGAGGCGAGCCGCCCGCTCCTCGATCCGGTCGGGGTCCATCGACTCGCGGCGCAAGCGGCCGATCGCCAACACCATCTGCCGAAAAATGTCACTGGACACGCGTTCCCCCTTTCCTCGGCTAAAGCCGTTCAATCGGCCTACGCCTCTTCGCGGACACTCCGGGCGACCTTACCATAGGGAGGGACCGGGAACAAATGGAATGCCGTCACGTGAGGCCCACGAATTTAGTGGGTCTGTAGTAGTTGACGCCTCCGGGGGCCTGTGATACAAGGGACGAGCCGCGGACCCTGGTTAATCGCGGCCCACCGCCGGGCGGTGAGTCACACCGTGCCCAACGACCATGCTGGAATAACGCGGCCTGTGTCTCGCGCCGCACTTGGAGCCATTTGACGGTGAAGAGAGCGCGAATTTGGCGCCGTGCCCCTATGCAGGGCGGGCTTGATCCCGCAGGGAGACAGTCGCTTTCGACCTCGGTCGCCGCCACAGGGAGAGATCGGGCGACGGTCGGATTTCAAGTTCACGCCGATCCGCTGGGCTCCTGGCTCCCGCGTCGCCGCGCGGACCTCTTCGCGGCTGGGGCCGCCGCGGTACTCGCCTTCCTGGTCTTTATGAACTCGCTCTGGAACGGGTTCGTCTACGATGACTTGACATTCATCGAAGAGAACCCCGCGATCGGCCACCTCTCGGACCTGCGTGCCATTCTTGCCGCCGGCTATTGGCCGGACAGACTGGATCTGCTCTATCGCCCGCTGGTCATTTTCTCGTACGCGTTGAACTACGCCGTGGCGGGGCTTAACCCGTTCAGCTACCATCTCGTCAATGTCCTGCTGCACGGGGGGAACAGCGCTCTCGTCTATCACCTCTTCGTGATGCTCTTCAAGGCGCGGGGGCTGGCCCTCGGAGCCGCAGTCGCCTTTGCGCTTCACCCGATCCACACAGAGGCAGTTGCCTACACTCTCGGCCGGGCCGATCTTTTGGCGAGCGTCTTCTTGCTGCTGAGCTGGTGGTGGTACCTAAAATGGGACGAGGCTCCCGTCCGCGCCAAGACCTTGTGGCTCACCGCCTCTGTAGCAGCGTTTGGGCTCGCACTCTTGAGCAAGGAGCACGCCGTTATCCTTCCCGGGCTCCTCATCCTGACCGATCTGCTGCGCACCCCTGAAGGGGGCCTGCCTCGGAGCCGGATCATGCGCGTACGATGCCTGACGGCCTACGTCTGGTATCTCCTGCCGCTCGCCGGATATTGTGTGGTCCGAGTCCTCGTGCTCGGCGGGCTCATAAGCGCACGGGTCTCATGGTTAGCGAATCCACTTGGCCAAGCCGATACCTGGACTCGATCACTGACCGCGATCAAGATCCTGGGCAAGTACCTCTGGCTCCTGCTCGTGCCGGTCCGCCTGTCGTCCGACTACTCCTACAACCAGATCCCGGTCAGCAGCTCTCTTTTTGAGCCGGCCGTCCTCGTCGCGCTGCTTGCGCTCCTCGCGATCCTCGCCCTCGCCGTATGGAACTGGCGTCGGCGTTCGGTCATCAGCATGGGCGTTGCCATCTTTGCCATCGCGATCCTTCCGGTCTCGCACCTCCTTTTCCCGATGGGGACCATTATGGCGGAGCGGGTCCTCTACCTCCCCTCCCTTGGCTTTTGTCTCCTCCTCGCAGGCACAGTTACCGCCCTGGCTGCCCGCCCGCGCTGGAGCCTCGTGGCGGTTGGAGCCTTCGGGCTGCTGCTTCTTGGCTACGGAGGGAGGACGGTCCTCCGGAACTGGGACTGGCGGAGCAACCTCGCAATCTTCACCGCTGCGGCGCGGACGAGTCCGAATAGTGCGGATGCCCACGCGTATTTGGGAGACACCCTGTTGGAGGGTAGGGATCTTTCCGGCGCCAGGCGCGAGTTCGAGCGAAGCCTGGAGATGTACCCCACATATAGCAAGGCGCTCATCGGCATTGGCCTGGTCTTGGAAAAGCAGGGACAAATCGACGAGGCGATTCGCGTATACCAGAAGATCGAAAAAGGGAAGAGGTACTATGGCAGGGCGCGCCTGAACATCGGATTTCTCGCCTTAAAGCAAGGAAATCGCTCGGAGGCTCTCACGGAGTTTCGCGAGGTTGCCCAGCTCGGTTTCCTCGGTCCACGTGAATCGAATGAGCTTGCGGAAGGATTCTTCCAGCTTGGCTCCCTTGCTGAGGCCCAGGCAATGCTGGAGACAGCCCGGCACTACGCCCCTGACGTCTTCTTCATCAGACGAAACCTGGCAGGCATCTATCTGCGCCAGAAACGGTGGGAGGATGCTCTACGGGAGCTGGAGGCAGCCGCCAGCCTTATGCCAGATTCTGCAGAGATCCAGCTTGACTTGGGGAAGCTCTACGCCCAGCTAGGGTTCCCCGCTGCGGCAGAGACCGCCCTCAGGTCATCGCTCGGACTTCAGCCCGGCGACCCAGACGCGCTGAGCCTCCTCGGCGGGATCTTCGTACAGCAGGGCCGCCTGCAAGAAGCAAAGGAAGTCCTCCTGGCCGCAATCAGTCTGCGGCCTAAAGACGCCGAAGCGCGATACAACTTGGGAGTTGCGTTTGAGGGGCAAGGGAAGTTGCCTGAAGCCCGAGAGCAGATCGAAGCGGCACTACGCCTCAGGCCGCAGTACCCCATGGCGCATCGCGCCCTGGGTAAGGTCCTCGAACGACAGGGAAGATCGGTTGAGGCCAGGCGAGAATTTCAGACCGCCGACCGCCAGGAAAAATCGCTCCGATCCGGCGCACGAGAAGGGTCGAGTCGATAAGCGAGGAAAGGCGTCTGGTCATCGTGCTGGAGGGAAGGTACGGGGCATGAGCTCTCGCCACAAGCGGAACAAAGCGAACGCACTGAATACTCTTACTCCGTCATTGCGAGCGACTGAAAGGAACAAAGCAATCTCGCTGAATATGGATTGCAGGTTTTGGATTTGTAGGGGCGCTGCTTG
>Ga0210377_10000758_pt1 | contig 30847 bp, 22 predicted proteins | sample PLM4_65_b1redo_FD_155480 | JGI IMG/M metagenome (GOLD analysis project Ga0210377, IMG submission 155480) | Groundwater sediment microbial communities from an aquifer in East River, Colorado, USA - PLM4_65_b1 redo | ecosystem: Environmental > Terrestrial > Soil > Riparian zone | place: USA: East...
AGCTCTTCTTTGCTATACCCAAAGATTTGCCTCCATGCCGCGTTCACATCCTTGAAATAGCCGTCAAATCCTGCCGAGCCGATCATGTCGAGCGACATATCATACACGCGGCTCAACTCTTGCTGGGTTTCCTGAACTTCCTGGAAGGTTCGGGCGTTCACCACCGCGACAGCCACCTGCGAGGCCAGTGTGGTCTTGATCTGGCGGTCACGTTCGGTGAAACGGTTCACAACGTCTGACTGCACGTCCAGCACGCCCACCAGATCGTCGCCGACGACCATCGGCACTGCCATTTCAGACCGCGTCCGGTTCAGGTAGGGGTTGGGCATGAAGTGCGGGTTCTTGAACACGTCGTTGGCGATGACCGCCGCGCGCCCGCGCGCGGCTTCAGCCACCAGCGAACGGGGGTGATCCATCGCGATAGCATGCCGGCGTGAGGCAAGCTCCCGGCCCGCTTCGCCTGCGCCTGCTGCCAGCCGCAGGGAATTTTCCGCCTCGTTCGCCAGATAAATCTGCGCGTGGTAAAGGCCAAATCGATCACGCACGAGGTCGGCAACGCGCTGGAGCAGATCGTCAAGGTTCAGGTTGGCGCTGGCTTCGGTGCTAACTTCGGAGACTGTGGCCAGTTCAGCGGCGCGGATAGCCGTGTCCTGATAAACGCGCGCGTTGGAAATAGCGACCGCTAACTGGTTGGCGATAATCGTTAGCGTTTGCGTTTCTTGATCGCGAAAGTGATCGACGTTGCGGTCTTGCACGTCCAGCACGCCGATCAGTTCCTTACCGACGATTAGCGGAATACAGGCTTCTGAACGGCTAAATGGGAGGTAGGGGTTGGGCAGATACGCCGGGGCGCGGGTGACATCGTTCGCCACGACCGGCTTCAAAGAGCGCGCGGCGGCGGCGTTCAGCGAGCGCGGCGCGTCAATGCTGATGCTGTGCCCGCGTTTCTTGAGGGCTTCGCCAGCCTCGCCCAGCCCTTCCGCCAACACTAAACGCTTGCTCGGCGTGTCATGCAGATACACCTGCGCATGATAGTAACCAAAACTATCCGCCAGCTCCTTCACGGTCTCGCGCATCAGTTCGGCGGGGTCAAGCAGCGTGGTCAGCTTCTGGCCCAGTTCGTAGGCCAGCGTGTCGCGCCGGGTGGCTTCTTTGGTCTCCGTGATGTCGCGGGTCACAAAATAGATCAGCTCGTTTTCAACATCCGGGCGAGCGTTCCACGACAGCCAGCGCCATTCGCCCTGTTTGTCCAGATAGCGATTCTCAAAATACAAGGCGGTCGCGCCCTCGCTGATACGCGCGGCCTCGGCGTTCGTCGACTCCCGGTCATCGGGGTGGATAAATTCGATAAACGGTTTGGCTTTGAGCTCTTCCAGATCGTAGCCCAGAACTTCGGTCCACGCCGGGTTGAGGTCTTTGAAATAGCCATCGAACCCCGCGCTGCCCAGCATATCCAATGACATGGTGTACACGCGTGACAGTTCCCGTTCAGCGTCGCGCACCTGTTGGAACACGCGCGCGTTCTGGACAGCGACGGACATCTGCCCGGCCAGCGTCGAGAACACCAACACGTCATCTTCCTCAAACCGGTTTGCCGTGTCTGCCTGAACGTCCAACACGCCAATGGTGTCGGCGCCGATGATCATCGGCAAAGCCATTTCGGATTGGGTTTTCGGCAGCAGCGGATTCGGGAGGTAGGCTTCGTCTTTGACGGCGTTGTTGAGAATGACAGGTTTTTGGGTTCGCGCCGCCCGCGCGATGGCGCTCTTGGGCGCGTCCACGGGAATGCTGTGGCCTTTGTTTTTCATAGCCCGGCCCGGACGCCCGGCTCCCGCCGCCAGCTCCAGCGATTTCTTGTCGGCGTCTAACAGGAACACTTGCGCGTGGTACAGCTTGAAGCGTTTCTTGGTTAGCTCGACCATACGGGGAAGCAGTTCTGAGAGCACCAGCGTGGTGGCGACCTCTCTGGACACTTCCGCCGCGATCTCAAGGTCGCGCGTTCGGCTGACCACACGCTCTTCGAGCGTTGCCAGCGATGAGCGCATCTGTTGGGTTAGACGCTCAAAATCGTGAATAACCGATTTGGGCGCTTTCTTGACTATCTTCTTAGCCATGTGAGGCCTCCCGAACGACTATCCGGCGACAAGCGAATCTACCGTGACGCTCCATTGCTTGTGTTAGCGTAGCATATTGAGTAATCGAACGCCAGCTAAAAACACCGGTATGACAATTTCGATAGCTGATTGTAATATTCCGCCAAACCCAGACGCGAAGCGCAAATCTGGACGTTATAATCAGGACTTACGCACAGCAACCCATCTCCGCAATGCCTGAGTGAAATTGCTGTTTGAATTCGTGTCATTCGTGTCATTCGTGGACAAATTCTTTTAGTTTTGCGTAAGTCGTGATAATCAGGTTTTCGACCGGGCATGTTTGAGGAGTTGGCTTGCATGGGACTCGATTCACAGCGAACGCCCAAGATCATCCAGATTTCGCTGGAACTCAGCCAGTACCCCATCCTCGCCCGCCGCATCCGCCAGCGTATGCGGGAGGAAATGTATGAGCGCGGGGTGGTCAGCGCCCAGCGGCTTGAAGAAGAATCGCGCGCCCGCGCCCTTGAATCGCAGCGGCGCGAAGGGTTGAACGATCCATTGTTTGAAGAGCCTGCCGACCTGTGGCAAACCCGGCTGGAGCACTTCCGCGACAGTCTCACCGACTTCTATTTTGCTTATAACTTGCCGCATGATCTGTTCAAAGACCTGGTGCAGGAAGCGGTCGCCGCGCGTTCGCCTCACCTGCAGGTGTCGCTGTCTTTCAACCCCGAACTGGCTCCGTGGGATTTTCTCTTCCAGCAGGGAGAGGCTTATGAAGCCGTCCCGCCGGAAAAACGCGCCGAGGTTCAGCACCACCTGCAAGAGATCATCGCCGTCCTGATCAAGACCATGATCTCAGATCAATTGGCCTTTGTCGGCGTCGCCCGCCGCTACCTGACAATTGCCGACCTGAAATTCATCCAGGCGCATCGTTTTGGGCGCGGCAAGATCGGCGGCAAAGCGGCGGGAATGTTCCTCGCCTACAAAGTTCTGCAAACCGAAGGCCGGGCGCGCGGGCTGGACACTGCTAATCTGATCCGCATCCCGGAGTCGTGGTTTCTGGGGTCGGATGTGTACTACGATTTCAAGTCCGAAAACGACCTGTTCCCGTTCATGAATCAGAAATACAAATCGCCCGAACAAATGCGGCGCGACTACCCGGCGGCGTACGAAGCCACCATGCGCAGCCGTCTGCCGGGTTACATTCAGGAAGACTTGTGGAAACTGCTGGACAGCGTGGGCGACGCCCCATTGATCGTCCGGTCGTCCAGCTTGCTGGAAGACAACTTCGACAAATCCTTCGCCGGAAAATACGACAGTTTCTTCCTGCCCAATCAGGGCAGCCGTGATGAGAACTTCGAAGCGCTGACGGACGCGATCAAGAAGGTCTATGCCAGCGTTACCAAAGATGAAGCGCTGATTTATCGCCAGAGGATGGGGCTGATCGATTATGACGAGCGTATGGCGATTTTGATCCAGAAGGTCGAAGGCCAACAGCACGGGCGTTATTTCTTCCCTGCGTTTGCGGGCGTGGCTTTCTCGCATAACCCCTACCGCTGGAACAAACGCATCATCCCGGAGCAGGGCTTGGCGCGCATGGTGGCCGGGCTGGGAACGCGAGCGGTGGATCGCGTTGGCGGCGATTACCCGCGCATGGTCGCTCTCAGCCACCCCACCCTGCGGCCAGAGCAAGGCGGGGCCATGCTGCGCCACTACTCCCAGCATCATATCGACGTGATTGACTGCGAAGACAACGCATTCAAGACGCTGCACATCGGCGACGTGATCGGGCTGGATTATCCGGCGTTGGGAGCGACCATGTCCATCGAGCAGGACGGATTTGTTCGCCCCCTCATCTCCCGCCCGTTATCGCTTGACCCGCGCCAGATGATTGTGACTTTCGAGCATCTACTGGCGCGCAAAGGTTTTGTCGACCTGATGCGCGACATGCTGGCAATTCTGGAAGAGGCATACCAGCGACCGGTGGACACGGAGTTCGCCGGGGAAGTCGTTGAGGTCTTCCCGAACCCCAGCGTCCGGGTGACGCTGCTCCAATGCCGGCCCCTCAGCCAGAGCCATCCCCGCCAGACGCCTGTCATTCCTTCCATGCCCGAATCGGATGTTCTGTTCACGGTGAGCGAACGGCAAGTTCCCAATGGCGCGCTGGACAACATACAGACTATCGTCTACGTCGATCCACGCGCCTACGCCAGTATCGCCGACGCAGACACGCGCATCGAGGTCGGGCGGGTGGTGGGCCGGGTCAATCAGGCGCTGGAAGGCAAGACCTTTATCCTGATGGGGCCGGGTCGCTGGGGATCGTCGAACATCCATCTGGGCGTCAAAGTGACCTACGCCGATATTTACAACACGGCGGCGCTGGTCGAGATCGCTTACGCCGAGGGCGGCGGCGACCCTGAGGTGAGCTACGGGACGCACTTCTTTCAGGATTTGGTCGAAGCCAACATCTACCCGCTGCCGCTGTACCCGGATGATCCGGGCGCCATTTTCAACGAAGATTTCTTCCTCAACGCGCCCAACACGCTCGCGGATTTGCTGCCGGAGGATGCGAACTTCGCGGACTATGTGAAAGTGATTGATGTGCCTTCGGCGGCGGAGGGACGGACGCTGACAATCTTGATGAGCAGCGAGGAAGACAAAGCAGTGGGTTTCTTGGAGCGCGCGACAAACTAACTCAGGCACAACAAAACGACCCACGATGGGCCGTTGTCTGCTCTGCGCCAGCGATACAAGGTCGCGCTAAATAATCGCCACGACCAGCGTGTCGCTCGGTTTGCCGGGCAGCGCGCCATCCCGCCCTGCCACCATGAAATGTTCCGCGATAGCAACCCTGACGTTGAACAACGCCTCATCCACGGTCTGCCCATAGCCGGCGCACTCTGGCAGGCTCGGCACGATCACCGTGTAGCCCTTCGAGTCCGCATCCGTCATCAACAATACCTGTCGCATGAATTTCCCCAGAATGATACCCGACGTTCCATCGGGCGCGTGATTTGTTCCGATTATAGCCGTTCTCCTAATTCGCGCTAGCGATTTGACTTTACAGAACCATTACAGTATAATTTTCATATCTTTCAGTAATCTGTGAAACATCATCAAAGGAGACAGACATGGGCCTCACCGAATCTCAAATGATCGAAGCGAAAGACCTGACCAAAAGCGTCATCACCTGCGACATGGAGGGGCGCATTGAGACGTTCAGCAGGGGGGCTGAGACGATCTTCGGCTACACGCCTGAGGAGACGATTGGCAAGCAGCGGGTGTCGCTGTTCTCGCCGGGGCTGGTGGTGCTGCAATATGTCCCCGGCTGGCTGAAGACGGCCAGCGTGGAGGGCGAATACAGGGGCCGGACGGTCTTCGTCCGCAAAGACGGAACGCAGTTCGCCGCCGACGTTCGCATCACCCCGACCTTCAAGAATGGCGTCCAGCACGGCTACTGCGGGGTCACGACGCCGCGCCCGGATATTCCCGTCGCGGAGGCGATGCCGTCCATCAGCGCCAGCACGAATGTCTTCCGCTGGCTGGTGGTGACGCGCGCCCCGTTCCTCAGCGCCACCATCGTCCCGATCCTGCTCGGCGCGGCGTGGGTGGCCGCAACCCACAACCCATCGCCTTTCCCGTGGCTGGCGTTCGCGCTGGCGATGGTCGGCGGGATCGCCCTGCATGTCGCGGCCAACACCTTCAATGATTATTTTGACTGGACAAGCGGCACGGACAAGGCCAACAACGATTATTTCCTGCCGCTTTCCGGCGGCAGCCGTTCGATTGAATTGGGCCTGATCAAACTGCCCGCGCTGTTCCGGCTGGCGATGATCGCGCTGGGCATCGCCACGTTATGCGGGCTGGCCCTGATGCTGATGGGTCGCCCGCTGCTGGCGGCGTTCGGCGCGGCGGGGGCGTTTAGCGCCTACTTTTACACCGCCCCGCCCCTGCGTCTCGCGGCCCGGCGCGGTCTGGGCGAGCTATTGGTCGGGTTGAACTTCGGCCCGCTAATGGTCGCCGGGACAACCTACGCGCTGACCGGGCAGGTCGGCCCGGCGGACTTTCTGGCCGGACTGCCGGTTGGCCTGCTGGTGACCGCCATCCTGTGGATCAACGAATTCCCGGATGAGGACGCCGACCGGGCGACGGGCAAGGTCCATCTGGTGGCTGTGTTGGGCAAAGCCAATGCCCGCTGGGGCTACGCGCTGATCGTGCTGGGCGCGTTCGCCCTGATCGCCTATGGCGTCGCCGCCGGGGTGTTCCCGCTCGGCGCGCTTATCGCCGCGCTGGCTATCCCGATAGCTATCTACACTATCTCTGTCACTATGCGCCACTACGCGGATCGCCAACTGCTGCCTGCCAACCAGTACACCATCGCGCTTCACTTGCTCACTGGCCTGCTGATGGCGGCGGGCATCCTGTGGAGCGAATCCATCCGAGCCTTGCTGCGGCTGTAGCCCCGCCAGACTGTCAACCACACAAAGGGCGATCCACTTGGGTCGCCCTTTCGCTTTGGCCTCCCGCCCGAACAGGATTATACTGGTCACTCATTATGATTCTTTGCCGTTACTGTTTTTACTGCCGTTACTGCCGTTACTGCCGTTACTGTCTTTACTAGTGACTAGTCACTATCCACTAGCCACTGCCGTTCACGGAGAAAGAGTCCGCCCATGAAATACTTTATGACCGGGGCGACCGGGTTTATTGGTTCACGCCTTGTTCGTCAGTTGCGTGACGCAAATCATGAGGTCATCGCGCTGGTTCGCTCGCCCGTCAGAGCCAAAGACCTCGCCGATCTGGGCGTCATGCTGGCGGAGGGCGACGTGACCGACAAAGAATCGATGCGCGCCCCGATGACGGGCGTGGATGGCGTGTTCCACGTCGCCGGATGGTATAAGGTCGGCGTTCGGAACAAGACGCAAGCCGAGGCGATCAACATCGACGGCACGCGCAACGTCTGCGAGTTGATGAAGGAACTCAAGACACCGCGCGGCGTGTATACCAGCACCTTGGGCATTTTTGATGACACGCACGGCGAACTCAAAGACGAGAGCTATATTTATCAGGGCAAGCACGTCAGCAAATACGCCGAAACGAAATGGCGCGCTCACCACGAGGTGGCGATGCCCGCCATCAACGCTGGCCTGCCGCTGATCATCGTCCAGCCCGGCGCGGTGATCGGCCCGGACGACCCTAGCACGGTAGGTCAAACTATCCGGCTGTATCTGCGCGGCTTCCTTCCCCTGTCCCCGGCGAAAAGTGGCTACTGTTGGACCCATGTCGATGATCAGGCGCGCGGCTGCATTCTGGCGATGGAGAAAGGCAGACCGGGCGAGACCTACATTTTGGGCGGGCCGCCCTCAACGCTGATCGATATGCTGGCCCTTGCCGAGAAAATCACCGGCATTCGCCCCCCTGTTCTCCACCCGCCCCCTGCCCTCATGCGCGCGATGGCAGTCTTGCAGGACATCACCGGCCTGATCATTGCCTGGCCGGACACCTTCGCCGGGGAGACGCTGCGTGCCGGCGCGGGCGTGACCAATTGGGGAACCAGCGCCAGAGCCGAGCGCGAGTTGAGCTGGACATATCGCTCGCTGGAAGAATCCCTGCGCGACACGCTGGCATACGAGCTTCGCAAGATGGGCAAGCCCATGAAAGCCTGAGCGCATGCTTTAGCTAGCGCCTAATGTGAAGAATTGATGTAGAAAATCACGAAAAACAACCGGATCGACGCGCCCTTACGTTAGAATAAGTAGATTGATTTCGCCATGAGGAGTGTTGGAATGCGTCAGATAAAATTTGGTTTAATTTCAATGATAGCCGTGCTGGTCGTCTCGCTGGCCTGCGATCTGGGGACTGCGCCGACCGCCGGCAGCGCTCAGACAGGGGCAGGCTCTCCAAACAGCCCCGTCGTCGTGATTGGAGCGACTTCGTCTCCTGCGACCCCGCTTCCGCAGGAGATTATCGACCAGTTCTACGCGCAGGAAACCGTGCAGGTAGAAATTTACCGCCGCGTCGAGCCTGCTGTCGTGAACATCACGGTCAGCGCCAAAGACAGCAACGGGGAGATGGCCGACTTCGCGGGCGGCTCCGGCTTTGTGATCGATCCGCAGGGCTATATCGTCACCAACAACCACGTCGTTGAGCAAGCCGCCCTGCAGCGCGTCACTTTTGCCGATGGCGTCGTCCTGCCGGCCACCGTCGTCGGCGCTGACCCGTTCAGCGATCTGGCGGTGATTAAAGTCGATCCGCCCGCCGGATACACCCTGACTGCCGTTGAACTGGGCGACTCCGATCTGGTCGTTCCCGGCCAGATGGTGATCGCCATTGGCAACCCCTATGGGCTGACCGGCACCATGACCACCGGGATTGTTAGCGCCATTGGCCGCACACTGCCCAGCACCGGGGCGGCTGATCAGGGCACATTCCAGAACCCGCGCATTATCCAGACCGACGCGGCCATTAACCCCGGCAACTCAGGCGGCCCGCTGCTCGATTCGCACGGGCGGGTGATCGGCGTCAACGCCGCTATCCGCAGCGATTCCGGGTCAAACTCCGGCATCGGCTTCGCCATTCCGGTCAACACCGTTAAACGCATTGTCACCCAGCTCATTGAAAAAGGCACGGTTCACTACGCTTATCTGGGCATATCGTCCCAATCTGTCCCCAGCCTAGCCGAGCTTTCGCTGGAGCCTAAATTTGACATTCCCATGACCAGCGGCGTGCTGGTGTCCACTGTCGCCCCCGGCGGCCCCGCTGACAAAGCCGGGCTGCGCGGCGGCGCCACGCAGGAGACCTATCTGGGGCATGACATTCTGCTGGGCGGCGACATCATCACCGCGATTGACGGAACGCCGGTCAAGAACTTCGACGAGTTGATTGGCTACCTGTTGATGAACTGCGAACCGGGCCAGACTGTCGTCCTCAGCGTCATCCGCGACAAACAGACCATTCAGGTTGACCTGACCCTCGGTGAGCGCCCGCCAGCCCAATAGGGCCAACAGGCTTTTCTAACGGTAGGGGCAGACCTGTGTGTCTGCCCCTTTCCGATCACATCGCCCCTTCCAGCTTCAACAAGATCGCCTTGCGCTCCAAGCCGCCCGCGTACCCATGCAGGCTGCCATCGCTGCCCAGAACCCGATGGCAGGGCACCACCACCGGGATCGGGTTGCGGGCCATCGCCTGCCCGACCGCCCGGCTGGACTTGGGCTTGCCGATGGCCTGCGCCACCTGCTGATAAGTGAAGGTCTGCCCGAACGGGATCGACAGCGCAGCTTCCAGCGCCCGACGCTGGAAGGCCCCCACCCCGCCCCAGTCCAACGCCAGATCGAAAACTGTCCGCCGCCCGGCGAAATACTCCGCCAGTTGCCCGGCGATTTCAGCGATGGCGCGCGGGTCGCGCTCCGTGCGGGCCATGCGGTCAAGCTGCGCGAAGAAGCTCGCTTCGGGCTGGTTGAACCCTACCCGATTCAGGCCGCTTTCAGTCGCCGCCAGGGCCAATCGGCGTCTCGACCCGATCCCAGCGGATCAGCGGCGCGGCCTGCTCAAACCAACCATCAACGACCCGGCGCGATTCGTGGAGAGCCGCATTCGACGGACTTCCCAGCGCGTCCTGCAACGTAATCACTCGATTAGTTTTCATCGTTATCTCCCAATGTCATGCGCAAACGCTTGAGCGCCTGATACACATGCGCGCGGGCGCTGTCCTCCGAGCATCCCAGCGCGGCGGCAATTTCATCGTAGCCCAATTCCTGAACATACCGCAGCGCCAGCGCGGCCCGCTGTCGGGGTGGCAGCGCGCTCGCCGCGTTCCTCACCGCGTCCAGCGATTGGTTGAATATCGCCTGCGATTCCGGCAGGCCATCCGGCGGCGCGGGCGGATCGTCAATTTCGTCGTCCAGCGGCTTTGCCTGCCCCTTGCGCCGGAACAGACTGGTGGCGCAGTTGGTGGCGATCTTGTACAGCCACGCCCGTGTGTTGCTTCCGGCAGTCAGCCGGGCGTAGGCCCGGTAAGCCCGCATAAACGTTTCTTGCGTCAAATCCTGCGCTTCAACGGCGGCGTCAGCGCGCGACGCGCCATCCAGCAGCCGCCACAGGTAAGCGTAAATCTCGTCGTGGCGCTCTTCAAGCAATGTCTCGAAACGCGGCAGTGATGCGGTCATCCAGTGTCCCTTCGTTGCGTTATGGTGTCACTATAACGCGGGACATCAGGAATTGTGAAAAGGGATATTGCCCGGCCCGACTTGGATGGTATAATCGCTTGAATTGGGGCGGTGGCGGAATGGCAGACGCCGCAGACTTAAAATCTGCTGAGGGCAACCTCGTGTGGGTTCGACCCCCACCCGCCCCATAGTCTGGCGCTGTCGTCAAGTGCGCCAGGTTTCTCCATTTGTCCACCATCATGACACTCTGTATACTCCACATACTACAAGGTTGAACAAATCACACGTTCGATTAGCTCCCCTCTACCCTATCAGGTGAACGCTCTTGGGCAGCCGGGATAGGGACAAATACCTCATGGATACAAAATCGAGGGAGACGTTGCCGGTGATCCGGGAGTCGCGCACGGCTCTGCGCGGGCGCTGGCTGTGGGGCGCCCGCGCGGCATGGGTCGCCGTAGTGGCGCTGGGGATTGGGATGTTCCTCGCGGCCCTGCCTCTGTCTTATGCAGCCCTGCGAACCGTGTGCGCGGTCGACCCGTGCAGCCAGGCCGAACAGCTGCGGCCCGGCGATCTGCCCACTTTTGAGGCAATGGGCATTTCGCTAGAGGGCTATGCCACCTACCATACGGCGATTGCTATAGGACTTTTCATTATTATTGTCACACCAGCCATTTTCATTTTTTGGCGGCGGTCGGACGACAGAATGGCGTTGCTGGCGTCGCTTGTCGTGGCGATGATTGCCACGATCCAGCCTTCGATTGATTCTCTGGTAGCTATCGCCCCCCTGTGGCATTGGCCGCATGTGCTTCTGCAAGTAGGCGGGTTTGCAGGTGTCATCGTCTTGTTCTTCCTTTTCCCCGACGGGCGCTTTGTGCCGCGTTGGGGAGCGTGGCTGTCGGCTATATGGATCATCGTGGTCGCGGTTTCGGCGGCGCAGGGCCGCATTTTTGAGAACCCGATCTTTTTCCCGACCGGCTTTTCCATTGCCTTTGCGAGCAGCCTGGCCGCCCAGGTGTATCGCTACCGCCGTGTCTCGTCGCCCCTTCAGCGCCAGCAAACCAAGTGGATCGTGATCAGTCTGGCGGGCATGTTTTTCGGCATCCTGCTCGGTATTGTGCCGCCGTTGGTTGTCCCTGCCATCCGCGATAGTGGGGTGGGTCAGCGGCTGTATGACCTGATTCGCCTTCCGCTGTTTACTGGCCTGCCTCTAAGTTTCCTTCCTATGGGCATGGTATTCTCGTTGCTGCGTTATCGCCTGTGGGACGTAGACTTTGTTATCAACCGCTCGCTGGTCTACGGCGCGCTGACCGTCCTGCTGGGCGGGTTGTTCGCGGGCGGGTTTTTTGGCCTGCGGGCCGTGCTGGGGACGGCCTTGGGACAAGGGCAGGATTTGATCGCCATAGCTGTCCCAGCCGTGGCGATCACGGCGTTGTTTAACCCGACCCGCCAATGGCTGAGGCGGCTGATCGATCAGCGTCTCTATGGCATCAAGCTGGATTATGTCGAGGCGGTCAAAGCCTACGGCGGCACGCGCCGTGAAGCGCGAAAAACGGGTCGCGCTCAGACCACCTTCGGCAGTTATCATGGGTTGGTATTGATCGGTCGTGGCGGCATGGGCGAAGTCTATCGCGCCCAGCACCCAACGCTCAACCGCGCCGTCGCCATCAAGATTCTGCCAGAACACGCCGCCAACAAAGGCGATGCTGAGAAGCGCTTCCTGCGCGAAGCGCAGACGGTCGCCGGGCTGAAGCATCCGAATATCATCACGCTTCATGATGTCGGCGAGCAGGATGGCAAGCCCTTTATGGTTATGGAATATATTGACGGTCAAGACCTTAGCGATATGATCCGTGATCGCGGACGCCTGCCCATCGATGAAGCCCTGCCGATCCTGTCGGACATCGCCGCCGCGCTCGACTACGCTCACCAGAATGGCGTGATCCACCGCGATATCAAGCCATCCAACGTCATGATCGAGAAAGTCGCCGCGACAAACCCCTCCCCTGCCCTCCCGGACCCCGGTCGGGGCTTGCGCGGTGAGCAAGAGCCTCGCGCAGCGAGGCCGGGTGGAGTCCGCGCCGTGCTGATGGATTTCGGGATCGCCAAGAGCTACGTCGCCGGGACAAAGCTCACGCAGTCAGGCATGATCGGAACGCTGGATTACATCTCGCCGGAGCAAATTCAAGGCGCGAGCGAAGTCGATGGCCGCGCCGACATTTACAGCCTCGGCGTTATGGCCTATCAGATGTTTACAGGCCGAATGCCGTTCGAGCACAACAATCCTGGCGCGATGGTGCTGGCGCACCTGATGGAACCTGCGCCCGATGCCTGCGCCCACATCCGCGACCTTCCGGTCGGGGCGTGCGAAGCCATCCAACGGGCGATGTCCAAGAAGCCCGACGAGCGGTTTGCTACAGCAGTGGAAATGGTCTCGGCCATGCATGTCAGCCCCCTTGTCGCATAACAGCGATTATTTGAAGGAGCCTGCATGATGAAGATTAACGCCATAGTCTCCAACCGTCCTGACAATCATACGGTCACGCTTCAAACAGGCGACAACTCCCACAGCATTGAAATAGCGTCTAAGTCGCAGGGTCGCGGTTCTAGCGCGAGCGGCGCAGAACTTTTGTGCCTTGCGCTGGCGACCTGCTACTGCAACGATATCTTCCGCGAAGCGGCCCTCCGAACCATCGCGGTGAGCAGCGTCGTGGTCGAAGTCTCCGCTCAATTTGACGGGACGCCGGGCAGCCCGCTTCGAGACATCGCCTATTCCGCCACCGTCGAGGCCGATGCCAGCGAAGCCGAAATTGTCGCGTTGATGCGCCACACAAACACCGTTGCCGAGATTCAAAACACGCTGCGGGGAAGCTCTGCGATCATGCTGGATCGCGCTGCTGCCATTTCCACGCGGCGCTGATCTGGCTTTACATCGCTCCTGTGTAGGTGATACAATCCTGCCGTTCGTTTCTTAGGCTATTTTACCCCTCTAAGTTGCCGTTTGTTAGCAAGGCTCTTGTATGATTGTGATCACCGGGATGCACCGCAGCGGGACATCCTTCACCAGCAAGCTGCTGCACGGGTTAGATGTCAATTTTGGCGACCACTCCACCTTAGCTCTGGCGGATCGCTGGAATCCCAAAGGCTACTACGAAAATATTGACCTGCAAATCCTGCACGACAAAATCGTGATTGGCGGCGCTTTTCCATCCGAGCAATTCCGCGCCACCCCCGACGAGGAGCGCGGATTCTTTTTGAAGTTGATCATGTCTGTTGGCCGAGTGCGCTATATGTTCTTTAGCGTCAAGGATGTGTCGCGGCGCGCCGCCCTGTATCAGACTGAGATGCGCCGCATGGCCGACCATTTTGCCCACGTCGCGGTCAAAGACCCGCGCTTTTCATTCACTATCAGCGAATGGGCCAAGCGCGCCAATATCGAAAAAGTCCTGTACTGCTATCGGCATCCTTATGAGGTCGCCCTGTCGCTGCGGAAACGCCACCACTTTCCGACGCCGATTGGCGTGGCGTTATGGGCGCATCATGTCGATGAGTTCTTCAAGCAGGCTGACGGTTTGCCCATCACCATGATTAACTACAACAATTTCTTTAACGAAGACACCCAGCTCAGTGAAATCAAGCGCTTGTTCAGTTTTCTCGAACGGCCCTATGACGAGGCCGAAGCCCGGCGGCTGCTCGATAGCACGTTGGATAACACGTTGAGGCGGAACACCGCCACCAACGCCCAGACTGTCCCTCCCTACGCGCAAAAGCTGTACGCTATGCTCCATCGCTACCACCAGAAGCATGACGGCCTGATTGTGTTCAGAAACAGTGGCTAGGCTCCGCCCGGCGCCCGGGAAATTTGTCCTGCGATGAGCGATTATTCATTTAGAAGGAGCGCCCAAAAATGAAGATCAGCGCCACCATCATCAACACGCCGGACAAACATGATATAGCGCTCACTACCGGCGAGAACCTGCACAGGATTGATATTCCCCCAAAGTCGCAGGGTCGCGGCTCGCGCGCTAATGGCGCCGAGCTGCTCTCACTGGCGCTGGCGACCTGCTTTTGCAACGACATCTTCCGCGAAGCTGCCCTGAGAAATATCGACGTGAAAACCGTCAGTGTTGAAGTTACCGGCGATTTTGACGGAACGCCCGGCAGCCCCCTGCGAGACATCGCCTACACTGCCACCATCGAGGCCGACGCCAGTGAGTCCGTCATCCTCGACTTGATGAAGCACACCGACACCGTCGCCGAAATTCAGAACACGCTGCGCGAAGGCGGCCCGGTGAGATTGAAGGATATAACCGCAGTTTCGACGAGCAATGCATAATTCTCAAGATCGCAAAGCTGGGCCGCCGCGAGCAGTTTGGAGCCGCCCTCTAAGAAAGGATATGTGCCATGCCGCGTCAACTATGTCGTTTTCTTGTATGGGTGTCATTGGGCGCGATTATTGGCGCGCAGTTGTCCGGCTGCCAGCCCCCCGCCGCGCCGCCAACAGCCGCCCCCTCCCCGGCAAGCGCGCCCACCGTCGAGGTGACGCCTGCCGCCGCGCTCAACCCAACCGCGAGCCTGACATCAGCCGCCTTTGACCCCTGCGCCCCTGTCGTGCGAGCAGAGGTCTGGGAAGACATCGACGGCGACGGTGAGCGTGACCCCGGCGATCCGCCTGTGCAAGACGTGCAGGTGGCTGTTTTCGTCAATTCCGCTCCGTCCGATCACACCGTTTTTGGCCGAACCTCTGCCAACGGCTTGGCCGAGCTATCCATACCTCTGGACGGCGACTGCACGCTCGCCGACCGCACCGCTTTGGTGCACCCGCGGCCACAAGGCTGGAAGCACACCACCGAAAACGTAAAATCTTTGGACGGCTTCAACCCGCAGACCGACACGCTCTCATTTGGGCTGGCGCGCATCCCAGACTACAGGTCGCCCACGCCCCTGCCCACCTGGACGCCTACCGTGTTTCCGCCGCCGGTGCAGGCCGGGTTGGTGTCCACGCCGGACTCGATGATGATCGGCCAAGCGTTCGAGGATTGCCCTTATCTCTCGCGCCAAACTGCGGAAGACATTCTCGGCGGGCCGGTCGAATTGCCGTCCCCCGGTTTTCCGACGGCTGGGTTCACGTTCCTGTCTCCCGAATTTATGGAAAGCGTGTTGACCTGCTCTTTCACCACGCCTGACCGAAGCGCCGCCCTGTTTGTGTGGGTCGCCGCGACGCGGGCGCAGGCTCAGGCGAATTTTGAATCGTTTCAGTCTATTGCTGGCGACGAGGCCATCCCGGTTGGTGGGCTGGGCAGTAAGGCATTCTGGTGGCCGCTCGCCCTCCGACTGGACGTAGCCTACCTTAATGCCCGGCTGTGGGTCAGCTTCAACCGGCCCGCATCCGATCAGGGCGACCAGGCTGCGGCCCTGGCTGCCGCGGCGCTGGAGCGCATTGACGCGTCGCTGGGGCAAGTCAGCCCGTCGGCGGTCGTCGTGCCCACCGATGCGCCAAAGCCTGCCCTGGCCGACCTGATCTATGATCAGGACCTGGGGTCGCCGGATGACCCGTTCATTGTGTGCGAATTGTTGTCCGAAGAAGACTACGAGTCGATCTTGGGCCCGTTGAAGTCTGCGCCACTGGACACGTCCGGTATCGGCGAGATGGTCGGCGTCGTTCACGGTTGCCAGGTGAACGATGTGGGCTTCGACATTTTCCTGGCGGGCACGCCGTCCGGCGCCATATTCACTTTCCCGCCCGATCCGGGGTCAGCCCCCGTCGAAGGCGTTGGCGACATAGCGTGGTTCTCGGCGGCGAGTGATTATAATGCGAGGTTGGAAGTCGTGCGCGGCAACGTGCGGCTGGGGTTCAGTTCCTATCGGCAGGATGCCGCGCAGGATCGCCCGCTGTTGGAAGCCCTTGCCCGGTTGGTCATCAAGCGCCTGTTTGAGCGCGCCGGAAATCCCGCATCGTCATAGGCGTGACGCTGCCAGCATTATGCCAGCGCGCCCCAATAAGAAAACTGCGCTCAGATCGAGCGCAGTTTTTGTCAGACTGCTGATGGCTATTCTTCCGGCGGCGGCGTCCCGAACACATAATCCCACACCGGCGAGCTTACGCCAAACATCCGCTCAGGCGCTTTATAGTGATGCGCCATGTGGTAGCGCTTGATGAACTTCCAGTAGCCGGAGCGCATCGGGAAGTGATGTGTCGCATAGTGGGTCAGGTCGTAGACCAGATAGCCGACCAGAAACCCGGTCTCCAAGGGGTAGACCCATAGCGGGGCGTTCAGCGCAACCCCCACCAACCCGTAGAACAGCCCAAAGAACACAAACGACATGGGGATGCTCAGAACCAGCGGCATCACCAGCCGGGTCGGGTCTTGCGGCTGGGCATGGTGAACTCCGTGAAACAGAAAGAAGATGCGCTCTTCCACCGGGTTGCGCGGCTTGTAATGGAACAGCCAGCGGTGCAGCGTGTACTCGGTGATCGTCCACAAAATCACGCCAAGAATGATCCCCGCCGGAATGTGCCAGGGAAACGCCCCAACAGGCGCGGATACGACGGCGCTATAAAACAGAAAAATACCTACCGGAACCCAGACCACGCAGATCGTGACCGGGCTAATGTGCGTGAAAAATTCAAAAAAGTCCGATTTGAACAACCGGATTGGCTCGGCCTCGCGGCTGGCCTGTGTTGGCAATGCGCTCATGCTTCCTCTCCTGTCATCGGGTGTTCCCCTCTTGCTGTCACTATTGTACCTACTAATTTGAATAAAGAACACCCGATTCGCCCGGTTCGATGCGGTCTCTGCGCCAGCGGCAGCAGTAGTTCCATGCGCCTTGCCCCATGCGCCATGCTTCACGTCGGCAAACTATGGCTGTCCACCGTCTTGAGGAATTCCTCGCCTTTCGCCAACACCGCATCGTGATCCTCCGGCGGCTTTGACGATTCCAGCAGCGCCACCGTCGCCTCGCGCAGCCGGGCCGTGGCATTGGGCATCCCCTGCGTCTGCCACCGATCAAGGCTCATGTTCGGGAAAATGTCGCTGTGATAATGAGCCGTGCGGTAGCTGCTGAGTGTCGTTTCGGTCAGCACAAAATTGCCGCCCGGCCCCACTTGTTCGATCTCGCCCAACCCCACGGAAGCGTCATCGAGGTTGAAACCGCGCGCGAAGTGCCGCGCCCTCCCCACGATCTCGTGGGCGTACACCACATACGCCGGGGAGAACGCCATCGACCCCAGCGTCCCGCCGATAAACGGCATCAGCCCCACCTTGCCAATCACGCTCGTGATGTGGTTCAGCCACGCCACGCCCGCCTCGATCAAGTCAGGCCCCCACCCCGACCCGCTGCCCGATGTTCCCATGTGCGGCAGGCCGTAATGCGCCATGATCTCGGCCACGCCCAGATCGATCAGGATGGTGTACGGGTCGTAAAACTCGATCATGTTCTTCATGTCGAAGTAAGCGGGCAGGCTGCCCAGCACGATGGGCGTTCCCTCCTTAATAAGCTGCGCGAGCGTCAGCCCGGCCAGCAGTTCGGCGTTCAGCAACACCATCGTCCCGGCGGGCGTGATCGGCGTGGACATCCCCGCCATGCCGTAATTGGAATACATAAACGGGATGCCGCGCTCTATCGCCACGAACATCTTGTCCACCGTGTCCTCGTTGACAATCAGCGGCGACACCGGGTTGAAGTACGGCAGCAAGAACGGCTTGGATGCCAGATCGCCGTGCAGATTTTCCAACATGTCCAATGCCACCGGGAACAGCGACGGCAGCGAAATGAGAAGCACCAGCGGCTTGGTGGTGTTGGCGGTCATTTCCCACACCGCCACCGCGTCGGCGATGTTGGGGTCGTAATCTCTCAACACCCCCAGCGTCGAGATCACGTCAAAGTTGGGCAGGTTATGGCCGAGCCGAACGCCCATCTCCATATGCTTGCGCAGGAACGGCGTCACCTCGTCGGTCATCGGGTCTTGATAGTACATATTCGTCACGCCGATCCCGAAGCGCGCGCCCGGCTGGCCCAGCGTGAATTTAGATTGGCCCAGCCGGTCAAACACCTCGACCGTGCGCGGCGCGGCTTTGATCGCCCACTCCACGATCTCGCGCGGGAAGGTCACCCGGTTGTCCTTCACCGATGACGCCCCCAGCCGTTTTGCCAGCAGTTCGAGCGCCCGTTTGGAGTCCACTCGAACGCCCGTGACTTCCAGCGCCCGCAGCGATTGCTCGTGCGCGTAGGCGATCTGGTCGGGTTGCAGGACGGTGATCTGGGGGCGGACGTTGAATGCGTCAGGCATGGCTCGCTCCTGAGAGTGACGGGTGTGAGCCGCATCATAGTGATTTCCGCGCCGCGCGTCAAGCTGTGACGGTGTCGCAGAGTGCGGTTCAAGCATTGGAGATCGTCTAAAAGAGTGGATATCGCGGCAAGCGAATCGTCTGCGAAGCAACCTCACCCCCCGTCCCCCTCTCCGTGATCACGGAGAGGGGGCGCAGCCTATCCGGCATAGCATATGGGCTGGCGGGGGTGAGGTCCGCATAGCAGCGAGCGCCAATCTTTTAGACGCTCCCAAGCAATGTTGGCTCTTGACAAACACGCAAATCAGGCTTATTATTATTGCAGACTAGTTTGTATTGCAAACTAATTTGCGCATCAGGAGGACTACGATGGACAATCAAGTTGACCGCGTTATTCAGCAGACCCGCCGCTATTGGTACGAGGACGGCTTTGTGGAGATCGCCACCGGCGCGCTGTTCATGGTGGTCGCAGCGTTGCTTGCCGCGATGGAATTGATCCCCCATGATTCTACGTGGTTCCCCATTATCGTCATCGGGCTGCCGCTCGTGATCATTGCGGCGGGCATTCCGGTCAAGAAATTCGTGGGGACGCTCAAGGAGCGCGTGACCTACCCGCGCACCGGATACGCCGATTTCCATCACGACACGGCGCGCTCGCGCTGGATCGTCGCTAGCGTCGCCTTTGCCGCCGCGTTCATTATCGTGACCGGCGGCAAGTGGCTCGACCATATCGGCGCGGTGGCCGGGCTGGTGATGGGGGCCGCCTTTGCGAGTCTCGGTGTGAGGCTGGGCGCGCTCCGCTTCTATGTTCTGGCGGCGCTGTCGGCCACGATAGGGTTGAGCCTGGGGCTGTTTGCCTCCCTCAGCGACCCGTGGCAGATGGCGGCTTTGATGGGCGGCGAAGGCGTCGCGCTGGTGGCCTCCGGGCTGCTGGCCCTGCGACATTATCTCCGCCAAAACCCGCCATTGCAGGAGGCGTGACATGGCTGACCAAACGGAATCCAACGCTGGCGCCTACGACGATATTATCGGCCTCGACCGGGTGATCCACGAACCAGCGCGGCTGGTGATTCTGGCCGTGCTGGTTGCCGCCGACGCCGACTTTCTGTTCCTGCTGCGCCAAACGGGCCTTACCAGAGGCAACCTGTCATCGCATCTGAGCAAGTTGGAGCAGTCAGGCTTTATCGTCGTCGACAAGAGCTTCAATGGCAAAGTGCCGCGCACGGTATGCCGCCTGACGCCTGCGGGCCTCGACGCCTTCAAAAACTATCGAGCTATGTTAAGCCGCGCGATTGACAACTTGCCCGGCTGAATTCGCGCGCGATTGCAAGCGTTTGCCCCTGCCTGTATACTCCCCAAACGCTTGCAATCGCGCCAGACAATGCGTTTTTGGTGTTTGGCCGTTAGCCTTTCACTTCTGACTTCTCACTTCTCACTTTCTCTCAGGAGTTTCCCGTTGGCTCGCTATCAGATCATGCACTGGAAGGACATCCCCGCGCAGGTCAAAGCCGAAGACGACACCGGCGTCGCCAAGGCTGCCCTCTCGCCGCGTTTTCAGGAAGCCATCGACGCCGCCGCTATGGCTGAAGGCAGCGCCGATAGCGAGGCGTATATGGAAGGCTGGGCATGGGGGGCCAAGCAGGATCGGCCCGGCGCTGCGCAGGAAGTCGCCTACGCAGTCGCCGCCGAGCTTGAAGCGGCTTATCCCAAAGAAAAACTGGTCGAAATGATCTTGAGCCACAAAGCCTGACGGCCCGCTAGTCGCGGGCCGTCAGAATTCGTGTCATTCGTGTCATTCGTGGACTGAATCGCCTTTACGCTGTCGCCTTGATCCGGTGCGCGAACTTCTGGCGGAACTTGTTGACTTTCGGCGCGACCACCGCGATACAGTATCCCTGATACGGGTTGCGCGCGAAATATTCCTGATGATACGCCTCCGCCGGATAGAACGCCTCCAACGGCGCGATCTCGGTCACAATCGGCTTGCCCCAGATTCCGGCCTCGCTGATCTCGCGGATGACCTGCTCGGCGACCTTCTTCTGCTCGTCTGAGTGCGTGAAGATCACGGAGCGATACTGTGTTCCCACGTCCGCGCCCTGACGGTTGAGCGTCGTCGGATCGTGGATGGTGAAGAACACTTCCAGAATTTCTTTGTAGCCGATCACGTCCGGGTTGAACACCACTTGTATGACCTCGGCGTGTCCCGTCGATCCGCTGCACACTTGCTCGTAGCTGGGGTTCGCCATCGCCCCGCCGGCATAGCCGGACACGACATCTTCCACCCCCTCCATCTGATCGTACACTGCTTCCAAACACCAGAAGCACCCGCCGCCCAGCGTTGTTGTCTCTTTCATAACCTGCTCCTCTCTGGCTTTCCAATAGATAAAGTGTATCTCACGGCGCGGCCCAATGTCGCCGCCTTCTGGATAATTGGTCATCGCGGAGCCTGTATTTGCTACAGCCCTGTGTTAGATTTTCGCAAGAATCCCCAAAGCTTGCGGGCATCCGCCAGTTGACTATACTTCGTGCAATATACAGGGAAACTTTGCTCTTATTTCAATGTACAAAACAGGAGATTGGTGATGAAAACCCGATTGGCGTTTGTTTTAGCCGTTTTGCTGGCGGCCTCATTGGCCTGCGACACGTCATCAACTGGCGGCGCGACTGAAAAAGACCTTTCTGGAACCTATGTTGTCAGTGGCACAAACTTTGGCGACAATACGGACTCATACACCGGCGAAGCGACTATCGCCAAAGTGTCTGGAAATGACTACTCGGTCATATGGACGATTGGCGAGAGCCAAACCCAAACTGGCAGCGGAACGCTGAGTGGCAACACGTTCACCGTCACTTGGAAGGAAGGCGATATTAGCGGCGGGGGGACCTACACCCTCCAATCCGACGGATCGTTGGACGGCATCTGGACGGTGGACGGCGTTGACGGGCAAGGCACAGAAACCTTCACGCCCAAATAATCTTGCGCCTATCCGAATTCGAAGCCAGAAATTTGCCCCGGCGAGTCTTTCGAGACTCGCCGGGGCGCACAGCGTGCTCGTTCTGTCGTCGCCTTCACCCAACCCGATGCAGCGGCAGGGTGACCGTGAACTCGCTGCCGATCTCTGGCTGGCTTTCCACGGTGATTTTCCCGCGATGCAGCTCGGCGATTTGCTGCGCCAGCGCCAGCCCAATCCCTAGCCCCTGCTGTTCCCGAACCTCCCGGTCAATCTGTGTCAGCGGTTGAAATAGCTCGCCCATCTGATTTTCAGCGATCCCGATGCCATCATCCTTGATCTTGATCACTGCCACGCCCTGCTCGGCGTCGGCTCCGGCCTCGATCCACACGTTGCCCCCGTTGCGCTTGCTGAACTTGATGGCATTGTCCATTAGCCGCCGAAAGATGTCATTGAGGTACGCCGGGATGCCCAGCACGACCAGTTCTTTGGGCGCGCGGGTGGTGAAATCGACGCCGCGCCGCGCCGCCTCCACGCTGAGTTCGCGCGCCGCGCGCGATATCTCGTAGCTCAGGTCTGTCGGTTGGCTGTATTTCGCCAGTTCAGTCGCCATCATGCCCGACTGGATGTTGACCATCATCATCAAATCTTCGACCAGCCGCACCAACCGATCCGCGCTGCCGCGCATCATGTCAAGGATGTGCCCCAGTGAATCGCCATCCATCAGATCGCGGCCTTCCTGCAACAGCCCAATCGAGCCGTACAGGGTGGACAGCGGCGTGCGGAACTCGTGGCTGAACACCGTTATAAGCTGCTGTTTCGTTCGATCAACTTCATGCTGGCTGGCCGCGCGCAGGTCGCCAATCCGCTGAATGCGCGACTGGATGGCGACCAGCAAATCCTCCGGCTCAAACGGCTTGGTCAGATAATAATCCGCGCCGAGGCTGAGGCCATGACGCACATCTTCTTTGGTTCCGCGCGCGGTCAGAAAAATGAACGGGATAGCCTGCCATGCCGGGTTTTGCCGCACCTCGTGAAAGAATTCGATCCCCGTCATTTCAGGCATCATCACGTCGGCCACAATCAGGTTCGGCGTTTCGGTCTGCATCTTTTCCAGGCCATCGCGGCCATTGATGGCTTTGATCGTCTCATAGCCTGCCAGCCGAATGATGTCAGCCACGCTGTCCAGTATGACTTGATCATCGTCCACTACCAGAATTTTAGATGGTTCGTTCATAATGTCCCCCGACTTGGTCTGTAAGGCCAGCCTCGGCTGGCGCGCTAACCGTCGCTATCGACGGGTATCCACAGCGTGAATATCGCCCCGCCCCGGCCTGGGGCCCGGCCAATCACTTCAATCTCGCCCTGATGCAGCGTCACGATCTCGCTGGCGATAGCCAACCCCAGACCGGTGCCAGGAACCTGCGTGTCCCGGCCCGCCTTGCCGCGATAAAAGCGCGTGAACAACTGCGGAATCTCCTCCGCCTCAATGCCCGGCCCGCTGTCCGCCACGCGTATCCCGCCCCATTGTTGACCGCCCTGCTGCCGATCCACCACGCTGACCTCGATGCTGCCCCCGGCAGGCGTGTAGTTGATGGCGTTGGTCAGCAACACGCTTAACGCCTGCCCTAGCAGCCCTTCATCAACCTGCGCACTAATCGGTTGGCCGCGCGGGATGGCGATCAGCGTCAATTCTTTTTCAGCGGCGATTGCCGCCCGGTCGCTCGCAAGTTGCTCCACCACGTCGCGCAAATCCATCGACCGCAAATGTAGCTCCATCCGACCCTGATCGAGCCGTGACAGCCGCAGCAAATCTTCAATCAACATGTTCAAGCGGTCAATTTCGCGCCCCAGCCGATCCATATATTTGTCGTGGCCCGCCGGATCCATCGTTAGCAGACGGTGATTGAGCTTCAGCCCTGTAATCGGCGTGCGAAGCTCGTGCGAAACATTCGACACAAAAGCGTCCTTCAGCCGTTCCACTTCTTTGAGCGCGCTGATGTCGCGCAGGCTGCACACCACCCCGCGCATCCCATGATTGGTGGTTATCGGCGCGAGGATGATGTCCATGTCATAAACCCGATCCGGCTGGAACATCAACGCGGTTTCAAAGCGGCGAGGTTTAAGCGCCGCCAGAACTGCGTCCAGGGCTTCTTGCAGTTGTGACGGCTGGCTGACATCCAACGTTTTGGTGAGGGCTTTGCCATAAATCGCTTCAATCTCCAGCCCGGATAGCTCTGTGAATGCCGGATTGACGGCGTCTATCTTGCAGTTAATATCCAACAGTAAAATCGCGTCGGGGCTGTTGTTGAGAATGGCCTCAACCCGATCTTTGACGACGGTGATTTCGCGCGTTCGCTTTTCAACTGCCTCTTCCAGTAGGCTGCTGTAGTTTTCAAGCTCCCGATACAGCTCCGCGTTATGCAGCGCCGCCGCCATCTGATTGGAAAAGTTGATGAGGCGCTCGCCATCCTGTTCGGTGAACGCGCGCGCGGGCAAACTGAATAAATGCATATAGCCAATCAGCTTGCCCTTCAAATGGATCGGCGCGCCCAGATAGGTTTCAAAGTTGTTAATGATTTCTGGCGCGTCCTCATGCTTGTTGAGTTGTGTGACGAACTTTTGCGCTGCCAGCGCCGTGCGGCGAGCCTGTTCTACCCCTTCCGATCTTTCTATCGAGAACGTCATCTGAGCCAGCCAATCCGTCAGGCCCGGCCCGTCAAGGCCGCGCGTGATTGCCACCTTCACCGCCCCGTCTTCGATCAGCGTCATCGCCGCCAGATCACACGGCACGACCTGCCGCAAATTGTCGAGGATTTGATCCAGCATCATTTCGTTGTTATCAGTCGTTCCCAGCAGCAGGATAGTCTCGCTTAACGCCTGCGCTAAAGCGCGCTGATCGCGCTCGGCCTCTTCCGCTTGTTTAAGCTGGGTCACGTCATCCTTGACCGCCGCATAATGCGTGATTTGGCCCTGATCGTCCCGAATGGGAAAAATCCGTGCCTTCTCCTGGAAAAACTCCCCTTGCTTCGTCTGATTCTTGAACTCGCCAGTCCAGGTGTTGCCCGCCGCAATCGTCGCCCATAATCCGGCATATTCCTCTGTCGTGGTGGCGCCTGACTTAAGGATTCGTGGATTTTTCCCTAACGCTTCTTGGGCCGTGTAGCCCGTGCGCTCGCAAAACGCAGGGTTCACATACTCGATAGTCCCGGCAATGTCAGTCACGACGACGGACGACGAGCTTTGCTCGACCACCTTAGACAGTATCGCCGACCGCGCTTCGCTGGCGCGCAATGCTTCTTCCGTCTGCTTGCGTTCGCTGATATCGATCAGCGTCCCAATGGTGCCAACCACGCTTCCGTCCGGGTCAACCACCGGCGTTCCAGCGATGATCACGGCCCGGCGTTCGCCCTGCGCGGTTGTCAATTCGACTTCGTAGTTGCCGGATATGCCCTGCCACCGGAGGGCCAACTGGGTCTCAATCTTGGCGATATTCTCTGGCGTGAAGAATCGTCGGAAGTTTTGGCCGGACAATTCGCGCAAAGATGGCGCGCCCAGCAGCGCGCACAGCGCCGGGTTGCCATACACCGTGTTGCCATCGATGTCAACCTGCCAGATGCCAACCGGGCTGTGCTCCGCCAACGCCTCAAAGTCCGGCCCTGGCAATGGCCCGCTCGGTCCGGGATCAGAGCCGGCCTGAGTGTTGGCATTCGGCTGAATAGCTTTGTTGCTCACCGTGATATTTGCCTCGCTGAAGCTTTGTTGCCGTATTGTCATTCGCCGACAGGCCTGCTTGAGATTATACCGTTCATGGATAGCATCAGAGGATTAACCATTATCTTACAGAATGATAGTAGTAATTGCAATCATAGTCGAAGATTGGCCAAGATTCAGACATGAAGCGGACATGAAGCGGACATAAATCGGCGATTAAGCGCGGGCGCGATATGCTGCGAGGGCGCATCGGCTTTTTTCCAACCACTTTTGGCGCGAAAACAGGTCGTCAAGGGCGCGCCATGCGCCCGGATGAGCCCGCGTTTGGCCCGGCAAACAGTTTGTGCGCCGCGCCTGTCAAGAATTTCTTAACGATAAATATTGTTGGCATCATGTTTCCATGCTCCCTGCTGAACCTCTGCAAGGGGCCATGCGCCCTGCCCCATGCCCCACGCGCCCTGCCCCCTGCCCCCTGCCCCCTGCCCCCTGCCCCATGCTCTCTGCGCCATGCGCCTTGCCCCTTTCGCCTTGCCCCATGCGCGAATAATTTAAGGTTCAATTTTCCCGATTCGACAGCATTGCGGTCAAAAACGTGGTATAAAGTAGAATCCAGTTCTCGATTGACGCCGCCACAGGCGATGTTCAGTTGGGGCGGGTTATTATGTCCAAGACTTACGCAAAACCGACCGTGACACTAACGATTGGCGTGAAATGCCGTTAAAATTCGTGTCATTCGTGCAATTCGTGGACGAATGCTTTTGACTTTGCGTAAGTCCTGATGTCCTTATTCTCATGGTCTGGCCGTCGATGGTTGTTATGCAACGTTCATCTATTTTTTATGGCAGTCCTCAGGCGACGCTGGTTCAACGCCTGAACGCTGGTGAAGCAAATTCCGATGTTCAGGAGGCGCTATGCCCGGCAATGCGCGCGTCCGGCGGTGGCAGTTTCGCGCCCGGTCGTTCAGCTTGCCCGGCGGTGATCAAAAACGGGAATAATCGACGTGACATCGGGTACGCTTCCAGACGGCAACCACACTGGCGGCGTCAAGAGCGCGCTGGCCTTGTCACGGCGCGGAGTCGCTCAAGCAAATCAGTTCGGGAAACGCGCAATTTTACATAGGTGGCGTCTGCCTTGCCTCGGCATTTTCGAGAAGCATCCGGCAGCGGCGCTTCTCGATTTTTTTTGCGCCAGACGATAACCTCCGTGTTTAAGACATACGCGCAGCGCCTGTTTGAACAGAATGATGCGTGTCACTCACTGCCAGTAAAATGAGTGTCATTCCATGCCCATCACGGCGAAATAGGAGTCAAGCTTCTTCATGTGTCAGGATTGTCATCATTATGTTAGAGCGCATTTCACTGCGCCGCTTTCCTCACAAATCGCGATTTAACGTTGTAAGTGGCCTTGTTGTTTTTGGTAGCGCAGTTTCCTCAATCTGAGGAATGGAGGATGACTGTATGACCAGGAAAAAGAATCAAGAGCGTCCCATCGAATCATCGGTGGAGCAGCCTGAATTTTCGCCACAAACGGAATCGCTCAACCTTGACCAGCTCGAAGCGATGATCAAAGAACGCACCCAGCCAGAAGCGGTTGGCGAGGCTGCCGCGACGCTCCGAACCAGGGTTCCCCGCGCCGCTCGTGAAGAGTCGATCCTTCGCCATGTCTCTGAGTGGGCCAGGGCCGAGCTTTCCGCCGGGCGCGCGGAGTTGCGCAAGGACGGCAAACTGCCGGAAGTTCTGGTCAAACTGAATCGCGCCGTCGCCCTGATGCCATGGTCGCCCAGCGTCGAACTGGGCAAGGCTTTCACCTTGCTGGACGCCGCCGAAAAATCAGGGGCGTCCAGCCTGACCCAGATTGCGGCCCGTGCCAGATCCAACGACCTCCGTCCTGAGATTCAGGGCGCGCTCCTCCGCGCCCGTGAAAAATCCGCGCACGGCAGCGACACCTGGCGGCAGGCCACCCGCACGCTGGCCGAGGTCGAGGCTGAGGCCAATCGCCCGGAAGCCGCCATCATCTTGCTTCAAGAACTGCGCGAAGCGGCGGAAGATGTCGCCGCCCGGCTCGGTCAGGTTGAATCGATTGTCGGGCGTCAGGTGCTTTCCGAAACGCTGGCTTCGGCGCGTTTCGCCTTGCGGCACGGCCTGACCGATCAAGCCGAGCGACTGGCTATCGGCTGCGTCGAGGCTGCGCCAAACAGCCCCGCCGCATGGACGTATATCGCCGAAACGCTCATGGCGCGCGGGCGCTTCATCGACGCGGCGGCGGTCTTCCGCTTTGTCGCGGCGGCAGAAGACACCCAGCCGGACGTGAATCTGGCCGCTATTCGCGCGCTCAAAGACTCGACCTCCAGCGTGACTGCCCACTGTGCGCGCTGTCATGCGCATGTCGCCGCGCCCGCCGAAGAATGCCCGACCTGCGGCCTGCCCGCCCCGCGCGGGGTGCTGGTCATGGACAAGCCGGAGATCATCGAACTCGGCAAACTGAGCTGGCGCGTTCGCGCGGCATGGGCGCTTCATGCCGGCGGCGAAGTCGCCGCCGCCCTTGACGACATCAACCGCCTGCTCCTGGTTGCCCCGTCTGACAACCGGGCCTTCCATGCCCTCGAAGCGCTCCGTGACCGCTGGCGCGCCGAGCTTCCGCCAGTGACCGCTTCCAACCTTGTCGCGGATGTCGCCGCCGCCTACACGCGCGGCGGTCGCAAGGCCGCCCGCCCGTTGGCCGCCGCGCTGACGGTCGGCTACCCCTCCGAGATCGAAACCGCGTGGCTGCTGGCTCTGCTGTCCGCCCGCGACGGCCTTGAGCCGGACGCCCTGCCGCTGTTGGCGCGGGCGCCGGAAATCGCCGCCGGAACGTGGGCGCAGATTCCCCTGAAGGCGCGGATGGCGTTCGCCGCGTCGATGCTGGCCTCGGGCCTGAGCGTCGAGCTTCACCCGCTGCTGGATCGGCTGTTCAGCCCCGCCGAGCAGCAGGAAACCCGCGCCGCCCAGATCATCGCCCGCTGCCGCCGCGCCATCGAGGAACGCTTCAGCGCGTTGGTGGCCCGCTGCTACGAGCAGATTGAAATAGGGATGCCCGGCGAGGCCGTCGCCTCGGCGCAGGCCGCCTGCGACCTGCTTCCCAACCGCCGCGAAGGGTTGTTGGCGCGCGGCTGGGCCTATCTCGAAACCGAGTCGCCTCACGCCGCCCTGCAGGATTTCCGTCAGGTCTGGGAAGCCATCCCCGATGACACGCTGGCGGAGATGGCCGCGCTGGGAACCGCCCGCGCCTATCTGCTGTTGGAAGATGTCCCCGCCGCGCTAGACGCTTTGGAAGCTGTCCCTGCCGCCAACGCCGACGCCGAGAGCCTGCGCGCCAGCATCCATACCCGCCTTGAAGCCCGCCCCTTTGTGCTGATCGAGGAGATCGGCAAGGGCAAAAAGAAGACCTATCGCGGCGTGTTTGGCGTCCGCGTGGAGGCCGCCGCGCGCTGGTTTGAAACGCCGGAGCTGGAACTAACCCGCCACGAGCTGGGCCGGGCCGGCGCCGATTTCATCACCGCGCTGGGCGGGCTGGCGACAGCCCCCGGCCAGCCAACCTTCGACCTGCGGATCATCGCCCGCCCCATCGAGGGTCATCCGGCAGGCGGCGAGTTGGACATCGCCCTGCTGGTGGCGGTGACTCACCCCATCCCGGAGAAGGTCGAGCATCTGGCCCTCGAAACATGGCACGCCATCCAACCCCTGCTGCCGATGGCCGGGCAGTCGATCTACCGCTACGAGCCGATCTCCACGGAGGAGGCCCTGCGCGCGCTGCTCGATCCGTTCGAGATCGCCGACGCCGCCGAATTCGCCCGCCGCGAAGTGGCCCACGATGGCGTGTATGGCTTGCAGATGTTCACCACGTCGGGAACAACCTTGCTCGAAATGACCCGCGCCATGCTGCGCCGCCCTGCCCCGTCGATGATCAGCGTCCTGATCCAGCCGACCACGCTCTTGACAGAGGAACGCGGGGCGCTGGCGAAAGTGCGCGAAGACCTGCGCAACTCGCCCTTCATGCCCGGCGACCCGCTCGACAAGAACGAGGTGCTGATCTCGGAACTGCCAGAGGTCGACTCGTACACCCTTCAGGATCAGATCGGCCAGATCGTGGACGGGCTGGAAAAGCAAGCCTTCCTGATGCAGGCCCGGGTCGCCAGCGCCGACAGCGACCCGCTGCTTCAGCACAACGTGGCGGCCTGCTTGTTTGGCGCGGGCGGACAGTACCATCTGGCCCGCCCCGCCGACGCCGACGATTTCGCCGCGCTGGTTGACAGCCTGCGCCGGGTCGATTTGCGGCTGTGGATACCCACCCACGCTCCCGACCCGCTGGGGCGGCTGCGCTGGCTGTTTGGCCTGAACGAAGCCTCGCTGGTCTTCCGCCTGCCCATGCCCGGCGTGGAAGGCATCCCCGGCCTGCCGCAGATCGCCATCCGGGCCGTGCCGCCCTCCAATATCCCGCTGGACGGGATCGAGATCGGCGTCAGCGTGTCGGCCATCGCGGGCAAGCCGCTGCCGATCCGCATCCGTCAGGCCGACCGCCGCCGCCACTTTTACATCGTCGGGCGCACCGGCGGCGGCAAGTCGTCGATGCTGGAGATGATGGCGATACAGGACATCGAGGCCGGGCGCGGGGTGGCGATCTTCGACCCCAACGGCGATCTGGTCGAATCGATCCGCGCGCGTGTTCCGGCCCATCGCGCCGACGACGTGATCGTGTTCGACCCCGCCGATGACGAGCGCCCGCTGGGCCTCAACATTTTGCAGGCCCGTTCCGACACCGAGCGTCACCGCATCGCCACCGAGTTTGTCGAGATGCTGGTGCGGATGTACGACCCGCATCAGGTGGGCATGGCCGGGCCGGTCTTCCAGCACACCACCCGCATGGGCCTGCTGACCGCCATGCTGGGCCTGCCCGACGCCACCCTGATCGAGGCCATGCGCGTTTTGACCAGCGACGCCTACGCTCGCTCGCTGCTGCCCAACATCAGCGACCCGCTGGTGATCAACTTCTGGGAGCATGAGGTCAAGGACTGGCCGCCGAATTATAGGGGCGAGATACGCACCTTTATCGTCTCGAAGTTCAACCGCTTTATCGGCGACCGCCGCGTCCGGTTGATCACCGGCCAGCCGCGCTCGTCGATTGACCTGCGGGCGGTGATGGACAACAAGCAGATTTTGCTGGTCAACCTGAGCAAGGGCCGCATCGGCTCGCAGAGCGCGACGTTTCTGGGCTTCCTGATCCTGCAAACCATCCTGATCGCCGCCCTCAGCCGCGCCGAGCAGTCGCCGGAAGAGCGCGACGACTTCTGCCTGTACATCGACGAGTTCCAGTCGTTCGCCACCGAGACCTTCACCACCATGCTGTCGGAGGGGCGCAAGTACGGCCTCGCGCTGGTGATGGCCAACCAGTATCTCAGCCAGCTCACGCCGGACCTGCGCCAGGCGGTGTTTGGCAATGTCGGCTCGCTGGTCAGCTTCCGCATCGGCGTGGGCGACGCCGGGCTGATGGCCCCGGAGTTTATGCCCGTGTTTGGGGCCGACGACCTGATCAACCTGCCGCGCTACACCACCGCCACCCGCCTGATGGTCGATGGGCAGGCCACTCGACCCTTTGCCATGCGG
>Ga0210377_10000759_pt1 | contig 30813 bp, 27 predicted proteins | sample PLM4_65_b1redo_FD_155480 | JGI IMG/M metagenome (GOLD analysis project Ga0210377, IMG submission 155480) | Groundwater sediment microbial communities from an aquifer in East River, Colorado, USA - PLM4_65_b1 redo | ecosystem: Environmental > Terrestrial > Soil > Riparian zone | place: USA: East...
CGTTCACAATACCAAAGAACTGCACTGTGGACGCGCGCTGCCCAAGTTCTCCGAGATTGTCTTGCGGCTGAAAGAAATCTTGAACCGCTTCTTGAATGCCCTGCGCTGCATGGATATTGCTGCTCTCTCGGAGAACAGTCTGGAGGATTGGCACAAACCTTCTCAAGTCGGGCCAACTCGCGTCGGGGGTGTGAATATCAATCAACCTAGAATGCGTGCGGTCCTGCAAGCCGTGATGGCTTTGTCGGCTGCTCCACATGGATTTCATTGCACAGACTTGGCTGTCAAAGTGCAGGCAATCTTGGCTGTCCCTTACACGCCGCGCCAGGCGGCCTATGATCTGAAAAAATTGCGTGGAAAAAACCTGCTGCGTAAAATCGAAAACTCGCACCGCTATGAACCTGTCCCCCAGGGATTGCGGGAAATGACCGCATTGTTCGTCTTGAGGGAAAAGGTGATCAAACCCGTCCTGGCAGGAGCAGGTAAAATCAGGTGCGGTCCCAAGCTCAAACATCAAAATCAGGTTGATCGCCATTATGCAAACATTCAAATCGAAATGCGCAACTTGTTTCAGACCCTTGGACTGGCGGTGTGATCTCATCCACAAACTTTTGTCGATGTAGGCGCTCTAAGCGCCTATCTCGAAATCGGGAAGGCTTTTTTTGTTTAAATCTGGTAGCTGTTGCGAAAGTGTTGCAACCACAATGAACAGGACACAACTGTGAGGAAGTAGAGGTCGGGAGTTCGAGTCTCTCTGCGCCAGAATAAAACGGTGGGGCTCGTCTGCTGCAAATGCAAAATATAATTCGTTTTCAATGATGGTAGCGATATTGAAACATATCTCCTATGGCTACTGGAATTTCAGTATGATAATACTCCCTTCATCTAATCCACTGCTTCCATCGTTATTCCATCACTTATTCCGATGTAAACATTCCTTCAATATCATTGTTGCTTCTCTATAGTATCCGGATAAGTCATGTCAATTATCTATCATATTGTTAGTGAGAAAAAGGAAAAGAGTTGTCAGACAAGGACTATTGTAATCAACATGTAACTATTTCCTTATTGTAACAACATCCAGATTTTGCTATTCTATTAGCGGAGGAATATATTGTGAAAATCTACTGGGAGGGTGTCAGGGGATAAATTTATTCTTACGTAATGCACAAAACTCGTTCAGGCAGCAACGATCTGATAACTTAGTTTGGGCGCTTATGGGTTATCAGGGAGCTAATAGCGAAACCGGCTTCTATGGCCGGTTATTTGTTTAAGGGGCTCATTTTCGGGAGGAAAATAGTGAATGCAAAAAACTAAAGTGTTTATGAACAATCTGGTTGGTATTAAGCCTTCGTGATGACGGGTATCCCTCTGGATACTTTTAACCGTACACAGGCTGTGAATTGGACTGAATCTTTGTATTTCGCAATAAACCGAAAGAAGATAGACATGAATCGCTTTCTCAAAACACAAATTTTTTTGCGGATTCTGGTTGCGCTCATGCTCACTGGGTTATTAACTCTCTGGCAGCCGAGCGAGCCTGTCACCGCGCAGAATTCAAGCAACAATGTTCTTTACACAACCGATGCAGATTTTGACTCGGGCACATCGGTAAGTGTCAATCACAATGCCCCGAATAATAATCAACTTCAACTTGACTCACAGACCAAGCCTTTTCCCTTCATCAACGTGGCGGCATCAGGGCGCGGCACCGTGGTACGGACCAATACAGAGACGGGTGAGATCGTTGGCGAATACCGCACCGCGCCAGAAGGGCGAGGCTTAAACCCATCACGCACCACCGTTGACCTGTTCGGTAACGTGTGGACTGCCAATCGTGATGAGTCCGGGATGATCGGCGATGTGCTGTATGGGTCAACAGTCAAGATCGGTCTCCTCGTCGGTGGAACGCGCGTCAACGAGGATGGTTCTCCCAACCCGGATGGCGGCTATCTCGCACCGCCGTTCGGCTACAACACCTGTGTCGATAGGAACGCAGACGGTCTCATCCATACTTCAAAGGGACTCGACGATATTCTGGACTGGCCCGACATCACGGATGGAATGGGCGGAACCGATGGTATCGTCCAGGATGCGGTTGATGAATGTGTCCTGCTCTACCAGCGCCTGCCCAACGCGGAAAATCCACGGCATGTTTCGGTGGATGCAGATAACAATGTTTGGGTGGGCGGCTACCCGTACGCGGTCCGCACCTTTTACAAACTGGATGGCGATACCGGTGCCTTTCTCGACTCGTTCGATGCGCGGGAGATTGGCTGCGGCGGCTACGGCGGGTTGATCGATGGGAACGGCATCCTGTGGTCCGTGGGCGGCGCACTGCTGCGTTACAACCCGGTTGCCCACACGGGATTCTGTATCCAGCAATACGGCTATGGACTTGGCATCGATACCAATGGCTATATCTGGATGTCTCTCTGGGATGGCGGTATCGTCAAGATCGCACCAGATGGCACGGTCGTGCCCGGGTTCCCGAAACCGACCTTCCCGTCATCGATGACTGCTTTGTCGATGGCTATGGGAATGGACAACGTGGCGGCGATCCCTCAAAACGCGCCTGCCGGGAACGCCTCTGACTCCCGAACGGCTGGTGACAGAATAAAAAGCCTGAAACTCCCTTCGACCACTCATTCCAACCGTCAGACCCAGCCGGTGCAGAATACGACCTTCTTGCCGGAAAATGACGCGCGGGTATTGAACGAGCCGCTGGCTGAAGATCCTTCAGTCACGTTCCAGGTGGCGCCAGTAGACAACTGGGTGCAGTCATCCAGCTCATGGACGCCGGGGGCGACCATCACAATGACCATCAGGGACAGCGGTAGTGTCGTGTATGCCGACTCACAAATAGCTGATGCAGGCGGCAATTTCAACTTCAACCTGTGGGACAAGTTTGACTTGCAGCGCGGGCAGGAGGTGACTGTCTCGGATGGAACGCACACGAAGACTCACACTGTGATGAATTTGTTTGTCGGAGGTGTCGATATAACAGCCAATACCGTGTTCGGTAGTGCGGAGGCTGGCACAAACGTGCAAGTCTGGGTACATCAGGGCGGCTGGTTATCTGTTGCGCCTGATGGCTCCGGAGACTGGACAGCTGATTTCTCCAGCCAGATCGACCTCAACGAACTCTCGGATGGAGGCTCGCGTCAGTACGATAGCGATGGCGACTCCACTGGCGTATGGTGGGCTACTCCCCGGATCCAGGTCGCGCCCGACGATAATTGGGTGCAATCATGGATGCCATGGACGTCGGGAGCAGCCATCACACTCACCATCCAAGACGGCGGGGATGTGGTGTATTCCGACTCTCAGACCGCTGATACCGAAGGTCGCTTTAACTTCAACTTGTGGAATGGCAATTTCGACCTGCGGTATGGACAGGTGGTAACCGTTTCCGATGGAACGACCACCAAGACCCATACCGTGATGCCGCTATACGTGGATAAAGTCGATCTGGCGGCTGACACTGTTTCGGGTCGCGCGGAGACCGGCAAGAGTGTGGAGGTCTGGGTCAATGGCGGTGGCTGGATGGCTGTTACGCCAGAAAGTTCAGGGGAATGGACTGCCGATTTCTCGAGCCAGACCGATCTGACCTGGCAAACCGATGGCGGCTCCCGTCAGATGGACGCGGATGGTGACACCACCCAAATATCATGGTCGAGCCCAAGGTTCTGGGTTTCTCCCGATGATAATTGGGTGCAATCCCGCAACGGCTGGGCGCCGGGCGCGACCATTACACTGACCATCGCAGAGGGCGGGGTTGTGGTGCATTCCGACTCCCAGATCGCCGACGAGGATGGCAATTTCAACTTCAACCTGTGGGATGACAATTTCGACCTGCAGCGCGGACAGGTGGTGACCATTTCGGATGGAACGATCACCAAGGCACACACCGTCATGCCGTTGTACGTGAATGGCGTCAATGTGAACGAAGATACCATCTTCGGGCGGGCAGATGCCGATACTGAGGTAGATGTCTGGGTGCATGGAGATGGCAACCGACTTGTCAAAGCCGGTGACGGGGGAAGTTGGATAGCCAATTTCACTGGCCAGACCGACATCACCTATAAAAATGACGGTGGTTCAGCACAATATGATGACGATGGCGACGGCACCGGCGTATGGTGGAACAGCCCAAGGATTCAGGTCGCGCCCGAGGATGACTGGGTGCAATCACAGCGAACTTGGACTCCGGGAAGCACCATCACCCTGACCATCAAAGCAGGTGGGACCGTAAAATATACCGACTCGCAGATTGCCGATGAGGATGGCAATTTCAACTTCAATCTGTGGGATGTATTCGATTTGAAACGCGGACAGGAAGTGATCGTCTCGGATGGAATGAGCACCAAGACCCACGTTGTCATGCCGCTGTATGTGGATGTCGTTAATGTTGCAACTGACACAATCTCTGGTCGGGGAGATGCCAGTTCCGATGTGGAGGTTTGGGTGCATGGCGATGGTAATGTGACTACTACACCCAACGACTCAGGGAATTGGACTGCCGACTTCTCCGGTCAAACCGACCTCACCTATCTGAATGACGGCGGTTCGGCGCAATACGATGATGATGGCGACTCAACCGGCGTGTGGTGGTCCAGCCCGAGATTCTGGGTGGCGCCTGACGATAATTGGGTGCAATCGAACACCCGCTGGACCCCTGGAGCGACCATCACACTGACCATCGCCGAGGGCGGGGTTGTGAAGTATACCAACTCGCAAACTGCCGATTCGCAGGGCAACTTCTATTTTGACTTAGGGGGTGGCAGTTTCGATCTGAAGCGCGGGCAGGTGGTGACCGTTTCGGATGGAACGATCACTAAGACACACACCGTCATGCCGTTCTATGTGGATGGCGTCAATGTAACTGACGACATCATCTACGGGCGGGCAGATGCCGGTACGGATGTGGATGTCTGGGTGCATGGCGACGGCAACATGCTTGTCACAGCTGATGGCACCGGACATTGGACAGCCGATTTCACTGATCAAACCGACCTGACCTATCTGAATGACGGCGGTTCGGCTCAATACGATGACGACGGCGATGGCACCGGCGTATGGTGGGCGAGTCCCAACATCCAGGTGTCGCCGGATGAAAATTGGGTACAGCAATGGAACCGTTGGACGCCGGGAACAACCGTCACGCTGACCATCGCAGAGGGTGGGGTCGTGAAGTATACCGACTCTCAGACAGTGGACACCTACGGTAATTTCAACTTCAACGTTTGGGGAGTGGACCTCAATACCGGTCATGTGGTGACCGTTTCGGATGGCACCACCACCAAGACGCACACAGTGACGAATGTAAATGTCACTGACATCGATATGAACGCGGACCAGATCCACGGCTCTGCCAACCCGGGAGCGAGAGTCCGCGTGTGGGTGTACGACTTCAGCAACGGCTCCGAAAGAATCGTGACTGCCGATGGCGCTGGCAATTGGGCGGCTGATTTCTCAACGGGCGCAGACGGTCAACCCGCTTTCGACATCACCGATGCCACCTTTGTCAGCATCAATGAATTCGATGATGACGGCGACTCCACCTGGCGGCGGGCAGGCGCCCTTAGCCAGGGAAGCACCGGCGTGGCTGTTACGCACAGTGATAACAACGTCTGGGTCGCCAACCGCAACAGCGGTACGGTCACACGCCTCGATAACGACGGCAACGTCCTCAAGATGATCCCCACGGGACAGGTCCCCACCGGAGTAGCTGTAGACGCAGCTGGAAAAGTCTGGGCAACCAACATGAACTCGGACAACGCCGTTCGCATCGACCCGAATGCGGATACCGATAATCTGGGCGCGGTCGACCTGACAGTTGATCTGGGTCCAGGCGCCAGCCCTTACAACTACAGCGACATGACCGGAACGGTAGTGGTGGGTTCCACCTCACCACAAGGCTTCTGGACGGTCGTTCAGGATGGTGGAACGCCGGGATTTGGGTGGGGTCGCATTGTCTGGAACACAGAACCGGAAGGCAACGAACCATCTGGAACCGAGATCGTGGTAGAAGCGCGGGCAGCGGATACCGAAGCCGGGCTGGGCGGGCAAACCTTCCAGCCGATCACGAACGGGGTTCTCTTCTCCATGTCCGGCCGCTTCATTGAAGTACGTGTCACTCTGAAAGCCAGCACTGAAGGAGTCAGCCCCATACTATCGGATATTTGCATCCAGTCGTCAAATCAACCACCGACCATTATTTCGCTTGTCGCACCCACCACGCCTGGCCAAATCAACCAGGCAATCAATGCCGTTGTAACTTTCGAGGATCCCGACCCTGGCGATTCCCATACCGCTGAATGGGACTGGGGAGATGGATCGACATCGACACTCGCCGCGACCCTGCCAAGCAATTCCGCATCACACATATACACTGCACCTGGTGTCTATATCTTATCGGTTACGATTACAGATGCGGCGGGAGCATCAGACACTGAGAGCTTCCAATATATTGTTGTCTATGATCCCAACGGTGGCTTCGTCACCGGCGGCGGATGGATCAATTCGCCACTTGGCGCATACACGCTTGATCCAACATTGACCGGCAAGGCAACTTTCGGCTTTGTCTCGAAATATCAGAAAGGCGCGAGCGTGCCAACCGGCAGCACCGAATTCCAATTCCATGTGGCAAACATGAACTTCAAGAGTACATCGTACGATTGGCTGGTGATTGCAGGCACGAAGGCGCAATACAAAGGCACCGGCACGATCAACAGCGCAGGCGAGTATAAGTTCATGCTCACTGCGATTGACGGCACACTGGACAAATTCCGCATCAAGATTTGGGATACGGCGACAGGCGAAGTGATCTACGACAATCAACTCGGCGCGATTGATACCGCCGACCCGGCAACAGACATACAAGGAGGTTCAATCGTAATTCACAAAGCAAAGTAATGATTCACAGGAGGGATGGAATTTCAGGATTCCATCCCTCCTTCTTTATAGACCTTTAGGCAGCGCTGATCTGATGGTTTACCTGGATTCTTGCAGAATATCAGTACGCTAAGATGTTCACCCTTAGATAGCTGTTCATTTTCTGCTTGGTGCTTTTAGGAGGATAATATTGGAAAAATGTACTGATCAGTGATTGGCTGTACATTTTTTGAACCACTGAGACACTGTGACACGGAGTTTTACCCTTGTTTTTCTCCGTGTCACAGTGTCTCAGTGGTAAAAGGTTTTTGTTCAACCTTTATCTGATCAATACAATAATATTGGAAAAACCTATTTAATGGCTTGTGCAGATATCGTCCTTGGCTTATTTCCCGGATAGTTACTAAGTTGGATATTGTAGCATATTGGTTATCCCTATAACTTTGCAATGGTATCCAGTGGTTATAAGCGGCACCTTCGCGGTTGTGAGGGGATATCTAGAACAATCCATTTCAATTCGATGAGTATGATGATCTTTGCATAATCTTCGGTCGATGTTCCATTACTGCAAAGGTAATGTTACCAATCCGTGTTCGCATCGTCTTGGGCTTGAACGCATTTGCGTAGACAAGCTCAATCAATCCTTCTTCAGCAACGGGGAAAAGGAAACTCGATAGTAAGGTTGTGATGGAACTTTACCAGATTCTTGTGTTCAAAGACTCTACTATTGTACAAGTAGAGTCTCTGAGGTGTTGCGAAAGTGTTGCGATCAGAATAAAACGCAATGGAAATACTGGACTCAATGGACACCTACACCCCTGAAAATGCAAAAATTTAAACAACAACTGTATTCATCAGGTAAAGGCTGAACAGTTTCATTTTTAGCGTTTTAGGTAATCTCGAACCAAATAAAGGGCGATTTCATCGCAAAAATTTCTCGAAGCGCCAAAGTTTGTGTTCGCCCTATTCCTGACCATTACAAATTTAAACAACAACGCACAAAATGGACGTATTGGAAGCCCTGGAAGATGAGCCTTTAGAATCACACAGGAGAGGTCCGGGGTTCGAGTCCGTGTGGGCAATCCGTTTGTCAGCTTTACGGCGTACTATAAGAAAGTTGTAAGAAAGCTGAAAAAATGTTAAACGTGCTTTATAATTTTCCCATCATGGCATCACGCACCAACGAAGAATGGCTCTCCGACCTACGGGCAGAGGGAGAAACGCGCAATACAGCTCTCGAAGACTTGCGCTCCGTTATCCAAAAGGGATTACCCTATGCCCTTTCACGCTGGCTCTCCCCCGAACTCCCACAATTTGGCTCCCTCGTTGAAGAAGTAACGCAGGAGACCTTGTTGCGCGTCCTCGACCAATTGGATAGCTTCGAAGGACGCAGTCAATTTACCACCTGGGTTCATAAGATCGCCGTGCGGATCGCACTGACCGAGCTGCGCCGCAAACGCTGGCGGGATTCGTCTCTGGATGAACTCACGGAAAACGAGGACGCTCCGCCTCCCCCCGGTCTGCTCGCCGATGCCCATGCCGGACCTGAAACGGTGGCAGAACGCGAAGACATGCTGGCACACGTCCGCCGGATCATCGAAGAGGAATTGACCGACCGTCAGCGGCAGGCGCTGTTGCTGTTGGGCGTGCAGGATATGCCCATGGAAGATGCGGCGCGGAAGTTGAAAACCAACCGCAACGCGCTCTACAAACTTCTGCACGATGCCCGCCTACGATTGAAAAACCGCCTCTCGATGGAAGACATCAATCCACATGAAGTGCTGGCACTTTTCGAACACAAGTAAGATTAATAAATCTTTAATCATCAAATCTGCGTATGAACATTCGCGACATCATCCAAGCCATTCGAAACAAGATCAGCCCGCCAGCGCAACAACTATCCAACGAAACGGTACTAGGGTTTTTGCGCGTACTTGAGACAGCCGAGAATGAAGAGATCTCGTGCGACGAACTCTTCATCAAACTCGATGAATACGTGGAAAGGGAAGTGGATCAGAAAGACGCCGCGCAGTTAATGCCGCTTGTGCGCGACCACCTGGATAAGTGCCCGGGTTGCTGCGATGAATATGAAGCGCTGTTAGACGTGCTCGAAAAGACCTCTGAAAAGTAAAACGACAGGCTTTTGCCTGTCGTTTTTTCATACGAATCGCTCCCTCCAGGGAGCGGTTTTCTATTCATGAAATATCTTTTCCCCCGCCCGAACTGGGACTTTCAAGCGGTTCTCCGCTGGCGTGATGGGGCAAGACCACATCTCATTGTAGGCGCAGTACGGGTTGTATGCCAGGTTGAAATCCACGAAGAAGTGGTCACCGGGCAGGGCTTCCGGTTCGAGATAACGCCCGGCAGGATAGGTTTCCTTTCCGGCGAGTGAATCGACGAACGGCAAAAAATATCCATTCTGGCTGCGGAAGATCGTCAGCTCGGCGGTCTGACCATCCACCTGAAACTGGAACCTGCCGTGGCGCACGTACGTTTGCATATCGCCGGTGGTCGTTTGCATTTGCATGGGCTTCTCATCGGGCAGCGGCTCCACTTTCACTTCAAGGCGCAGCTCCTCATTTTCAGGGAAATAGTGCAAACCCATAAATCCGCGCTTTTGCTCAGGAGTCAGCGGGCTTTGCGGGTGTCTGCCAAAAAATTCATCCTTCTCTTTGCGAAAATCATTCAGTTCACTCATATGCCTCCAGGTAAGGTACCAGTCACTTTATTAGATAGATACTGGTTAAAAATTCTTACAAATGCCATGTAACTCCAAACCTCTTGCGAATTCCTTTAGAGTATGCTATCGTTACTTTCGTATGGATCAAAAGACAGTCATGATCATTGAAGATGAAGAGGACGCCGCCGAGCTGTTCGCGGAGATGATGCGCGTCAGCGGTTATCGCGTCGTCAAGACGTCTAAAAGCGCGCCAGCCATCGCAATGATGACTGCCGAAAAGCCGGACGTGATCCTGCTCGATATCATGATGCCTGAGATCTCTGGTCTCGATATTCTGCGTCAAATGCGCAGTGACCCTGCTCTGGAAAACATCCCGGTCGTTGTGATCACCGCCAAGGGCATGCCTGCCGATATCAAGAATGGCATGGAAGCAGGCGCATCCACGTATCTCACGAAACCGGTCGGGTTTCTCGATCTGAAAGAAGCCGTCGAGCGCGCGCTCGGCAGCCAGACCACATCCGCTTGATCCATGGGTCTATTGCGCGCCTTCATTGCGGTGGAAATCCCCCACGAAATCCAACAAGCCATCTACAAGGCAACCTCCAGTTTCCGACAATCAACGGGGTCACTCATCCGCTGGGTGACGCCGGAAAACATGCACCTGACTCTGATATTTCTGGGTGATGTTTCCCCCACCAACGTGGATATACTGACTCGGATCCTGCGCGCCGAAGCGGACTCAGCTCGCTGCTTCGATCTACGCGTCGGCGGCATCGGCTCTTTCCCAAGCCTGAAGCGGCCGCGCGTACTCTATATCGGCATCCAGGCTCCGGCTGGGTTGGAGGCGCTCCATCGCGGAGTCGAATCCGCCTCCCGCAGGCTGGGGTATGAATCCGAAGAGCGCGCCTTCTCGCCGCATCTGACCATCGGGCGCGTGCGGCAGGATGCTTCGCCATCTGACCAGCAGAAAATCCGACAGGCGCTTGAAAATATCCACATTGACTCACTCGGCACTGCAAGGGTAGACTCGGTGCATCTTTTCAAAAGCGACTTGAAACCATCCGGCTCGGTGTATACAAAATTATTCTCCGCGCCGTTTAAAAATTAACTCCGCCATTGCGAGGGCGTCAGCTCGAAGCAATCTTCCAATCAACTATAAGATTGCTTCGTCGCGAAGAACGCTCCTCGCAATGACAAATAAACATGAGGTGAAACCTGAACGCTCTCGATCTTGCACATAAAATCGTCGACGCCCTGGAGGACAAAAAGGGCGAAGACATCCTGCTCCTTGACATCAAAGATGTCGCATCCTTTACTGATTATTTCGTTATCTGCAACGGTACCAGTGACCGTATGCTTGATGCGCTGGCGAAAGGCGTGCTCGAAGCCTTGAAAAAAGAGTACAAGAAAAAGGGACGCATCGACGGGCAGTCACGCGAAGGCTGGCTTGTCATCGATTACGGCGACGTGGTCGTACATCTTTTCTCGCCCGATATGCGTGAGCATTATGATCTCGAAGAGTTGTGGAGCGATGGAAAGGTCTTGTTGAGAGTGCAGTAAAGTTGTAGAAATCGCCAAGGAGGCATTGCCTTATGTCCCAGCAGGAAATTGAAGTCATTCTGTCACGACACCTAGCCGAATACCTGGCAATGCCTATTTTCATCGTCAACCCGGTCGGGGATTTGATCTTCTACAACGAACCGGCCGAAGTGATCCTGGGGACTCGTTACAGTGAAACAGGAAGTATGCCTGCGAGTGAGTGGGCAACCAGGTTTCAACCGACTGATCCAGAGGGAAAACCAATACCGCCAGAAGAATTACCGCTGGTCATTGCCATTACGCAACGCCACCCTGCCCATAAAATATTTTGGATCCGCGCTCTGGACAATACCGTGCGTGAGCTGGAGGTCACTGCCCTGCCGCTGATCGGTCAGGCAGACCGCTTTCTGGGGGGCATCGCTATTTTCTGGGAAAGGTCACGGAAGTGAAAGTGACCTTCTGGGGCACACGCGGTTCACTGGCATCTCCCAGCCCAGAGACGATCCGCTACGGAGGAAATACATCCTGTGTTTCCGTGGAAGGAAGCGATGGTACGGTGATCGTACTGGATGCCGGGACCGGCATCCGAAAGCTGGGACAGAGTCTGCCTCCTGATATCCGCCGAGTGAACATCCTGTTGACCCATTTACACATGGATCATATTCAAGGGCTGCCGTTCTTTCTTCCATTGCGCCGCCGCGGGGTCGAGATCCACATTTGGGGACCTGCCAGCACTACTCTGGCTCTGAATTCCCGTTTACAGAAATATTTATCGCCGCCGCTTTTCCCGGTCAGTGTGCGTGAGTTATCGGCTGACCTGCACTTCCACGAATTGCCCGGTCATGTGATCGAGATCGGGGAATTTTCCATCCATGCCCAGTTGATCATCCATCCCAACCCGACCATAGGCTATCGCATTCAATGCGACCACGCCGCCATCACGTACCTGCCTGATCATGAACCGGCGCTTGGCAGTCATACATTCCCGCTTGAGAAGGAATGGACTTCAGGATACACCCTGGCGGAGGGATCGGATATGCTCATTCACGATACGCAATATACAGAAGAGGAATACCAAACGCGCGTGGGGTTTGGTCACAGCAGCATCAGACATGCCTTTCAATTCGCCAGCCTCACCGGGGTAAAACATTTTATCCCCTTCCACCACGACCCCACGCACAGTGACGATGACCTGGACCGCATGTTCAAGCAGATCGTGGATGAATTGAATCCTTCGTATGAGGTCACACCTGGCTGTGAAGGATCATCGCTGGAGGTGGCATGTTGACCTAAACTGCCCGACAGTGTATTTTTAGAAGATCTTGAAGAACGGATGAGGAGTACTCTTATGAGTGCAATTTTACGGAGAAATATTTCATGCGCTATAACCGTGTGCTTGTAAAATTGAGCGGGGGAGCCATTGCTGGAGATAAAGATTGGGGATTTTCCCCCGAGGCACTGAATCACATTGCAGACGAAGTGATAAAACTGCATAATCAGGGAGTGCAAGTGGCGGTGGTTGTGGGCGGAGGCAATATCTTCCGCGGGGAATTGGGGGAACAATGGGGCATCGAACGCGCAGAGGCAGACAGCATTGGCATGATCGCCACAGTCACCAACAGCCTGATGCTGCGCGGGGTTCTCAAATCGCGTGGTGACGGGGATGTGCGCGTCATGACCGCCATCCCGATTGATACCGTTGCCGAGCCTTTCATCCGCCTGCGCGCCATCCGCCACCTGGAGCATGGCCACATCGTGATCCTTGCCGCCGGGACCGGTAACCCCTACGTCACAACCGATTACCCATCCGTGCAACGGGCGCTGGAATTGCGCGCCGAAGCGTTGTTGGCAGCCAAGAATGGCATCGACGGCATTTACACCTCCGACCCGCGCCTCGACCCCACTGCCCGGAAATACAAGCAGATCAATTACGATACGGTCATCCAGAAAAACCTGCGGGCGCTCGACCAATCGGCGGTGCTGCTGGCGCGTGACCACGGGCTGCCAGTCCATGTGTTCGATTTCGATGCACCGGGGACGATGTGCCAGATCTGTGATGGTGAGGATCAAGGGACGTTGATTTGCTCCGGTGAGGATGTTTTGGTTTAGTTGGATGGTTGCTTAGTCGAATGGTCAAATAGCCGAAATTCATTCCAAGGTTTTTACGGTGGACAATCAAAAAGTCAGTAAGAATAAGAATATTATCGTGGGACTGCTCCTAATCGCCTTTCTTGTTTCAGCATCGTTGAACATGGTGCTGTACAAAGCGTTGGCAGAATACTACAAGCTTTTATATGCAGGAGAGCTAGATCCCCTGGGCCTTGCCTACTTTCAAGACCAGGACATTGAAACTTCAACTGCAAAGTCGATAGTCATTTTTTTCGGGGATTCGCGCGCCGCACAATGGATTGCCCCTTCAGCAGATGGATTCACCTTTATCAACCGCGGGATTGGAAATCAAACATCAGCACAAGTCGCCAATCGGTTTGATGTACACATAAAGCCATTGAGGCCCCACATCATTATCATTCAGGTCGGGATAAACGATCTAAAAACTATTCCTCTATTCCCTGAGAGAAAACAGGAAATCATAGAGAACTGCGAAGCAAATATCCAAAAGATCGTACACGACTCGCTCGATACCAACGCAACAGTTATTCTAACGACCATTTTCCCCGCCTCTGGGAATGTACCGCTTGCCCGCAGGCTGGTCTGGTCAGATGACATTTATCAAGCTATAAACGAAGTGAACATCTTCATAGCAAGCCTGGAAAGTGAGAAAGTGATTGTATTCGATACAGCCAGTGTCCTAGCAGACACCGAAGGAAAGACAAGATCCGAATACAGTTTCGACCTCTTACATCTGAATGAATATGGATATGAGACGGTCAATCATGAACTTGTGAAAATCCTATTGAGCACCAAATAAAAACGTCCCGCCGAATTTCATCAGCGGGACGTTTCACTCTTCACTTCTCAGTTCCAATTATTTTTCACCCCCGGCGATTCACTTCCTTTTGACAGTTGTCATCTTATTTACTGATGACCAACGATGTGATGCGGCACATATGGCTCTTCCAGATATGCGACATCTTCCTGAGTCAGTGTAACGGACAGAGCACCGACAGCATCTTCCAAATGCGCGATCTTCGTTGCCCCGATGATAGGCGCAGTCACCGGCTCCTTCTGTAACAGCCAGGCAAGCGCGATATGTACGCGCGGAACCTCATGCTTTCCCGCGATTTCCGCGACCCGCTCCACGACCTGTTGATCGGTTTCGGCCGTGGCATCGTATTTGCTTTTCGCGATTTGATCGGTTTCGGAACGAAACGTACTTTCCGAAGACCAGTCACGCGTCAATCTTCCCGAAGCGAGATGACTATACGGAATCACTCCGATCTTCTCCTCGCGGCAGAGCGGCAGCATCTCGCGTTCCTCTTCGCGGTAGATCAGGTTCAGGTGGTCCTGCATCGAGATGAAGCGCGTCCAGCCATGCTTCTCGGCGACGTGCAGCGCCTTCTGGAACTGCCAGGCGAACATGGCGGAGGCGCCGATGTAGCGCGCTTTACCAGCCCGGACCACATCATTCAAAGCTTCCATCGTTTCTTCAATTGGGGTTTCGTAATCCCAGCGATGGATCTGGTAGAGGTCGATGTAATCGGTCCCAAGCCGCTTGAGGCTGTTGTCGATCTCGCTCACGATCGCCTTGCGCGACAACCCGGAGCCATTCGGACCCTCTCGCATTTTGCCATGCACCTTGGTAGCAATGACAACCTCATCCCGCTTTGCAAAGTCCTTCAAAGCGCGTCCGAGGTACTCCTCACTCGTTCCAGTGGAATAGACGTTGGCTGTATCGAAGAAATTGATTCCCATCTCGAGGGCTTTCTTGATGATCGGGCGGCTATTTTCTTCGTTAAGCACCCATTTGTGAAACCCACGTTCTGCATCCCCGAATCCCATGCAGCCAAGGCAGATGCGCGAGACTTTCATCCCTGTGGAGCCTAAGTCGGGTGTATTCCATTGTTTTCTCCTACTATTAACCGTCATTGCGAGGACGCTTCGCGGCTCTTCCCGACGACTGCGAAGCGTGCCCGTGGCAGACAATCCCATTAATTCTTTACAAGAATCAAATCTCATGCGAGATTGCTTCGCCGCTACGCAGCTCGCAATGACGGAAAAGTGTTTAGTTGTTGGACGAAGAACTTGTCGAGCGCGGCACGATTTTGATGGTCGCAGCGCGCGCCGTGGGGCTGTTGATGCTATTGATGATGCTTGCGGCGTAGCGGCGATACTTTGTGCGGTAGGCAACATCGATCTGTTCGTTGATATCGGGGGCAGGCTCCTCCACGAAGGTAACGTCTTTATCGATACCGCCCGCGCGAATGTGTCCTTCGTGGCGTGACTCCACACCATGGAACCAGGCGGATGTGCGTCCATTCAGTCTGAGATTGTTGGTTTTGACTTTTCTATTTACGAATGACCAATCACCGGATGAGGACGATAGGGTTCTTCGAGACGTGTGATCTCATCTGCTGCGAGTTGGACAGAGAGTGCCGCGAGGGCATCTTCCAAATGGTGAGGTTTTGTCGCGCCGATGATCGGGGAATTGACAATGGGCTTGGAATACATCCATGCCAAAGCGACCTGCGCCATGGGAATCCCGCGCGCCTCCGCCACTTCACTGACGCGTTCGACCGTAGTCAGGTTATCTTCCTGGGTATAGCGGCTCTTGGCGAGGGAATCGGTCTGGTAGCGCAGTGTTTCTTCCTGTTCTTTTGTAGGCTTGCGTGCCAGCACGCCTCGCGCCAATGGTGAGAAGGGAATTACGCCAATGCCCTGATCCTGACACAGAGGCAGAAGCTCGCGCTCATCCTCACGGTAGATCAAGTTGTAATGATTTTGCATGGAGATGAAGCGCGTCCAGCCGTGCAGGTCGGCGGTGTATTGCGCTTTGGCAAACTGCCATGCAAACATCGCCGAAGCACCAATGTAGCGAGCCTTGCCAGCCCGCACAATATCATGCAGAGCTTCCATGGTTTCTTCGATGGGCGTTTCATGATCCCAGCGGTGGATCTGATACAGATCCACGTAATCTGTCCCCAGCCGTTTGAGACTGGCATCAATGGAACTCATAATGTGTTTGCGGGAAAGCCCGTAGTCATTGGGTTCCTTGCCCATCGGGAAACGAACTTTGGTGGCGACCACCACCTCATCCCGCACAGCGAAATCGCGCAGGGCATTCCCTAGAACGGTCTCGCTCATTCCGCTGGAATAGACGTTCGCCGTATCGAAGAAGTTGATCCCAGCCTCAAGCGCGCGTTTGATATAAGGACGACTCTGCTCTTCATTCAATATCCACGGGTCGCTCTCATTTGGTAATCCGTAGCTCATGCAGCCGAGGCAAACCCGCGAGACTTTTAGCCCTGTTGAACCTAATCGAATATATTGCATGGTTTTACTCCTTCACTACCTATGACACTTGTGTCATAGGTAAGCCGAGAGACGGTTCACGTCTCACCCGGTCTCACTAAACATCCAATTTCCTGTTGCCCAGCCATCTCACCATTTCAGGGTTACGATGGTCAAAGAAACTACTGGTTTTTGTGTCCAAAGCTGCAATCGCTGCCATGTCTTCCGCACTCAATTCAAAATCGAGCACATTGATATTTTCCATCATTCTTTCTTTGCGAGTTGATTTTGCAAGAGCAATAATGCCTCTTTGAACAACCCAGCGGAGAATGACCTGGGCAACGCTTTTTTTGTGCTTGGTGGCGATGGATAGCAGGATTTCGTTTTGGAAAATATTATTCTTTCCCTCTGCAAATGGAGCCCAAGCCTCCACCTGAACGCTGTTCTCCTGTAAAAACGTTTGTGTGTCAATTTGCTGTTGGAAAGGATTGACTTCGATCTGATTTACCGCTGGCGTTATTTTGTTATGAATCATCAAGTCCATGATGCGGTCTGGTTGAAAGTTGGAAACCCCGATCGCTCTGGCTTTGCCCTGTTGATACAGTTCTTCCATCGCACGCCATTCACCATACACATCGCCAAAGGGTTGATGGATCAGATACAGGTCAATGTAATCCAACTGCAAACGCTTCAGAGAATTTTCAAAGGCTTGTAGTGTGCCTTCATAGCCATTGCTTTGAATCCAAAGTTTTGTGGTGATAAACAATTTTTCTCTGGCAACGCCGCTTTGTCTGATGCCCCTGCCAACCGCTTCTTCGTTCATGTAAGAAGCGGCGGTGTCAATATGGCTGTATCCCGTTTGAATGGCATCCACCACACTTCGTTCACATTCGGCCGGATCAGCGATCTGAAAAACGCCGAAACCGAGAATAGGGATCTCAACGCCATTGTTCAATTTTACAGTTTGCATGATTTTCTCCTTCTGTTTCTGTGGTTAATGGTGTTGCTCTGGGGTAAGCAGCCTGGTGAACGAGAGCGACGCTAACTTCCAGCTACCATCTTGCTGCACATACACTTCTGTCACCACGAAGGGATTGGTGACCTCATTACCGCCAACAACGGCTACCAGACGAATTTTGTTCAAAAGGATGGCAGTCGTCGCGCCAATAAACCGCACCGACGCTTCCTGGATATCCACATCTTTGTAGTGAATTCCGCCGCTCTTGATAATCTCAAGTTCCTGTTCTTTTCCCCAGGATCCTCCCATATGGACAAAGACAGCCTTTTCATGAAAGAGCGCGTCCAGGGTATCTACGTTGCGCTCTGACATCCAGCGCCATTTCTCCTTGGAGAGATTGATTACTTCTTGTTCCAAGTTACCATTTTGCACTTTTTGTCTCCTGTCTTTGCGAATCCTTACTCTGGCAGCACCTCATTGATACATCTGAGCGCATTGAGCGTTCTTGGATAGCCGACATACGGTAACAATTGGGTCACCACATTCAGCATGGTTTGTTTGTCATTGCCCACATTGATATTGGTTTGGATATGCCCTTTTAACTGCGGCTCGCAGCCACCCAAAGAGAGCAGCATGGAAATTGTTAAGAGTTCTCTTGTTTTTACATCCACACCGTTTCGGATAACATACTCGCCGAAACAATTTGCCGATAAATATTTTTGAATATGGAGTTGGCTGGCTGGCGAGTCAGCGTACATCTTATCGATTCTTTCTGCGCCAACCATCGCTTTTTGCAATGCCAATCCTTTTTCAAGGCGCGTTTCCGGCGTAGTAGCGGACTGTCCCTCCAGCGGCAGTTTGATTCCTCTGCTTTCCAAAACTTCGTTGGTCGCATGGATAAAGTCATACACCTTGGACATTCCAACATAGGGCACTGCCTGATACACGATCTCTTTCACTTCAATCGGAGTTACGCCAACGTTCAACGCGCCGGTCAGCATCACTTTATATTCGGCTACCGCCTGGCACGCGATCATGGACGCCAGAATAACCATCAACCTTGTTCTGGTATCTAAACTTCCATACGCAAGCACTTCATCGAAGGCAAAGTTGTCAAAGACCTCGATCAGTTCCGGGTCAGTTTCCATTAATTTGGATTTGCGATTTGGAAATAATTCTTCGTGATTCTTGAGCGCTGTTTCACTGATATTCATTGTTTGCGCCTTTCCTATTCTTGATGTTATAGGATAAAAACATTTTCACCACAGAAAACACGGGGTCCACAGAGGTTTATAAATGTTTCTCTCCGTGATCTTTGTGCGCTCTGTGGTGAAACGGCTTATTAATATCGGCCACCCACCACTGTGATCTGTGACATGGCATTTTCGATCTCACTGAGGTCACCGGCTGTCAGTTCGATATTCACCGCGCCATTGTTCTCGTCGAGACGTTCCAGTTTGCGTGAACCCGGAATGGGAACGATCCAGGGCTTTTGTGCCAGCAGCCACGCAAGTGCGATCTGTGCCGGGGTGGTGCCTTTTTCTGCGCCGATCTTTTCAAGGAGATCAATCACAACCCGGTTCGCTTTAATCGCCTCTGGCTGAAAGCGCGGATTGCGGCTGCGAATGTCGGTACTGTCGTATGTGGTATTCTCATCAATCTTGCCAGTCAGGTAACCACGTCCCAATGGACTGTAAGGGACAAGTCCAATGCCAAGTTCATCCAGGGTCGGCAGGATCTCAGGTTCAATCGCTCTCCACCAGAGCGAATATTCGCTCTGTAAGGCCGTGACCGGTAGAACGGCATGGGCGCGGCGGATCTGGTCTGCACTTGCTTCGGAAAGACCGAAGTGCTTGACCTTGCCTGCCTGAATTAAGTCTTTCACTGCACCAGCTACATCTTCCATGGGCACGTTCGGGTCGGGTCGATGTTGATAAAACAGGTCAATGCTTTCGACCCGCAGACGTTTGAGAGAAGCATCCGCCACCCGCTTGATCTGCTCCGGGCGGCTATCCACTCCCACGCTGGGATGAGGTCCCTTGTCACCGTGTTTCCATCCGAATTTGGTAGCGATCACCACCTGTCCCTTGAAGGGTTCCAGGGCTTCGCCTACCAGTTCCTCGTTCGTGAATGGACCGTACACTTCTGCCGTATCGAAGAACGTGATGCCGCGCTCGACAGCCTTATGAAGAAAATCGATCATCTCCAGTTTGTCGGTTGGCGTATCGCCAAAGCTCATGCGCATGCACCCAAGCCCGAGAGCAGAAACTTCCAGTCCGCTGTTTCCAAGTTTTCGTGTTTTCATTTTCAAATTCCTATCTTTTCATTATCTGATGATTTATTGGAGTTTGCCTCCAATACGATTTTTCAGTCCCCTGCCATTATTTCTTCTGCCTGGATCATTTCCTTCTCTTTTTTCAAGACAGCCTTTTCATAGACTTCAATTTTGTGCTCCAGGATACCCAGTGTTTTCTGCATTTCGTTCATTCGGTGTACAAGGAGCTTTCGCTGTTCGATCAGGATCTCTTTTCTGGCTTCAATGGTTTTGTCCCCTTTCTGCACCAGGGCGACATACTCGATCAGCACTTCTACAGGGAGTCCTGCGCTCCTCATGCACTTGATGAATTCCACCCGTCTGAGATCGAGTTCGTTGTAATCTCGAATGCCACTTTCGTTTCGATTGACCGTCGGGATGAGTCCAACGCGCTCGTAGTAGCGCAGCGTATCCGGCGAAAGACTATACTGTTCACTGACTTCAGCGATTTTCATAATTCACCTCGATGGAGAGTCTAACACCTGGAGTCGACTCCAAGTCAAGGGTTTTAGAATGAGAATTATTCGATGAAGTGATGGAAACTTTCACAAAACGTGATAATGCATCATCTATCAGCGGCTGATTAAAACAATCGTCCCGCTGACTCTTATCAGCGGGACAAATTATGATTTATTGCGAAGCATCCCTTTGGGACCACTTACTCAGTTACTTCTCAAACACCCAGCGATCCACTTCGCGCTTCCAATCCACGAGTTCTTCGCTCTTGAACCAGAGCGCCACTTCCTTTTCGCCGTTCTCGACGGTGTCGGAGGCGTGAGTGAGATTCCGCCCGACTTCGAGGGCAAAATCGTGTCGAAGCGAACCCGGCGCGGCTTCGGTGGGACGCGTGGCTCCCATCGTCTGGCGGATGGCGGCGACGGCGTTAGGTCCCTCCCAGACCATCGCCATGACCGGTGCGGAGATGATGTACGAGATCAAGCCTTCATAAAAGGGTTTGCCCTTGTGAATGGCATAATGCGTCTCAGCGAGTTCCTTACTGACCTGATGCAACTTCGCACCGACGAGACGAAGCCCGCGGCGTTCCAAACGAGAGATGACTTCTCCAACCAGCGCGCGCTGCACGCCATCGGGTTTCACTAATACGAGCGATCTTTCCACAGGTTTTCCTCCATAAAAATATTTTCAAATCTTTAACCACCAAGGACATCAAGGTCACAAAGGTTTAAAACTTTGTGTCCGTCGTGTCCTTGGTGGTTAAGAAAGATTTACCTCAGTAATTCTTCCGCTTTGGTGTACGCGTCCAGCGCGTCTTGCAAGCGATTCGCACGCATGTAAGCATCGCCAAGCGACTGCCAGATGCTCACTTCCACGGGGTAACGATACAACGCATCGCGCAGGTCAAAGATGACCTCATCGAGGAAGCGTCCCTTCTTGATAAGTTTTCCATAGGTCTCGAGCGCGCCGGGGATATTGCTGCGGGAAAGCTCGGTGCGTGCAGAACCAAGGATCGGGTCGGTCGGCATCGCCAACATTCCAGTACCTCTGATACGTGTAACTGGTTCCTTATACGGCTCGGGCGGCGCCGCCGGTCTGACCTCGGTCTTCGCTGGCGCTTTTTTCACGGGCTTCGGTTCAGGTTCGGGTTCCGATTCTACTTCCTCAACCATTGGCGGCGGAGGCGCGGGAGTTTCCTCGCGCTTTGGCTCCACAGGCTTCCAATCCGTTGAGCGGGTCGGCTCGATCTTGGTCGGCTCGGCAACCACTTCCCCGGTCTCATCGCGCAGCCAGGCTGGCAGGTCATCCTGTGAAGCGGGCAATGAGACGCCCATCTGCGACTCTTCTTTTTCCAGATCACTCAACCAACTTGGGAGACGTTCCTCTTCCGCTTTCGGAGTCTCCTGCTGTGCGACAGGCTCCTCAATGGGACTCTCCGACGCGGATACGTCCGCTTCCTTCTCAGGGACGGCTGGTTCCGCCGCAACAATTTTCTCTTCATCGAGAGCCTGCATCCACGCCGGGAGATCATCCTGCGCAGGTTGCGACGGTTCGGGAGCCGCTTCGGCTTGATCGAGACTCTGCAGCCACATGGCGGTCTCGTCTGCTTTCGACTCAGCCACTACCGGAGCGGCGGGTTTCTCTTCGTCGAGACTCCTCAACCACATCGCTGTCTCATCCGCAGCAGATGTAGCTTCTGCTGGAGTAGAGGGTTTCTCTTCATCAAGGTTCTTCAACCACATGGCGGTTTCATCCACGGTGGAGGCAGGTTCAGGTCGAGCTTCTTCCTCATCCAAATTCTTCAACCACGCGAGAGTATCATCTGTGGTAGAGACGGGCTCACTCGGGGCTTGTTCAACAGGTTGTTCAATAGGCTGTGCAGGAGGTTGAGGTGCGCTCTTTGCCTGCTTGACCCACTCCGGCTCCTGTTCAAGCCGTTCCTCAGGTGTAGTGAGCAGACCTTCGGTGGCACCCTGCTTTGCAGCGAGACCTTCCAGCCATGCCAACGAATCATCGATCTCCTGCTGGCTCTTACCCAGGTCTTCCACTTGGGCAACAGGCGGCTCGATTGGCAACGGTTCAGGAACAGACTCCTCCTGTGGAACGGGAGCCTCAGGAATTTTTTGCTCGCTCAGCGGTCCGGTGGTGCTCTTTACCCTCTTGACCCACTCCGGCTCCTGTTCAAGGCGTTCCTCGGGCTTGATGAGCAAACCTTCCGTCGCGCCCTGTTTGGCGGCAAGACCTTCCAGCCACGCCAGGGAGTCATCGATCTCTTGCTGACTGGCGCCCAAATCTTCCACTTTGGCGACAGGCGGCTCGACCGGCAATGGCTCAGGAACAGACTCTTCCATTGGAGGAACGGGTGTCTCGGGTGCCTTTTGTTCACTCAATTGCCCGGTTGTGCTCTTCACCTTTTTAATCCATTCCGGTTCCTGTTCCATACGTTCTTCGGGTTTGACAAGCAGACCTTCGGTCGCGCCTTGCTTGGCGGCGAGACTTTCCAGCCATGCCAATGAATCATCGATCTCTCGTTGACTCTTCCCCAAGTCTTCCACATTCGCTTGAGAAGTTGGCGGCACTGACACAGGTTCTGCCGAAGGCGGAGGCTGTTGGGCAGGCGGTGGAGTGGAAACACCCTTCACCTGTTTCACCCAATCAGGCTCCTGTTCCAGTCGTTCTTCGGGCGTGGTCAACAGACCTTCGGTCGCGCCCTGCTTGGCGGCAAGATTCTCCAGCCAAGCCAGGGAATCATCGATCTCCTGTTGGCTGGTGCCAAGTTGACCAGTATCGGCTGTCGGTGGAGGTGTAGCGGGGGTCTGCTGCACAGGCTCCGCGGTTATTTCATCAAGGAAACTGAAATCTGTTGTTTCCGATTTTGATTCGGGTTGCTGTGGTTGAACATCGAACTGACGCAGCCAGTCGGATTCTTCTGCCTGAGGCACCTCGGATGGAGTCTCTTCACCCAAACCTTTCAACCAATCAGGTTCATCGGAAGGTTGTGCAGAAGGTGTCTCATCACCCAATCCCTTCATCCAATCAGGCTGATCGGCTGCTTGCGCGGCGGGTGTCTCATCACCCAATCCCCTCATCCAGTCAGGCTGATCGGTTGCTTGAGCTGAAGGCTCTGTCGATGGTGTTTTCTCGCCAAGCCCCTTCAACCAATCAGGTTGATCAGATGCAGGAGTAGAAGTCTGCGGCTCGCTGCCAAGTCCACTTAACCAGTCGGGCTGTTCGGATGGCTGAGCTGGTGTTTGTGGCTCATTGCCCAGTCCCTTTAACCAGTCAAGTTCATCAGATGCCTGGGCAGGAGACTGTGACTCACTGTCAGGCCCTTTCAGCCAATCAGGTTGATCGGATGCTTGCGCAGGAGTCTGCGACTCGTTGTCGAGTCCTTTCAGCCAATCTGGCTGTTCACTAGATTTGGAGGGAGTGGATGTTGTCTCGAATTGCTTGAGCCAATCCGCCTGGTCGTCAGCAGGCTGAGCTGCCGGTTGCGAGGGTTGACCCAGTTGACTCATCCAATCATCATCAGATGGAGTGACAGCGGCAGCAGAGGCGGCAGCAACGCCACCTGGCTTGATATTATTGATCCAATCGGGCATTTCCTCCTCAGCAGGAGGCTGCGCTTCCTGCTTGGGTGCCATGGCTTTGACCCAATCGGGCAAGTCACCTTGTGCAAGAGGTTCTGTCCCAGAGGAGACAGGCGGCGCGTCCGCGAAGGCAGATTTACTTTCATCAAAAGTGCCGGTGGATTCTCCCCAGCCAGCCTCACGTAAAAAGCCCGGGATCTGGTCGGAAGGCGTAGGCTGGGCAGACGCAGCAGAATCTTCAAAAGCGGAACCCGATTCCGGCTGAGGATGAACCGTCGGCACGTTGCTCGCGGCGGCATTCTTCAGCCAGTCCGGTTGCTCATCGCGGTCACGTGCGAGGCTTCCCGTGCTGATGGCGCGCGTCTCACGCCAATCTGTTTGAGCATCGGCAACCGGTTGACCATTCCAATCCAGATGTTCGAGCGTGACAGCCTGGTCGGGCACTTCATTGGATTGGAACAGCGTGCCGTTCACCTGCGCCGCGTATGGATCGAGTTCAACCACACGATCGCGATACGCCTTCGCATTTTCGGGCCGGTCTGCGCCCAGGATCTCGGCAAGCACACGGTTGGCATCGAGACAGTAGGGGTAACGCCGCAGGAGAGAGGAAGCCACTTCAGCGGCTTCATTCTTTTGTCCGCTGCGGTAGTGGGCGCGTGCCAGCAATGCCTGCATGTCACTTCGCCCGCCATCCTCTTTTAAGACACTTTTGATCTCAGAGATCGCCTGCGGATACAACTCACCCTGCACGTACATGTGTGCCAGGGCGCCGCGCGTCATGCGAATACGCGGAGGCGAGACGCCATCGCGGCGACCGTAAAGCCGTTGGAGTTCCGATTGAATGGCAGGGTTGGAGGGTTGCACCTCAAAAGCGCGCTCCATGTGCCAGATGGCATCATCGAGCTTGTTTTCCTCATCGCGGATAATGCTCATACCCACGTTGGCAACAAAGTCATTCGGGGCAGATACGAGCACCCGCGTGAAAATATCGACTGCTTCGCCATAGCGTTTGTATTCGAGATACGCTTTTCCCAGCAGACGATATGTTTCAAGATGTTTGGGGAATGTTTTGAAGATGTGGTGACAATGTGCTATCGCCTCATCCAATTGCCCGCGGTCGATCATTGTTTCGATTTCGCGGTTATATGCCCGCAAGGATACTTTAGCCATGAAACTGTGCGCTCCTATCGGTTATTATAACGCACCTTTTTAATCATAAAACAGCGGCAAGGGCGGTACATCCGTATCACGGAAGGAATGCGCGGCAAATACCACCTCACGCGCCTCAGCCAGCTTCGTCTCATCGTTGGCATGGACAGTGAATAATGGCTCGCCTTGGGTGACTTTATCCCCAACCTTCTTATGGATGATGAAACCGACGGCGTGATCCACCGCATCAGACTTTCTCGCCCGCCCCGCTCCGAGCGTGACCGCCGCCTCCCCCACGCTTCTCGCCTGGACCTGAGAGATGCTCCCGCTTCGAGGAGCCATCACCACCTCGACAAATTTCGCATGCGGGAACTTGGATATATCATCCACGTAAGAGACATCCCCGCCCTGCGCCTGCACCAGCACGCGGAATTTCTCGAAAGCAGAGCCATCGGCAATGGCTTTTTCTGCCATTTTGCGACCTTCCTCCAGGTTCTTGGCGCGCTTTCCAAGCACCAGCATATGCGCGCTGACGTGCAGACAGTGTTCGCGGAAGTCTGCCGGTCCGCCACCCTGGAGGGTTTCAATGGCTTCGACGACTTCCAGAGAATTTCCAACGGCATATCCAAGCGGCTGGTTCATATCCGAAAGCAGAGCGACTACCTCGCGCCCTGCCAGTTTGCCAATATCCACCATCAGGTTGGCTAGGATGCGCGCTTCGTCGAGTGTTTCCATGAAGGCACCCAGTCCGGTTTTGACATCGAGCACGATGGCTTGCGCACCCGCCGCGATCTTCTTGCACATGATGGAGGATGCGATCAACGGAATGGACTGCACTGTCCCGGTCACGTCGCGCAGGGCGTACATCTTGCCATCGGCGGGAGCCAGGTCAAGCGATTGACCGGTCAGCACCACGCCTTTTTCCTTGAGTTGATTCTTGAATTCGTCGGTGGTCAGATCCACGCGGTAGCCGGGAATCGACTCGAGCTTATCGAGCGTGCCGCCGCTGAAGCCCAGTCCGCGACCAGACATTTTGCCCACCGAAAGTCCACATGCCGCGACGACTGGAAGCACAGTGAGTGTGGTCTTATCGCCCACACCGCCGGAGGAATGTTTATCCACGGCAATATCTACGACATCGCTCAGGTCAAGGATATGACCGGAGTGCGCCATCGTGAGGGTGAGATCAGTTGTTTCGCGTGGGGTCATACCATTGAGTAGAACGGCCATGGCAAAAGCGGATGCCTGATAGTCGGGAATATCGCCCGCTACAAAGCCCTTGATAAAGAATTCGATTTCTTCGCGAGTGAGTTCACCCTTGTCGCGTTTTTTGATGATGACGTCTACTGCACGCATAATTTTCTCCTGAATTCGATTCTATTGTATCGCAATTACCCTGGAGGAAAACATCAAGACCAAGAAGTTTGTCGTTGCGAGGGTCATGACCCGAAGCAATCTCCAATTAAACGGATTATCCTTTTCGATAAGCTGCATCCACTAAAGGGGAGACACTTGCACTTGCGCACAGTGCAGGTGTTGCTTCGCCCACTCGCCATTTAAGGCTCGGGGCTCGCAACGACATACCTCAATTTATATTTTAGACACCCACAAAAAAGGTCACACAATATGCGTGACCTACGACTTCACCAACTTATATCCATCTTTACTGTCCTGAACCGTCCATCCCAGTGCGGAGATCTCATCGCGCAGTTTATCCGATTCCGCCCAGTTCTTGTCCGCACGAACACCGCGACGCTTCTCTGCCAGAGCAACGACAGCCTCTGGCGGACCATCGTCATCCAGTGGCGGAGCATTCAAAACCATCTCCCACACATGGGCAGGAATATTCTTATCGAGCGGCTCTGGCACTCTGATAGTACCCACTTCACTGAGAGGAAATTTCACGCCCGCCGGATGCATAACCGGGTCACAATCTGTGACCAGTGAGACGGAACTGACTCCGCTGATCTCGCACATTCCCGATTCAAAATCCATGATGATGCCGGTGTGCTCGTCCAGCCCCAAGGTAACATTTTCTGGCGGGACCAACTTGCACCAGTCCGCGAATCGGTCCATGCCGATAAAGCAGCGACTGGTATCCAAGTCCACACCGCCATCGGCATTGTTCCAATGCGGGATGAAGGAAAGATGCACACCAAAATCGGAGAAGAAGTTCAACCCATCCACCACATGGACGTCCTGCCCAACCTTGTAGATTTCATAAACGGGAAGGGCATGGGCGCCGACCGAGATCGTGGCAGCGGAAGCAAACACCAGCGTAGCCCCGATGCGATGCCTGGCGCGGATCACATCCCAGGCAAGAGTCCCTTGCAGATGACGGATAGCATATGTTGGGCTGCCTGGTCCCAGGAAGATCATGTTCGCGTACATCAGCGGCTTGACGATCTCAGGGTCATCCGGGCTAAAGGCGGAATCCTTCTTGCGTGCGGGAACTACGTCCACAATGGGCTTGTAATTTTGCAGGCGGGTCTTCATAAACTCGCCAACCTTTCCCACCACCTGAGCGGAATTCAATTCGAAGCCTGCCGGTGTTTCCATCAACGCGATGCGAAGCGGACCGTCGATTTTTTTGGCAAGCGCTTCGAAGATGCGACCGCCTGCGAGAGATGTTTCACCCGAACCAAGAAAAGCGATTTGCCCGATTGCCATGTCAGTTTGATGACGCGTTCAGTTCATCTATTACATGCAAAAGTTCATCGTTCGAAGGAATGTCCTGCATCGAGGTGCCGTAATGCGCGAAGCGGATGTAACCCATTTTATCGACAATACAACTCAGCGGCATTCGTCCGAGCTTAAACAGGTTTACTTCCTGCCGGTACATTCTCGCCACATGGTGGTCTGCATCGGGTAACCCTACGAAAGGTATCTGTTCCTTCTGCCAATATTGTTCGAATGTGGCAGGCAGGTTGGGACCCACCGCCAGAATCTCAACCCCACGACTTGTGAATTCCTCATACTCATCGCGCAAGCGCGCCAACTGCGCGCGGCAGTATGGTCACATGAAGCCGCGTAGGAAAGCAAGGATAATGGGCTTGCTGCCGCGATAATCAGACAGACGGACACGATTACCCTGAACATCTTCCACTTCAAAATCAGGAGCGAGTTCCCCGGGGGTGATCAATTTACTGGTCATTGAAATGCTTCCCAAAGTATTCATTCTTTTCTCAAAAAAATTACAACGGTCTCCCCGCCGCTGGCAATTTAAATTGTACCAACAAAACGACTTGCTTAAGAATCCTCAGCAAGAAGCGATTTCGCTTTCTCCCAAACCGCGTCGAACATTTTCACGGTCAGTCTTCCCGTCAACGTGTTTTGCTGGCTTGGGTGATATGAGCACAGGATCCAAACGCCGTTCTCCAGTCGATACAGCGCACCATGACCGAACTTCCATTTACCCCCTCGCCCATTTTGGGAGAGGGATGGGGTGAGGGATGCGGAATATATCTTCAAGACTCTAGCAAAAGCTATTGAACCCAAACAGACGATGACCTTCGGCTTCAAGATCTGGAACTCGCGTTCGAGATACGGCTGGCAATTATTCAACTCTTCCGGACTGGGCTTATTATCTGGCGGAGCGCAACGGGCGGACGCGGCGATATACACATCCGTCAGGGCGAGACCGTCGCTTCGGGACTCAGCCTCAGGCTGGTTCGCGAACCCAGCCCGGTACAGCGCCGGGAATAAAAATCCACCCGAAGCGTCGCCCGTGAAATTGCGACCGGTGCGGTTCGAGCCGTGCGCGCCGGGAGCGAGCCCCACCACCATGACCCGAGCCTGCGAGTCGCCAAATCCCGGCACAGGTTTGCCCCAATATTCCTGATCGATATACGCCCTGCGTTTGACGCGCGCCACTTCCTCACGCCAAGCCACCAAACGCGCACATTTGCGGCAGGCTATAACTTCCTCATGTAATTTATCAAGTTGAGAATCTGGTTTCATATTCTATAATTGTACCTGACAGGTAAAGGAGAAACAAAATGCCTAAAACGATCAGAGTCGCCACGGTTCAAATGGATGCTACCCCTGCACCCACAATCGAACGTTTGAAGCGCGCAGAAAAACTCGTTTCAGAAGCTGCATATTCGGGAGCACAATTGGTTATCCTGCCTGAATTGTTCAACATTGGCTATGCCTACACCGATAGGAACTTTGAATCCGCAGAACCCATCGACGGCAGGACCAGTGCATGGATAAAAGCCTCTGCCGCGCGTTTCAATATTCATCTGGCGGGAACATTACTGCTTCTGGATGGCGGCGAGATTTACAACACGATGTTACTTTTCAGCCCCAGCGGAGAAATGTGGCGGTATGATAAAAATTATCCGTGGGCGTGGGAACGTGGCTACTTCCGTGAGCGGCGTGGGATCACCGTTGCCAAAACTGAACTGGGCGATCTGGGTATGATGATCTGCTGGGACATCGGTCACCCAAAACTGTGGAAGCAATATGCAGGTAAAACAGATATGATGGTGATCGCAAGCTGTCCGCCAGACGGGCCAAATGCATCGTATGATTTCCCACAGGGAGAGAAAATCGATTTCAATGATATAGGCTCGGCAGTGAGCTCCTTGAAAGATGCGGGGAGACAGTTCTTTGGCGAGATGGTCAACCAACAAGCCAAATGGTTGGGCGTGCCCGTGGTCAACTCGGGTGCAAGCGGATGGGTAAAGACTCACATCCCCAAAGCCAGTGCGCTTCTCAGGACGTTTGCGCTGTTCGCACCGCACATGCTTAAGTTATTGCCCCTGGCCAGTCAACTACAAATGTCGTGTGAGATGATCCCCAGTTGTAAAGTCGTGGATGCAGGCGGGCACGTCTTGGCAGAGCGCATGCCTGCAGAAGGAGAAGGATTTGTCATCACGGAAGTAACGCTCGCAGATGCCAAATCCATGCCAAGAAAACAGCAGCCGAAATCACCGCTTAAACCCATGGAATACCAATTATCCCTTCTCAATGCAGACGTGATTGTCCCTACCATGATGAAATCGATTTACAAAAACGGCTTGAAGAAAATCAAAAAATAACCTTTCCGACAAGCATTTATGAAATCAACATCGCATCGCCAAACGAATAAAATCGATAGCCTTCTGCGACGGCGGTTTCATACGTCTCGAGAATTTTTTCGCGCCCGGCGAAAGCACTGACCAACATCAGCAGCGTAGACTTGGGTAGATGAAAATTCGTGATCATCGCATCCACGACTTGGAATTGATAACCAGGGAGAATGAAAAGGGAGGTCGGTCCAATGTAGGACGAGATAGTATCTCGTCCTACCATAGCCGACTCAAGAGTTCGAACGGAAGTGGTCCCCACTGCAACAACTCGCCCGCCGGATCTTTTTGTTTGATTAATTAAATCGGCTGTTTCCTGTGGGAGTTCACACCACTCGGTATGGATTACATGAGTCTCGGGGTCCTCTTCAGTGACAGGGGCGAACGTGTCCAAGCCCACATGCAAGGTGACATAGGCGATCTTCACACCTTTGACCTGCAACTCCTCCAACAAGCGCGGCGTGAAGTGGAGTCCAGCCGTGGGCGCGGCGGCAGAGCCGGGTTCCTTGGCATAAACCGTTTGATAACGCTCAGGATCATCCAGCTTCTCGTGGATGTACGGCGGCAATGGGACATTCCCCACTTTAGGAAAATACGGCTCAATGGGTTCGGAGAATTTGATGAGGCGCTCCGAACCTTCGAGGATTTCAATGATCTCGGCCTGGACTCCAACGCCTCCAGACGTTGAAATTGCTTTATCACTCCGACGACTGGTCCCTTCCGGGGATGATAAGTCGTCGGAGTCCACG
>Ga0210377_10000760_pt1 | contig 30796 bp, 16 predicted proteins | sample PLM4_65_b1redo_FD_155480 | JGI IMG/M metagenome (GOLD analysis project Ga0210377, IMG submission 155480) | Groundwater sediment microbial communities from an aquifer in East River, Colorado, USA - PLM4_65_b1 redo | ecosystem: Environmental > Terrestrial > Soil > Riparian zone | place: USA: East...
ACCTGGCGCGCACGCACCTGCCTCTGCAGATGTCCCGGCTGCTCAAGCGCCGCGGCCTCGAGCGCCGCTCGCTCATCGTGCTGCAGAACCAGGAGGAGATCGCCTGGGCGATGGCGGAGGACGGGCTCGCCGGAGTCGAAGTCGCCCGCCTGGCCCCCGACGCATACTGCCACTTCAACGCGAGCCCGATCGCCAAGTACGAAGCCTACCGTCACGTCATCGAGGCCTGGAGGGAGGAGGAGGAAGACCAGGAGGGTGTCGTCGATCTGACCTCGACCATCCACGGCGTGATCGACCTCATCCTGCGCTTCCTTCATGTCAACAAGTTCACCCGGCGTGTTGCCCTGCGCGGCCGCCCCCGTGAACCGCTCGTCGACCTCTACCCGGAGGTGTACTCGGGACTGCAGGCGGGCGAGTTGCATGCAGTGCTCGAGGGTGGCGGTCTCGGGCCGGACGAAATCGCCGAGGTCGCCGACCACGTCGGCCGGAGCGGTTCGTGTTACGTCCCGCGCCTGAACGTCATCTTCATCGGGGCCCTCAACCTGGCGCACGCCGGCGAGGAGGCCGCCCATTTCGTGAACCTGGCGCTCAAGGGGGAGATCGAGGACAACGCGCCGCGCGCCATGGCGCGGCACGATCTGTTCTACACCGGCGTCCTTGAGGAGGCGCTGGGCTTCTTCGGCTCGAAGCTGGTCGACCCGTCGCGCAACCATTTCTTCGAGACCGATTTCTACCAGTACTACCGCAAAGACCCCGAGGTGATCCGGGCGAACACTCCCTACGAGCCGGAGGAGTTCAACGCGATCATCGACTTCATTCTGCTGCACAAGAAGTTCGAGCAGTCGTACGAGGGCTACCCCGACGTCCCGGAGGCGATCCTCGAAGGCGTCCGATCGGGTCACGGGCACGCCAATATCCTGGTGCACGAGCTGGGGTATTTCCTCGGGCAGCAGATCCACGACGCCTACCGGGCCGGCCTCATCGATCGCCGCGAGATCCTCGAGCTCTTCCGGACCTCGTTCCGGACCAGCGGCAGCGCGTTGGGGCGTTACCTCGACCTCACGCGCCAGGTGGCCCCGGTGCTGGGCGGCGGCCTGTCGCCCGCGGGCGGCGGCTGACCCTCAATGCCCCGGGCCGGCCAGCAGGTGCCGCGCCCGCGCCCGACCGAAGGCCATCGGGATTCCGTAGGCGCGCATGCGGCGATAGAGCTTGGGGCGGCTCCAGCCGATGAACCGCGCGGCGCGGGTCTTATCGCCGGCGAAGTTGTGCAGCGCCTTCTCGATCAGGAGATGCTCGCCCGCCTTGTCCTGGGCCGAGTAGTCGGGGGCCTCCTCGGTGATCATCAGATGACGGATGCGGTCGGGCAGGTCGTCGGCCTCGACGCGGCGGCCGTCGCCGAGCGCGACGGCACGCTGGATGGTGTTCTCCAGCTCGCGGATGTTCCCAGGCCAGTCCCACGCCGTGAGGAGCTCGAGGGTGCCTGGCGAGCACTCCTTGCGCGGCAGGCCGGTCTCGACGGCGATCCGGTCGAGGAAGTGATCGACGAGCGCCGGGATGTCGCCGCGACGCTCGCGCAACGGCGGCAGGTGGATGGTGATGACGTTGATGCGGTAGAGGAGATCCTCGCGGAAGGTGCCGTCGCGGATCATCGACTGCAGACCTCGATGGGTGGCGGAGATGATCCGGACGTCGATGTGGATGGTCTCCTTGCCGCCGACCGGGCGGATTTCTCTCTCCTGAAGCGCGCGCAGCAGCTTGCTCTGCATCCGCACGCTCATGTCGCCGATCTCGTCGAGGAACAGCACGCCGCCATGCGCCAGCTCGAGGATCCCCTTGCGGTCGCGGTCGGCGCCGGTGAACGCCCCGCGCACGTGGCCGAACAGCTCCGATTCGAGCAGTCCCTCCGACAGCGCCGAGCAGTTCTCCGAGAAGAAGCGGCGGTCGCCGCGGGCCGAGCGTTCGTGGATCGCGCGGGCGACCAGCTCCTTGCCCGTGCCGCTCTCCCCCAGCACCAGCACCGGAAGCGTGCAGGCCGCCGCCTTGTCGATCAGCGCCTGCACCCGGCGCATCGCATCGGTCAGGCCGACGATCCCGCGCACTGCGGGACGCGCCGCAGCGTCGCCGCCGATCTCCGGAATGTCGGGCGGCGTGAGATCGGGGCCCCGTCCGGCCGTCTCGCGTGGCAGGATGAGCGGGCCCTCGGCGGCGGGCTCCGCGCCGTGCGGCCCGTGGACGCCGTACAGGAGCCCCTTGTTGAGGGATACGATGATGCGCTTGGCGGCCTCCTCGAGCATGTGGAGGTCGGCCAGGTGCATGACCCCTTCAAGCGACGCGTGCCGCTCGGCGAGGGTGCGGGCCTGGCCGCCGACGCGGCGCAGATCGGCGAGCCATGCGCCGAGGTCGAGGCGGTTGCTGGGGGGGAGGGTCATACGACGGGTCTCCTTACGTTGGCCGACAGGCCGGTGCGGTCGGGAAGAGCAACCCGGGTACCATGGCGCCGTCCGGCCGGGTGTCGGGCCGATGACACCCCGCAAACCCTTGCGCCCGTGGGCGTTCCAGCGCGCGCGGACGGGGGACGTGACGTTCGGTGTCGGCCGGCCGTTCGCGGGGTCTGTCACACTGTGAGAAGGGAGCGTGTCACGTGTCACACCTTATGACACGGCCGCGGGGGGAGCGGCGGGGGAGGGTGCATGCCGATTGAAGCGCCGCCGCGCAACCTGCGCGACTACCTCGACCGTCTGCGTCGCTCGGGTGATCTGATCGAGGTCGACGCCGAGGTCGACCCGCGCCTCGAGATCGCCGAGATCCACCGGCGCGTGGTCGCCGCCGGCGGGCCGGCGCTGCTATTCGTCCGTGTGAAAGGCGCCGCCCTGCCGGTCGCCACCAACCTGTTCGGCAGCGCCCGCCGGGTCGAGGCGGCGTTCGGCACGGCGCCACGCGCCCTCGTCGAGCGCGCCGCCGCGCTGCCGCGCACCCTGCTGCCGCCGACACCGGCGCGCCTCTGGGCGCACCGCGACCTGCTGGCGCCGCTCCTCCGACTCGGCACGCGGACGGCGCGGCGCGCGCCGGTTCTCGAACAGATCGACCAGCCGCCGCGCCTCACGGCGCTTCCCGCGCTCACCACCTGGGAGAAGGACGGCGGGCCGTTCATCACCCTGGGGCAGGTCTACACCGAACACCCGGATGGTCACGGCCACAACCTCGGCCTCTACCGCATGCAGCTGTTCGACGACGCCACGACCGGGATGCACTGGCAGATCGGCAAGGGCGGCGGCTTTCACCACGCCGTGGCGGAGGGACGCGGCGCGGCGCTGCCGGTGGCGGTGACCCTGGGCGGCCCGCCCGCCCTGCTCCTCGGCGCGGTGGCGCCGCTGCCCGAAAACGTCCCTGAGCTGCTGCTCGCCTCGGTGTCGCTCGGCGGGCGCCTGCCGATGACGCGGCTCGCGGGTTTCCCGCTCCCGTTCGCGGCCGAGGCGGAGATGGCGCTGCTCGGTCGCGTCCACCCGGGTACGCGGCGGTCGGAGGGTCCGTTCGGCGACCACTACGGCTACTACTCCCTGGCGCACGACTACCCGGTGTTCACCGTCGAAACGATCGCCCGGCGGCGCGACGCCATCTTCCCGGCCACGGTGGTCGGCAAGCCGCGCCAGGAAGATTTCTACATCGGCGACTACCTGCAGGACCTGCTGTCGCCGCTCTTCCCGGTCGTCATGCCCGGCGTCCGCGACCTGTGGTCGTACGGCGAGACCGGGTATCACTCGCTGTCCGCCGCCGTCGTGCGGCAGCGTTACAAGCGCGAGGCGATGGCCTCGGCGTTCCGCATCCTCGGCGAGGGCCAGTTGTCGCTGACCAAGTTCCTCCTGGTGCTCGATCGCCCGGGGGACCTGCGTGATTTCCGCACCGTGCTGACCGAGGTGCTGCGCCGGGCCGACTTCCGCAGCGATCTGTACGTGTTCGCCAACCTGTCGATGGACAGCCTCGACTACGCCGGCCCGCGCATCAACGAAGGGAGCAAAGGGGTGCTTCTCGGGGTCGGGGAGCCGATCCGCGATCTGCCCGGCGCGTTCAGCGGGCCGTTGCCGCCCGGGGTGACGGCGGCCCGGATCTTCGCGCCGGGATGCCTGGTGCTGCAGGCGGGGCCGTTCCCGGCCGGCGTGCCGCAGGGGCGGCCGGCGACCGACATCGCGCCCATCCTCGGCCATCCCGGGCTCGACCGGTGGCCGCTGGTCGTGCTGACCGACGACGCGGCGCGCGCCACGAAGAGCGTTTTCAACTTCCTGTGGACCACCTTCACCCGCTTCGAACCGGCCGCCGACCTGCATGCCCGGGTGGTGCGGCTCGAGCGCCACCACCCGGTCTTCGAGCCGCCGGTCGCCATCGACGCCCGCATGAAGCCGTGGTACCCGGAGGAGCTGTTCTGCGATGCCGCCACCGCCCGGCTCGTCGACCGCCGCTGGGGGGAGTACTTCCCCGGCGGGAAAATCGCGATGGGCGATTCGAACCGGGCGCACCTCGACTGACCGGGTACGGTTCGGATCGAGCCCGCACATCCGCGAATCGCGGGCAGGCCACGACATCGCGCGGGCGCGGCTGCTGGTGACGCCCCGCGCACGGGCTTGATCTCGCGGCCCGGGTAAGGGTTCAATGACGCGGGGGGAAGTGGTCCATGCCATCACGGTCGTCCGGTCGCAGGCGCAAATCGGTACGTGGAGCGGCACGCGCCGCGCAGAATGCGGGGACGGCCAGCGGCGATGACATCTATCGCCTGGTGGCCGACTCCTCGCCGGAGTGGGAGTACATCACCGATGACAAGGTGCGGCTGATCTACTCGTCCCCCTCCTGCGAGCCGATGACGGGTTTCACCGCCGAGGCGATGACCACCGACCCCGAGGCGTTCTACCGCATCGTCCATCCCGACGATCTGCCCATCGTCCTGCAGCACGACGCCGCTCTCGCCGGTCCCGCCGATCCCTCGGAGATGGAGTTCCGCATCATCCATCCCGACCACGGCGAGCGCTGGCTCGGGCACGTCTGCCGACCGCTCTTCGATGCCACGGGAGGGTTCGTCGGCCGCCGCGGAACCCTGCGCGACATCACCAAGCGCAAGAAGGCCGAACGGCAGGTGGTGATGGCCCAGACCATCCTCGATCACATCGGCGACATCGCCTTCCTGATCGGCGAGGACGGCCATCCGGTCTATATGAACGACGCGGCCTGCCGCGCCCTGGGGTATTCCCGCGAGGACATCACCTCCGTCAGCGTGCGCGAGATGGATGCCGGCGGCATCACCACGCACTGGGCCGCCTACTGGGAGGAAATCCGCAGCCAGGGCAGCCGCACCTTCGAGACCCTGGCCCGGACCAGCGACGGCCGGACATTTCCGGTCGAAGTGCAGGTGAACTACATCGAGTTCGAGGGGCGTGGCTACCACTGCGGTTTCGCCCGTGACATCTCCGAGCGCAAGGCGGTCCTCGAGGCACTGGCCGAGAGCGAGGCGCGCTTCCGCGCCATGGCCAACACCGTGCCGGACATCCTGTTCACCAACGCACCGGATGGCCGGTGCGACTACGCCAACCAGCATTGCTATGACTACACCGGCATGCCTCCCGGTTCGGTCGAAGGACACGGGTGGCTGCAGGTCATGCACCCGGACGATCGCCGCCGGGCGGAGCAGGCCTGGAAACGGTCGGTCCGGAAGGGCGTGCCGTTCGCCGAGGAGGTGCGCCTGCGCGGCGCCGACGGCACGTACCGATGGTTCGTCGATCGGGCGCAGCCGATCCGCTGCCCGGCCGGGAAGGTGACGAAGTGGTTCGGGGCGGCCACCGACATCGACCAGTTGAAGCGCGCCCAGGAGCAGCTCAAGGAAGCGCGCGCCACGCTCGAGGACAAGGTCAAGCAACGCACCGCGGATCTGCAAGCGGCGAACGCGGCTCTGCGGGCCGAGATCGCCGAGCGGCGTCGTCTCGAGGCCGAGGTGCTGCGAATTGCCGAATGGGAGCAGCGCCGCATCGGCCAGGATCTCCATGACGATCTGTGCCAGCAGCTTGCCGCCATCGCCTACATGTGCGAATCGGTGCGGCCGTCGGTCAAGCCGGATTCGCCCCGGACCGGTGCGAAGATCCGCCGGATTGGCGAGCTCCTGCAACACGCGCTCGCTGACGCCCGCGGCATGGCCCGCGGCCTGTCGCCGCTGAATGTCGAGGCGCGCGGACTCAGGGCAGCGCTCCGGGACCTGGCCGCGGCGACGCGCACGAGCCGCGGTGTGAACTGCCGCGTCGCCTGCCCCGACACCCTCCTGCGCGGTGACGTGACCCGGGCGACGCACATCTACCGCATCGTCCAGGAGGCGTTGAACAACGCCATCCGTCATGGCAAGGCGCGCACCATCCGCATCGCGCTGCGGGCCACCCGCCGCCACCTGCGACTGACCATCGAAGACGACGGCCGCGGGGTGGCGCGCCGGTCGCGCCACTCGAACGGGATGGGGCTCGGCAGCATGCGGTACCGGGCGCACACCATGGGAGGGTCGTTCGACATCCGCCGGCGCCCGTCCGGGGGCACCGTGGTCACCTGCATTGCGCCGCTCCTGGCGCCCGATACGACGGTGGTTGGCAAGCCCCAGCCGGAGAGGGCGCGGGAAACCGCGTGAGCCGGCGCGACACGCCGAAGGCGCCCCGGCAGCCCGCCGCGGCCGACACGCCAGTCATGGCCGACCCGGCCAGCCGTCACATGTCGTCGGACGACTTCCGCCGCCATGGCCACGCCGTCATCGACTGGATCGCCGACTACCAGGAGCGCGTCGAGTCGTTCCCGGTGCTGTCGCGGTCGCGCCCCGGCGAGGTGCGCGCCGCCCTGCCTGCGGCCCCGCCCGACCAGGGCGAGCCTTTCGGGACCATCCTCGCCGACGTCGATCGCATCGTCCTGCCGGGCATCACCCACTGGCAGTCGCCCAACTTCTTCGCCTTCTTCCCGGCCAACGCCTCGGGCCCGGCGATCCTCGGAGAGTTGATGTCCTCCGGTCTCGGGGTGCAGGGGATGTTGTGGGCCACGAGCCCCGCCTGCACCGAGCTCGAAACTCATGTCCTCGACTGGCTTGTCGGGATGCTCGGCCTTCCCGAGCGCTTCCTGTCGCGTGGCGCCGGCGGCGGTGTCATCCAGGACACCGCGTCGAGCGCGGCGCTGTGCGCCCTGCTGGCGGCGCGCGAGCGTGCCACCGGCTCCGCCGCCAACGAGACCGGCTGCGACGGGCGGCTCACGGCCTACGCTTCGGCGCAGGCGCACTCGTCGATCGAAAAGGCGGTCGCCATCGCCGGCCTCGGCCGCCGCAACCTGCGTCTCGTCGAGGTCGACGAGCGCCACGCCATGCGCCCCGACGCCCTGGCGCGGCAGGTGCGCGCCGACCGCGCCGCCGGCCTGACCCCCGCCTTCGTGTGCGCCACCGTCGGCACGACGTCGTCGAACGCCATCGACCCCGTGGCCGCCATCGGGCGCCTCTGCCGCGACGAAGGGATCTGGCTGCACGTCGACGCCGCCATGTCCGGGACCGCCGCCCTCTGCCCCGAGTTCCGCCACATCCACGACGGCCTCGAGCACGCCGACAGCTACTGCTTCAACCCGCACAAGTGGATGTTCACCAACTTCGACTGCGACTGCTTCTACGTCGCCGACCGGGCCGCGCTCATCCGCACCCTCAGCGTGCTTCCCGAGTACCTGAAGAACAAGGCCACCGAGTCGGGCGCGGTCTTCGACTACCGCGACTGGCACGTGCCGCTTGGCCGCCGCTTCCGGGCGCTGAAGCTGTGGTTCGTCATCCGCCACTACGGGGTCGAGGGGCTGCGGCATCACGTGCGGCGGCACGTGGCGCTGGCGCAGGAGTTCGCCGGCCGCGTGGCGGCGTCGCGCCGCTTCGAGCTGGCCGCGCCGGCGCCGCTGAATCTCGTCTGCTTCCGGCACCGCGGCGGCGACGAGGTTAACCGGCGCCTGCTCGATCGCCTGAACGACAGCGGCCGCCTGTACCTCAGCCATACCGTCCTCGACGGGCGCTACACCCTGCGCCTCTCGGTCGGCCAGACGCACACCGAGGCGCGGCATGTGAGCGCCGCCTGGGAACGGATCGAAGAGACCGCCGCCGCGCTCGAGGCCGGGTCACAGTGAGACGCCCGGCCGGCCACTCAACGTCACGGAGGACTCGCATGAGTACAACCCCGCCTGCCCGTTCGCGTGCCGGGCTCATCGCGCGCGCCCGTCTGATGCTGCCCGCCGGGCTCCTGCTTGTCGCGGCGTTTCTACCCGGCTGCGGCAGGGCCGACCGCGCTGTCAAAGCGCCGGCCGGGCCGGTCGCCGAGGTGCCGCTCTTCCAGGGGCTCGGCACGCACACCCGCAAGGTCACCACCGTGTCGAAGGACGCCCAGGCCTATTTCGACCAGGGCCTGAACTTCATGTTCGCCTTCAACCACGACGAGGCGATCCGCGCCTTCAGGCAGGCGGCCCTCCTCGACCCGAGCTGCGCCATGGCGTGGTGGGGCGTCGCGATCGCCAACGGGCCGCACATCAACAACCCGGTCGTGACCCCCGACGGCGCCGCCGCGGCCTGGGAGGCGCTCGGCCGGGCGCTTGCGGTGTCGGCAAAGGCGACGGATGCCGAGCGCGCCCTGATCGAAGCCCTCGCCGTTCGCTACGCCGACCCGCAACCCGCCGACCGCGTCGCCCTTGACCACGCCTACGCCGAAGCGATGCGCGGTGTCTGGGCGAAGTTCCCGCAGGACGCGGACGTCGGGGCGCTGTTCGCCGAGGCGCTCATGGATCTGCGCCCATGGGACCTGTGGACCCCCGACGGTCAGCAGCAGCCCGGCACCGACGAGGTGCTGAAGACCCTCGGGGCCGTTGTCGCCCTCGACCCCAACCATCCGCTCGGGCTGCACCTCACCATCCACGCTATCGAGATGTCGCCGACACCCGAGATGGCCGACGTCGCCGCCGACCGTCTGCGCGACCTGACCCCCGGTCTCGGGCATCTCGTGCACATGCCGTCGCACATCGACGTGCGCCGCGGCCGCTGGCTGCAGGCGATGGCGGCCAACGAGAAGGCGATGGAAGCCGACCGCCGCTACAACGAACAAGTGCCGCGCCAGGGCTTCTATCGCCTGTACATGTCGCACAACCACCACATGTACGCCTACGCGGCGATGATGGTCGGCCAGAGCGCCGCCGCCCTCAAGGCGATCGACGAGATGATGGCGCGCATGCCGGAGGAGTGGAAGCAGGAGTACCCGGCCATCGCCGACGGATACACCGCCATGCCGCTCGAGGTTCGCATGCGCTTCGGCAAGTGGAACGAGATCCTCGCCGCCCCCGAGCCGCCGGCGTCACTGCCGATTGCCCGGGCGATGCGGCTGTACGCGCGCGGCGTCGCCCTGGGCGCCAAGGGGCAGACGAAAGAGGCGCGCGCCGAACAGACGGCGTTCGAGACCGCGCGTGCCGCCGTGCCGGCCGAGGCGATCTTCGGCAACAACACCGGGGCGGGGATCCTGCAGGTGGCGGCGGATCTTCTGGAAGGGGAGATCGCCTACCGTGAGGGGAAGGTCGAGGCCGGCCTCAAGGCGCTGCGCCAGGCCGCGGCGGCCGAGGATGCGCTGCGTTACGACGAGCCGCCCGACTGGATCCTGCCGATCCGCCACGCGCTCGGGGCGGCGCTGTTGCAGGCGGGGAAGCCCGCCGAGGCCGAGACCGTCTTCCGCCAGGACCTCAAGCGCCTCCCGGACAACGGCTGGTCGTTGTTCGGCCTGGGGCGTGCCCTGCGGCTGCAGAAGAAGGACGACGAGGCCGCCGACATCGAAGCGCGGTTCAAGGACATCTGGGCGGGGGCGGACGTCGAGCTGAAGTCGTCATGCTTCTGCCAGCCGGGGGTGTGAGGGGCGGAGTGGGGCGGCGCGGGGCGCTCGCGGTGCCGCGGGTTCAGGCGGCCTTGCCGAAGTCTGCGGGGATGCGGAAGGACCTCATACGCCGGTAAAGTTTCTGCCGATTCCAGCCGATGAATCGTGCGGCCTTGGCCTTATCCCCCTGATGCCTGCGCAGTGCATCTTCAATCATGATCTGTTCGCCGGTTCTGGCACTTGGGCGAGTGGAAGAGCCGGGCCCCATCGCCGTCCACTTCGGCTCAGGTACCGCGAGGCCCAGGTCGCCCAGGTCACGAACCGTGATCACTTCACCGCGAGTCAGGACGCAGAGCCGCTCGATCAGGTTCTCGAGTTCGCGCACGTTCCCCGGCCATTCGTGCCGCATGAGCGCCTCGACGACACCCGGGCCCAGAACCCGCGGTATCCGGGCCCCACTCGCCCCAGTTTCCCCGGACCCGCCCGCCGCCCGCACGCGGCGCGCAAGGAAATGCTGCGTGAGGAGCGGTATGTCGTCGAAACGGGCACGCAGCGGCGGAACGTCGATGGTCACCACATTCAGCCGGTAGTAGAGGTCCTGCCGGAAGCGTCCGGCCGCCATCAGCCCTTTGATGTCAGCGTTGGTGGCCGCGATGACGCGAACATCGACCTTGCGGACCTCGTTCTCTCCGAGGCGCCGCACCTCACGCTCCTGAAGGACCCGAAGGAGTCGAGCCTGGAGCCCCAGCGAGGTGTTGGTGATCTCGTCGAGGAAAAGGGTCCCGCCGCCTGCCACCTCGATAAGGCCCACGCGATCGCGGTCGGCGCCCGTGAACGCGCCCCTGCGATACCCGAAGAGTTCCGCCTCGAGAAGGTTCTCGGGAAGCGCACCGCAATCGACCGCCATGAACCGTGCCTTGCGCCGTTGACCGTTCGAGTGGATGACGCGGGCGACGATCTCCTTGCCGGTGCCACTCTCGCCAGTGATCAGCACGGTGCAGTCGTTGTCGAGGAGCCCCGAGATGGTCTCCCGCAGCCGCCTGATCGGTGCGCTCGACCCGACGATCTCCTTGAACCTCCCCTCGACTTCCTGCCGCAGCCGACTGTTCTCCGCCCGAATCGTCCCGAACAGGCGGGCGTTGTCGATCGCGATCGCCGCCTGGCTCGCGAATGACTCGACGAAGGAGCGGTCCCGTTCGGTGAACAGACGAGTCGCTTTCTGCGTGTCGAGATACAAGACCCCCGTGACCCGACCCCGGGCCCGCATCGGTACGCAGAGGATCGACTTGATCTCGTTCACCGTCAGACTCAGAACGCTCTGCAGTGCAGGGTCCTGGCCGACATCGACAGTCAACAGGGTGCGTCCCCCTCCGGCCTGCTCGATGACCGATCGGCTGAAGCGCGACAGGTCCTCGAGATCCCGGCCGCCAAGCCCGCGGGCGCTCTCCGCGCGAAGTTCGCCCGACCCTTCCTGGCGGAGAAATACCACCCCTCGCTCGGCCCCCACGTTCTCGATCGCCATGTCGAGGATGCTCGCAAGCAACTGTTCGAGATCGAGGATGGACGAAAGTTGCTGCCCGATGGCACTCAGCGAAGCAAGCATCTTGCGCGACACCGCCTCGCTGCGGCTGAGCGAGGCAAGGTCATGCCGGGCCTGCCTGCCGACTTCCTTCCTGAGCCGCTCGTAACGGTCAAGTGAGTCTCGGGCTTCGGGCTGGGCGAGGAAATCACGCTTGAAGCGGCCCTTGGGGATCTCCTGAGCGATCTCATGGGCAACTAACGCGGCAACACGATAGCAGCGTAGTGCTTGGCGGTAGGCCAGCCCTTGCTCGCAAACCCGGCCAAGCCAGTAGTGCGATTTCCAACTCAGTATCCGGTCATGGTTGCCTCGAGCAAGGACAGTGGCCTCCCTCGCCGCTTTCTTGGCCTCGTTCAGATCGCCCTGTGCAAGGAGAATCTCGGTCATCAGAAGAAGTGCTTCGCACAGCTGAGCACGCATTCCTTTGCGACGTGCTGTACGTGTAAGTCGTCGAAGGTCAACGAGGACAATGTCAGGCCGATGGTTGAACCGGGCACGCGCCAATGCCAGCATGAAACGGGCCTGCAAGAATATTGCGAACGGCGACCTGTGCCCAAGTGTACTAACCGCGTCCTCGAGGAGACCCATCTCTGCACTGGCTGATCCCATGTTGATGGACGCAGCGGCCATAAGCGTTGTCGCCTCAAGAACAATGTGAGTAAATCGTGCGCCATGAGCGAGCCGAACCGCGTGCCCAGCGACCTTGTGGGCCCGACGATAGGAGCCGTACGCAACGAGGAGGCGGGCCCATCCCATCAGGTACATGAGCCGATAGCGGATATCGTGCGATCGCGGTAGTAATGAGAGACGGTGCGCAAGCCTAACGAAAGCACCCTGAAAATGGCCCGTGCGCAACAAGATATGGGCGATGTTAGTACTGGAGACATCCGCGCGGTGACCTTGGCCAGATTTGGTGAACTGCTCAAGGCCAGACTGGTTCAATCGTAGAGCGACCCTCCAGTCCCCCCGAGCGCGGTAGACCTCCCCCGAGTTCGTTAAGATCAATCCAAGGGCAGATGGCTGGAGAGAGTGGTTCACCTTACCAGTGAGTGCGCGAAACGCGCGTGCAGCGGAGCGGTACTGACCAAGGTCGGTCTGCAGGATCGCGATGTTCTGACAGCAGATCGCAGAAGAGTGGGGGACGTTGAACTTCACGATCAGCCTGCGGCGCCGGCGCTCGTAGGCTAAAGCGAGGCGGTAATTGCCCTGCGTCCAGTGGTTTGCCGCCAGGTCAAGAAAACATGGCGCAACGAGGTCAATTCTCGAGAGTCGTCTCGCCAGCGTCATCGAGCGCACTAGGAGGCGTACACCTTCCCCTCGTTGGTCTAGCCAGCAAAGCGAGCCGCCGAGGACGTGCAGGGCTTCCGCCTGTTCGGGCCGTAGCCGGTGCCGTCGCGCCAAACGGAGCGCATGACGCGCCGAATTTGCCGCATCTCCGTGCTGGCCAAGCTCATAAAACGTCTCAGAACGCCTCAGAAGAAGGCAGCATGCCAAGCGAGGGTCATCGGTCTCGCTGGCAGTCAGATGGTCGAGCGCCGCGAGCGCCTGGGGCCACATACCGAGCGACCGGTATGCAAACCACAGTTCAAGGCCAATCCGCGTTAATCGCTCGCCGTCGGTTCCGACAAGACCGCGGGCTCTGCATAGAGAGACGATGGCCTGGCGATTGTCGCCAGCGTCAGAGGCGCTGTGACCTGCCTCCAAGTAAAGCTGCGAGGCGACTATGTCTTCCGCGCCAGAGGCGTGAGTATGCTCGGCGAGGGCATGTAGGCGGGTGGGGGTCTTCTTACCTTGGAGGAGCGCGGATGCAAGACGTGAGTGTATTTTCCGGGCAAGAGATGCCGTAGTCGTCTGCTGAACGCGTCCTCGAACGAGCGCCCCTGCAATCTCATAATGTGGATGGGTTCCCGGCGACCTGGCCATAAGTCCTTTGCGCTGAAGAGCACTGCATGCCTCGGCGAGCGGTTCCTCACCGAGGGCGGCTGCGGCCGAGAGGTCCCCGATGGTTAGGGGAACAGTGGAGTGAGCAAGAATGTGAACGAGAGATAGGGCTCGCTCATCCAAACTAGATATTAACGGTTCCAAGGTGTCGCCGCAGAGCGAGGCCGGTGGATCACATGTTCCGGCCGAGGCCACGTCCAGTGCTCCGTTCCCCAGCGCGAATGAACGCGTATCGAGAGCCCACCGCACGAACGCCCATGCACGTGCTGGGTTGCCACCCGAAATTCTTAGCACTTCCTTGGCGGCCTCGCTTGGCGCAGTCGAAAGCCCAAGTGTTCTCTTTAATACCGTCGAGATGGCTTGTTGATCCAATGGAGGCAGGAGGTACCGCTCACGTCGATCGGATGCGGTCGCTTGGGAATGAGTGGTGGTTGAATTGGTCAACGCGAAGAGGTCGGCAGTGGAAGCAACCACCACAAGGTCAAGTGCTGGAGCGGTGACAAACTCCTGCAGAGTCGAATACAGAGCTCTTAGTTCTGTAGGGTCCGCGATGTCGAATAGATATGTGGAGGGCCCATGCAGGGTGGCAGCACGGCCTTCTTCCCACCGTGAGGTTGTGACGGCAGTCAGAGTACGGGCTACGCCCCCGCGGAGACTGCAGCGTACAGCAAACTCACGTAGCAGCCTCGTTCGACCGCTTCCTGGGGCGCCTTCAATCTCTAGTACAACTGGTCCTTCTCGAGGCTCTTGGCCCCTCTGTGCATCAAGTAATACATCGAACCTGGTCGTGACGTCTTCGAATCCAACAAAGGCCGGCTGCTCGAATAATTCGCCTGGGGCCTCTGACGCCCAAATCTCCAACCCGTGGCCTGTGGCTAACGAGTTCAACTGGCGTGCGACATCTCGGGCGGAAGGCGTGCGTCGATGCGGGTCCGGCTCCAAGAGCGCTTTAGCCACGCGGGCAAGATCGTGCTCGAAGGAGTGTTGCGCGTAGGCTCCTTCGATCATGGGGCTCAAGGCGCCTCGATGGGTTTGTGGGTCGACGTGGCCTTGCTTTTCATCGCCACCGAGGCAATCGAGGATGACGGCGCCCAAGGAGAATAGGTCGGATAGTGGGGTCGAGCACCGCTGTGCGTAAATTTCCGGAGCGGCGTATGCAGGTGTCAGGCAGAGATCGCGGGGGCCGGTAGTGATGTCCTTCCGGGTGCTTGAGCCGAAGTCGATGAGCTTGATGCGCGGATGAGGACCAAGGTCCTCGAGGGGTCTTTCCAGGATGAAGTGCTGTGGTTTGATGTCTCCGTGAACGAAGCCTCGAGTGTGGAGATGGTCCAGTGCGAAACACGATTGAAGCAGGAAATTAACCAGGGACTCTCGTGAGACCCGCGAGGCGGCAGTGGCGATGTCGGGGCCCCGAAGGTGCTCGAGTATCACGAATCCATGGCCAGACTCGGGATCGGTACCGAAATCCACCAGTTCGACGATGGCGGGATGGGAGAGTGTGGCGAGGGTGGACAATTCGGAAAGGAAGCGCTTATTTGACGATGGTTCCGAGGCAACAGGTTGTTCCTGAAAGATCTTCGCAACTCTTGTCGACTCGCTGTGAAGTGGTCGTGCGACAAAGAGCCCGCCTAACGTACTCCCGCAGAGTTGTCTCAGTATTTCGTAGCCGGGGAGTACTAGCTCGCTGGACATTCGGGACGAATCTGGATTCGTTCATTCGTTCAGTCAAGAAAAACGACAACGGGGCCCTGTTGGGGCCCCGTTGTCATCTACTGTGGGATGCGTGAGTTCAGCAGCCAAGCCGGCAACGGCCGCCGCCACCCCAGATGGCCTCTTCCGTCGAGTACCCGGGGCTCGAAATGCTGCCCGACGAGGGCGACACGGTCTGCGTCGGGGTGCTCTTGGTCGCGCCGCTGACAGGATTGAAACCGACCAGGCGGAGGAGCATCTCGAAGAAGCCCGTGGTACCGCGGCCCTGGGCGCTCACCATGGACGAGCCGTGACCGGCTGCGAAGGTCGTCGAGGGAGCCATCACCGCCACCGCCAGCACCGCCACCAGGACCGCCACGTTCACCATTCGCTTCGTCATTGTCGTTCCTCCCGTTAATGAATCCGTTTGCTTCGATGACTCGGGAGTCCCTTAGAGCAACCGTGATGCCAGATTCGTCATCCAAATTACATAAATCCATAAAGTGCTTTTAATGCAGCATTTAGAGATGTTGCGTTGCGGGAATGGCGAAGGAGCTTCGGTGGGTGGAAGGTCGTTTACAGGATGCCGGCGAGACTTAAGGCTCGTAACTGATTGTAACGCAAACACTTAGATCGTGAGTCGCGAGACTGTTGTGAGACTCGCGCGGGGAGAGCGGCAACTCGCTTGTTTTTATCTGGTTCCGTGGCCGCGAGTCTCACATCGTTGATGTGAGACCCCATGCGAGGGGTTTCGCGATTTCCGGCGTCCTGCGGCTCAAGCGTGGCGGCCGGCGCGCGGGCGGGCGGCGACGCGGCGCCCCCGGGCGCCGAGCGGCGTGCGTTTCGGCTCCTCGGCGCCGAGTTCCTTCAGTCGTCTAAAAATGGTCGCGCGGCTGATGCCGAGCAGACGCGCCGCCTCCTGGCGATTGCCGTTGGCGGCGGCGATCGCCTTCTTCAGCGTCGCGCGGGTCACCGGGCCGGTGAGCGGCTCCATCGGGGCCGCGGCCGGCGTGGCGCCCGCCGACTCTTCGGTGAACCCGGCGTCCTGGCGGGCGTCTTCGAGCGTGAGAACGTCGCCGTTCGCGAACAGGGCCAGCCTGTAGACCGTGTTCTCCAGTTCGCGGACGTTCCCCGGCCAGCGGCGCAACGACAGCTCGCGCAGAAGCGCCGGCTCGACGCGCAGGCGCGACGTGCTGTTCTCGCGCGCCAGCTTGACGAGGAAATGATCCACCAGCAGCGGCACATCCTCGCGCCGGTCGCGCAGCGGCGGCAGGGTGACCGACACGCCCTTGAGTCGGTAGTAGAGGTCCTCGCGGAAGGTCCGCTGGCGCACCATCGCTTCGAGGTCGCGGTTGGTGGCGGACACGATGCGCACGCTGACCTTGCGCGAGGTCTCCGACCCGACGGGACGGATTTCGCCGTTCTGCAGCACACGCAGGAGCTTGCTCTGCAAGGTCAGGCTCATGTCGCCGACTTCGTCGAGGAACAGCGTGCCGCCGTCGGCCAGCTCGAACAGGCCCTTGCGGTTGGCGTCGGCGCCGGTGAAGGCGCCGCGCACGTGGCCGAACAGCTCGCTCTCGAGCAACGCGTCGGGGAGCGCGGCGCAGTTCTCGCTGTAGAACGGCTTGTCGCGACGCGGGCTGTTGAGGTGGATGGCGCGCGCCACCAGCTCCTTGCCGGTGCCGCTCTCGCCGCGGACGATCACCGGAAGCGGGCTGGGGGCGACGCGCGCCAGGATGCCGAACAGCTCGCGCATGCGCGGGCTGCGGCCGACGATGCTCTCGAAGCCGTAGCGCTCCTGCACCGCCTGCTTGAGGGTCTCGTTCTCGCGCCGCACGCGGTCGATGAGGCGGGCGTTGTCGACCGCGATCGCGGCCTGGGCGGCGAAGGCCTCGAGGAACTTCAGGGTCTCGGGGGTGAACAGGGCGCCGGGGGCGCGCGTGTCGACGTACACCGTGCCGATGGTCCGGCCGCGCAGGGTCAGCGGCACGCACATGAGCGATCGGATGTGGTAGCGCAGGACGCTGCGGTAGTCGCGGAAACGGGCGTCGTGCTCGGCATCGTGGGTGAGGATCGGGCGGCCGCGTCCGGCCTCGCGCAGGATGCTGCGGCTATAGGCGGTGGCGTCGCGGATCGTCTGGCGCTCGACGTTGCGGGCGACGACCGGCTCCATGTCGGCGGCGTCGTCGCGCGACAGGAAGATGAGGCCGCGCTCGGCGCCGACCATCTCGATCGCCAGGTCCATCACCTTGTCGAGCAACTCTTCGGGATCGTGGATCGAGTTGATGACCTGCGTGACCTCGAAGAGGGTGGCGAGCATCCGGGAGGCAGTGGTGTTGTCGGCGGAGGTCGTGGCCGGCGTGGTCTGCCCTCCGGCGAGGCGCGCCGCCGCCGCGCGCTCGGGGTGCAACAGATAGTCGTCTTTCATCGTCTCCTCCGCGAGTTCACCCGCCTGCTGCTCGATCACCGACCATGCTTCATCATAGGCTGCGGCGGCCTGGCCGCGAAAACCGCGCCGTTCCAGGGCGTCGCCGAGAGCGACCCCCAGCCGCCAGGCGGCCTCGCGGAATCCGCCGCGCGTCGCGGCCTCGAGACCGGCGCGCGCGATCTGGCCGGCCGCCTCGGCATCGCCGGCCTGCAGCGCCAGGCGGGCCAGGACTCTGTGGCGCTCGAGTCGGTCGTGATGCCGCAGGGCCTTCTCGTCGATGGCGGCGATCCGGCGGCGCAGGGCGTCGTCCGGGGCGGATCTGGCCGGGGTGGACCTCGCCGGGGCGCGCTCTCCACGCGAGGCGGCCTCGCCGAGGGCGAGGACCCGGTCGGCAAGAAATGCGACGCGCGCGTGGCCAATCTTCTTCGCGATGCGGCCGGCCTCCCTGGCCCGGACCGCGGCCGCGGCGAACTCGCCCGCGTCGAGATGGTCGCAGGCCAGAGCCGCGACGAGGTATCCCTCCTGCACACGGTCTTCGGCCGTGTGGGCGGCCGCGAGACCCTGCTCGTGGGTGACGATCGCCGCCGCGAAGCGTCCCAGCTGGCGCTCGCACTGGCCGCGCAGGTCGTAGTCAAACGGGCCCGGTTCGGCGCCGAGCAGCGCGCGGCAGCGCACGGCCTCCTGCTGCCGCGCCAGCGCCAGGTCGGGACGGCCGCCCTGCAAGTGCGCGACCACGAGCGACTCGCACTGCAGTGCCGCCGGCTCGAGGATGGCGTGCTGGCGCGACCAGGCAAGGGCTTCTTCAAACGCCGCCACCGCCCCGGGGAGATCGCCGCGGTCGAGGCGCACCGTGCCGACGTTCGACAGGAAACGATGGTAGGCGCCGGTGAGGCCGTGGCGCTTGGCGACCTCGAGCGCTTCGTCGAGCAGCCGCGCCGAGCTGTCGTACTCGCCGAGAGCGAGGTGCCCGAGCGCGGCGTTGTTGAGCACCCAGGTCAGGGTCGTCGGATCGTCGGCGGTCCGTTCGAGCGGCAGGGCTTCGTCGAAGAAGGCCAGCGCGGCGCGCGCGTCGCCGCCGCGCGCCAGGATCATGCCGAGATACGACAGCGACGCCGCGACCTCGTGTTCGTCGCGCGCCTTGCGCGCCATCGCCAGGGCGTGTCGGCCGCTGGCGAGCGCTTCGGCAACGCGGCCCAGGAACGCCAGCGCCCACGCCTCGTGCCGCGCGGCACGTATCTCAAAGCGGCGGGACCGGGCCTTGCGGGCCTCGCCGAGCAGACGCCCGGCGGTCCGCAAGCCGGCGCGGTGGTCGCCGATCTCGTTCTGCTGCAGGGCGCAGAGGGCGTCGAGGAGATCGAGCCGACGCGCCGGGTCGCCGGCCGGGAGGAGCACGAGGGCGCGCTCGAGCAGCACGCCGCGGCGATGCGGATCGCAGAGAGCCGCGGCCCTCTCGGCGGCGCGCATCAGGTAATCGATTGCCGCGCCGGGGCGGCCGCTGCGCTCGTGGTGCAGCGCCAGGTCCTCGGCCAGGTCGCCGGCATCGGCGTCCGCGCCGGCGGCCGCGGCCTCGAGGGCCGTTGCGGCGGCGCGATGGAGCGCCGCCCGGTCAGTCGGTTTGAGGGCGGCATACAGCGCCGAGCGGGCGGTGCTCTGCGCCAGGGCGATGCGCGGGTGTTCGCCCTGCGACCAGTCGAGCGTCACCAGGCCGCGGTGCTGGAGGGCGGTGGCGATGGCGCGCGTCTTCGCGGCGGGGAGTTTCAGACCGACCGCCAGGATGTCGAGCGCGACCGGCTTGCCGAGCACCGCCAGGAGCCGTGCGGCGCGCCGCTGGTCCGCGGGCAGCGATGCGAGGTCGCGCAGGACGAGTGTCGCGAGCGTCGGGGGCAGCGGCAGCTCGTCGCCCGCCGTCGGCGCCAGCGCCCAGGCGCCGCCGTGACGCTCGAAATGACCGCCGGAGAAGAGCGCCTTGAGCACCTCCTCGACATGCAGCGGGTTGCCGCCGGTGCGGTCGAGCAGGCGGCGGGCGAGGTCGCCGGGCGGGGCGGCGAACGGGAGCGTCGACGACAGCAGGTCGGTGGTGTCGCCGAGATCGAGCGTGCCGAGCGGCGCGCTGACGAGGCGTGGCCGCGCCAGCAGGCGGCGCAACTCGGCGTCGTCGCCGGGCGCCGTTGTTCCTTCCTGCCGCAGAGTTGCGACGACAAGCCAGCGCGAGGCGGTGTCGCGCAGCAGCAGGTGCTCGAGCAGGGCGATCGCCGGCCCGCCGGCCCATTGCAGATTTTCGAGGAACAGGACGCCGGGCCGCCCGTCCGCGAGATGATCGAGACATTCACCGAGCGCCGTGACCAGCTCGGCTTTTTCGAGCCTCGGTCTCCCGGCGCCGCCGGCGCGGCCGAGGGCCTGGTCGAGCGCCGCGGCGAGAGGCGCGGGAAGCGCGGCCGTGGCGCGCGCCGCCGACAGCAGCGCCGAGAACGGCTGCAGGGCGTCGCCGGCCCCCTCATCGCAGCGTCCCTCGAGGGTGCGGTGCCCGGCGAGTTGCAACTCCTGACGCGTCTCGCGGACAACACGGCTCTTGCCGGAGCCGGACGGGCCGGTGATCACGAGAACGCGCGGCGCCTCATGCCCCGTCGCGCTGCTGCCCAGCGTCGCGCCGGCCGCCGTCGCGCCGGCCTCCGAGACGGCTCGGGCCGCGCCGCCGCCGAGATGCCGGGTGGTGATGTCGTCGAGGCGGCGGCGGGATTCGGAGCGGCCGACCAGTGGTCCGCTGGCGATCCACGCGGCGAAGGTCTCGGGCGTATCGAGCGGGCGCGCGGTCGCGGCGCCGGCGTTGAGCAACGCCAGGGCCGCTTCGGCGTTCGCCGGTCGATCCTCCGGCCGCCGCGCCATGAGCGACGCGACCAGCGACAGCCAGCGTCCGGGGAACGCGGCGCCCCGGGTGGCGATCGGCGGAGCGTCGCCACCCAGAATCGCGCCGATGACATCGCCGGGCCGGGCGGCGTCGAACGGTCGCCTGCCCGCGAGAACCTCGTAGAGCACGACGCCGAGCGAGTAGAGATCGGCGCGCGCGTCCGAGACGCCGCCGGCGAGCACCTCGGGGGCGAGGTAGTGCAGCGTGCCGCTCGGCCCGTGGCCTGTCTGGTCGCCGAGGCGGCGGGCCAGGCCGAAGTCGAGCAGCTTCACGTGGAACGGCGCCGCCACCATGATGTTCTGCGGCTTGATGTCGTTGTGGCGCCAGCCGCGACCGTGGATGAAGTCGAGGGCCCGGAGGCACTGCACCGCGAGTTCCTCGAAGGCGGCGCGTGCGGCACCCTTCGGCAGCGCCGCGAGATCGCGCCCGGCGACATGCTCGAGGGTCAGGAACGGCGCGCCGTCGCCATCGACGAGTCCGAAGTCATACACCTCGGCGAGGTTCGGGTGCCGCAGGCGCGCCAGCGATCGGAACTCGTCGCGGAATCGATCGAGCGCCTCGGGATCGAGGACGCCGGGTTTGAGGATCTTGAGCGCGATCTCGCGCCCGCCCTGGTGGCGGTCGTGGGCGAGATGGACGCTCCCCATCCCACCGTCGCCGATCTTCGACGCGATGTCCCAGCGGCCGTTGACGAGCAAATCGGGTCCTCTCAGGAGAGTGCCGGGAAAGTACTACCGATCCCCCGTGGCCGCAAGGGTTTAGCGTGTGCCGGATTGAGCGCGGGTGGAGCAGGCGTCGGCTAGTTGACGGGGACGTCGGGTCGGCCGGGAAAGCGGAGGTGCTTGTCGGCATCCCCCGGCCGGCGGCGGCGGGCGAACAGGCGGTCGAGCCGGCGCGCTTCGGCGACGGCGAGCAGCGCTTCGTGGGTGCGGCCGTCGGCGGGGAAGGAGGCGGCGCCGATGGTGACGCCGACCCGCACAGTGAGCCCGCGGGCGACCGCGAACTTGTGGCGCTGGACAGCCGTCTCGACCCGCGCCAGCACGGCGGCGATCCCATCACCGCCGACGCCGGGGACGGTGATGACGAACTCGTCACCGGCGGAGCGCACGCAGGTGTCACCGGGGCGCAACGTGCTGCGGATGGCGCGCGCGACGCCGCGCAGGACGCGGTCGCCGGCGGCGCGTCCATGACGTTCGTTGAGGTCGCCGAAGTCGTCGATGTCGAGCTGGATGAGGGTCAGTGGTCTACCGAGGCTCTCGGCGCGTCTGAGGTCCTGCTCGAAGCTGCCGAAGAGAAAGCGCAGTAGAGGAAGCCGGGTGAGTGGATCGACCGGCGGCACGGCTGGTATCGCCTCTGCGGCCCTCGGCGCCGCCCCGGGCCGCGCGTCGGCGGCGCCCCGCAGACTCACGGCGCGGGCGCACTGGGCACTGACGGTGTCGGGGGTGGCGATGCGCGCCCGCGATGCGGTGTCGAGCCGGGTCAGGATGAGCGCGGCGTTGAGGGCGGCCGCCTCGCCCGCGGCCAAGCCGAGTTGCGCCGTGGCCTCGTCCGCGAGGGCGGCGTCGCGTCGCAGGGCGTCGCCGGTGGGCGGCGGGACCTGGTCGAGGCAGGCGGCGGTCGCCTCGAACGCGCAGCGCCCGATCGCCGCCATGTCGCGCTCTGCCATGCCGCTACCTGCCGCGCCGGCAGCGATCGTCGGTCCCGGCGCGGCCAGGTCGAGCAGGGCCGCGAGGCGATCGCGAAGCCGCGACAGGAAAGAAGGTCGATGCATGGTCATGGCGCGCTCGGGCCCCGTGCCCGGACGCGGGCGATGGCGCGGGGACCCGGCATGAAGATCGTCGCTCTCGAGGCCGCCGTCCATTTCAGTCTTGAAACCCGGCCTGACGGCCTGGAGGCGGCGGCCGGGACGCGCCGGGCCCGTGTGCTAGCATTTCGCGATGTCCCGCAAGTCGAAGCGCCCGCCGCACGCAGCGAAAACAGGCGCGCCCCCAGCCCCGCCCTCAGGCCGGCCGGCACGGCGCTCCCGCGGGTTCATGATCGGCGCCGGGTTTCTGGCGATCGCCATTCTCACCGCCGCGTTGGCGACACACAGGATCGGTCCGCAAGAGCGCGCCTTCAGGGTGACGCGCGGCGGTGGGACGGCCGCGCGCCTGGGCCCCGGTCTGCGTTTCGTCATCCCGTTCGCGCAGCGGCTCGTGCGGCTGCCGCCCGACCCCGTGACGGCGCGCGGCGAGCTGCCGGTGCGATCGCGCGAGGGGGCCGAGATGCGCGCGCCATGGTCGGTCGAGGTGTCGATTCCCGACCCCGCGCTCGAGGGTCTGGTCGCGGGCGGCGCCGACCCGGCGTCGACACTGCGCGAAGCCGCCGCCGCGGCGCTTGCCGACTGGACCCGCGGCGCCTCGGGTGAAGCGCTGGTGCTCGGCGAGGGCAGCACCCGTGCCGAGGAGGCCTTGCGGACGCGGCTCGAAGGGCTCGGGTTCGCCGCGGTCAGCGTGCGGTTCGGACCGGTCGCCGGGCCGCCGGGGATGCGCGAGGCGCTCGCCGGCCGCGTGGTCAAGGAGCGCAGTGTCGACACCGGCATCAAGGTTGCGGTCATCGGGCTCGACGGCGCCGACTGGGAGTTGATCGATCCGCTGATCGCGCGCGGCCGGCTGCCGAACCTGGCGCGGCTCAAGGCGGGCGGCGCCTGGGGCCCGATGCGATCGATGGACCCGATGCTGTCGCCCCTGCTATGGACCACGGTCGCCACCGGCAAGCCGCCCGAGCAGCACGGCATCATCGATTTCCTGGTGCGCGATGCGCGCACCGGCAAGCCGGTGCCGGTCTCGAGCCGGGCGCGCAAGGTCAAGGCGCTGTGGAACATGCTCGGTGACGCCGGGCGGACCTCCGACATCGTCGCCTGGTGGGCCACCTGGCCGGCCGAGCCGACCGAAGGGCACATCGTCTCCGACCGGGTCGCCTACAGCACTTTCTCCTTCACCCAGGGGCTCGAGGACGCGGCCGGCGCCACCTGGCCGAAGGAGTACTTCGCGGCGATCCGCGGCCGGCTCGTCGTCGCCGCCGCCATCCCCGACGCCGAGCTGCGCCGCTTCGCCGACGCCACACCCGAGGAGTTCCGCCGCCTGGCGACGATCGTGGCCAGCGCCCGCAGCTACCAGGCCGCCGGTCTCGACCTGCTCGCACAGGGACAGCCGGATCTCTTCGCCCTCTACTACCAGGGGATCGACGAGGTCTCGCACCGCTTCGCCCATTTCATGCCGCCGAAGATGGCGATGGTGACCGACGACGAGTTCCGCCGCTACCGCGGGACGGTGGAGGCCTACTACGAGTACCAGGACGCGCTGCTCGGCGCGATCCTCGGCCGGCTGGCGCCGGAGACGATCGTCATCGTGCTTTCCGACCACGGCTTCCGCAACGGCACGGGGAGGCCGAACGAGCCCCCGTACATCGAAGGGAAGCCCGGACTCTGGCATCGGCGCTACGGCATCTTCATGATGGCCGGCCCCCAGGTGCGGCCGGGGCACCTCGACACGACGAGCCTTCTCGATGTCGCCCCCACCGTCCTTTACCTGCTCGGACTGCCGATCGCCGAGGACCTGTCGGGGCGCATTGTCGACGAGGCCATCGACCCGCGATTCCGCGCCCGCATCGCGGTGCGGACCATCCCGTCGTACGAGGGGATCGGCGCCGCGGCCGCCGCGGCCGACCTGGTCGCCGATAGCGAGGTCGACGCCGAGATGATCGAGAAGCTCCGCTCGCTCGGCTACATCGCCGGCGGCGAGGGCAGCGCGCCCGCCGGGGCGGGCGACGCCGGCTCCGACCCGGGCGCCGCGCATGACCTCGGCGGCGAGGCGATGGTCACGGCGCACGTGAACGAGGCGACGCTATTCCTCAAGAACAAGGACTACCGCCGGGCCGAGGCGTCGGTGGCCGGGGCGCTGCGCATCGCGCCCGATTTTCTCCCGGCGCTGATCCTCACCGCGCAGATCGCGCGCGAGCAGAAACGCTGGGACGAAGCGCTGATGGCCGGGAAGCGGGTGATCGAGATCGACCCGGAGGGGGAGCGCCAGGCCTACACCCAGATCGCCAGCACCTACGCCGACAGCGGCCGGGTGGCGGAGGGGATCGCCTACCTGCGCGCCGTTGTCCTCGCCCACCCCGATGTCGGCGAAGCCCGTGCGGCGCTCGGCAGCCTGCTGCTCAAGAGCGGCGACCGCGCCGGCGCCGAGCAGGAGCTGCTGGCGGCGCTCAAGGTCAACCCCGCCCTGGGCGAGCCGCTCGCCGAGCTGCACACCCTCTACCAGAACACCGACAAGGTGCTGGGGCTCGAGCCGATCGTCCGTCAGGGGCTGGCGCTCAACGACCAGTCGGTCGTGCATCACAACTGGATGGGTCTGATCTTCGAGTGGAAGCGGGACCTGGCTGGCGCCGAGCGGGAATTCCGCCGCGCCATGGAGCTCGACCCCGACTATGCGGCGACGATGGCGAACCTCGGGGCGATGTACGGGCGTTCGGGTCGCCTCGCGGAGGCGGTCGCGATCCTGCAGCGCGCGGTGGTCAAGGATGCCGACAACCTCGAGGCCTGGGTGAATCTCGGCGCCGCCCAGGGACGCCTGAAGCATCCGAAGGAGGCGATCGCGGCGCTCGAGACGGCGCGCGGCAAAGGGGCGCGCAGCACCACTCTGTACAACGCTCTGGCGCTGGCCTACCTGCAGGACCGCCGCAAGGACAAGGCGGTGGAGTACCTCAAGGAATCGCTGGCGCTCGACCCGAACCAGAAAGATGCGAAGGAACTGCTGGCGATGGTGAGCCAGTCGCCCTGACGGCCACGTCGCCGCGCAGCGGATCGGCCAGCGACGACCAGAGGGCCGGATTGTCCTCGCGCGTCAGCGCCCGCAGGGCGCGGTAGTGCTCGCCGTAGCGATCGAGGGCCTCGCGGAACTCCTCCTCACGCAGCCCCGGGTAGCGCCCGGCGCGCGCCTCGCCCACGGTGTAGCCCCACGCCGCCGCCTCGAAAAAGTGACGCTCGACGCCGGCCCCGTTCCTCAGGGGAAGAGGCAGCCCGGTCGCGCCGGCCAGATGACGAGCGTGGAAGTATTCGTGATCGAGCAGGAGCATCGTCCATGCAGGGCCGCGCGTCCCGGTGAACACGCCGGGGTCGTAGAGGATGTCGTTGCGCGCCCCCGGGCCGGCGTAGGGGGCGCTCTCGTGACGCCCCGGGTCGCCGGCGCCCGCCCGCACGAGCGCCATGTAGACCGGCGACCCGTTGACCGCGGTCTCGTCCATCGGGTGGATGGCGTTCACGAAAATCCGGTAATCCGGGTGCAGGTCGCGCAGGAGGATTTCGGCCCGGTCGATGGCGCCGGCCGGCGCTGGCGCCGCGACCAGCGGCAGAACGGCGGCGACCGCGACACCCATCAGCGCCGGAAGCGCAGTCCGGGCTGGAAGCCATGACCGGCGCGGCTTTCGGCTCAGCTGCATGGGCTTCAGATACGCCGAAAGGGCGCGCGGCTCAAGGGCTCAGATGGCCGATTGGTCTGATTCCTCGCATGGGTGTTGTGGCGTCGTGCTATAGTCGCTCGATGCAAAAGCGCCTAGCGAAGCAGGCCGCCACGTATAGCACCAACGAGCAGGTCGCCCGTCGCGTCTACCGCGCCTTCAAGACACCGATCGACAATGATCGAACCACCGATCCGATCCTCGGCTTCCACTTCCGCGGGCGCGACGACTACATCATGCTGCGCTGCAACAAGCAGCCGGAGATCAGCATCAAGGGGAAGTCGCAGACCGCGGGCGAGGTGAAGTTTTTCGCCTACAGCGAATTCAAGGACTTCTCTCCCGACGACGTCGTCTTCCGGCTGAAGGACGAGCTGGCCCTGATCGAGCTGTACGCGCGCGGCGCCATCGAAAAGACCACCTGGAACACATGGGGCGATTTCTGCCGCTGGCTCGATGGGCTCCAGGAAGATGGGGTGCAGATCTCCCTCAAGCTCCCGTCGCTGGTCTACTCCGCCGTGAAGGGCCAGGAGCCCTCGATGCAGAACTTCATCGTCGAGGCCATCAAGCTGGCCCTCAAACAGGTCAGGAAGGGACAGGAGTGACCCGTCCGTTCGCCCGGGTTGTGCTCGGGCTGATGCTGGCCCTTGCCCTGCCCGCGAGGCACCGCGCCGCCGCCGACCCCGGTGCCGACACGGTCGCCGCGGCGGCCGCCGCGCCGTCCGCCACGCCGGCCGCGGGCCCGGTCGCGATCTTCCCGGCGGAGGAACTGCGCCCGGGGCTCATGGGTATCGCCCGCACCGTCTTCGAAGGGGATCGCCTGGAGGAGTTCGAGGTCGAGATCCTCGGCGTCCTGAAAAACGCCATTGGCCCGCAGCAGGACATGATCCTGGCGCGGCTGCACGGAAAGAAGGTCGAGTTCACCGGGGTCGTCGCGGGGATGAGCGGCAGCCCGGTCTACATCGGCGGCCGCCTCGTCGGCGCCCTGTCGTACCGCATCGGACAGTTCGCCAAGGAGCCGATCGCCGGCATCACGCCGATCGCCGACATGCTCAACCTGATGCCGGCGCCGTCCGGCGGTCACCCTGCCGGTGGGCGGGCGGCGGGTGGGCGGCCGACCGGCCGCCCGGTCGATCTTCTCGGCTGGCTGGCGCGTGGCGCCGACCCGGCCGATCGGCCGGTCATGCCCGCGACCGCGCACCTCGCCGCCGCGGCCGGTGCGCCGTCGCTGCAGCCGATCGGTACGCCGCTCGTGTGCGCCGGCTGCGATCCGCAGGCCCTCGATCACTACGCGCCGATCTTCCAGATGATGGGTCTGCAGCCGTCGACCGGTGGCGGGGTCGAGTCCGGCGCCGCGGGCGACGCCGCGCTGCCGCTGCTGCCCGGGACGGCGATCGGCGCCACGCTGGCGACCGGCGACCTGAATCTGTCGGCGGTCGGCACGCTCACCTACGTCGACGGCAACCGCATCTTCGCCTTCGGCCACCCGATGACCGGCAACGGGACCATCGATGTGCCGCTGACCCAGGCGCGCATCGTCGCGACCCTGGCGTCGGAGGCGGGATCGTTCAAGATCTCCAACGCCACCGCGCCCATAGGCGCGGTGGTCGAGGATCGGCTGACGGCGATCGTCGGAGAGGTGGGGCGACTGGCGCCGATGCTGCCGCTGTCGGTCCGCGTCAACAGCGATGGTGGTCATCGCGACTTCCACTACGGCGTCACGTGCGACCGGACCATGGGACCGGTGATTGCGGCCGTCGCCACCGCCAGCAGCCTCCTGCGCACCGCTGAGTTCGAGGCCGCCGCCACCGTGGCGCTGCGCTACCGCTATGTCATCGAGGGGTACCCTGAGATCCGCCAGGAGCGCCTGTTCGCGGGAACCAACCCGGGGCAGCCGGTGCACGTCCAAGTGGCCAACGAGGCGGCCGGGATGCTCGGGTTCCTGTACGCGAATCCGTTCGAGGAGCCGGTCGTGCGCTCGATCGACGTCGAGGTGGATATCCTGCCGCCGACGCGCATCGCGCTGGTGTCGTCGCTGAGCGCGGCGCGCGGCGAGGTGCGCCCGGGCGAGACCGTGCGGGTCGACGCGACCCTCACCGAGTACCGCGGCCGGTCGCGCACGGTGTCGTTCGCGCTCGTGGTGCCCGAGGACACGCCACCGGGCGAGCTTCAGGTGATTGTCGGAGGCGGCAGCGCGCTCGACGGCCTCGATCGACGGACCATCGAGCGCCAGTTGACCCAGGCCGCGAACCTGGGCGACATCGTCCGGCTCATCGGCCGCCAGCGCACCACACAGGCGCTGGTCCTGCGTCTGGCGCGCAAGGGCCCGGCCGCAATCGTGAGAAGCGAGGTCCTGCCCGACCTGCCCCTGTCGATTTTCAGCGTGTTCAACAACCCGCGGCTCAACGCCGACTCCACCCTCCTCATGGAGGCGCCTATCCTGGAGCTGACGAAGGACCAGGATGTGGTCGTGGTCGGCGGGCGCCGCATCACTCTCAAGGTCAAATGATGCCCCCATCCCGGTCAACCGGCCGCCGCGCCGCCGCGGCCGCCGCCGTCCTGTTCGCGCTGGCCGCCACCACGCCGGCGTCCGCCGTCACCTCGCGTCTGTGGAAGCAGCGCGAGCGCGTCGATTTCGAAGCCGGGGAGCCGAAGGGCGTGTCGCTCTCGGTCGGGGGTCCGATCCGGCTCGGGGCGCGGCTCGATCCGCTGTTCGAGCCGGACCAGCCGTACATCTGGGCCCTGGCGGTGGGACCGCACGGTGAGATCTACGCGGCCGGCGGCAACGAGGGGCTGGTCCATCGTGTCGAGGCGGGCGGCCGATCCACGCCCTTCCTTCAGGTTGATGAAGCCGAGGTGCACGCCCTGGCGGTCGACGCCAAGGGGGCGATCTACGCCGGCACCGGACCGGGTGGGCGGATCTACAAGTTTTCGCCCGAGGGGAAGCGACTGTGGGACCGCGACACCGGCGAGCGCTACATCTGGGCCCTGGCCTTCGACCGGCAGGGGCGCCTGTACGCCGGCACCGGCACCGAGGGCCGCGTGCTGGCAATCGACGCCGATGGATCGAGCCGGGTACTGTTCGACAGCGCCGAGACTCATATCAGATGCCTGGCCTTCGATGACAAGGGGACGATACTCGCCGGTTCCGACGGCCACGGCCTGGTCTTTCGCATCGGCGCCGACGGAGCGTCGAGCGTGCTCTACGACGCGCCGCTCGGCGAGGTCGTCGCCCTCCAGCCGGCGGCCGGCGGCACGGTATACGCCGCCGTCGTCGGCGAGGCCGGGCGCCCGTCGCGTCCATCGACGCCGGCGGCCCCAAGGCCCGCCTCGGTCGACGGTCCGCCGCCCGAAGCGCCGCGCGAGGGGAGCAGCGGCGTTGCGCCGGCCCCGGGCGACGGCCCGCCCTCCGGAGCGCCGGCCGAGCAGCGCATCAACATCGGCATCGAAGGGAAGGTGCTCGCCATCGATCCCGACGGCTACGCCCGCGAGATCTGGTCGGCGGGGCAGGAGGCGATCCTGAGCCTGGCGCTGCGCCGCGACGGCATGTTGCTCATGGGCTCGGGCAGCCAGGGCCGCATCTATGCCCTCGACGCGGCCGGCGGAGTGAGCGAAGTGGCGCGGGCACCCTCCTCGCAGGTGACGGCGCTGACGCGCCGGCCGTCCGCGGCCGGGCGCGACGATGAAATCGTGGTCGGTGGCAGCAACCTCGGAAGCGTGGCGATCCTGAAAGCCGGTTACGCGGAGTCGGGGAGCTTCGAGTCGCGGGTCTTCGACGCCCAGTCGTTCGCCTCTTGGGGGCGGATCGACTGGAAAGGGGAGACGCCGCAGGGCACCGGCATCGTCCTGCAGGCACGCAGCGGCAACACCGAGGAACCCGACCGCACCTGGTCCGACTGGGGACCCGAGATGCCCGACCCCGAGGGCGTCGTGATCGACCGGCCCGCGGCCCGCTTTCTGCAGTGGCGCGCCACGCTGCGCACCACGGAGACGGCGCGTTCACCCGAGCTGCGCGAGGTCGTGGTCGTTTATCTGCAGAAGAACCTGCCGCCGGAGTTTCGCAAGATCGAGATTCTCGCGCCGGGGGTGTCGCTGCAATCCGTGCCGGCGACACCCGGGGGGCCGCCGTCCGACGGCAAACCGCCGACGGGCGACGGCGACGCGCTGGCACGGCGCCGCCCGCGCCCGCAGTCACGCCGCGGGTTCGATGCCGGGGCGCGCAGCGTGCAATGGCAGGCGGCCGACCCGAACGACGACGACCTGGCGTTCGACGTGCAGTTCCGCGCCCTCGACGAGAAGAACTGGAAGACCGTCAGGAGCCGCATCGCCGAGGACTTCGTCACCTTCGACAGCGGGGCGCTGGCGGACGGAACCTACCTGGTGCGGGTGATCGCGACCGACACGCCGTCGAATCCGGCGGGCCAGGCGCTGACCTCGGAGAAGATCACGTCACCCTTCGACGTCGACAACACCGCGCCGCGCATCGATCGCCTGAAGACCGCCGTTGAAAAAGGGATGCTCGTGGTGCGCTTCAGCGCCGCCGATGGGTTCAGCATTCTGCGCGAGGCGTCGTGGTCGGTTGACGCGGGGGACTGGGGCGCCGCGCGCCCGGCCGACGGCATGAACGATTCCCTCACCGAGGCCTACGAGATCTCCCTGCCGGTTCCCGCCGCGGGCGAGCACAGCGTCGTGGTGCGGGCGATGGACGCGGCCGGGAACATCGGCGCCGGGCGGATCGTCGTCACGATCCCCTGACGCCGGCGCGATCTAGGAGCCTGTCCGAGTCATGGGATGGGTCGCGTTCGCGGCGCCGCGGGGCCGTATGCGAGGCGCCGCGACGAACGCGATGCGGGACATCGCCGAGGCGCGGCAACGACGCAGACGGC
>Ga0210377_10000761_pt1 | contig 30788 bp, 24 predicted proteins | sample PLM4_65_b1redo_FD_155480 | JGI IMG/M metagenome (GOLD analysis project Ga0210377, IMG submission 155480) | Groundwater sediment microbial communities from an aquifer in East River, Colorado, USA - PLM4_65_b1 redo | ecosystem: Environmental > Terrestrial > Soil > Riparian zone | place: USA: East...
CGCCGCGACGAGGTAGCCTGGAACGCCGAGGTCGATCAGGCGGGTGATCGTGGCGGGAGCGTCGTTGGTGTGCAGGGTCGAGAGGACCAGGTGGCCGGTCATCGCGGCCCGGAACGCGATCTCGGCCGTCTCCCCGTCGCGGATTTCGCCGATCAGGATCACGTTGGGATCCTGGCGCAGGATCGCCCGCAGCGCGCGGGCGAACGTGAGGCCGATGTCCGGCCGCACTTGGACCTGAGTGACGCCCGGGATCGAGTACTCGATCGGGTCCTCGACCGTAACGATGTTGGTCGAGCCGTCGCGGATGGCGTTGATCATGGCGTAGAGCGTGGTGGTCTTGCCGCTGCCGGTCGGCCCGGTGACCAGGACGATGCCGTTGCGGCGCCTCAGCAGGCCCTCGACCGCCGCGAGGTCGGGCGGCGGGAGGCCGAGTCCGGAAAGGGTCAACAGCGGCCGGGACTGATCCAGGATGCGGATGACGACCTTCTCGCCGTGCTGGGTTGGCAGCGAGGCGATGCGGAGGTCGACCGCATGTCCCGCGTGCGTCGATCGCGCGGCACCGTCCTGGGGCAGGCGGCGCTCGGCGATGTCGAGCGCCCCGAGGATTTTCAGGCGCGAGACGAGGGCGGGATGGAGGACGCTCGGGAGGCGGAACGCGGTGGCCAGCAGGCCGTGGACGCGGTACCGCACGAGGCAGGCGTCCGCCGCGGGCTCCAGGTGGAGGTCGCTGGCGTCCATCGTCAGCCCCTTCGCGATCAACGCATCGACGAGGCGAACGAGGGGCGCCGGGGCCGACCCCGAGGCCGACGGCTGGCCGCCAGAAACCGCGTCGGCCGCCAGGGCGGGGATGGCGGCGTCGCACTCGGCCCGTCGCAGATCGGTTTGGCGGGCGAGCGCTGCGGTCAAGTCGCCCGGCGAGAGCAGGCGCAGATCGACGAGGCGCTCGCCCAGGAGCCCCCCGCGCCGCCGCTGCTCGTCGAGGCCCCGCCCGAGGGCGTCTGGCGTCAGCGCGCCCTGCGCGCACAGCAGCTCGCCGAGGCGCTTCGCCACGCTAGGAGCCCGTCCGAGTCATCGGGCGTGTGAGCCTGTTCAGGAATGCGTCAGATGCCAGGCGCCGGGAGCACCGCACCGGAACGTACGCGGTGGGTACGTGAGGAGCGGATGCGCAGCGGCAACGCCGCAGATGACCATTCATGGACAGGCTCCTGCCTCGGTCCAATCGGTCCCGTTCCGGGATGACGGTGGGGACATGCGGGGCATCCTAGGCGGGATGCAGGGAAAAATCAAGCGCCGGATACCTGCCGCGGTTGCGCGTTGATGACGGGTCCGGCATCTGCCATAATGTTTGTTCACCGTATGGAGTGAGGGGATGACCACGACCCTGATGCCGGGGCGCCTGCCGGACACGGTGCGGCCCGAACGCTACGACCTTCGCGTCGCGGTGGAGCCCGACGAGGGGCGCTTTGGGGGCCGCGTTCGGATCGCCGTGCGGCTCGCCGAGGCGGTGCGCGAGGTGACCCTGCACGCGCAGGAGCTGGAGATCGGCGAGGTGCAGGTGGAGTCGGCCGGCGGGGCTTACGACGCCGCGGTTCGTCGCGATCCCACGGCGACCACGCTCACGCTCGTTCTACCACGCGAGATCCCGCCGGGCCCCGCGGTGCTCGACCTCGCGTTTTCCGGAACGCTCAACCGCCAGATGAAGGGGCTCTACCAGGCGCGCGCGACGTGCGAGGGCGTGGAAGAGCGGTATGCGTTCACCCAGTTCGAGCCGACCGACGCGCGGCGGTGCTTTCCATGTTTCGACGAGCCCGGCTTCAAGGCGACGTTCGGCCTGGAGGCGACGGCGCCGGAGCGCCTGACGATCCTGTCCAACATGCCGCCCGTGAGCGAGACCCGCCGCGACGGGATGCGGACGGTCCGATTCGCGGACACGCCGGTGATGTCCACGTACCTGCTGGCGCTCGCGGTCGGGCGCCTCTCCGCGACGTCCCGGCGCGTCGCGGGGACGGACGTCGCGGTCTGGGCCCTGCCCCAGGACCTTCGGCTCGCTGGCTTCGCCCTGGACGTGACCCAGGCCACGCTGCCGCTGCTCAACGACTACTTCGCCTTACGGTATCCCTATCCCAAACTGGATTTGATCGCGGTGCCCGATTTCGCCATGGGCGCGATGGAGAACTGGGGTGCGATTTTCTTCCGGGACTCCCGCCTGCTCGTGGACCCCGAGCGCGCCTCGACCGCGACGCAACGCGTGGTGGCCAACGTGATCGTCCACGAGATCGTCCACCAATGGTTCGGCAACCTGGTGACGATGACGTGGTGGGACGATCTGTGGCTGAACGAAGCGTTCGCGACCTGGCTCGCCTGCAAGATCGTGGATCAGTGGCGCCCCGACTGGCGGTCATGGGAGGAGTTCCAGCAGGAGAAGGAGACGCCGCTCGCGCTCGACGCGCTGGACAGTTCGCGGCCGATCGTGGCCGACGTGCGCTCGTCCGCCGAGATCGAAGCGATGTTCGACCCCCTCACCTATGAAAAAGGCGCGGCGGTCCTGCGAATGATCGAGCAGTTCGTGGGCGAGGCGCCGTTCCGCGACGGCATCCGTGCCTACATCGCGCGCCACCAGTTCCGCAACACCGTCGCGGCGGATCTGTGGCACGAGTTGGAGGCCTCGTCTGGCCGGCCGGTGGGCGCGCTGGCGAAGGATTGGCTGACCCAGGCGGGGTATCCCATCGTGACGGCCCGCGCCGCGTCCGACGATGGCCGGACCATCGATCTGTCGCAGCGGCGATTTTCCGCGCATGGCGGCGAGGCCGCGTCTCCGATGGCGTGGTCGGTTCCGGTGGCGATCCGGTACGAGGACGCCTCGGGCGTCTGGTCGCATCGCGTGTTGCTGACCGACCCGGCCGCCTCGGTGACGCTCCCCGGAAGCGGACCCGTGCGGTGGGTCTACACGAACGGCGGCGAGTCGGGGTTCTATCGCGCCGACGGCGACGCGCGTCTGCGCGCGGCCCTGCGCCCCGTCGCCGCGTCCGCGCTGGCGCCGTCGGAGCGCATCGGCCTGCTCAGCCACGTGTGGGCGCTCGCGCAGGCGCGCGACGTGCCGATCGACGTGTTCATGGAGACCGTGCTGGCGTTTCGGGGGGATGCCACGCGCGTGGTGGTCGAGGCCGAGGCGACGTACCTCGACGCGCTGGCGGATCGATTGGTGCGGGAGGAGGATCGCCCCCTGTTGGGGCGCGTCGCCGACGCGCTTGCGCGCCCGCTCTGGGATCGGCTCGGCTGGGATCCTCGCCCCGGCGAGGACGACGAACCGCGCCTGACCCGGGCCGCGGTCCTGTGGATCGCGGGAACGGTCGCGCGCGACCCCGCGGTCCTCGCCGAGGCGGAGGCCCGGCTCGCGCGGTACCTCGCCGATCCTGGGACGCTGGACCCGACGCTGGCCACCGCGCTCGTCCGCGTGGGCGCGCGCGTCGGGGACGAGAAGCGGTTCGTCGCGTATCACGACCGATTCCTGCGGTCCGCGACGCCGGAGGACCGCGATCGGTACCTCGCGGCGCTCGCGGAATTTCCCGGCGTCGATCCGGCCCGGCGGTTGCTGGAGATGACGCTCACCGACGCGGTGCGCGGCCAGGACGCGTGGAAGCCGTTCCGTCCGCTGTTGTCGAATCCCGCCGTCCAGGGGCACGCATGGGCGTTCGTCAAGGCGCACTGGCCGGCGCTGCGGGCCAAGGTCGGGTCGGTGGGCGCCGGCCGGATCATTCAGGCCACCCGCGCCCTCTGGTGCGAGGAGTGGCGCGCCGACGTCGCGTCCTTCTTCACCGACCCGGTCAACCGCGTGGACTCCGCCGCCAAGGCGCTGGATCAGACGCTGGAATTTCTCCGTCTCGGGCTGGAATTCAAGGCCGCGCAGGAGGAGCCGCTCGCGCGGTGGCTCCGGCGCGGTCAGTTCTGAGCCCGGGCCTGAGAACCCGGAAGCAGCGGATCGTCGGAGCCCCTCAACCATGCATGAAGATCGCTCCCAAGAACGCATCGAAGAGGACATCGCGGTGCACATCTTCACGGCCTCGGCTGCGCTCGTGGGGGTCTGTCTGACCGTGATCGGGCTGTTTCGAATCACCGATCGCTTGAAGGACGTGAGCAACGTCGGCCAGGGGCTGCTGGCGGTCGACGCGCTGGCATTCCTAGCCTCGTGCGTGCTCTCATACAGCGCCTTGAGGACACGGCGACGGAGACGCCGGCACACGGTCGAGCGGATCGCCGATACCGTGTTCCTGGCGGCCCTGGGTCTGATGGCGATCGCGTGCAGCCTCATCGCCTATGAATTCGTGTAACGGTGCCTCGCCCAACGTGCCGACTCGTTCGGATTCCTGATGACGAAGCGGATGCTGACCGGCCTCGGGCCGCTCGTCGGCCTGCTGCTCTTCGGCGTCGCGCTGTGGGTCCTCCACCACGCGCTCGCGGCGTATCGCTACCACGACATCGTGCAGCACTTGGCGGCGCTGCCGCCCCGCCGGTTCCTCCTTGCCGCGGCGCTCACCGCGCTGAGCTATCTGGTCCTGACCGGCTACGACGCGCTCGCCGTCCGCTACGTCGGGCGGCCGCTGCGTTACGGCCGGATCGCGCTGGCCTCGTTCATCGGCTACGCGTTCAGCCACAACGTCGGTCATGCCCTGATCAGCGGCGGGTCGGTCCGTTTCCGTCTGTATTCGGCGTGGGGGCTGTCGGCGGTCGATGTGGCCAAGGTGGTGGTGTTCTGCAGCCTGACGTTCTGGCTCGGCTTTCTCACTGTCGCCGGGTCGGTGTTTCTGCTGGAACCCGTGGCGGTGCCGGCGACGCTCCACATTCCATTCGTCTCCGCCCAGGTCGTCGGCGTGATCGGCCTCTTTCTGGTCGGGATGTATCTTGCGGCGAGCGCCGTCGTCACCAAGCCGCTTCGGATCGGAGCGTGGGAGGTGTCGCTTCCGTCGACGACGCTGTCGGTGGCCCAGATCGCGGTGTCGTCGCTGGACTGGATCGTGGCGGGGAGCGTGCTCTATGCGTTGCTCCCCGCGTCCGCAGCCCTCTCGTTTCCGGTCTTCCTGGGGCTCTTTCTCCTCGCGCAGATCGCCGGTCTGGCGAGCCTGATCCCCGGAGGCCTCGGCGTCTTCGAGAGTGTCATCGTGCTGCTTCTGTCGCCGAGCGTTCCGGCGGCCTCGGTGTTCGGGTCGCTGGTGGCCTACCGATTCACATACTACATCGTCCCGCTGGGTCTTGCGGCGGTCTTGTTGGCGACGTACGAGCTCGTCCAGCGGAAAGCGGCGGTTCAGTGGGTGACGAGCGTCTTCGGCCGCTGGGCTCCCGAACTCGTTCCCCACGTCCTGGCGTTCACCACGTTCGCGGGTGGCGCGCTGCTGCTCGTGTCCGGGGCGACACCGTCTGAGAGCGCTCGTTTGGCCTGGCTCAGGGATGTCGTTCCCCTCCCGGTCGTCGAGCTGTCGCACTTTTTGGGGAGCGTCGCCGGCGTCGGCCTGCTGCTGTTGGCCCGCGGTCTCCAGCGACGGCTCGACGCCGCGTACTTCCTCACGGCCGGGCTGCTGGGCGCGGGAATCGCATTCTCTCTGCTCAAGGGGGTCGACTACGAGGAGGCGATGGTCCTCGCGCTGCTGCTCGCCGCGCTGCTTCCCGCGCGCCGCCACTTCTATCGCCGGGCGTCGCTCATCGGCCAGCGGTTCACACTCCAGTGGGTCGTCTCCATCGCGTTGGTCGTCATGGGCTCGATCTGGCTCGGCGTGTTCTCATACAAGCACGTCGAGTACTCGGGCGATCTGTGGTGGCGCTTCAGCCTGGCAGGCGACGCCCCGCGGTTTCTTCGCGCCACCGTCGGGGTCCTGGGCGTCGCGCTCTTCTTCGCGGGCGCTCGCCTGTTGCGTCCCGCCCCGCCTGAGCCCGCGCTCCCGAGTCCCGTCGAGCTGGAGCGGGCGCGCGGCATCGTCGAGCAATCTCCCCAGACCTCGGCGTGGCTGGCGCTGCTGGGGGACAAGTCGCTGCTTTTTTCCGACTCGGGGACCGCGTTCATCATGTACGGGATCGAGGGGCGGAGCTGGGTCGCCCTCGGCGATCCGCTTGGGGCCGAGAACGACCTGCCCGAGCTCATCTGGCGGTTCCACGAGCTGTGCGACCGCCACGGCGGCTGGACCGTGTTCTACCAGGTCGATCGGGAGCGCCTCCACCTCTACCTGGACATCGGACTCACGTTGCTCAAGCTCGGCGAGGAGGCACGGGTGTCGCTGGGCGATTTCTCGCTGGAGGGGGGCACGCGCAAGGGGTTGCGGTACGTCCACCATCGCTGCGAGAAGGAAGGGTGCCGCTTCGAGGTGGTGCCCGCCGAGCGCGTGCCGTCCCTGCTCGCCGACCTGAGGGGGATCTCCGACGCGTGGCTGGCCGAGAAGCGCACGCGAGAGAAGGGATTCTCGCTCGGGTTCTTCGACCCCGACTACCTCGCCCGGTTTCCGCTCGCCGTGGTGCGGCGGGACGGCCGGATCGTCGCATTCGCGAACATTTGGCGGGGAGCCGGCCGCGAAGAGCTGTCGGTCGACCTCATGCGGTATCCCGCCGACGCCCCCCACGGCGTGATGGAGTATCTCTTCATCGAGATGATGCTCTGGGGGCGCCGCGAAGGCTACCGATGGTTCAACCTCGGGATGGCGCCGCTCTCGGGTCTGGAGAGCCGCGCCCTCGCCCCGCTGTGGAGTCGACTCGGGGCGTTCATGTTCCGCCACGGCGAGCATTTCTACAACTTCCAGGGCCTGCGCGAGTACAAGGCGAAGTTCGACCCGGTGTGGGAGCCGCAGTACCTGGCATCCCCCGGAGGGCTGTCGCTGCCGCGCGTCCTCGCCGACGTCGCCGCCTTGATCGCCGGCGGGCTGAGGGGGGTCATCGCGAAATGACGATCGTGCCGCGCGCAGGCCTGCTCGCGCTCGCTCTCGCGTGCGCCGGGCCAGCCCTTGCGGAAGAGCGCGTGGCGTTCGGTCCGTTCGGCCCCGTCGTCCTTTATCACACAAGCCCCTCGCCGGTGCGCGTTATCCTCTTCGTGTCGGGCGACGGCGGGTGGAACCAGGGGGTCGTGGACATGGCGCGCGCGCTGGCGGACGACGGGGCGCTCGTCGTGGGCGTCGATATGACCCGGTACCTCAAGACGCTGAACCAGGGTGAGGAGACGTGCACCTATGCGGCGGCCGACTTCGAACGTCTGAGCAAATTCGTCCAGAAAAAACAGGCTTTGCCGGTCTACCACCGACCCATTCTGATCGGGTATTCGTCCGGCGCGACCCTGGTCTATGCCGTGCTCGCCCAGGCTCCGCCTGGCACGTTTCAGGGAGCCGTCAGCCTGGGCTTTTGCCCGGACCTTCCGTTGAAACGGCCGCTGTGCAGGGGCTCCGGACTGGCGTGGACGAAGGGGCCGAAAGATCGGGGCATCTCGTTCCTTCCCGCACAGCACCTCGAACAGCCGTGGATCGTCCTGCAGGGCGCGGTCGACCAGGTGTGCCGTCCCGAGGCGACGACGGCGTATGTCGAACGGGTCTCCAAGGGGGAGGTTGTCCTTCTCCCGACGGTGGGACACGGTTTTTCGGTTCACAAGAACTGGATGCCGCAATTGAAGGAGGCGGTATCCCGGATCTCGGCGTCCGAACGCGCGTCCGAGGAGGCGGGGGGGACATCCGGTCTTTCGGATCTTCCGTTGATCGAGCTTCCGGCCGAGGGACAGGGAAGGATGATGGCCGTGATCGTTTCGGGTGACGGCGGATGGGCCAGTTTGGATCGCGACGTGGGGAGGGACCTGGCCGGCCGCGGCATTCCGGTGGTCGGGCTCAACTCCCTGCGATATTTCTGGTCGCCCCGAACGCCGGACGAGGTGTCCAAGGATCTCGACCGCATCGTGGTGCACTACCTGGCCGCCTGGAAGAAAGAGCGGGTCGTGGTGATCGGCTATTCCCTGGGCGCCGATGTCGTGCCGTTCATGGTGAGCCGCCTGCCCCCGGCGACCCGCGGCCGGGTGGCCGGCGTGGCGCTGCTCGGCCCATCCAAGACGGCGCAGTTCGAGTTTCACCTGCGCGACTGGCTGGGTCTTGCGACGTCGGAGCGCGGTGTTCCGGTTCTCCCGGAACTGGAAACCATCACGGGCGTGGCCGTGCTGTGCGTGGCGGGCGCCGACGAGGCGGACTCGCTCTGCCGGCTGGTCGATCGCGGGAAGATCGCCGTGCGGTTCTTACCCGGCGGGCACCATTTCGAGGGCGACTATCGGCGCGTGGTGGAGGTCATGATCGCCGCGATGGATTTCAACTAGGCGGGCAAGGCCGCTCACGCGGCCTCGGCGGTTCCGTCGTCGGCGATCTTGGTCACCTGCCACGACGACTCGTGGAACCAGCGGGTGAGCGCGGCGGCCGGTATCGGCGCGCTCATGTAGTATCCCTGGGCCGCGTCGCACCCCAGCGAGGCCAGTCGATCCCAGATGTACTGCGTCTCCACGCCCTCGGCCACGACCAGCAGCCCCAGGTTGTGCGCGAGCTCGATCGTTGAACGGACGATCACCGCGTCGCTGTCGTCCGCGACCATGTTCTTGACGAAGGATTTGTCGATCTTGATGGCGGACACCGGCAATTTCCGAAGATAACCCAATGAGGAATAGCCGGTGCCAAAATCGTCGATGGCCAGGGGGATCCGCATGTGGTGGAGGCGCGTGAGGACCTCCAGCGCGCGCGGGGGGTCCGCCATGATGGTGCTCTCGGTGATTTCCAACTCCAGTTGGTCCGGCGAGGTTCCGCTTCTCGTCAGCATCTCCGCGATCTGATCCGGGAGCTCGTGGTCCTGCAGGTTGCGCGCCGACAGATTGACGGCCACACTCAGGCGAAGGCCCGCGCGTTGCCAGGTCCGGGACTGGTGCAGCGCGGCCGTCAGTACCCACAGGGTGAGCGGCTTGATCAGGCCGGTTCGTTCCGCCAACGGGATGAACTCGTCCGGCGCAATTAGGCCGCGGTTCGGGTGCCGCCAGCGCACCAGGGCTTCTACGCCGATGACGCGACCGGCCTTGAGGTCGATCTTGGGCTGGTAGTACAGCACGAGCTCGTCGTGCTCGATGGCGTAGCGCAGCTCGGTCATGAGCGCGAGCCGGCGGGGGTTGTAGTGATCGTGCTCCGGCGAGTAGACGGTGTGCCCGCCGCCGGCCTGTTTGGCGTGGTACATCGCCACGTTCGCCCGCTGGATGAGCAGGTCGGCCGTCTCGCCGTGGTCGGGGTACAGGGCGATCCCGATGCTGGCCTCGACCGTGATGGTCAGGCCGTCGATCACGAAGGGAGCCACCAGCGCCTGTTGCACCTTGTTCACCACCTGCACGGCACCCTCCGCGTCCGTGCCAGGCAGCAGGATCGCGAATTCATCTCCGCCCAGGCGCGCGACCATATCGAATTGCCTGAGCAGACCTTGGAGACGCGGCCCCATTTGCTGCAGCAGCAGATCCCCGTGGTGATGTCCCAGCGTGTTGTTGATGTCCTTGAAGCGGTCGAGGTCCATCAGGAGGAAGGCCACCGGTTTGTGCTGGTGATGGCCGGTCTGGATGGCCTGGGTCAGTCGATCGTGGAGCAACACCCGGTTGGGCAGGGTGGTGAGGGGGTCGTAATAGGCCAGGTTCTGAATGGTTTCTTCGGCCCGCTTGCGCTCGGTGATGTCCCGACCGACGCCGGCGAGGCCGATCACGCGGCCCTGGCTGTCCTTCAGCGTCGCCTTGCGCCAGTGATAGGGGACGGTCGTGCCGTCCTTCCTGAGGATGTGTCCCTCGACCTCCGATCCCCCCGAGTCGAGCGTCTCCCGAATCGACTCGATGATGCGCGACCGTTCGCTTTCCTGGAAAAGCTCCGCGAGCGGGCGATCGCGAAGTTCCTGGGCCGAAAATCCGGTGACGCGCTCCGCCTTCCTGTTCCAGCTCACCATGCGGCCGTCGAGGTCGAGCATATAAATGATGTCCGGGATGGTTTCCATCAGGTTCTCGCGCTCCCGGAGCGCGGTTGCCAACTCGTCCTCGACGCGGCGACGCTCGAGTTCTGCCGAGGCGCGCGTGGCGAAGATTCGCAGCATCGATTCCGCAAGGTGCGGGTTGCCCTGGGGACGGCCGTCCATGACCGCCACCAACCCGAGCGGTTGACCGGCGGAATCGGTGAGGGGCATGCCCAGGTAACTTTCGATACCCATCTCGACCAGGAGGCGGTCGTCGGGAAATTGTTGTTGAACGCCGCTCGTGTAGGCACACAGCTTGCGCCCCACGACCTGCTGGCAAGGCGTGCCGGCCAGATCATACTCGAAGTTGTCCACGATCGCGCCGCGCGCGCACACCGCGACGGTGCGGACCCGCTCACGGTTGGTCCCGGCGACCTCGCCCACGAAGGCGTACTCCACGTCCAGCGCCCGTGCCAGGTGTTCGACCAGCGAGCGGAAGAAGGCCACGCCCGTGACCGCCGAGACCCCTTCGGCGATGTTCTGCAGCACCGCCTCGGCCTTCTTGCGCTCGGTGATGTCCCGCAGGATCGCGGTGAAGATCGTGTGTCCGTTCTGGGTGACCTTCGAGATCGACGCCTCGGCGGGGAACTCCGTCCCGTCCTTTCGCCGTCCCGACACCTCACCCCGCTCGCTCATGCGGCGGGCGTGGTCCGCCCCCTGGGCGAACGCCCGGACGTGCTCGTGGTGCGTGTCGGCGGCGCCTGGCGGCAGCAGGAGGCCGAGGGGCTTGCCCAGAACGTCCTCGGCGCGATAGCCGAAGATCTGCTCCGCACCCTGATTGAACAGCACGATGCGCTGGTCTTCGTCCATGGCGATGATGGCGTCGGCGGCGATGTTGAGGATGTTCGCGAAGCGCGCCTCGGTGGCCTGTTGCTCGGTCTGGGCCCGTCGCGAGAGGCGGCGGCCGTATGCCGTGGCGCCGGCGATCATCAGGAGGACGAAGACGCCGATCAGCCACTCGAACCTGTGCGCCGAGCGGGCGTCGTCGATCTGCGCGCGAAAGTGCGACGCCTGGATGTCCCGGACGTGCTGGTTAAGTTGTCCGAACGCCACGTTGACGAGGTCGTACTTGCGGTCCATGACGGCCATCCACTTGCCAGCCTGGGCCGGCCCATCGCTCTCGAAGTACGAAAAGAGCAGGCGCGCCTCGGCGGTCATGTCGTTCATCGCGTCCTGGACCGCCGCCAGGTCATCTTGTAAGATCACGGCGACGGTCGGAGCCGTCCGTTGGGCGAGGTCCTGCTGCGCCTGGCTCAATTGTGCGTCAAACGCGTGCCGCGCGTTCCGCGTCGCGTCCGACTCGGTCGCGACGTCGCGCGAATCAAACACGTTGTTGCCGGGCGCGTTCACGGCCGCGGCGAGGCGGCGAAGCTCGTCGTACCGTCCCAGGCGCTCCGCCCATTGCTGGTTCACGGAGACCGATTCGGCGTAGATGGTGGCGATCCGGTGGCTCAGGTAGAGGCCGAGGAGGACGGTCAGCAGAGCGAATCCGGCGAGCAGGAAAAAGATTAAGTGCCATCTGGGGCGCCGGACGTGGGCCGCGCTCGCTCGTGCGCCGTGAGGCGATACTGACGGAGGGGGAGTCGTCGCGGGAGCGACGACGTGATCGTCCTGGAGAGAATGACCCATCGGAACCTAACGATATCTGGCGGGTTTCGAGCTGTCAATGAACGTGCATTGCGAGCGTATTCCACGCAGCTTGCTGCGGGGTAAGCGAGCAAGATGGAAACCGTGCTCCTTCACCTCCTTGCACTTCGAAGATTCCCTGCAGCTTGCTGCAGGGAGCTTCAATCGGGAGTATGGGAGCCCGCGCGCGCCGGCGACGCGTGGTCCCGCGGGGGGAAGCCGATGCTGTACCGGGATGGACGGATCGCGGTTGTGCAGGGGGACATCACCCGCCTTGAGGTGGACGCCGTCGTGAACGCCGCCAATGCCTCGCTGTTGGGCGGAGGAGGCGTGGACGGGGCCATCCATCGCGCGGCCGGCCCGCGCCTGCTGGATGAGTGCCGGACGCTCGGTGGGGCGGCCACCGGCGAGGCCAAGATCACCAGGGGCTACAATCTTCCGGCCCGGCATGTCATCCACGCGGTCGGCCCCGTCTGGAAGGGGGGCGGGCATCGAGAAGACGAGTTGCTCGCCGCGTGTTATCGCAACAGCCTGCGGCTGGTGGCGGCTCACGGGATCGGGACGATCGCGTTCCCCGCGATCTCGACCGGCGCCTACGGGTTCCCGCTGGAGCGCGCGACGCGCATCGCGCTGCGCGAGGTGACGGCGTTCCTCGACGGGCACTCGTCGATCCGGCAGGTCATCTTCTGCTGTTTCTCGGCGTCCGATCGGGCTGTGTACGAGCGCCTGGCCGCCGAGATGCCGGGCGACCCTAGGAGCCCGTCCGAGTCATCGGGTGTTTGAGCCTGTTCAGGAATGCGTCAGATGCCAGGCGCCGCGAGCACCGCACCGGAGCGTACGCGGTGGGTACGTGAGGAGCGGATGCGCAGCGGCAACGCCGCAGATGACCATTCATGGACAGGCTCAGCTCAGGGTCGCGAACGCCGCCCGCGCTGCCGTGATCGTCCGCTGGATCTCGCGCTTGGTGTGGGCGAGCGAGACGAACCAGGCCTCGTATTGCGAGGGGGGCAGGTAGATGCCGGCGTCCAGCATGGCGGAGAAGAAACGGGCAAAGCGCGCGGTGTCCGAGGTCTTGGCGGTCGCATAGTCCCGCACGCGGGTCGGTGTGAAGAAGACGGTCAGGACCGACCCGGCGCGATTGATCTGCACCGGCACGCCGGCGGCCTTGGCGGCGTCGGCCAATCCGGATTCGAGCGCCGCGCTCGTCCCCTCCAGCGCGTCGTAGACGCCGGGTTTGGCCAGGAGCTTGAGTGTGGCGATCCCGGCGCTGACCGCGAGCGGGTTACCGGACAGCGTGCCGGCCTGGTAGACCGGCCCGGCCGGAGCGATCAGCTCCATCAGGTCGCGCCGGCCCCCGTAGGCGCCGACGGGGAGGCCGCCGCCGATGATCTTCCCGAGGCACGTCAGATCGGGGACGACGCCGTACAGCGCCTGGGCGCCCCCGTACGCGGCGCGGAACCCGCTGATCACCTCGTCGAAAATCAACAGGGCGCCGTGTTCGACGGTGAGCGCCCGCAGGCCCTCAAGAAAGCCGGGCTCGGGCGGGACGACGCCCATGTTGCCCGCGATGGGCTCGACGATCACGGCGGCGACCGCGCCCGCGCGGGCCTCGAACAGCCGGCGCGTCGCGGCGAGATCGTTGTAGGGGGCGGTCAGCGTCTGCCGAGCGAGATCGCTCGGCACGCCTGGGCTGTCCGGCAGCCCGAAAGTGGCCGCCCCGGAGCCGGCCTTGACCAGCAGGCTGTCCGCGTGGCCGTGGTAGCCGCCGTCGAACTTGATGATGAGGTCTCGCTTGGTCGCGGCCCGGGCCAGGCGGATCGCGCTCATGACGGCCTCGGTTCCCGAGTTCACGAGCCGTACCATCGCCATCGACGGCACCGCGCGGACCAGCATCTCGGCCAAGCGGACCTCGATCGGTGTGGGCGCCCCGTAGCTGGTACCGTGGTTGGCCGCGCGCTTGAGCGCGTTGACCACCTGCGGGTGCGCGTGGCCTACGATCATCGGCCCCCACGACCCGACGTAGTCGATGTACGAGTTGCCGTCCACGTCGTAGATCCGGCAGCCCTTCGCCCGGAGGATGAACGGCGGGGTCCGGTTGACGGCGCGGTAGGCGCGCACCGGGCTGTTCACGCCGCCGGGGATCAGCGTCTGGGCGTGGGCGAAGAGGTTGTCGGACTTGGCGTGTTCCATGGAGAGTTCCCGCGATGTGGACGGCCATTGTACGGAAGCCCCGTAGGGGCGTCAAGATCCGCGAGGGTCGATGCACGCGCTTGACAGGTCTCTCAGCGCTTCCTTAGAATCCCCGCATGCGTTCCGGTTCTCCGCGTCGCCTCCCGCCCGGTACGGGTCCGGCGCGCGCTCCACAGAAGGCTCAAGCGCCCCAGCAGTTTCAGCGTCTCCAGGCCTCGTCGCTCTATTGTCCGAAATGCCGCCAGGCCACGCCGACCAGAGAGCAGTTGCTGCTGGTCCTGCCGGACGGGAGTCTGTACGACTACCATTGCGCGCGCTGCGGGACGTCGACCGGGTCGCGCACGGAAAAGGCCGCCGCCGACGTCCGAATCCTTCCCGGCTGACGCGGGCGGCGCCGAGCGCGAGGGCGACGATGGTTCGGAAAATCAAGAAACGGATCAAGGCGGGGCCCGACGCGGTCTTTGCGGTGCCGCTGGTGCTGACGATCACGGCGTTGGCCGGACCCCGACGCGAGGGGCGCGACGTACGGCGTCCGTTCTCGCCCGCCTGGCAGGTGCGGGATTTTTTCCTCGATCACTTCGACCTCGACGTGGTGACGACCGATCGGCCGCTGTCGCTCGACGAGTATGCGGCCTGGCCCGGCGCGGCCGACCCGCGCTGGGTGCTCCGGTCCTCGGGGGATCACGGCGCGGTGCTCACGAAGGCTCCCGAGTCGCTCGACGATGCGACGATTCGTCTCGGGATTGTGCCGGTGATCGCGCGCGTGTCGGGTGGGGCGCTCGACGCCCTCGCCTCCCTGTGGCGGACGGAGTTCCCGGAAGTCGCCCGGACGTCGCTCGCTGGCATCTTCAACGAGACGTTCGGTTTGATTCCGGGGTACGATCGTGCGGTGTTCGCCGGACCAGGACCGGCGCGGGATCTCAACGTCCTGATTGCCCACCTGAGCGCGCTGGTGGCCGATGAGTGCGCGCTCGGGGGCGTGGCGCAACCGATGGCCTTTCCGCTCTGCCCCGAGCGACTGCTGGCGTCCGTGCCGGGGACCATGAGACTGTAAGGGCGGGTTTGAAACCCCTCCCTACGACCGAAACCCGTTCCCGCCGTTACCCCGCCACCGCGACGCCCAGGAGGCGTCCGATGAGAAAGGTGGCGCCCGCCGCGGCGGACCCCAGGAAGGCCATGCGCAGGGCGCTCCACACCACTCCGCGCCCCGTGAAGAGGCTCATGAGGCCGCCGACGGTCAACAGGCCGATCTCCATGGCGACCAGCGTGCCTGCCAGGGAGGGGGACGCCGTCGGCAGGAAGAAGGGCGCAAGGGGAATCAGCGCGCCGGCGGCGAAGCTCGTGAACGACGCGAGCGCTGCGGCGATTGGAGACACGAGGTTCCGGGGGTCGAGGCCGAGTTCCTCGCGCGCGAGCGTCTCGAGCCCGTGCTCCGGGTCCGCGACGAGGCGGGAGGCCAGGTCGCGGGCCGCGTCACGTCCCAGGCCCCGCGCTTCGTAAATCGCCGCGAGCTCATCCACCTCCTCCTCGGGCATCGTCGCGAGTTCCTGGCGCTCCAGCGCGAGCTGGTACTCAAGCAACTCCCGCTGGGTCTTCACCGAGATGTACTCGCCCGTGGCCATCGAGAGGCTTCCCGCGAGCAGGCCGGAAAAGCCGGCGATCACGACGACGTGGGGATCGGATCCTGCCGCGGCCACGCCGACGATCAGGCTCGCGTTGGAGACGAGGCCGTCGTTGACGCCGAACACCGCGGCGCGCAAGGTGCCGCCCCCCTGGCCCGCGCGGTGCCAGCTCTCCGCCGCGGGATGGGATGCCGCGTCCGCGGGCGCGATCGGTCCCCCCGGTTCCTCGCCGGACCGGTACACGGAGAGGCCGCGCACCTTCATCGCGGCGAGGACGGGGAGCATGCGTCGGGGCCCCAACCGTCGAGCGAGCCACGCCACGAGCCGGACCCGCGGGCCGGGCACGAACGCGGGGACGGGGACGCCCGCCGCGCGCAGCCGCTCTTCCCACAGCGAGGCCTGTCGTTCGGAGGCGGTGCGCAGGCGGGCGAAGAGCGCGGCACGTGGGCCGTGCTCGATCTCCTCCATCGTGGCATAGAGCACGGCGGAGGCCCGCTCTTCGTGGAGGGCGAGGAGCGCCGATTTGAGCTCGGGCGTCACGGTGGGAGAACCTAGGAGTCTGTCTGGGTATTCGGGTGTTGGAGCCTGTTCAGGAATGGCCAGATGCAAGGCGCCGCAAGGGAACCCCCCGGAGCGTACTGAGTCGTACGTGAGGAGGGATTCCCGCAGCGGCAACGCCGCAGATGACCATTCATGGACAGGCTCCTAGCGCTTGACGATGCCGATCCAACTATTGGTCTCGTCCAGGCCGTCCACGGTCGCGCCGAGCGTCAGCATCCGCTTGAGGTAGGTGACCGCCTCGGCTGTGACGATCTCTCCGGGCACCAACACCGGGATTCCGGGCGGGTACACCGTGACGATCTCCGACGAGACCGAGCCGACCGACTGGTCGAGCGGGAGGTATTCCTGGTCGGCGAAAAACGCTTCGCGCGGGGTGATCACCGCCTCGTGGGCGAACACCGGCAGGGCTTCGGAGGCGAGCGCGGAAGGGATGGCCTGCGAGGCATAGTCCTTGGCGATGTCGCGGAGCGCCTCGACGAGCCGTCGCAAGTCGTCCTGTCGATCGCCGATGCTGACGATGACCAGGATGTGGAAGGGGTCGGCCATCTCGACCTGGATGTGGTACTTCGTGTTGAGAATCTGCGAGACCTGGTAGCCCGAGAGGCCGAGGTCTTTCACCGTGATCGTGAGCTTCGTCACGTCGAGGTCGCCCATCTGCGAGAAGAGCGTGCCCGCCACGGTGTCCTTGCCCAGGCAGAAGAGCCCGGGGATTTTGTTGATCCGCGCCCGGGCGTCTTGCGCCAGGCGGATCGCCTTGTCCAGCAGCTTCTCGCCCTCGGTGGCCATCTGCATCCGCGCCAGGTCGAGCGACGCCATTAAAATGTACGAGGGGCTCGTGGTCTGCACGAAGCGGAGCACGTTGGTCAACACCGTCAGGTTCACCCTCGCGGCCCTGGCGTGGAGCATCGAGGCCTGAGTCATCCCACCGATGATCTTGTGGGTGCTCTGCACGCAGATATCGGCGCCCGCCTCCAGCGCCGACGCGGGCAGGTCGGGGTGAAACTTGAGGTGCGGCCCATGTGCCTCGTCCACGAGCACGGTGAGCCCCTTCTCGTGGGCGTAGGGCACGATGCGCTCCAGGTCCGCGCAGATTCCGTAGTAGTTCGGGCTCGTGAGGAACAGGACCTTGCACTCGGGGTGGGCGTCGATCGCGGCCTTGGTTTCGTCGAACGTGACGTTGAGCATGATGTGGAGGTGTTCGTCGACCGGGGGGCTGTAGAAGATCGGCTGTGCGCCGGACAGGATCAGCCCGGCCAGGACCGATTTGTGGGCGTTGCGGGCGATGAGCACCCGATCGCCGGGGTTGCACGCCGCGAGGATCATGGCCTGGTTGCCGCCGGTGGTGCCGTTGACCAGAAAGTACGAGCGGTCGGCGCCGTAGGCCTTGGCGGCGAGCTCCTGGGCTTCCTTGATGACACCCCGGGGTTTGTGGAGCGAGTCGACTTCGTCGAGGGTGGTCAGGTCGATCGAGAAGATCTTCGGTCCGACGAACTTGCGAAACCGGGTCGAGATGCCCTTGCCGCTCTTGTGGCCGGGGGTGTGGAACGAAACCTTGCGGCTCTCCGCCAACGCGACCATCGCGTCGAACAGCGGAGTCCGGAGCTGTTCGTCAAGGTCCATCACGGCTCCGTTGGGGCGGGGTCACCATCCGACCCTGGACGCGACCTGTCGCGGACAGGCAAGTCAGTGGTACGTAAACAGCGGTTGGTTGTCCTCGATGATCCGTTCCTCGCTGGTGAGGCGCTGCCGCAGATGCTTCGGCAAGAGGAACTGACCCTGGTGGATCTCTCCGTGGTAGTACCGCAACTCGCCCGTGACGCGTTTGGCGATGCGCTCGTCGATGTCGCGCGGCGTGATGCTGCGGGGATCGACCCCTTTGGATGCGACCGCGAAACCCCACGGGAGGCCGAATGAGGGAATCGAGGTTTCGTAGGGGCCGACGATCGGAAACGCGGTCTTGAGCGTTTGGCAGACCGACGCGAAGCAGAAGAGGCTGTTGACCGCGGTGGACCCCGCCTGGAGCGTGATCAGGCCCTGCGGGGTGAGCCGCCGGTTGACGATCTGGTAGAACTCCTTGGTGTAGAGGAGGTACGCCGGTCCCTCTTCCACCGGTTCGGAGATATCGATGATGATGACGTCGTAGGTGTCGTTCGTCTCTTCCAGATACTTGCGGGCGTCGAGGAACTTGAGCTCGACCCGCGGATCGTCGAACGCGCCCTGGTGCCACTCGGGCAGGTACTGCTTGCAGCGCTCGACCACCTCCTGGTCGATGTCGACCATCAGCACGCGCTCGACCGACCGATGGCGGAGAATCTCGCGCAGGGTCGCGCCCTCGCCCCCGCCCACGATGAACACGCGCTTGGGGTCGGGGTGGGTGAGGAGCGCGGGGTGCACCAGGGCCTCGTGGTAGATGAACTCGTCGGCCTCGCTGGACTGCATCTTGCCGTCCAGCACGAGGCAGCGCCCGTAGCTCCCCGTCTCCATGATTTCCATCTGCTGGAACTTGGTCTGTGCGGAGTAGAGCATGGTGCGGATCCCATGCATGTGGCCTTCCTCGGGGTTGAGGAAGTCAAGGAACCATTTGTAGCTCTTTGGCTCGGTCATCGACGGGCGCGTCCTCGGTTGCGGATACAGTCTTGTGCGGCAGCTTGACATTGCCTTTGGACAAGATCCCCCTTCGGACTTCCATGATGGAGGGATGCTTGGACTGGAACTTGTCGATCAAAAACTCGACGGCTACCTCCGGCTTCAACACGTCGCCGCAGGTAAAGATGTCGACGGCGGCATAGCCGTACTCCGGCCACGTGTGGATGGAGAGATGGGATTCGGCGATGACGACGACACCGCTGATGCCGAACGGCGAGAACTTGTGGAAGTGGACGTCGACGATGGTGGCCTTCGCGGTTTTCGCGGCCTCCACCATGATGGTTTCAACCTTCTTGAGATCGTTGAGCAGCTTGGCATTGCACGCCTTGAGCTCCACCAAGAGATGGGTCCCTAATCCGTGCACCTTCCTGTCCCCCTTTCGTTGCCGCGCCCCGAACCGGACGCGCTGGGGCGGGTGAAATCCCGCCTCGGTTTTTCATGGATGAGAGTCCTTCCCCTCGCGGTCAGTCGGCGTGATGCGCGTGACATTGACATCGTGTTTCGTACTATAACTGAACCAAGGTCCAAGTCAAGAAAAAAAATGCGGCGCCGGCTAAAAAATTGCGGGCGGCCCGAACCGATCGGGCGAGGCCAGGAAACGGGCATCTCATATTGGGATAACGGTTTTCCGGCGCCGCCCGCCGCTCCGTGTCGGTCGGCCACTCCGATCTTGACCCCCTCCGGACCCGGTGATAGAATGAGCCTCCTTTTGGAGGGATCGCTGGCGGTGCGGGCGCGATGGGCATGGCTGGTGGCCACGGCCGGAGGAGTCGGGGCGGTCCCGTGGGCGCCCGGGACGGCGGGCAGCGTGGTCGGGCTGGCCGCGGGCGCGGCCGCCGCGCGCGTCATCAATCCGTGGTGGTATCTCGTCCTGGTGGGGGCGCTCTTCGCGCTCGGCGTGGCGGCGTCGGGGCGCGCCGAGCGCGAGGCGCGCCGCCGCGATCCGTCGTTCATCGTGATCGACGAGGTGGTCGGGATGCTGGTGGCTCTCTTCGCGCTTCCCGCCCGGGCCGGCGTGTTCGCCGGCGCCTTTCTCTGCTTCCGGGTCCTCGACATTTACAAACCGTTTCCCCTCCGCCGCCTGGAGCGCCAGCCCGGCGGGTGGGGCATCATGCTCGACGACCTCGCGGCCGGGGTCTGCGCCAACGTGCTCGTGCGGGGCGGCTTGTGGGTGCTGGGGAGGTAGGGGCGTCCGGCCATATGCCCCTGCGGGCTGAGCTGATCGCGGTCGGGACCGAGCTGCTGTGGGGCGACCGCGCCGACACGAACACCCTGGCGCTGTGCGACGCCCTGGCCGGTCTGGGGATCGAGGTGGCCGCCAAGACCCTGGTCGGCGACGACGAGCGCGATCTGGCCCGCGTCCTCGCCGACGCGATGGCTCGGGCCTCGTTGGTGATCCTGACCGGCGGGCTGGGCGCGACCCACGACGACGTGACGACGCGCGTGGTGGCGAAGGTCGCGGGGCGGCGGCTCACGCTGCGCGACGACGTCCTGGAGGGCATCAAGGCGGCGTATCGTCGGCGCGGCCGGGAGGCGCCGCCGTCGTGCGAGCGCCAGGCGCTGCTGCCGGCCCGGGCCGAGGCGCTGCCCAACCCGGTGGGGACGGCTCCGGGCTTTCGACTGACCCACCGCGGCATGGACGTGGTCGCGCTGCCGGGCGTGCCCTCCGAGATGCGCGCGATGTTCGAGACTGCGGTCGCGCCGTGGCTGGCCGAGCGCGGGCGCGCCCAGCCCATCCCGCGGCGGACGGTCAAGACGTTCGGCCTCGGTGAGGTGGCGGTCGACGAGCGGGTCGCGGATCTGTCCCGCGAGGCGGACTGCGAGTTGGGGGTGTTGGCGTCGCCGACAGGCGTCGAGATTCGATTGCGCGCCGCGGGAAAAGACCGCTCGCCGCGTCGGCTCGACGCCGTGGTGGATGAGATCCGTCGCCGGCTGGGCGACGCCGTCTACGCCGTGGACGAGCGCACCATGGAGGGCGTGGTGGGCGACCTGCTGGCCGCGCGGGGATGGACGGTGGCGGTGGCCGAGTCGTGCACCGGCGGTCTGGTCGGCCATCGGCTCACCGAGGTGCCGGGGAGCTCGCGCTACTTTTTCGGCGGCTGGGTGACGTACGATAACCGGGCGAAGACGGCTTGGCTGGGCGTGGACCCGAAGCTGCTCGCCGCGCACGGCGCGGTGAGCGAGCCGGTGGCGGCGATGCTGGCCGACGGCGCGCGCCGCGCGGCGGGGAGCGACGTCGGTTTGGCCCTGACCGGCATCGCCGGACCGGACGGCGGAACGCCGGACAAGCCGGTGGGCACCCTGGTGGTCGGCCTGGCGTCCGCCGGGGGCACGGTGACCAGCCGGTGGCGGTTTCACGGCACCCGGTCCCAGACCAAGTTGGCGTTCTCGCAGTATGGACTCGACGTGGTGAGGCGGTTCGTCGCGGGAGCGGACGTCGCGCCCCGTGGGTAGGCGCGCGGCGCGCGGCGCGCCGGCGGGCCCTCGGGATCCGGCGGCGATGCGGAGCTTCGTGGCCGTGGCGCTCCCCGACGCGTGCGCCCCGACGATCGAGTCGCTGCGTCGCGCCCTGGCCGGCGCGGCCGCCGGGCTCCGCTGGGTCCGCGCGGACGGCGCCCACGTGACCTTGGCGTTTCTGGGGGATCTGGCGCGCGAGCGGGTGCCCGACGTCGTGCGGCGGATCGAGGAGGCGGCGCGGGCGTCGACGCCGTTCCCGGTGGAACTCGGCGGCCTCGGCGTGTTTCCCCATCCGCGGCGGGCGACCGTGCTGTGGCTGGGGATCAGGGATCCCAGCGGAGGATTGGCGCGGCTCCAGCGGGAGGTGGCGGCGGGGTTGACCCAGGAGGGGTTCGTCCTCGACGATCGTCCCTTCGAGCCCCACGTCACGCTGGGCCGGTGGCGGGACCCTCCGGAGCCGGCGCGCGTCGAGGCGGTGCTCGGCGCCCGGGCGCCGATGCCGGAGGACACGTGGATGGTGCGGGATGTCCGGTTGATGGAGAGCCGGTTGGCGGCGGGCGGGTCGGTCTACACCATAGTGAACGCGCTGCCGCTGGGCGCGAGCGAGGGAGCGGAGCGGAGATGACGAATCGGGGAGAGGGCGGCATGGCCGCGCACAAGGAGTCGCACATGAAAGAGAAAGAGTCGGTCGGCAACCGGCACCGGGCGCTCGAGCTGGCCTTGGCGCAGATCGAGAAACAATTCGGCAAGGGCAGCGTCATGCGGTTGGGCGCGGACGGGGTGGTGGTCGAGACGCAGGTCATTCCGTCGGGGTCTTTGGGGCTGGACATCGCGCTGGGGGTCGGTGGTTTGCCGCGCGGCCGCATCGTCGAGATCTTCGGTCCCGAGTCGTCGGGAAAGACCACGTTGGCGCTGCAGGCCGTGGCGTCCGCGCAGGACGAGGGGGGCATCGCGGCGTTCATCGACGCCGAGCACGCCCTGGACTTGGCGTACGCGAGGAAGCTTGGGGTCAAGGCCGACGATCTCCTGGTCTCCCAACCCGACACCGGCGAGCAGGCGCTCGAGATCACCGAAACGCTGGTGCGCAGCGGCGCGCTCGACATCGTGGTGGTCGACTCCGTCGCGGCGCTGGTCCCGCGCGCCGAGCTGGAGGGTGAGATGGGCGATTCCCACATGGGCCTCCAGGCGCGCCTGATGTCCCAGGCGATGCGCAAGCTCACCGCGGCGATCAGCAAATCCCAGACGACCGTGATCTTCATCAACCAGATCCGCATGAAGATCGGCGTGATGTTCGGCAACCCGGAGACCACCACCGGCGGCAACGCCCTGAAATTCTACGCCTCCATCCGCCTCGACATCCGTCGAACCGACGCGCTGAAGGACGGCCAGGAGGTGGTCGGGAGCCGGGTCCGGGTCAAGGTCGTCAAGAACAAGATGGCCCCCCCGTTCCGGCAGGCCGACTTTGATATTATGTTCAATGAAGGGATTTCGCGATTGGGCGAGGTGATCGATCTGGGCGTGGAAAAGGGGATCGTCGAGAAGAGCGGCGCCTGGTACGCGTACAAGGGCGATCGGATCGGCCAGGGGCGCGAGAACGCGAAGAGCTTCCTGCGCGACCAAGGTCCCATCGCGAAGGAGATCGAGGGCCGGATCCGGGAAGCCTACGGCCTGGCGCCCCGGCAGAAGGCCGCTCAGAGCGGAGCCGACGCGTGAGTCTGAACATCGACGAACTCTTGAAGGCGGCGGTGGCGAAGAAGGCGTCCGACCTCCATTTGAAGGTCGGCAACAACCCGATCGCCCGGGTGGACGGTCACCTGGAGCCGCTCGATCCCAATCTGAAATTGTCCCAGGAAGACGTGGTGGCGATCGCGTTTTCGATCATGAACAACCAGCAGAAGCAGCGCTTCAAGGAGCGGTCCGAGATCGATCTGGCGTACAGCGCGCCGGGCCTTGGGCGCTTCCGGGTCAACGTCTATCAGCAGCGCGGGACCGTGAACCTCGTGTTCCGGGCGGTGCCCACGAAGATCCTGACGATCCAGGAGCTGCACCTGCCGGCGGTGATCGAGAAGATGGCGGCCGAGACCCGCGGCCTGATCCTCGTGACCGGCACGACGGGGAGCGGCAAATCCACCACCCTGGCCTCGATCATCGACCAGATCAACCGCACCCGCACCGAGAACGTCATCACGATCGAGGATCCGATCGAGTTTTTGCACCGGGACCGCAAGTGCTTAGTCAGCCAGCGGGAGATCGGGGCCGACACCGAATCGTTCAGCGTCGCCCTGCGATCGGCCCTGCGGCAGGATCCCGACGTGATCCTGGTCGGCGAGATGCGGGACTTCGAGACGATCTCGACCGCGCTGGTCGCCGCGGAAACGGGTCACCTGGTGCTCAGCACCCTGCACACGGTCGACGCGACGGAGACGGTGAACCGCATCATCTCCGTGTTTCCTCCCTACCAGCAGAAGCAGATCCGCCTGCAGCTCGCGGGCATCCTCAAGGGCGTGATCTCGCAGCGCCTCGTGCCGCGGGCGGACGGCCAGGGCCGCGTGCCGGCCGTGGAGGTGATGGTCGCCACGCAGACGATCAAGGAGTCCATCATCGACCCCGAGAAGACGCGCCGCATCCACGACGTGATCGCGGCCGGGACGTCCCAGTACGGGATGCAGACCTTCGACCAGTCGCTGGCGGCTCTCTGCCTCGAGAAGCTCATCTCCCAGGAGGAGGCCCTGCGGTGGTGCTCGAACCCCGACGACTTTGCCCTGAAGATGAGTGGGGTGCAGTCCACCAGCGACCTGGCGTTGGAAGACAAGAAGCCCCAGCCCGGGAAAGAAGCGTTCAAGGTCGAGCGATTCGGCAAATGAACGTAGAACGGCATCAATACGCGGCCGCGGCGGACATCCGGCGAGCATTTTGCGACTTTTTCGTGACCCGCCACGGGCATACGCTCGTCCCCAGCTCATCGCTGATCCCCGCGCAGGACCCGACGCTGCTCTTCACCAACGCCGGCATGGTGCAGTTCAAGCAGACGTTTTTGGGGGACGAGCCCCGGCCGTATTCCCGCGCGGTCTCCGTTCAGAAGTGCGTGCGGGCGGGCGGCAAGCACAACGACCTGGAGCAGGTCGGCCATACCGGCCGCCACCACACGTTCTTCGAAATGCTCGGAAACTTTTCCTTCGGCGACTATTTCAAGGAGGGCGCGATCCGGATGGGGTGGGAGTTCGTGACGGACGTGCTCAAGCTCCCGCCGGACCGTCTCTGGGTCACGGTCTTCCGGGAGGACGACGACGCGGCGCGGCTGTGGCGCGATCTGATCGGCGTGCCCGCCGCCCGCCTCATCCGCCTGGGCGAGAAGGACAACTTCTGGCAGATGGGCGAGACCGGCCCCTGCGGGCCGTGCTCGGAAATCTACGTCGACCAGGGGCCCGCCGTGGGGTGCGGCCGACCGACCTGCGGCGTGAGCTGCGACTGCGACCGGTACCTGGAGATCTGGAACCTTGTGTTCATGCAGTACAACCGGGACGCCGTGGGGACGTTGACCCCCCTGCCCCGCCCCAGCATCGACACCGGCATGGGCCTGGAGCGGGTCGCCGCGGTCTGCCAGGGCGTCACGAGCAATTACGACAGCGACCTCTTCCGGCCGATCCTGACGGCGATCGGCGAGGCGTGCGGCCGCGCCTACGGCCGCGACGCCAAGGCCGACGTCTCCATGCGGGTGATCGCGGACCATCTGCGCGCGCTCACCTTTCTCCTCTCCGACGGGGTGGTCCCTTCTAATGAGGGCCGGGGCTACGTCGTGCGCCGCATCCTCCGGCGGGGCGCGCGCCACGGCAAGATGCTGGGGTTCTCCGGCCCGTTTCTTCACCGGCTGATCGGCTCGGTGATCGGCGTGATGCAGGAGGCGTATCCCGAGCTGACCGGCCGCCGGGCGGCCGTCGAGCGCACGCTGCTCGCGGAGGAGGAGCGGTTCGCCCAGACGCTGGACCACGGGATGACGATTCTCTCCGATCTTATCGAGCGCGCCGCGTCCTCGGGGGCCGCGACCCTGGCGGGCGCCGATCTCTTCAAGCTCTACGACACCTACGGATTCCCGATGGATCTGATCGCCGACATCGCGCAGGACCACCGGCTCTCGTTGGACGAAGCCGGGTTCGCGGCCGCGATGGAGGGACAGCGCGAGCGGGGCCGCGCGGCGGGCGGCTTCGAGGTCGAGGCGACGCAGGCGATCTACAAGGACGCCCTGACGGCGGCGGGCGCGAGCGTCTTTGTCGGCGAGGAAACCCTGGAGACGGATGTGCGTCTCCTCGCCATCCTCAAGGACGGGCGCCGGGTGCCCGAGGCCCGGGCCGGCGAGCGGGTCGAACTGGTGTTCGACCGGACCCCGTTCTACGGCGAGGGCGGCGGACAGCTGGGGGACCGGGGCGAGTTGACGGGCGCGGCCGCGGACGCCGAGATTACGGACACGGTGATCCCGGTGAAGGGGTTGTTCGTCCACGCCGCGACGGTCCGACGCGGGCGGCTGGCGGAGGGCGAGCGCTACCGCGCGGCCGTCAACCCGGTCGCGCGGCAGGCGGTGTCCAGCCACCACACGGGGACGCACATTCTCCACGCGACGCTGCGCGAGGTGCTGGGCGATCACGTCAAGCAGGCGGGATCGCTGGTGGCGCCCGACCGGCTGCGGTTCGACTTCCACCACTTCGCCCCGTTGTCGCCCCGCGAGCTCGCGCGGGTGGAGGAGATCGTGAACCGCCGTATCCAGCAGGACTGCCACGTCGAGAAGGCGTGGATGGGGCAGCGGGAGGCGCTGGCCGGCGGCGCGCTGGCCTTCTTCGGCGACAAGTACGGCGACCGCGTGCGCGTGGTGACGATCGGCTCCTTCAGCAAGGAACTCTGCGGGGGGACCCACACCCGGGATACCGGCGAGTTGGGGCTGTTGAAGATCGTCCGCGAAGGCGGGGTTGCCGCGGGCATCCGCCGGATCGAGGCGCTCGCCGGCGAGGCGGCGTACCTGGCGGTCAAGAAGGGCGAGACCGACCTGGCCGAGATCGCCGCGCTGCTGAAGGTCCAGCCCGGCGAGGTCGTGTCGAAAGCCCGAAAGTTGGTCGACGCGCTGCGCGAGCGGGAGCGGGAGTTGGAGCAGCTCAAGGTCAAGCTGGCGTCCGGCGGACGGGCCGACCCGGCGTCGGCGCCGCGCCAGGTCGGCGGCGTGACGGTCGTGACGCGGCGGATCGACGGGCTGGAGATGAAGGACCTGCGCGCCGCCGCCGACCGCGTGCGCGACGAGGTCAAGTCGGGCGTCGTTGTCCTGGGGTCGGTGGCGAACGAGAAGGTCAACCTGGTGGCGGCGGTCACGCCGGACCTGACCGGGCGCTTCCACGCGGGCGAGGTGGCGAAGGCGATTGCGGCGATGGTCGGGGGCACGGGGGGCGGCAACCCGCAGATGGGGCAAGCTGGGGGCAAGCATCCCGACCGGTTGGACGAGGCGCTGGCGCGGGTGGCCGAGATCGTGGCCTCGGGCGGGCGGCGAGAGTAAGGGGGGCGTCGATGATGTCGACCGTGATGAAAAAGGCGATCCTGGCTGGGCTGGGGGCGCGGGTGGTGGTGAACCAGTGGCTCGATGAGCTGGTGAAGAAGGGCGAAAGCGCGCCGGACAACGAGGCGGTGCGGGTGCGGGAGTTCGTCGACGCGTGCGAGCAGTCGGCCCGCGCGGTCGGCGCGGCGGTGAAAGACGGCGCGTGCGCGGTGGCCAAGGCGATGGGCGCGCCGGGCCGGACCGACGTGGAGTCCCTGGAGCGCAAGATTGCCGAACTGGCGCAGAAAATCGAGTCGCTCTCCCGACGTTTCCCCGGATGACGAACGACGTTGAGACGTCGCCGCGCGCGCGTCGCGTGCTCGCCCTGGACGTCGGCGACCGTCGGATCGGCGTCGCCGTGAGCGACGAGCTGGGCCTGACCGCGCAGGGCGTGACCACGATTCACCGGCGGTCGTGGGCGGCCGATCTGGACGACATTGCGCGACTGGTCGAGACGTGGCGGGCCGAAACGATCGTCGTGGGCCTGCCGCTGACGCTCGAAGGTGCCATCGGACCCCGCGCCCAGACCGTCCAGGCGTTCATCAAGCGACTGGGATCGGCCGTCGGAGTGCCGATCCTCACCTGGGATGAACGCTTTTCCACCGTGACGGCCGAGCGGGTGTTGATCGCCGCCAACCTGTCGCGCGCCAAGCGCCGGGGCGTGATCGACAAGACCGCGGCGGTGGTGATCCTCCAGCACTTCCTCGATACCCGCGCGCATGCCGCCACCAGCGAGGGCCGACCGTGAGCCGCGTCCCGCGCCCCGCCGGCCCCCATCGACACGCCGCCGGTCTCGTGGTCATGCTCGGGATGTTGGCGTTCGGCACGCACGTGGCCACGTTTCTCGCCGCCCCGCCCGGCAGCGGTCGCGTTGCCGAGAGATTTGAGATTGCGGACCAGGAGACCTTGTCCCAGGTCGCCGCGCGCCTGGAGCGGGAAGGGATGATCCGAAACCGCCTCTACTTCGTCGCGTTCGGGCGGCTGACCGGGAGCGAGCGCGCGCTCAAGCCCGGCGAGTACGCGCTCACGACCGCGATGCGGCCCCTGGAGATCCTCGATCGCTTTCGGCGAGGGGCCGTCATTCTCCATCCGATCACGATTCCGGAAGGCTATACCACGCGGCAGATCGCGCAGGCGCTGGGCGAGGAGGGCCTGGGGGATCCCGACGACTTTCTTCGGTTGGTCGGCGATCCCGAATTGGTCCGCTCGCTGGGTCTGGACCTGCCGACCCTGGAAGGCTACCTGTTTCCCGACACCTACGCGTTTTCTCGACGGGTGGCGACCGAAGAGATCGTCCGTCAGATGGTCGCCCGGTTTGCAGCCGTCTACCGCCCGGAGTGGGACGCGCGGGCCGCCGAGCTGGGCATGACCCGCCATCAGATCGTCACCCTCGCGTCGATCATCGAGAAGGAAACGAGCGCCGAGGTCGAGCGCCCCTTCATCTCCGGCGTCTTTCACAATCGCCTTCGTCGGCGTATTCCGTTGCAGAGCGATCCCACCGTGATCTACGCGACCCCGGCGTTCGACGGCAATCTGCGGAAGGTCGATCTGGTCCGGGACTCGCCCTACAACACCTACCGTCGCCGCGGCCTCCCGCCCGGACCGATCGCCAACCCGGGGCGGGCGGCGTTGGAGGCGGCGCTGTATCCCGCTGCAGTCGACTACCTGTACTTCGTGTCGAAGAACGACGGGACGCACCAGTTTTCGCGGTCGCTGCGGGAACACAACGCGGCGGTCAATCAGTTCCAGCGGCGGGGTAAAGCTCGGCCAGTTTCGCAGCGCGCGGCAGTCCACCGAGTGTCCTAGGGCCGCCGCGTGCACCCCAACCTCATCGAGATCGGCCCGATCGTCATCCGCTTCTACGGGCTGATGTACCTGGCCGCGTTCCTGGTCGGCGGGTGGCTGCTGGGCAAGGAGATCCGGCGCAAGGGGCTGGCGATCTCGGACGACGACCGCTGGTCGTTTTTGACCCTCGTCCTCTTCGCCGGGATTCTGGGCGGTCGTATCTACTACGTCCTCTTTAACTGGAAATACTACGGCGCGAATCCCATCGAAATCCCCGCGATCTGGCACGGCGGCCTCGCGATCCACGGGGGCCTGATCGGCGGCGTCCTCGCCGGCTGGTGGTGGGTCACCAAGCACAAGATCCCGTTCTGGAAGCTGGCCGACGCGGGCGCGCCGTCGGTCATCCTGGGCCAGGCCTTCGGCCGCTTCGGCAACTTCATGAACGGCGAGGTCCACGGCCACCCGACGAATCTCCCCTGGGGGATCGTGTTCCCGCCAAACAGCCCGGCGGGGCAACAATATCCGGGAGTACCCGTCCATCCCGCGATGCTCTACGAGCTGGTGATCAACGTCGGGATCTTCTTTTTCCTCTGGCGGCTGCGCACCCGGCCGGCGCGCGACGGCTTCCTGTTCCTGCTCTACCTGATGCTGTACGCGATCGACCGCTCGTTCGTCAGCACGTTCAGGGCCGAGGACCTCATGCTGGGGCCGTTCCGGGCGCCGCACGTGGTCAGCGCGGCGATGATCGTGGTTGCCGGCTGGTTGATCGTCCGCCGGCGGCTCTGGAAGCCGATGACGCCGTCTTCCCCGCGACGTGGCGGGTAGGGGCGTCTTGCCATACGCCCTGCCTGGGGGTTTCCGCCCCGCCTGGTGGCTGCGCAATGGCCACGCGCAGACGATCTGGCGCCGACTCTTCGGGCGCTCGGCGGGCGTGCTGTACCGCCGCGAGCGGTGGGACACGCCGGACGGGGATTTCGTCGATCTGGATTGGGTCGAATCGGGCGCGCCCGATTCGCAGGCTCCCCTCATGCTCGTGCTGCACGGGTTGGAGGGCTCGTCGCGCGCGAAGTACGTCGTCGGTCTCCTCGATCATGCGGTCGGACGCGGCTGGGACGGCGTGGCGATGAATTTTCGCTCGTGCGGCGGCGAACTCAACCGGCGGCCCCGCTTCTACCACTCGGGGGAGACGGAGGATCTGGACTTCGTCGTGTCTCGCCTCGCGGCGCGTTGGCCGGGCCGGCCGCTCGCGCTCGTCGGCTATTCGCTGGGCGGCAACGTGCTGCTCAAGTGGTTGGGCGAGCGCGGCGAGAACGTTCCCGAACAGGTGCGGGCGGCCGTCGCCGTCTCGGTGCCGTACGACCTGGGCGTGGCGGCGTACCACGTCGATCACGGCTTTGGGCGGGTGTATGGCCGATTCTTTCTCCGGACGCTGAAGGCCAAGGCGCTCGCGAAAGCCGAGCGCTTTCCCGGGCTCGTCGATCCGCGGCTCGTGCGCTCGCTCTCCAGCTTCGCCCAGTTCGACGAGCACGTGACGGCGCCGATCCACGGCTTTGCCGGCGCGCGCGACTACTGGACGCGATCGAGCTCTGTCCCGTGGCTGCCGGAGATCCGGCGGCCGACGCTGCTCATCAGCGCGTGCGACGATCCGTTCCTGCCGTCGAAGCATCTCCCGCGGGATCGTGTCGCGCGGTCGTCATCTGTTGAGTCGGAGTTTACGGAGCGCGGCGGTCACGTGGGATTTGTCGAGGGATGGTGGCCCGGCGCGGCGTCGTATTGGGTCGATCGCCGAGCGACGGCGTTTCTTGAAGAAAGGATGACCCACGATGCCCAACCCGTTCATTCACGTTGAGCTGCAGACGCAGGAGCCGGCGACGGCGAAGGCGTTCTACGCGAACCTGTTCGACTGGCGATTCCAGGACGTGCCCGGGATGGACTACACGATGATCGCGGCGGGCGGGGACACCGGCGCGGGTCTGATGCGGGCGAAAATCCCCGGCGCGCCGTCCCGGTGGATTCCCTTCATCTTCGTCGACGACGTGAAGGCGTTCACGTCCAGGGCGCAATCGCTGGGGGCCGAGGTGGTGAAGGGGCCCGCCGAGGCGAGGGGGTACGGCTGGTACAGCGTCCTGGTGGATCCCACCGGTGCGACGTTCGGGATCTGGACGCCCGAGGGCGCGCGCAGAGAGGCCGTCGATGTCCGCTGAGAACAGGCTCCGCGCGCTGGGGCTGACCCTCCCACCCCCGCCCAAGCCGGTCGCGTCCTATGTGCCGGCGGTGCTGAGCGGCGACCTGCTCTTCGTGAGCGG